>WBZO01000521.1_pt1 | contig 80070 bp, 64 predicted proteins | sample 5204261 | NCBI WGS metagenome assembly WBZO01 (sample SAMN12412400, study PRJNA552823) | activated sludge metagenome | isolation source: activated sludge from anammox sidestream of wastewater treatment plant... | place: USA: North Carolina | collected 2017-09 | reverse complement strand
CAGGTCATCGCCGCGCCGATGATGTACATCGCCATCAGCTACGACCACCGCATCATCGACGGCAAGGACGCGGTGCTGTTCCTGGTGGACATCAAGAACCAGCTGGAAAACCCGCACCGGATGCTGTTGGGCATGTGATTTTTTCTCCTTCCCCATGAAAGGGAGGGAATCAAGGACAAGGACCCAGGACCCATGAGCGAACAACAACAATTCGACGTCGTCGTCATCGGCGGCGGCCCGGCCGGCTACCACGCCGCCATCCGCGCCGCGCAGCTCGGCCTGAAGACCGCCTGCGTGGACGCCGCGCTGGGCAAGGACGGCAAGCCGGCGCTCGGCGGCACCTGCCTGCGCGTGGGCTGCATCCCGTCCAAGGCGCTGCTCGATTCCAGCCGCCAGTTCTGGAACATGGGCCACATCTTCGACCAGCACGGCATCAGCTTCGACAAGCCGAAAATGGACGTGCCGAAGATGGTCGCCCGCAAGGACGCCATCGTGAAGCAGTTCACCGGCGGCATCGCCGCGCTGTTCAAGGCCAACAAGATCACGCCATTCCACGGCTTCGGCCAGCTGCAGCCGGGCAACGTGGTCAGCGTCAAGCAGCACGACGGCAGCACGGTCGAGCTGAAGGGCACCAACATCATCCTCGCCGCCGGTTCGGATTCGATCGAACTGCCGTTCGCCAAATTCGGCGAGCACATCGTCGACAACGTCGGCGCGCTCGATTTCGACAAGGTGCCCAAGCGCCTGGGCATCATCGGCGCCGGCGTGATCGGGCTGGAACTGGGCAGCGTGTGGAACCGCCTCGGCAGCGAGGTCGTCATCCTCGAAGGCCTGCCGACCTTCCTTCCGGCCGCCGACGGCGAGGTCAGCAAGCTGGCTGCGCGCGAATTCAAGAAGCAGGGCCTCGACATCCGCCTCGGCTGCAAGGTCGGCAATACCGAAGTGAAGAAGGACGGCGTGCACGTCAGCTATACCGACGCCAAGGACGAGCAGTCGCTGGTGGTCGACAAGCTGATGGTCTGCGTCGGCCGTCGCGCGGCGACCAAGGGACTGCTGGCCGAAGGCACCGGAGTGCAGCTGAATTCGCGCGGTCAGATCGAGGTGGACGAGCACTGCCACACCGGCGTGGACGGCGTCTGGGCCATCGGCGACTGCGTGCGCGGCCCGATGCTGGCGCACAAGGGCTTCGAGGAAGGCATCGCGGTGGCCGAACTCATCGCCGGCCTGCCCGGCCACGTCAATTTCGACACCATTCCCTACGTCATCTACACCGAGCCGGAGCTGGCCTGGGTCGGCAAGACCGAAGAACAGCTCAAGGCCGAAGGCATTCCCTACAAGGCCGGCAGCTTCCCGTTCGCGGCCGTCGGGCGCGCGGTGGCGATGGCCGAACCGGCCGGCTTCGTGAAGGTACTGGCGCATGCCGAGACCGACACCATCCTCGGCATGCACCTGATCGGCGCCAACGTCTCCGAGCTGGTCCACGAAGGCGTGCTGGCGATGGAATTCAAGGGCAGCGCCGACGACCTCGCGCGCATCTGCCACGCCCACCCGTCGCTGTCCGAGGCCGTGCACGACGCCGCAATGGCGGTGCACAAGCGGGCGATCCACAAGGCCAACTGACGCTTTCACCTCATGCGCCGCGATACCCGAAGGCACAGTGCGGCGCATGGCTGATTGCGACAATCGGCGGCATGGATGCCGCCGATTAGCCTACATGGACGTACTCGCGGCGTGTCGCAAGCAGCCTTGCGCCGTGCTGTGCCCGCGACGGAGCCGGAATCTCCCACGCCTCAGCCGATTCGGCGCCGCTTGCCGCGCCGTTTTTGCTTGCATCGCGCGATAATCGACGCATGAAATCACTCTGCGTCTATTGCGGTTCCAACGCCGGCGGTGATCCCGCCTATGCCACCCTGGCCCGCACGCTCGGCGCGCGGCTGGCGCAGGAGCACATCACCCTCGTCTATGGCGGTGGCAACGTCGGGCTGATGGGCATCGTCGCCGATGCCGTGCTGGAAGGCGGCGGCGAGGTCGTCGGTGTCATCCCCGAGCAACTGGTGAACTGGGAAGTGGCGCACAAGGGCGTCACGCGGCTGGAAGTGGTCGATTCCATGCACACCCGCAAGGCGCGCATGTTCGAACTGGCTGACGGCTTCGTTGCCCTGCCCGGCGGCTTCGGCACGCTGGATGAAATGTTCGAGATGCTGACCTGGCGCCAGCTCGGCCTGGGCAGGAAACCCTGCGCCTTCTTCGACAGCAACGGATTCTGGGATCCGCTGATGGCGATGCTCGATACCATGGTGCGCGAGCGCTTCCTGCACCCCGAGCAACGCAACGACATGTGGCAGGGCAACGACCTCGACGCCCTGCTGGCATGGATGCGCGACTACGTGCCGGCGCAGGCCGACAAATGGCTGGACGAGAAGCGCCGCAGCGCGCTCAAGACGACGCCGGAGGGCGCATGACCATTCCCGCGAACTTCCGCGCCTTCCGCATCCACAACGACGCCGACGGCTACCGCAGCGGCATCGAGACCATCGCGCTGGAGACGTTGAATCCCGGCGAAGTGGTCGTCAAGGCCGCGTATTCCTCGGTCAACTACAAGGACGCGCTGGCGGGCACCGGCAAGGGCAAGATCCTGCGCCGGTTCCCGCTGGTCGGCGGGATAGACATTGCCGGCCACGTGGTGGCCTCCGACGACCCCGCGTTCAAGGAAGGCGATGCGGTGCTGGTGACCGGCAGCGGACTGTCGGAAACCCGCGATGGCGGCTACTCGGAGTACGCGCGGCTCGACGCGCGCTGGGTCATCCCGCTGCCCGCGGGCCTGAGCCTGCGCGAAGCCATGATCCTGGGCACCGCGGGCTTTACCGCCGCGCTGGGGTTGCTGCGCATGGAGGAAAACCGGCAGACGCCGGCGCTGGGGCCGCTGGCGGTGACAGGCGCCACCGGCGGCGTCGGCACGCTGGCCATCGCCATCTACAGCCGGGCCGGCTACGCGGTGCATGCGATCAGCGGCAAACCCGAACACGCGGCCTGGCTGAAATCGCTGGGCGCGGCCGAAGTGCTGGGGCGCGAAGCGCTTTCAACCCCCCGGCCGATGGACTCCGTCCGCTTCGGCGGCGGCCTCGACAACGTCGGCGGGCCGATGCTGGCCGCCCTGCTGGCGCAGACCGCCCCCTACGGCAACGTGGCCAGTTGCGGGCTGGCCGCCTCGCACGACCTGCACGCCACCGTGATGCCCTTCATCATCCGCGGCGTCTCGCTGCTGGGCGTGGCCTCGGCCGGCACCGCCCGCGACATCCGCGAAGAGGTCTGGCGGCGGCTGGCGGGCGAGTGGAAGCCGGCCGGACTGGATTGGATCTGCGCGCGGGAAGTCGGGCTGGACGGCCTGCCCGCCGTGTTTGCCGACATGCTGGACGGCAAATCGCTGGGCCGCACCCTCGTACGCCTGGGGAATGTCGTCTAGGCGCTTGCACGCGGAAAGACGTTGGCTACAATTCATGTGGAATTACGGGGACTCCCATGGCACGCATCCTGATCGTTGACGATTCACCCTCCCAGTTGATGAGCATCCGTCGCATCGTCGAAAAGCTCGGCCACGACGCGCTCACCGCCGAAGACGGGGCCGCGGGCGTCGAAGCCGCCAAGCGCGAATTGCCGGACCTGGTGCTGATGGACGTGGTGATGCCGAACCTCAACGGCTTCCAGGCCACCCGCTCGATCAGCCGCGAGCCGACCACACGCCACATCCCGGTGATCCTGGTGACCACCAAGGACCAGGATACTGACCGCGTCTGGGGCATGCGTCAGGGCGCCAAGGCCTATATCACCAAGCCCTTCAGCGAAGCCGAACTGGCAGCGGTCATCGCCCAGTACGTCGGCGGCGCGTAAGCGCCGGCGCGACTTTCGCGCCCATCATCAATCCGCAAGCCGCGGCGCGCCGGAATCCGGCGCGCGCTGGACTCATTCGCGCAGCCAGTCGTTGCCGAAGGCCTCGCGCATCGTCGCGTAGGCCTTGCGCTGCGGCTCGGTGCGCGCCCTTGGCGCAAGAATCTCCAGTTCGACGATCTGGTCGCCCGATCCACCGCGGCCATCGGGCAGACCGCGCCCGCGCAGGCGCAGCTTGCGGCCGGATTCCGAATCGGCCGGTACCTTCAGCTGCACCGGACCACCCAGCGTCGGCACGCTGACGCTGGCCCCCAGCGCCGCCTCCCAGGGGGCCACCGGCAGGGTGTAGATCACGTTCAATCCGTCCACCTCGAACTGCGGATCGGCGGCGTACTCGACTTCCAGCAGCAGATCGCGCCCGCCCTGCCCCTGTCGCGCCAGCCGGATCGCCTGACCGGGTTTGATGCCCTTGGGGACGCGCACATCGAGGGTGCGCCCGTTGATCGTGATGCGGACGCTCTCGCCGTCGTGGACGGCCTTGAGCGGCACCGCCAACCTTGCGCGGCTGTCCTGCGGCGCCGCGGTTCCAGGACGCGTCTGGCCGGCGCTGCGGCCGCGTCCGAACAGGTTTTCGAAGAAGTCCGAAAACCCGCCGCCCGCGCCGCCGCCGGCGAAGATTTCCTCGAAATCCACATCCGGGCGACCACCCGGCGCGGATCCGTAGCCGAAACCGCCCGGCGGTGGCCGCACCTGGTCGCCCGGACGATAACCGCCGGCGCGCAGCTGATCGTAGGCTTTGCGTCTGGCCGGATCGCGCAGCGCCTCGTAGGCCTCGTTGACCGCCTTGAAGCGCTCCTCCGCACCTTTTTCCTTGCTGACGTCGGGGTGGTACTTGCGCGCCAGGCGGCGGTAGGCGGTCTTGATCTCCGCCTCGCCGGCGCTGGGTTCGACCCCGAGAATCGCGTAATAGTCCTTGAATTCCATTGCCTGTCCCGTGCGTCGGCAGCGGCGTTTCCCGATGCCCGCAAAAAATGGCCCGCGACATGCGCGGGCCATCAGTTTACGGCAGCCCTTGCGGCCGCCGCAGCGCAACGTCTTCGCTCACGATGCCCGCGCGCCGCCGATGCCGACCTGGATCCGGCGCGGCGTGGTTTCCGGGCGCTTGGGAATGCTGATCTCCAGCACGCCATTGCGGCCTTCGGCGGTGATGCCTTCGGCATCGGCGCTGTCGGGCAGCGCGAAACGGCGGTGGAAGACGCCGTAGCGGCGCTCGATCCGGCTGTAATGCTCGCCGCCGTCGTCGAATTCGCTCTTGCGTTCGCCCTTGATCGACAGGATGCCCTTGTCCATCAGGATCTCGACTTCGGCCGGATCCACGCCCGGCAGATCGGCCTGGATGACGAAACGGCCGTCCTCCTCGCGGATGTCGACGCGCGGCGTCCACTGGCTGGTGACAACCGAGGAACCGTCGCCCAGGTCGCCGAACTGGAAGAATCGATCGAAAAACTGACGCAGGTCGTCCTGCTGCAACCGCTGCCCGTCGCGCTGTTCGCTACGTGCAAAATGCGATCCGTGTGCATGTCTCATCGGGTTCATGGCGCTCTCCTGAATTCATGGGGCCGCATGGCCACCTGCTCCGGATATGGGATCATGTGGGCGCAACGCAAGGCGTTGTCTTGCGGCTCCAGCGCCCCCATTCAATTGATTTTCAGCATTCCAGGAGCGTTCCCATGCCCATTCAGATCGGCGATCGCATTCCGGAAGCGGTCCTGCAATACATCGACGACGGCGTTCGCAAGATCAACACCGCCGATCTGTTCGCGCATCGTCGCGTGGTCCTGTTCGCCGTCCCTGGCGCCTTCACACCGACCTGCTCCGAACGCCACCTGCCCGGCTACGTCGAGCGTTTCGACGCCTTCAAGCAACGCGGCATCGATGTGGCTTGCATGGCGGTCAATGACGCTTTCGTGATGCGGGCCTGGGGCAGGAGCCAGAACGTCCCCTCCGGCCTGCACCTGCTGGCCGACGGCAACGCCGATTTCACCCGCGCGCTGGGCATGGAGTTCGACGGCAGCGGCTTCGGCATGGGCATCCGCAGCAAGCGGTTCGCGCTGTACGCCGACGACGGCATCGTGCGTGCACTATGGGTCGAGGCGCCTGGCGAGCTGCGGGTATCAGCGGCCGACGCCGTGCTCGCCGCGCTGCCCGTCTGAAGGCGTGTCCACCGCAGGCGAACAGGATTCGCAGGGCTGCGGTTCGAGGATTGCGAAACGCAGACTGTCCCAGGCGCCGCTGTCGGCGAGCGCGGTCAGTTCATGGCGTCCGGGTTCGGTGAACTCGCGAACGAACGGGCTTCCACCGTTGCTCTGCGCGATCCAGCGACCGTCCAGCAGCCACTGCACAGAGCCCGCAGTACCCAACGCCCGCAGCGTGACGCGTACGCCGGTGCGTCCCGGCGCCGGCGCCAGCACGGTGTCGGCATTGATGCCCTGGATGCGCACGGTTTCCAGCGCGGCGCGGCCGTCGTCCACGCAGTCCTTCGCCAGCGGCGGCAGGCTGGACTGCGCGCGCCAGTCCGCCGGCAGCCACGGCCCGAGCAGCGCCGGCCAGCGCGCGATCTCCCGGCTCTGCGCGACATGCGGCGCGCTGCACTCCGCCGACAGCCGCTGACCGCTGCCAGCATCGACTTCGAAGCGCTCGATGCCGGTGGCCCAGCGCCTCGCATCGCGCTCGGGGAAGGTGGGCGGGATCACGCCGTCCAGCGTCCACGCCTTCAGCCGTTTGCGGCACAGCGACGGCGGCTGCGCGTCGGCGGCAATCCCCAGCGGCCAGCAGATTTCGACTTCTTCCACGCCGACCGGGGGTGGCGGCTCTCGCAGGTCTCCGGCGCCGTGCGGCAGGCTGTCCACCACTTCGAACAGCAGCGGCAGCGCCGTCACGGCGCCGTACTGCCCCGGCAGCGGCGTGCCGTCCGGGCGGCCAACCCACGCGCCCACCGTATAGCGCGGCGTGGTGCCCAGCGCCCAGGCGTCGCGAAAGCCGTAGCTGGTGCCGGTCTTCCAGGCCACGCGCGCGCGCCGGCCGCGCTCGAACATGCCTTCGGGTTCGCCGGGGCGGGCGCCGCCCGTGAGGATTTCGCGAACGATCCATGCGGAACCCGGCGACAGGATGCGCCGCTCGATTTTCGGCGCATCCGGCGTGAGGCGCACGCGCCCGGCGATGCCGTCGCGCTGGAACGCGGCGAAAGCGCCGACCAGATCCTCCAGCTTCGCTCCGGTGCCGCCGAGGATCAGGCTCAGGTTGGGCTGCGCACCGAGCGGAAACTGCAGCGCAACGCCAGCATGTTCGAGTCTTGCGGCAAAGCGCGCCGGGCCGATCCGGTCCAGCAGGTCCACCGCCGGAACGTTGAGCGACAGCCGCAATGCCTCGGCGGCGCCCACAGGCCCGCGGAAACTGGTGTCGAAATTGCTCGGGCGATAGCCGCCGAAGGACTGTGGCGCATCGACCAGCAGGCTTTCGGAATGAATCAGGCCGTCATCCAGCGCCATGCCGTACAGGAACGGCTTGAGGGTCGATCCGGGCGAGCGCAGCGCCCGCACCATGTCCACGTCGCCCAGCCGCTGGCGATCGCCGAAGGCGACCGAACCGACGTAGGCGCGTGCTTCCAGCGTGGCGTTGTCGACCACCAGCAGCGCCGCCGAGGTACGCGGCGGCAGGCTCGAAAAATAGGCGCTCACGCGATCTTCCAGCGCGCGCTGCAGGCCGGGATCGAGGGTCGTCACGATCCGGCGTGCCTGCGGCGACTGCGCATGCAGGCGCTGCGCCAGCAGAGCCGCATCCATCGGGTTGCGCAGCTGCCGCGCCACCACGGTTTCGACCCGCGCATCGGCCACCTGCGCCGGCGTCCAGATGTGCAGGCTGGCCATCCGCGCCAGCAGCTTGTCGCGCGCGGCCTGTGCCGCCTCCGGATTGCGGTCGGGCCGCAGCCGGCTGGGCGACTGCGGCAGCACCGCCAGCAGCGCCGCCTCGGCGTGCGAGAGCTGACGGGCCGGTTTGCCGAGATACGCCCAACTGGCCGCCTCGACGCCTTCGATGGTGCCGCCGAACGGTGCGCGTTCCAGATAGATCGTCAGGATCTCGCGCTTGGACAGGTGCGCTTCCAGTTGCAGCGCACGCAGGATCTGGCGCAATTTTCCGGAGGCGCTGCGGGTGCCGGAACCGTGCAGCCTGGGATCGACGATGCGGGCCACCTGCATGGTCAGGGTCGAGCCGCCGGAGACGATCCGCCGGCTGGTCACCAACTGCACTGCGGCGCGCGCCATCGCCACCGGATTGACGCCGGGGTGGCGCCAGTACCAGCGGTCCTCGTAGCCCAGCAGCGCCTCCAGGTAGAGCGGCGAGACCTGCTCCGGCGAGGCCGGATAACGCCACACCCCATGGGCATCGGCGAAGGCGCGCAGCGGGGTGCCGTCGCGCGCCACCACCACCGTCGAAAGATCGCGCCTGCCGGGCAGCGGCAGTGGAAACGCCAAGTCCAGCGCCAACAGCAGCGCCAGCGCGGCGGCCAGGCCCCAGCGCAGCCACGGCAGCAGCGCCCGCCAACGGCGCCGGCGCGTCGAGGACGCACCCGCCGCCTCGGCTTCCGGCGCCCGCGTTGGCTGCGATCCCTTCTCCGGCTCCGGCGTCATTCGTCTCCGCGTTCCGGGCACGCGCCGGAAGCCAACGCGCGCCGCAGCGTTCCGGCGGCGTTGCGCTTCCCGGCCCGCGCGACCGGAGACATCACGGCTCCACCACCGTCAGCGTCGCAGGCACGGCGCGCCCCACCCCGCGCAGCTGCGGCCGGTACATGTCCTCGATCATCGGCGGCGGCACGGTGTAGGTACCCGGCGTGACGGCGCGCACTAGGTAATAGACGTGCGATGTCGAGCCGGAACTCAGGCGCAGCGCAGCCACGTAGCGGTCGTCGCGGAACTCTTCGTGGACCTGGTCGGACTCGCTCGAACGATCCTCCATGCTGACGCCGTCGATCGTCACGTCGGCCCAGCGCGCGCTGTCGCCGAGATTCATGTTCTCGAGCTCCAGTCCGGCTGGCAGCAGGTCGGTGAGCAGCGCATTGCTGGTGCTCTGGTCGGAGCGGATCGTCAGTCGCACGATAAGGCTGTCGCCTTCCTTGAGCGGACCCGGAGTCCACGGCTTGCCGTCGAGGGTGAACAGCGCGCGTTCGATCTTGATCACGCTGGCATCGGGCGCGGGCGCGCTGCGCGGCACGCCGACGACGTCGAGGCTGGCGAAGAACGGCGGCTGGCCTTGCGGCAGGAAGCGCAGGCCGCCGGCAAGTTCAGCGTAATCGAAGTCGCGGGCGAAGCTGCGCGCCGCCGCGATCGTCTCGTTCGTTCCGCGATGGACAAGCGTGCCCGAGACATCGCGCGTCTGTGCGGCCAGCAGCGCCTTGCCCAGCCGCGCCAGGGCGATCTGCTCCTGGGTGCTCAGCCAGAACCATGACGTCTGGCGACGCGCATCCAGTTCACGCCCGAGATCGATCACCCGCGCGTCGTACGCCGCCTTCGGATAACCGCGTTCGTGGGTGAGCGCGATCATCAGCGCCAGGTCGCGCAGCGGGCTGCCGTAGTCGCCCAGCCAGCCGACCCGGTCGCCCTTGAACGCGAAGCCTGCGGCAATCGCCTTGTCGCCGCGGCCACGGTCGCCCTGCAGCGACAGCGCCAGCCCCAGGTGCACCAGCGGCAGTCCCTTGAGCGCCTTGCCGCGGTCGTTGTCGTAGAGCGCGCGCAGCGTGCCCAGCGGCGCGCGATTGACGCGCGCCAGCACATAGCCGGCATAGGCCTTGTAGGCGAACTTGAGGTATTCGCGGTTGTCGCGGCCGTAGAACTCGACGCCGTTGGTCAGCAGGTCCTCGCTGAGCCGCTGCAGCGCCTTTTGCAACACCGCATCGGGAATCGCGAAACCGGCTTCGCGGGCATCGAGCAGGAACTCGACGATGTAGGGCGTGAGCAGCGGATCGACGGAGTCGCTGTCGTTGCCGCCCCACATCGAGAAATGTCCGCTCGACACCTGCATCGCCGACAGCCGGCCAAACGCGCCGTCCATGCGCGCGCGACGCTGCGCCGCATCCAGGCCGGACACGCCGAACCCGCGCGCGGTCGCCGCATCGAGCTCCAGTGCGGCGTAGCCCTTGCTGGTGGTCTGCTCGGCGCAGCCGTAGGGATAGTCCAGCGCGCCCTTGAGCGCCGCGCCGAACGGGATCGGCGGCAAGGCGCTGACCTGCATGCGCGCCCGCACCGAGCCGGGCAGCAAGCCTTCGGCGAGGCCGGCATCCAGCGTGACGCCTTCGCCGGCGCGCAGCGCCAGCGTGCGCGAGCGCATCACCGCCGGCCAGGCGGGGCGCACCGGCAGGTCGTAGCGACGGTCCACCTTGAAGCCGTTGCCCTCGACCCGGACCCGCACCTGGGCGGTGCCGAAGCCTTCCTGCGCCACCAGCGGGAAATTCAGCGTGGTCTTGGCCTGCGGTTCCAGCGTGGCGGTGCGGGTGCCGTTGCCGACCTGGGCCGGCCCGATGCCTTCGACATTGACGCTGAAGCTGCCCGGCTTGCCGGTGTAATTGCTCACGTCCAGCGTGACGGTGCCGCGATCGCCCGGCGCCATCGCGCGCGGCATGCTGGCCTCGGCCACGATCGGCGCACGCACCAGCACCTCGGTATCGCGGTTGCCGTATTGGCGATCCGAATACACCAGCGCCGAAACGCGCAGGGTGCCGTTGAAGTCCGGCGTGTGCAGGGTGACGCGCGCCACGCCCTTGGAGTCGAGTTGCACCGGCCCCGAGAACAGGTCCACGGTCTGCACCCGCGAAGTCGGCCGACGCGTCTGCGGCAGGGCCGCGAGCGCCATGTCGCCGCCGAAGCGCATCCGCGCCGTTCCGCCCTCGAAGCTTTCGATCACCCGGCTGTAGATGTCGTAGGCGTCCACCCCGAGCCGACGCTGGGCGAAGAAGTGCGCGTTCGCGTCCGGCACCGGATAGCGGGTGATGTTGAGGATGCCGACATCGACCGCCGACACCGTGGCCCAGGCCTGCTTGCCGGCCAGCTTCGGCGCGGCGATGGTCACCTGCAGCGGCTCATCCGGGCGCATCTGTGGCCGGGTTGTGAGCGCGACATCGACCCGACGGTCGCTGCGATCCATCGGCACGAACACCTCGCCGACTGCGCGACTGGGCGTGATCTTGCTGGGCGCGCTGCCGCCGCGGAACACCAGCGCGGTGATGTAGACGTCGTGGCGCTCCCAGTCCTGCGTGACGGGAATTTCAACCACGGTGCCGGCCTTCACCTGCAGAGATCGCACGAAGAGCATGCGGTCGGTTTCGACCATGACCAATCCCTGACCCGAATGCGGCGGGGTCAGCGTCACCTTGAGCGTCTCGCCGGCGCGGTAGGCGGTGCGGTCCAGCGACAGCTTGACCTTGTCCGGGCGCGCGTCGAGGCCGCGGTTGTCGTCGTCCCAGCCCCAGCCGGCCTGGAACGGATAGCGCATGGTCAGCCGCGTCTCGGGGTCGTACACCTCGACCCGGTAATCGCCCCATTCCACCGGGAAGTCGAAGCGGGTGGCGGTCGCGCCGGCATCGAGCGTGCGGGTTTCGACGTTCTCGAAGCGGCGGGTGAAGTCGTAATTCCAGCCGTCGTCGCCGTGTGTCCAGTGGTAGTCGCGGCGCTCGCGCACCAGGGTCACCTTCAGGCCCTTGGCCGGCACTGGCTGGCCGTTGCTGCCGTAGCGCATCAGCTCGAATGCGGCGCGGGTATTGGCGCCGGAACCGTCGGCATCGTCGAACAGCGGGCGCACGCCGACCAGCGCGTTGGCGGGCCACAGGGTGCGGGTGAGGCTGCGGTTGACGCTGCGGCCACCGGTTTCGAACAGGCTGCCGGCGATCACCACCTTGACGGGGGTGTTGCCTTTCACCTCTTCGGGAAGAGCGATGTCTTCCCGCAGTTCGCCCCGCGCGTCGAGCTTGGCGTCGATGGCGTCGCTGGGCTCCCGCGGCAGGGCCACGGTGGGATCGCCGAAGAACCAGCCGCGGAGGGATTCCAGCGGGTGCTGGTCGACCACCACCGCCATCCTGGCGGTGAACCGGTTGCCGTCGGCCGGCGCACCGTACAGGTAGGCGCCCTTGGCCACCAGCTTCAGCGGCTGGCCCGGGCGCAACACGGTTCCGGCGGCTTCCAGATCGAGTTTCATGCGCTCGGGCAGGAACTCCTCGATCCGCAGCTGCATGCCCTGCACCGCCTCCTTGCTGGCGGGATCGGTGCGGAACTCGACCTGCCAGCGCCCCGTGGGCGCCTCGACCGGGATCGCGCGCTCAAAGCGGAAATAACCGCCGGCCTGCGCTTCCACCCGCGATTCGACGAACGTCTTGCCGTCGGGCTGCTTGAGCCGCACGAACAGCGGCTGCGGCTTGCCGTTCTTGGCCGCAGCCACCGGCTTGCCGTCGAAATCGCGCAGCAGCGCGGAGATCCGCACGGTCTCGCCGGGGCGGTAGAGATCGCGCCCGGACCAGGCGAACACGTCGAACCACGCCTGCGCCGGCCCGGCCACGGCGAATTCGGACAGGTCCAGCGCCGGCTGGTTGAAGCCCAGGATCGACATGTCCTTGCCGCGTCTGGCCACGATCACGTGGCCCGCGTCCAGGGTGTAGTTCAGCAGCGCGTTGCCGTTGCCGTCGGTGTTGCCCTTGAAGATGGGTTCCCCGTTGGCGTTGAGGATCTTCAGTTCGACCCCGCCGATCCCCGATCCGTCGTGGAGCGAGGCGGTATGCACGAACAGCTTGTCCTTGTAGGCACGCACGTGCAGGCCGATGTCGCTGACGGTGAAGAAGGCGATGTCGTAGTCGTCGCGGAAGCTGCCGGTCTTCTTCATGACCGCGAAATACAGGCCAGGCTGCTGCAGCTCCGGGATGTCCTGCACCGGCAGGTAGGTCAATGAACGCTCGTTGGGCTTGCCGCCGAGGACGAAGCGATTGACGTAGACCGGATCGGCCATCCGGGTGATCGGTGGGCGGCTGTCCGCATCGTCGGAGTCGTACCAGGACGGGTCGAGCTTCCAGCTGTCGGCCTTGCCGCCGCGCCGGTAGTTGGCGAGGAACTGCGGCAGCGAGGCATCTCGCACCCGCAGGAATTCGACATCGACCTCATCGACATTGACCGACACCACCGGCAGGCCGCGCGATTCGCGCGCCGGCAGCACGCTGCCCTGCGAGGCGAAGCCGACCGCCGGGTCGAGCTTGCCGGTATAGACCTTCAGTTCCCGATCGCTGCCGAGGGTGGAGCCGTCCGCCGCGGCCAGCGTGCCGGCGATGCGCAACGTGTAGGTCTTGTTCGCCTCGGCATAGGGAAAGCGCAGGCGCTTGCCGTCGTCGCTGAGCACCCAGCTGCTGTCTCCGTCGCCACCCTTGGCGTCGATCACCAGCAGCTTGTCGAAATCCTGGGTGCCGACCAGCGGACGGGAAAACTCGACCGTCACCGCCAGCCCGTCGGGGCGCTGCTCGGGATAGGCGCGCACGATGCCGAAGCCGCGAACCGTCTCGCGCTGGGCCTGGATCGCCTCGCCGCCGGCGGTCGGCAGCTGACCGCCGACGTTGCGCTTGCAGCCTGGCAGTCCGGTCAGCAGCGCCAATGCCAGCACGACCACGACAGCGGCGCCCAGCGCCCTCGTCCCTACACGCTTCATCGCAGCCCCGTCCTGTTGCAGCTCGTCATGAGTATAGGACGCGAAACGGCGCGGGAAACGGACGCACGACGGCGCGACCGGATGGCGAGGATTCAGATTCGACGCAATGGTCGCCCGCAACAGAACCCCTGGCGCTGCAGGCCAGGCCCGCCTTCACCTGCGCCCATCCGGGTGCGGCAAGGCGGTTTGGCCAAGACCTCGCCTCAGCCCGCCGCTTCGCCGCCGTTGCCGTTCTCGCCGCTGTCCTCGTCCAACGTGGCATCCAGGCGTTCGATCGCCTGCAGTTTCTCGCCTTCGGACAGCCGCATCAGCGTGACGCCCTGGGTGTTGCGGCCGACCTGCGAGATGTCCGAAGCCGGGGTGCGCACCAGGGTGCCGCCGTCGGAAATCAGCAGCACGTCGTGGTGTTCGGAAAGCTGGATGGCGCCGACCAGCGCGCCGTTGCGGCCGTTGGTCTTCATCGCGATCACGCCCTGGGTGCCGCGGCCCTTCTTCGGGAACTCCTCCAGCACGGTGCGCTTGCCATAGCCGTTTTCGCTGGCGGTGAGGATGTCGCCCTCGCCGTGCAGCACCACCAGACTGACCACCTGTTCGCCCTCGGCCAGCTTCATGCCGCGCACGCCGGTGGCGGTGCGGCCCATCGGGCGCACGGTCTCGCCGGCGAAGCGCGCCGCCTTGCCGTTGCTGGCGAACAGCATGATGTCGCGGGTGCCATCGGACAGGTCGGCGTTGACCAGCGCATCGCCCTCGGCGAGGTTGATCGCGATCTTGCCGCGCTGGAGCTGGTAGGCGTACTCGGTCAGCGGGGTCTTCTTCACCGTGCCGTTCCTGGTGGCGAAGAACACGAACTTGCCTTCCTCGTAATCGCGCACCGGCTGCACCGCCTGCACCTTCTCGCCCGCTTCCAGCGGGATCCAGTTGACGATCGGCCGCCCGAGCGCGTTCGGCCCGGCGTCGGGAATCTGGTGCACCGGCAGCCAGAACACCCGGCCGCTGCTGGTGAAGGTGAGCAGGGTGTCATGGGTGTTGACCAGCCACAGCTGTTCGATGAAATCCTCGTCGCGGGTCGAGGCGGCGTTGCGCCCCTTGCCGCCGCGGCGCTGCGCGCGGTAGCTGGTCGCCGGCTGGCGCTTGACGTAGCCGGCGTGCGACAGCGTCACCACCACGTCTTCCGGCGCGATCAGGTCGAGGATGTCGAGGTCTTCCTCGGAGGCGCGGATCTCGCTGCGGCGCGGATCGCCGAACTCGTCCTTGAGCGCGCGCAGTTCGGTGCGGATCACGTCCAGCAGCACGCCGGCGTCTTCGAGGATGCGGATCAGCCCGGCGATGGTGTCGAGCAGTTGGCGGTATTCCTCGGTGAGCTTGTCCTGCTCCAGCCCGGTCAGGCGGTGCAGCCGCATTTCGAGGATCTGTTGCGCCTGCACGTCAGTGAGCTGGTAGCCGTCCGCCAGCAGCCCCACCCCGGCCGGCAGGTCCTCCGGCCGGCTCGCCGCGGCGCCGGCGGCGCCCAGCAGCGCGCCGACCAGCCCAGGCGACCAGCGCCGCGCCAGCATCCGTTCCTTGGCGACCTGCGGGTTTTCCGAGGTCTTGATCAGTTCGATCATCGCGTCGATGTTGGCCAGCGCGACGGTCAGGCCTTCCAGCACGTGGGCGCGGGCGCGCGCCTTGCGCAGTTCGAAGAGGGTGCGGCGAGTGACGACTTCGCGGCGGTGGCGCACGAAGGCTTCGAGGATCTGCTTGAGGTTGAGCAGCTTCGGACGGCCATCGACCAGCGCCACCATGTTGATGCCGAACACCGACTCCATCGGCGTCAGCGAATACAGGTTGTTGAGCACGACCTCGGCCGAGAAACCGCGCTTGATCTCGATGTAGATCCGCATGCCGTCCTTGTCGGACTCGTCGCGGCGCTCGCCGATCCCCTCGATCTTCTTGTCCTTGACCAGCTCGGCGATCTTCTCGATCAGCCGCGCCTTGTTCACCTGATAGGGGATCTCGGTGACGATGATGGCCTCGCGCCCGCTGTCGCTGACCTCGATCTCGGTTTTGGCGCGCATCCGCACCCTGCCGCGGCCGGTGCGGTAGGCGAGCTGGATGCCGGCGGTGCCGTTGATGATGCCGGCGGTCGGGAAATCCGGACCCGGCACGAACTGCATCAGGCTGTCGATGTCGATGTCCGGATCGTCGAGCAGCGCCAGCAGCGCATCGACCACCTCGCCGAGGTTGTGCGGCGGGATATTGGTCGCCATGCCCACGGCAATGCCGGCAGAACCATTGACCAGCAGGTTCGGCACCCGGGTCGGCATGACCGTGGGTTCCAGTTCCTTCTCGTCGTAGTTGGGCTGGAAATCGACCGTGTCCTTGTCGATGTCGGCCATCAGCTCGTGGCTGATGCGCGACATCCGCGCCTCGGTGTAGCGCATCGCCGCGGCGCTGTCGCCGTCCACCGATCCGAAGTTGCCCTGCCCGTCCACCAGCATGTAGCGCAGCGAGAACGGCTGCGCCATGCGCACCAGCGTGTCGTAGACCGCGCTGTCGCCATGCGGATGGAATTTGCCGATGACGTCGCCGACGATGCGCGCCGATTTGTAGTACGGCTTGTTGCTGTGCGCACCCAGCTCGTTCATCGCGTACAGCACGCGCCGGTGGACCGGCTTGAGGCCGTCGCGAACGTCGGGAAGCGCGCGCCCCACGATCACGCTCATGGCGTAATCGAGGTAGCTCCGCCGCATCTCGTCTTCGAGCTTGACCGGGATGATTTCCTGCGCGAGATCGCCCATCGTGCGTCCGTTTTCCTGTCGCTGGCCCACGCCCGGACGCGGACGGCGAAAAGGCTGTCCGCAAGCGGTTTACGCGGGGATTCCTGAGGCTATGAATTGTAGCATTTCCGCGGCTTTTCCGCAGCCTTCCGGGGGCCGGAAGGCCGGGTGTCCAAGCATCGGATCAGCTTTCGGAAAACTCCCGCATGCGCGTCGCGTCGGGGCGTTCGACCACCCCGCGTTCGGTGACGATGGCGTCGATCAGCCCGTGCGGCGTGATGTCGAACACCGGGTTCCAGGCGCGCACGCCTTCGGCCACCGTGCGCATGCCGCGCGCGCTCAGCAGTTCGGCCGGATCGCGCTCTTCGATGTCGATCCGAGAACCGTCGGCGGTGTCCATGTCGACCGTGGATGCCGGTGCCACCACCATGAACTTCACGCCATGATGTTTCGCCACGATGGCGAGCTGGCAAGTGCCGATCTTGTTGGCGGTGTCGCCGTTGGCGCAGATCCGGTCGGCGCCGACGATCACCCATTGCACCTGCCCTGTCTGCATCAGGTGCGCCGCCGCGGAATCGGCGATCAGGGTGGCGTCGATGCCGTCCTGCTGCAATTCCCACACGGTCAGCCGCGCGCCCTGGTTCCAGGGCCGGGTTTCGGTGGCAAACACGCGTCCGATGCGGCCTTCCGCCACGCCGGCGCGGATCACGCCCAGCGCTGTCCCGAAGCCGGCCGTGGCCAGCGAGCCGGTGTTGCAGTGGGTCAGCACGCCACTGCCCGTGGCCACCAGAGCCGCACCCAGATGTCCCATGGCGCGGTTGGCGGCCAGATCACCTGCTTCGATCGCAGCCGCCTCGCGCTCCAGAACCTGAAGCCAGTCGGTTCCGGCCGTCGCGAGCGACGCGCGCATGCGCGCCAGCGCCCAGGCCAGGTTAACGGCGGTCGGCCGAGCGGCATTCAGGCGCTGCAATGCCGGTTCCAGCCGCGCGGCGGCCTCCGGCCCGGACGCCGCCTGCACCGCACGTGCGGCCAGCACCACGCCCCAGGCCGCGGAAATGCCGATGGCCGGCGCGCCGCGCACGACCAGATTCCGGATGGCCTCCGCCACCGCATCGCTGCTTCGGCAGGCCAGATACGTGACATCAAACGGCAGGACGCGCTGGTCGAGCAGATCCAGCGCCTCGCCGGTCCAGCGCAGCGGGCGCACGTGGTCGTAACGGCCGTAATCGATGGTGTTCACGCCGCCATTTTACCCGCCCGCAAAAACATCCGGCGCACTGGGCGCCGGATGCAGCTGTCCTGCCGCGGGCACCGCGATCAGTAGCTGCGGAACTCCGCCCGGCAGCCCTGCGAAACCCACACGCCGACCCGGCCATAACCCCAGCTGCGCCCCTGGATGCAGGGGGCATTCGACAGCTGGCGAACCAACTGCACGGCGGCACGAACATTGGCCGCGCACTCCTGGGTTCGGCCATTGATGGACTCGCAGCGGAAGATGCGACCGCCGTAGCCGCTGTTGCCCCAGCCGCCACCGCTGTAGCTGTTGGCGAAATCGCCGCGGCAGCCGTTGTTCACCCAGACCGAGTCGCGGTCGGAGCCCCAGGTTCGCCCTTCGATGCAAGGTGAATTGGAAATCTGGCGCACCAGCTGCGGCCTGCCGCGTCCGGGCACCGCGCAGCGGTTGTAGCGGCCGTCGTGGGACTCGCAGCGAACGGCTTCGCCATAGCCGGGACGATCATTCCAACCGCCACCGCGCAGCACGCGGAAATCGGCGCGGCAGCCTTGGCTGACCCAGACTCCATCGCGGCTGTTGCCCCAGGTGCGACCTTCGATGCACGGTGCGTTGGAAACCTGCCGCTCAAGCACCACCCGACCGCCGCCGGTATAGCACTGGTTGCTTCGACCGTCGATCGATTCACAGCGGATGATGGAACCGTTGTAGTCGCCATAACCGTAATTCTGGGCGAAAGCCGGCGCTGAGCCGAAGGTGCCTGCCAATGCCAGAACGAGGGATGTGGCAACGGCAAGGATTGGTCTGGACACGTCGGTCTCCTGAAGCCTATGGACGAAAATTTTTCGCGGAACATCACTGTCGGTAAACGCCCAAGCACCCGAAAAACGGACACTCGACACACTGCGCGATCATTACCGCAACGGACGGTTCCCGTTTTGCCATCCCGCTGCCCGAATTGCAAATCCACGCTCACCGCCATTCAGGCCCTGGCAAAGTCGAAGGCCAGCACATCGGCAATCCGTGGCGTTTCCAGCAGCGCCATCAGCAAGCGATCCACGCCCAGCGCCACGCCGGCGCACGCCGGGAGGTTCGGCAGCCCGGCAAGGAAAGCCTCGTCGACCGGCAGCAGCGGATCGCCGCGCGCATTGCGGCGGCGCAGGTCGTGATCGAAGCGCGCGCGCTGTTCCACGGCGTCGTTCAGCTCGTGGTAGCCGTTGGCCAACTCGGTCGGCCCGAGATAAAGCTCGAAGCGCTCGGCCACCGGCGACGTGCCGTTGCGAATGATCGCCAGTGCCGCCTGGCTGGCCGGCCAGTCATGCACCGCGGTCATCGCCCCGGCCGGAAACGTCGGCTGGATGCGGTGGGTCATCAGCAGGTCCAGCCAGTCGTCGCGGGACAGGCCTCGCGGATCGATGGCGATGTCGCCCAGCGCCTCCCGAAGCTCGGCATCGCTCGCGGAGAAGGGGTCGAGGCCAAGCGCATCGCGGTACAGATCGCGGTAGGTGGTCGCCCGCAGCGCCGCGCTGCGGCCCACCAAGGCCAACGCGGCGTTGACGAGTTCCGCGGTTTCCTCGATCAGGCGCAAATGATCCCAGCCAACGCGATACCACTCGAGCATCGTGAACTCGGGATTGTGGCGACCGCCGGCCTCGCCGTTGCGGAACACCCGGCCCAGCTCGTAGCAGTCGCCCACGCCTGCCGCCAGCAGGCGCTTGAGCGGATATTCGGGCGAGGTGCGCAGCCAGCGTCGGCGCGCGCCGGCATCGACGTGGCCGCTGAAGTCGGTGTGGAAGCTGGCGATGTTCGGCTCGGTATTGCCGGCCGCGGACAGGATCGGGGTTTCCACTTCCAGGACATCGCGGGCGCGGAAGAATTCCCGCGCCAGCTGGTTGAAGCGGGCGCGCAGGCGCAGCGCATCGATGCTTGCCGAAGGCCTCCAGTCAGGCATGGTCGGCGAGGAAGGCAAGCAGGCGTGCCTCGTCCCAGAGTTCGACGCCCAGCTCCTGCGCCCTGGCCAGCTTGGAGCCGGCGTCGACTCCGGCGATCACCAGCGACGTTTTCTTCGACACGCTACCGGCCACCTTCGCGCCCAGCGCTTCCAGCCGTGTTTTCGCTTCGTCGCGGGTCAGGGCGTTCAGCGTTCCGGTCAGAACCACCGACTTGCCGGCCAGCGGACCCGCCGGCGCGCGCTGCGGCTGGCCTTCCTGCCAATGCACGCCGGCCTCGCGCAGCGCGGCAATCGCCTCGCGGTTGTGCGGCTCGGCGAAGAAATGCGCGATCCGCGCCGCCACCACCGGCCCGACGTCGGGCACCTGCCGCAGGTTCTCCTCGTCGGCCTCCATCAACGGCTGCAGTGCGCCGAAGTGGCGTGCCAGCGTTTTCGCGGTGGCCTCGCCGACCTCGCGGATGCCGAGCGCGAACAGCAGTCGCTCCAGCGTCGTGTCCCGGCTGGCGGCGATCGCGGCAACGAGATTTTCCGCCCAGCGGGTGGCGATCTTCCCGGCCTTGACGGTTTCCGGAAGCTCGCCGGCGGCCTCGTCGGCGCGCCTCTTCATCTCGACGAAATCATCGACCGTCAGCCGATAGAGGTCGGCGATGCCGTGGACAGGGCCGTATTCGACCAGCGCATCGACGAAGCGCTCGCCCAGGCCTTCGATGTCCATGGCGCGGCGCGAGGCGAAGTGGATCAGCGCCTGCTTGCGCTGCGCCGGGCAGACCAGCCCGCCGCTGCAGCGGGCGACGACCTCGCCGTCGATGTGTTCGATCGCGGAATCGCATTCCGGGCAGCGCTTGGGCATCTTCCAGGCGGGATGCAACGGATGTCCGCGGGAATCGCGCGGGCGCAGCTCCAGGTTGACGCGCACCACTTCGGGAATCACGTCGCCGGCACGGCGGATGATGACGGTATCGCCCGGCCGCACGTCCAGCCGCGCCACCTGGTCGGCGTTGTGCAAGGTGGCGCGGCTGACCGTCACGCCGCCCACCTGCACCGGCGCCATCTGCACCCAGGGCGTGACGGCGCCGGTGCGGCCGATGCTGACCTCGATCGATTCGACCGTGGTCGCCGCTTCCTGCGCCGGGAACTTGTGCGCGATCGCCCAGCGCGGGGCGCGGGCGACGAAGCCCATCGCCTGCTGCTGGTCGTAGCGGTCAAGCTTGTAGACCACGCCGTCGATGTCGAACGGCAGCCGGTCGCGCTGCTCGCCGATGCGGGCGAAGTAGTCCAGCAGTCCGGCCGCGCCGCGCGCGGTGCCGACCAGCGCGCTGACGGGAAACCCCAGCGTGCGCAGCCACTGCAGGGTCTGCGAATGGGTCGGCGGCAGCGCGACATCGAGGCTGACCTCGCCCAGCGCATAGGCATAGAACGCCAGCGGCCGCCGCGCGGTGACGGCGGGATCGAGTTGCCGCAGCGAGCCGGCGGCGCCGTTGCGCGGATTGGCCAGCGGTTTCTGGTCGTGGGCCAGCGCATGGGCGTTGTAGGCCGAAAAGCCGGCCAGCGGCATGTAGACCTCGCCGCGCACTTCCAGCACCGCCGGCGGAGCGTCGCCGCGCAGCCGCAGCGGGATCGCCTTGATCGTGCGCAGGTTGGCGGTGACGTTCTCGCCGGTCGCCCCGTCGCCGCGGGTGGCGCCGAGCACGAAGCGACCGCGTTCGTAGCGCAGGCTGATGGCCAGCCCGTCGAACTTGGGTTCGGTCGAGAACTCCGGCTCCGCCACGCCGGTTTCCTTCACGATGCGGGCGACGAACTCCTCGACCTCGGCCGCGCTGAAGGCGTTGCCCAGCGAAAGCATCGGGATCGCGTGCTGCACCGGCTCGAACTTGCCGGATGGCGCGGCGCCAATCCGCCGGGTCGGCGAGTCCGGATCGGCAAGCTCGGGATGCGCGACCTCCAGCGCTTCCAGTTCGCGCAACAGCGCGTCGTACTCGGCATCCGGGATCGACGGATCGTCGAGCACGTGGTAGCGGTAGCTGGCCTCGCGCAGGCGCTGGCGGAGGTCGGCGATTCGGGCCGTCGGCATGCCTGCGTTCATCGCCAACCTGCGTGTCCCGGCAGCATGCGGCTCACCAGCGCGTCGGCTTGCCCAGCGGCGGTACGGCGTGCTGGCGGTCGTAGCCGCGCAGTTCCTCGCGGATGTGCTGGATGCGCTGGCGACCGAGCGCATTGCGCTCCTGGTCGAGCACCACGCCATCGAGCAGGCCGGCCATGCGCTGCGCCGCCGGCTCCATGGTTTCCCAGGCATCCAGTGCCGCGACCGGTGCCGGCAGGGTGAGGAAGAACGCCAGCGCCGGGGTTTGCAGATCGGCGATCGCGGCCATGTCGAAACTGCCGGGCTTGATGATGTTGGCCACGCTGAAGATCGGGCCGGCGTCCGGCCGGCCGTCGACCAGGCGGTGGTAGACGCCCATGTAGCCATAGGTCAGTCCGGCCTTTTCCGCGGCGACCACGATGTCGGGACCGTGCAGGAGGTTGCCGGGCTTGGCGGCGACGTAGAGCGCGATGATCTTGTCGTAATCCTCGTTCGGGCGCTTGCCCGGTTCTTCCGCACGCGGGGCCTCGGGCAGGGGCAGTTCGCCCTGCGCCGCCGGCGCCTTGCCCCAGCTGTCGGCCAGTTGTTCGCCCAGCGACGGTTCCTTCCGATCATCGCCGCCTTGCGCGTCGCGCGGCCCGCGCAAGTCGCGCGCCCCTTTCTGGCTGCGCCCGAAATAGATGATGGCGCCCAGCAGCAGCGCCATCGCCACCGCGATGCCGATGCGCAGCAGGGTCAGGTCCGACATCGCGAAGTCTCCTTGGTGTTCGGCAGCAGGAATAAAGAAGCGCGCCTCACACGGCGCCGGCCAGACGTGCGGCTTCGGCCAGGTCCACGGAGACCAGTCGCGAGACGCCCGGCTCGCGCATGGTGACGCCCGAAAGCTGGTGGGCGGCTTCCATGGTGGCCTTGTTGTGGGTCACGAACAGGAACTGTACCGCTTCGCTCATCTCCGTGACCATCGCCGTGAAACGGCCGACGTTGGCTTCGTCCAGCGGCGCATCGACCTCGTCGAGCAGGCAGAACGGCGCCGGGTTGAGCCGGAAGATCGAGAACACCAACGCCACCGCGGTCATCGCCTTTTCGCCGCCGGACAGCAGCGAGATGTTGGACACGCGCTTGCCGGGCGGCCGCGCCATGATCGTCACGCCGGTGTCGAGCAGGTCCTCGCCGGTCAGCTCCAGATAGGCATGGCCGCCGCCGAACAGGCGCGGATAGAGCTCCTGGATGCCGGCGTTGACGCGATCGAAGGTGTCCTTGAAGCGGCTGCGGGTTTCGCGATCGATCTTGCGGATCGCCTCTTCCAGCGTCTCCAGTGCGGAGGTCAGGTCGGCATTCTGGGCGTCCAGATACTCCTTGCGCTTGGCCGCTTCGGCATGCTCGGCAATCGCCGCGAGATTGACCGGCTCCAGCCGCCGCAGTTTGCCGTCGAGTTCCTGCACCGCCTGCTCCCAGCGGGTGGCGTCGGCCTCTTCCGGCAGTTGTTCGAGCAATGTCTCGATGACGAAACCGCCGGCGACGATCGCCTCGCTGAACTGCGCCGCCTTCAGCTCCAGCGCCTGCTGTTCCAGCCGGCGACTGCCGATCGCTTCGCGCTGCTCCAGCGCGAGGGCGTCGCATTGCTGACGCTGCTGTTCCTGACCGCGCAACTCGGCGTCGATCTCCTCCAGTCCGGCGCGGGCCTGCGCCAGCGCCTGGTCGGCCTGTACCCGCGCGTCCAGCGCGGATTGGCGTTCGCCTTCCAGCGTGCCGGCCTGGGCGCCGCCGTCGGCAAGCTGGCTGGCCAGATCCTGCAGCCGCGTGCCCAACTGGCCGCGCTGGCCGTCCATGCGCTGCAGGGCCTGCACCAGCGCCCCCATCTGCGCGCGCTGGGTTTCCAGTGCCAGCGAGAGCGCATAGGCGGCCTCGCGCGACTGGCGCGCGGCTTCGCGCGCGGCTTCCCGCTCGGCGGCCACGCCTTCGCGCTCCTGCTCAAGCGCCATCCGCGCCGACTCCAGTTCGGCCATGCGGCCAACCGCTTCCTCAAGCCGCTCGCGTGCCTGCCCGACTGCCGTGCGTTGATCCTGCAAGCCGGCTTCAATCTGGGCCTGCTCGGCCTCGATGCGTTCGATCCGGGCGCGGGCGCCGTCGAGCCGTCCCTGCGCGCCCTGCAGCCGGCCGGAAGTTTCCGACAGGTTCCGGTGGGCGAGGTAGAGCTGCCGCTGCGCGTCCTCGCGCTGCTGTTCGGCCTCGCGCAGCGCATCGCGCTGGCGCGTCAATTCGGCGTCGAGTTCGGTCTCGCGGCGGGCATCGGCCTCCATCGCCTCGCGCAGGGAATGGATGTCCTTTTCGCGCAGCAGCACCCCCTGCCGCGAGGCGTCCGCACGCGCGACCTGCGCCCAGCCGGCGCCGAGGCATTCGCCGGCGCGGGTGATGACGCTTTCGCCCGCCGGCAGGCTTTGCAGCAGCGTCCGCGCCTGCGCGAGGTCGTCGGCCGCATGCACCCTGGCCAGGCGCCGACGGATCACGTCCGGACCGCGCACGCGGGCCGCCAGCGAGGTGTCCGGATATTGCTGCCCGGATGCGGCGACATCGGCCACCAGGGCCACCCGGCCCTCGCCCAGCTCGGCGAGCGATTCCACCAACGCGCTATCGAATACGCCATCGGCCGCGTCCACCAGCGCCGCCTCGATCCACTGCCCGAGCGCGGTTTCCACGGCGGTTTCCCAGCCCGAATCGACTTCCAGGCGCTCGCCCACGCGCGCGGCGGAGCCCAGACCGTGTGCCTGCAGCCAACGCGCACCGGCGCCGGCTTCCTGCCCGAGCGCGGCCGCCTGCAATGTCTCCAGCGACGCCAGCCGACCGCGCGCCGTCTGCATCCGCTTGCGCAGCTCGGCCTGCTCGCCCTGCAGCTCGCGCTGGCGTTCCTGCACCTGCGCGCTGGCCGCACGGCCGGCATCGACCCGCGCGGTCAGTTCCTGCACCGCGGTCTTGCCGGTTTCGCAGCCGGCCGCCAGTTCGTTCAGGGCGGCAGTCAACGCTTCCAGATCGAGGCCGGCCCGCTCCTCGCCCAGCTGCCGGGCGCGGCGATCGGCATCGAGGATCTGGCGGTCGAGGTGTTCGATCCGGGTGCGCTCGACATCCGCGGCCTTGGCCGATTCGGCCTGCTCGCGCGCGTGCGCGTCGCGCCGCTGCTGCCAGTCGGCCAGCCGGGTTTCGGTCTCGCGCAGTGCCTGCTGGCGAACACGGTCGTCTTCCTGCAGTCCCTCGAGCCGCGGGCTGGCTTCCTCCACCGCGGCGCGTAGCGCCTCCAGCCGCGCGCTGTCGGAGGCGATCTGCCCGCCCAGTTCGTCCAGCGCGCTGCCGGCCTCGTCGCGGGCGCGCTGCAGGCGGGTCGCCAGCTCGCGCTGGTGGGCGATTTGCTGCTCGATCCGCGCCAGCGATCCGCTGGCTTCGTAGACGGCGGCCTGCGCCTGATTGAGCGTTTCGCTGGCGGCTTCGCGCCGCACCCGGCCGGATTCCAGCGCGCTCTCTGCGCGGCGCTGGCCCGAAATCAATTCCTCCAGCCGGGTCTCATCGCGCAGCAGTCCGGCGCGCAGCGCCTGCAGCTGGGCGTCCAGCGCGCGGTATTCCAACGCCCGCCACTGCGCGTCCTTCTCCTTGCGCGTGGCCTGCAGCGCGGTGTACTGCTCGGCCTGGCGCGCCTGCCGCGACAGGTGCTGCAACTGCTTGTCCACCTCGTCGCGCAGGTCAGTCAAGCGGTCGAGGTTCTCGCGGGTGTGACGGATGCGGTTCTCGGTCTCGCGCCGGCGCTCCTTGTACTTGGAGATGCCGGCCGCCTCCTCCAGATAGACGCGCAGTTCTTCCGGGCGCGCATCGATCACCTGGGAGATCATCCCCTGCTCGATGATCGAATAGCTGCGCGGGCCCAGCCCGGTGCCGAGGAACAGGTCGGTGATGTCGCGCCGCCGGCATTTGCCGCCGTTGAGGGAGTAGCTGCTCTGGCCGTCGCGCCCGACCGTGCGCTTGACCGAGATTTCGTTGAACGCGGCGTACTCGCCGGTGATGGTGTGGTCGGAATTGTCGAAGATGAGTTCGACGCTGGCCTGCGAGACCGGCTTGCGCGCGCTGCTGCCGGAGAAGATCACGTCGGTGAGCGAATCGCCGCGCAGCCGGCTGGCGGCTGACTCGCCCATCACCCAGCGGATCGCGTCGATGATGTTGGACTTGCCGCAGCCGTTGGGCCCCACGATGCCGGTCATGTTGGTCGGCAGGTGCAGCGTGGTCGGGTCGACGAAGGACTTGAAGCCGGACAGCTTGATGGTGGACAGGCGCATGCGCGTCGGCGAACCTCGGCGGCGCAGAGGCGCGCCACTTGATTAATTGGTTTAAATTGACCCTCTAAATTATTGTTATATCTAGAGGAAACTCTTCGGAACTCGAATACCGATGCACCCAGTATAACGGCGCTCAGGCGGCCTCGGCGGGCGTTCGCGCACGGATCGACAAGGCATGGATGTCGGTTTGCAGCATCTCGCCCAACGCGGCGTAGACGAGGCGGTGGCGCGCCGCCGGGAATTTTCCGGCAAACGCGGCGCTGACGATATCAACGCCGAAATGCCCCTGCCCGTGGCGACTGCCGGCGTGGCCGGCGTGCTTGTGGCTGTCGTCGGTAATCGTGAGCGACTGCGGCGACAGCGCCGCCTCCAGCAGTTCGCGCATGCGCGCGATCCGCGCCGGGTTCAGGCGCGGAATGTCGGCCTCGGTCCAGCCGTGTTCCCCGGCCACCGTCACGGCAGCGACAGCCGGAATGGACGCACCTCGACCCGCGCATACACACCGGCGGCCACATAGGGGTCGGCGTCGGCCCAGGCGCGCGCCTCGTCCAGCGACGGGAACCGGGCAATGACAATGCTGCCGGTGAACCCCGCCGGTCCCGGATCCTCGGCATCGATCGCCGGACACGGACCCGCCAGCAGCAGGCGACCTTCGTCACGCAGCGCGATCAGCCGCGCCAGATGCGCCGGACGGACGGCCTGCCGGCTGGCGAGGACGTCGGCGCCGTCGAACCCTTCGATTGCGTACCACATCGGATGTCGCTCCCCATGTTTTCGATGTGGCGATTCTAGGGCGTGTCCGATCCACGCCGCTTGTTCGCTCCAAACCGGACGTGCTCGCCATGCGGCTCTGGCAGGCAGGCGTGCCCGAGTTCCAGCCGCAGGCCACGTTCAGCCAGCCAGTCAGTCAGTGGACAGTCCCGGCGCGAAGCCTTAACCTAGCCCTTCGTTTCCGGCCCGATCCTGCGGCCCGCGCGACGTCCGGCGCCCCACGCCGCACCGCGCCCGTCGATCCGGTCGTGTTCCGCCACCCGTCCCGATGTCGCCCAATCCGGGCGCACGCGCGCAGGCATGGCGGGCTTGCAACAGGCGCAACGTGACACCCCGGCCGCCCGCGGCCATTTCGACGAGCGTGGCCCGGAGGGGCCGCCCACCGATGACAGTTGAAACCCGCAGCGGCAATCTGGCCGCCGCCATCAGCGCAGGCAATCCGCCTCCACAGCAGCAGGAAATGCCGCTGGCGGTGGTGCTCGGCCAGCCGGTGGTGGAGATCCCGAAGGATCTCTACATCCCTCCGGATGCGCTGGAAATCATCCTCGAGGCTTTCGAAGGGCCGCTCGACCTGCTGCTGTACCTGATCCGCCGGCAGAATCTCGACATCCTCGACATCCCGGTCGCCGAGATCACCCGCCAGTACGTCGATTACATCCAGGCCATGCACGAACTGCGTTTCGAGCTGGCCGCCGAGTATCTGGTGATGGCCGCGATCCTGGCCGAGATCAAGTCGCGCATGCTGTTGCCGCGCCCGCCCAGCGAGGAAGGGCTGGAGGAGGACCCGCGCGCCGACCTCGTACGCCGGCTGCAGGAATACGAGCGCTACCGCAAGGCGGCCGAGGATATCGACACCCTGCCCCGCCAGGAGCGCGACACGGTGGCGGTGTCCGCCTTCGTCCCGGATCGCGCGGTGGTGCGCCTGCCGCCGCAGGTGGACATCCGGGAAATGCTGCTGGCCCTGCACGAGGTGCTGCAGCGCGCGGAGCTCTATACCCAGCACGCCATCCGCCGCGATCCACTGAGCGTGCGCCAGCGCATGGGCGAGTTGCTGGAACGGCTGTCCGACGGCGTCTTCCACCGCTTCGAATCCCTGTTCGCGGCCGAGGAAGGACGGCTGGGCGTCGTGGTGACCTTCCTCGGCCTGCTGACCCTGGCCAAGGAACAACTGATCGACGTCGTCCAGGAACAACTACCCGACGATGGCCCCGCCCATGCGCTGGCGCCGATCTACGTGAAGTCGCTCGCCGCGGGGGAAGCCGCGCCGGCGATGGACACGCTGTCCAGTGAATTCGACGACGACGCGGTCGCCGGGGCCTGAGCCCTTCGACCTTCATCCCTTGCATCCTCGCGCCCCGACCCGACCTGCAATGCAGCCCTCCGAAACCACACGCGCCCTTGCCCCCACCCAGGACGACATGCCCGCGCCCATGGACCAGCAACTCGTCACCCGGATCGTCGAGGCCGCCCTGCTTGCGGCCGCGCAGCCGTTGACCGCGGTACAGCTCCACGGCCTGTTCCCGCTCGACGAACCCGCGCCCGAAGGCAGCGTGGAAGCCGCGCTGCAGGCGCTGTCCGAAGGCTGCGCCGGGCGCGGCATCGAACTGGTGGAAGTCGCCTCCGGCTGGCGCTTCCAGGTGCAAGCCGACGTCCACGCCTGGGTCGCACGGCTGTGGACAGAACGCCAGACCAAGTACAGCCGCGCCACCCTGGAAGTGCTGGCGCTGATCGCCTACCGGCAGCCGATCACCCGCGGCGAGATCGAGCAGATCCGCGGCGTGGCGACCAACAGCAACATCATCCGGGCGCTGGAAGAGCGCGACTGGATCCGCGTCGTCGGCCATCGCGACGTCCCCGGCAAGCCCGAGCTTCTCGCCACCACCAAGGCCTTCCTCGACTACTTCGGCCTGAAACGGCTGGACCAACTGCCGCCGCTGTCCGAACTCAAGGATTTCGGCGAACTGGAACCGCAGCTGCCGATCGCGGGCATCGCAGTGGAAGCAGGATCAGAGCCGACTTCCGCCCCCGAAACCAGCGAATCGAATCCGTCGTCTTCGGAAGACGACTCCGACCCCACTCCCTTCCCACAACCAAGAGACGACGCGGACGCCGCATCGTCGGAGCAGATTGATGAGCACTGATACCCCGCGCCGCCCGCTGAGCCTCAAGCGCGCCGCCAGCGAAACCACCGCCGCCGCCACGCACATCAGCGAACGCCTGCACAAGGTGCTGGCGCAGGCCGGCCTCGGCTCGCGCCGCGCGCTCGAGCAGCGCATCGCCGACGGCCTGGTCAAGGTCAACGGCGAGACCGCGCAGACCGGCATGAGCATCGGCGGCGGCGACAAGATCGAGATCGACGGCCGCACCTTCGTCGCCAGCGCGCTGACCGACCCACCGCGGGTGCTGATGTACAACAAGCCCGAGGGCGAGGTGACCACCCGCGAGGATCCCGAAGGGCGCCCGACCATCTTCGATGCACTGCCGTCGCTGCGCGGCGCGCGCTGGATCGCGATCGGCCGCCTCGACATCAACACCACCGGTCTGCTGCTGCTCACCACCGACGGCGAACTGGCCAACGCGATGATGCATCCCAGCCACGAGGTCGAGCGCGAATACGTCTGCCGCGTGCGCGCGCCGGAAGGCGAGGAGAACGTCAGCGACAAGCTGGTCGATCGCCTCGCCCGCGGCGTGGCGCTCGAGGACGGGCCGGCGAAGTTCGACGAAATCGAACGCATCGGCGGCGCCCACATGCCGGAAGAGAGCCGGCACAACTGGTTCCGGGTCCTGCTGAAGGAGGGCCGCAACCGCGAGGTGCGCCGGCTGTGGGAATCGCAGGGCTGCCAGGTCTCGCGCCTGAAGCGGATCCGCTACGGCCAGGTGCGGCTGCCGCAGCCGCTGCTGCGCGGCCACTCGCAGGAGCTGCCGCAGGACGAAGTCGATGCCCTGCGCAAGTCGCTCGGGCTGGAAGACGGCACGCCGTCCGCGCTGACCCTGATGCCGGTGCTCGGCCAGCGCAAGGCCGGCAAGACCGTCGTCACCGGCAATGCGCGCGGCCACGGCTACATCGGCGGGCACAACACCGCCGACGAGGGGCGCGAGCTGCGCCGCTTCGACAACGTGCGCGAGGACCGCGGTCGCCGTGGTGGCCGCAAGCCGTCCGGCGGCTTGACCGTCAGCGGCGAACAGGCCGCCAACCAGGCCAACAAGCGGCTGAAGGTCAAGGGTCCGCGCCAGCCCGGGCAGCGCATGAAGCCGGGCGAACGCCGCGACTCCGGCAACCCCGCCGCGATGCGCACCTGGTTCGTGCCCGATGGCGTCGATACCGGCCCCAGCGGTCACCGCAATCCCGGCGGGCGCGGTCCGAAGAACTTCAAACCCCGCGCTCAAGGCGCAGCCGCCGGCGATGCGCGCCCGGCGCGTCCGCCACGCCCCTACGGCCACCCCGGCAATGCCCCGTACTTCCCCTCCGATCACGCGCACGGCGATAACACCCGTCCCGGCAACCCGCGCGGCCCTCGGCCCGGTGGCGGCCAGCGCCCTGGCGGTCCGCGTCCGGGAGGCGCTCGCCCCGGGGGGCAACGCCCTGGCGGTCCGCGGCCCGGAGGCGCGCCGCGCCCGGGTGGGCGCAGTGGCCCGCGAGGACCGCGCGGCGGCTCGCGATAAACGCTAGAGTCACGGCAACGCGGAATCACCCGGCAACGCCTCAACCCCAGGAGCCCCGTACATGACCGCATCCCTGTTGCTCGCCCTGCTGCTGACGGCCCCGCAAACTGCACCTGCAAACGCGCAAGCGTCGACGGCGCCCGCCGCCGCCGCACCCACGATGGAGTACGCCGAGGCCAAGCGGCGTTCCGACGCCGACGAAGCCAGCGTCACCGGCCCGGTGCACGAGGACATGACCCAACGCCAGAGCGACCTGCTGGATGCCGGAATCGCGGCCTGCGCGCGCAGCGAACTGCGCGACGACTTCACTCCGTTCACGGTCGTGATGCAGCTGGACGCCACCGGCAAGGTCCAGCAAACCTGGCGCCAGGGCGGTTCACCGCTGGCGATCTGCCTGCAACGCTACGTGCGCGACAAGACCGTCTTCACGCCCCCCAAGGCGCCGTTCTTCAACTCGATCGAAGTCAGTTTCACGAAGTGAGCCCGGCTCGAAGGCCGGACGTGGTTTCCGATCCTTCTTGACGAACAAGGCCCGCATTGCTGCGGGCCTTGTCGCGTGCGTCGCCGGCGGTTTCCGTTCTTCGGGTCACGCGGCTTCCGATCGACGATCGCCAATGCGGCGAAAGTCCCCGGCTTCAGCCCAGCGCCGCCAGCGCCGCCGCGTAATCCGGTTCCTGGGCGACTTCGGGAACCATCTGCGCGTGCAGGACCTTGTTGTTCTCGTCGAGAACGATCACGGCGCGCGCCGCGAGTCCGGCCAACGGGCCGGTTTCCATCGCCACGCCATAGTCCTTCAGGAATTGACGTCCGCGCATCATCGACAACATGGTGACGTTCTGGATGCCCTCGGCGCCGCAGAAACGTCCCTGCGCAAACGGCAGGTCGGCGGAGATGCACAGCACCGCGGCGTTCTTCAGGTTGGCGGCATCCTGGTTGAAGTGCCGGACCGAGGCCGCGCACACGCCGGTGTCGATGCTCGGGAAGATGTTGAGGACCTTGCGCTTGCCGGCGAAATCCTGCAGGCCCTTTTCGCTCAGGTCGCCCGCAACCAGCTGGAACGCGGGCGCCTGCTGGCCGACCTGCGGCAGGCTGCCGCCGACCTGGACCGGATTGCCGTGGAAGGTGACGCTGGACATGGGTGATGCTCCTGTGGGGTTAACCGCGCGAATGGTAGGTCGTTCGGCGTGATGGTGGCGTTGCCGCCCCCACGCTGCCAGGGTGACGTCAGGTGCGCCAGCACCCTGGAGCCGGTAGAAGACCCGGCATGCATTCTCAAGGCTCGGCCGCACAACTCAGCCATTGCGTCCCCAATGGCGAGCCCCTAGTCTCGGCAGGGCCTTCCCGCCGAGCTGCCCGCATGCTGCACAACCACGCCGTCCGTGCCTTCGTTCTCGCCGCCTGCGTTGCCGGCACACTCGCCGGATGCCAGCAGACTGCCCCCACCGCGCCGGTTGCCGGCAACCTGCCGGCCGCAGCCACCACAGCCAATGACGATGCCGCGCTCGACAAGGCGGTCGAGGCCTTCATCGATGGCTACTTCCAGCGCAACCCGGTATTCGCCGCCAACGCCGGCAAGCACGAGTACGACGGCAAGCTGCCCGACTACAGCCCGGCCGCGATGCAGGTGAACGCCGCCTGGATGCACGCCCAGCGCGACATCTTCGCGGCCTTCCCCGATGCCCGGCTCGACACCCAAGGCCGCTTCCACCGCGACTACGTGCTGGCGGTGATCGACGGCTATCTGTTCTGGCTCGAGGATTCCGGCTTCGCACACGACAACCCGGCCTTCTACACCGGCGACCTCTCGCCCAGCATGTACCTGACCCGCCCCTACGCGCCGCTGGCACAGCGCATGGAGGCGTTCATCCGCTATCAGGAAGCGCTGCCGAAAGCGATCGCGCAGATCAAGGCCAACTTCAAGCTGCCGCTGCCGGCCACTTACATCGACCTCGGCGTCGATTCCTTCGCCGGCTACGCCAGCTTCTTCGAAAGCGACGTGCCGACGATCTTTTCGGAAGTGAAGGACGAAGCGCTGCAGGCAAGGCTCAAGGCCAGCAATGCCGCGGCGATCAAGGCCACCCGCGACATGGCCGACTGGCTGCGGGCGCAGAAACCGCACGCCACCCAGGACTTCGCGCTCGGCCCCGAGCGCTTCGCGCGCATGCTGCATGCGACCGAGCGGGTGGACCTCCCGCTCGACCAGCTCGAAGCGGCGGCCGACGCCGATCTGGCGCGCAACCTCGCCGCGCTGCAGTCGGCCTGCACCCTGTTCGCCCCGGGCAAGAGCCTGCAGCAGTGCGTGGCGAAGGTGAACGCGGACAAACCACAAGGCGGCGCGGTCGAAGGCGCGCGGGCACAACTCGCGGGCCTGCGCCAGTTCATCCTCGACAAGGACATCGTCAGCATTCCCGGCACCGAGCAGGCCAGGGTCGAGGAAGCACCGCCGTTCAACCGCTGGAATTTCGCCTACATCGAGATCCCCGGCCCGTACGAGAAGAACCTGCCCTCGGTCTACTACATCGCCCCGCCCGACCCGACCTGGCCCAAGGCCGAGCAGGACGCCTACGTGCCCGGCAAGTCGGTTCTGCTGTTCACTTCCGCGCACGAAGTCTGGCCGGGCCACTTCCTGCAGTTCCTGCATTCGAACCGTTCGTCCTGGAAGTTCGGGCAGTTGTTCGTCGGCTATGCCTTCGCCGAGGGTTGGGCGCACTACTGCGAGGAAATGATGCTCAACGTCGGCCTCGGTGGCGCCACGCCGGAAACCCACATCGGCCAGCTCAGCGAGGCCCTGCTGCGCGACGTCCGCTTCGTTTCCGCCATCCGCCTTCACACCGGAAAAATGAGCGTCGCCGAGTCCGAACAGATGTTCAGGGACAAGGCTTTCCAGGACCCCGGCAACGCCCGCCAGCAAGCCGCGCGCGGCACCTACGACCCGGCCTACCTCAACTACACCATGGGCAAGCTGATGATCATGCAGCTGCGCGAGGACTGGGTCGCCGCGCATCCCGGTCCGCATGCGCTGAAGGCCTTCCACGACCAGTTCCTGAGCTACGGCGGCCCGCCGATCCCTCTGGTGCGCGCGCAGATGCTCGGCGGCGCGCCGGAGGCGAAGCTGTGGCACCTGCCAGGGCCGGTGCCGCCCGGACAAGACAACCGGACGACCACCGGGGACTGAGTGTCCGCGCAACGGGAGGGTCGAGCAACACGCTGGCGTAGCAGTGTCCCTTGTAAAGGGCAAACTCATCCATCGTCAGACGCGTCGGTTGCCCATGCGGCAATGCATCCACCTGCGCCGCCAATCGCCGTTGATCCAGTTGGACGTTTGCTCGACACAAACGTCTTCACCCGGATCTAACGCTCCTTTTTGATGCCGTTTCCCGGACTTCCGTGAAGAACCTTGGTTTCAGCTCCATCCTTGAAATGGCTCAGGGGGCCTGGTCAGAGCCCCCAGGCGGCAACGCCTTGCTTCCGTCGCTCAAGGTCCATTCCGACTGCGACCAGTCGCGGAGCAACTGGCCCGGCTCCACATAATCTGCCGGGCACGTCTTGCATTGGGCGAGCGCCGGATAGGCGTCCTCAATGGCATTCATGGAGCCGCCAAGCTCCCGGAACCTCCACGCCTGCTGGAACCTGTCGCGCACGTTGTCGACGGTGTATTCGTCGGGATTCAGGTCCGCGACGTAATTTCCGATCTTGTAGGCCGACCGGGATTGTGGAGGGTCGATGCCTCCGTAGGAAGTGTATTCCGCGTAATAACCGCCAGCGGTCTGGATGGGCCAGGGGACGCCCAGCAGGGCGGCCACGAACCCGTACATGATGTCATTGCCGACGTGCTGCGGGAGGCAGTGGCCGAACAGGCTCATCGTCCCGCCGCCCGGGCCGGGCAGATCGGCGCAGGCACCGGTCGGGCACAGCCATTGCGAATCGTCGCCGGCGGCGGCTCCGGGTTTGTGTACGGGGCGCACGCGCTCATCGATGGAACCACCGTTTCGTGACAGGAATCCGGCACCATCCCACGCCCCCTTTTCCGAATCCGGCAGCGCTTCGATGCGTGCGCGCACACGCTTGAGGGCTGCGACGTAGGCTGCGGTCATATCGGGGCCGCAATAGCACGGGATTTCTGCATTGGAGGGGTTGGTGCTCGACAGAATGCTGAGGTAAACCTCACGCTCGTGATCGTCCACGTCGGAGGCATCGACGATCGATGGCTCGAGTTCGACGTCGTGGATGATGCGTTGGCCATCGGTGCCGTCGCCGGCTTCGAGGAGCACCAGCGCGCCGGGGAATGCGTCGGCCGGCGGTATGTCCGGTGGTTGCGGTTGCGGAGGACCGGAGTTCCGGTTCCGCGCGGCGAGCAGGCCGCCGAGTGCAAGCGCGATGCCCGGGGTGTCGTGTCGGCGGGAATCATCGGGGCGCCGCTCGTCCTGCGGCGGGCGATCGTTGCCACGGTCGTCCTCGACTTCCTCCCCCGGAAACCGCTCTTCAGGGGGCCGGTCCTGTTGTATCCGATCGTCATCGCGCTGCACCGGGGAGGCGGCATCGTCACGACGGGCATTGCTGCGGGTGGCACCGTCCACGGCCAAGGCCAATGCCAACATTCCCACACGGCGACCCGGGCTGCTGCGATCATCGCGGCCGCGCTGCGGCCGGTCGCCGAGGGCGTCGCCGTAGCGAAGGATGGAGACCCGCAGCCTGGGTAGATGTGGGACCGCGATTTGCACGCGATCCCCCGGGCGCAAACTCACGCTGCGGTAGAAATCGATTCGCGGCGACCGGCGCGAGAGCACGATGATCGCCTCATCTGCGCCCACGTTGCGTAACCTGACCGCGGCAATCGCGGGGCGCGAACCCGCAGCGGCTGCGTTGGCCGGGGACGGTACCTGTACCTCTGGGTGGGCGGAGGCTTGTCCGTTACCGGCGGCAAGGCCAGGCGCGGTCAGAAACAGCAGGCAGACGCCGAACAGGCCGGATGCGAAATGCATGACGAACCTCCCCATCGCGGGATGCACGCGATACGCCTTGATCGTAAATAAAACGACTTGGAGGAGGAAGTCAAATTGCCCGCAGGCATAAGATCGGCAGTCTGGATCACGATCGAATTTCGAGCCCGCCAGAGATCATGACGGTGTTCTTGAAACCACTGCGGCATCACCAAATCGCCCTTGCGGATGGTGGAGAATAACGGATCCAGCCCCACCTTCCTGACTGTCGCGCGCAAATCCCCTACGCGACGATACCCGTCCACCCCGCCGTCCCGAATTTTTCGCGGCAAGGATCGCACTGTGCACGGCCACCGCGAAGGCCTCGGGATCGACCCCGTACATCTGCGTCTGCGGCGGCACCCCGGCGATGCCGACGGCGGTCAGCATGTCCAGACTCACGTTCGCCGGCAGTCCGTCCAGCGCGGCGTTGACCGCATCCAGCGCGCTGTCGGGTTCGAGGAAGAAATCACTGCTGACGGCGACCGCACGCAGCACGCCGTCGACGATGGCGACGTCGGCCACCACCAGCTTGCCGTCCGGCATCTTGTATTCGCCGTGTCCGCGCATGGGGGCATTCAAGGCCGAGGCGCGCGCCGTGCTTGACCCCGGACAAGCCCGCGGCGGTCGGGTTTCGGGGTGGGCTACGTCGCGTTGTGGTAGCCCAACGCGGCCAGCACGCGATCGGCCAAAGTGGCGGCGTCGGCTTCCTGGGTGCCCAGGCGCAATTCCGGCGCCTCCGGAACTTCGTAAGGCGAATCGATCCCGGTGAAGTTGGCCAGTTCGCCGCGGCGCGCCTTGGCGTAAAGCCCCTTGACGTCGCGGCGCTCGGCATCGGCCAGTGGGGTGTCGACGTAGACCTCCAGGAATTCGCCCGGCTCGAACAGCGCCCGCGCCATCGCCCGTTCGGCGCGGAACGGACTGATGAAGCTGACCAGCACGATCAGGCCGGCGTCGGTCATCAGTTTCGCCACTTCGGCAACGCGCCGGATGTTCTCTACGCGATCCTCGTCGGTGAAGCCCAGGTCCTTGTTGAGGCCGTGACGGACGTTGTCGCCGTCGAGCAGGTAGGTGTGCTTGCCCAGCGCCAGCAGTTTCTTTTCGACGAGGTTGGCGATCGTCGATTTGCCGGCGCCGGACAGGCCGGTGAACCACAGGCAGCGCGGCTGCTGGTGCTTGATCGCGGCGCGTTCGCCCTTGTCGATGTCGAGGTGCTGCCAGTGGATGTTGCCGGCGCGGCGCAGCGCGAATTCCAGCGTGCCGGCGGCGACCGTGGCATTGCTCTGGCGGTCGATCAGGATGAAACCGCCGAGCGCGCGGCTGTCGGCGTAGGACTCGAACGGAATCGGCTGGTCGAGGTGCAGATTGCACAGCCCGACTTCGTTGAGTTCGAGGTGCTTGGCCGCCAGCTCTTCCTGGGTGTTGACGTCGACCTTGTGCTTGATCTCGGTGACCGACGCGCCGATGGTGCGGGTGCCCAGCTTGAGCAGGTACGGCCGTCCCGGCAGCAGGCGCTCGTCGCCCATCCACAGGACGTGGGCGGCGAACTGGTCGGCGACTTCCAGCGGGCTGGACGCCAGCGCGATCACGTCGCCGCGACTGGCGTCGATTTCATCGGTCAGGGTCAGGGTGACGGCCTGCCCGGTCGTCGCCTGTTCGAGATCGCCGTCGGCGGTGACGATCCGCGCCACGTGCGAGCGCCGGCCCGAGGGCTGCACCACGATCTCGTCGCCGGAAGCCACGGCTCCGGACACCACGGTTCCCGCGAAGCCGCGGAAATTCTGGTTGGGTCGGCACACCCACTGCACCGGCATGCGGAATGCGGATTCGGTGTCATGGCGATCCACCGGCACCGTTTCCAGCAGTTCCAGCAGCGATGGGCCGACGTACCACGGCGTACGCTGCGAATGCGTGATCATGTTGTCGCCCTGCAGGGCCGACAGCGGCAGGCAATCGACGTGGGCGATGCCCAGGTGCGCGGACAGCGCGCGGTACTGGCCCGCGATGGCGTCGAACACCGCCTGATCGAAATCGACCAGGTCCATCTTGTTGACCGCAAGAATCACCCGGTCGATGCCCAGCAGCTTGACGATGTAGCTGTGGCGGCGGGTCTGGGTCAGCAGGCCCTTGCGGGCGTCGACCAGCACCACGGCCACGTCGGCAGTCGATGCGCCGGTAGCCATGTTGCGGGTGTACTGCTCGTGGCCGGGGCAGTCGGCGACGATGAACTTGCGGCGCTCGGTGCCGAAGAAGCGGTAGGCGACATCGATGGTGATGCCCTGCTCGCGTTCGGCGGCCAAGCCGTCGACCAGCAGCGCGAAGTCGATCTCGCCGTTCTGGGTGCCGAAGCGGCGGCTGTCGGCCTCCAGCGCGCTGACCTGATCGTCCAGCAGCAGCTTGGTGTCGTGCAGCAGCCGCCCGATCAGGGTGCTCTTGCCGTTGTCCACGCTGCCGCAGGTGATGAAGCGCAGCAGGCCCTTGGTTTCGTGCTGCTGCAGATAGGCCGCAACCGCGATCTCGGCGCTCGTCGCTGCGTTCATCAGAAATACCCCTCCTGCTTCTTCTTCTCCATCGAGGCGGTGGGATCGTGGTCGATCACCCGCCCCTGGCGCTCGGAGGTGGTGGCGACGAGCATTTCGGCGATGATCTTTTCGAGAGTGTCGGCGTTCGATTCGATCGCGCCGGTCAGCGGGTAGCAGCCCAGGGTGCGAAAGCGCACCTGCTTCATCATCGGCGTTTCGCCGGGATGCAGCGGCAGTCGTTCGTCGTCGACCATGATCAGCGCGCCATCGCGCTCGACCACCGGCCGCTCCCTGGCCAGGTACAGCGAAGGCACTTCGATCTTCTCGCGGAAGATGTACAGCCAGATATCGAGTTCGGTCCAGTTCGACAGCGGGAAGGCGCGCACCGACTCGCCCTTGTGGATGCGGGCGTTGTACAGGTTCCACAGCTCCGGGCGCTGGTGCTTCGGATCCCAGCGGTGCTGGGCATTGCGGAAGCTGAAGATGCGCTCCTTGGCGCGCGACTTTTCCTCGTCGCGGCGGGCGCCGCCGATGGCGGCATCGAAACCGTACTTGTCCAGCGCCTGCTTGAGCGCCTGGGTTTTCATCACGTCGGTATGGACGGTGGCGCCGTGGGTGACCGGGCCGATCCCGCGCGCCAGCCCGTCGGGATTGGTGTAGACGTGCAGCGTGACGCCGGTTTCGGCGGCGCGGCGGTCGCGGAAGGCGATCATCTCGCGGAACTTCCACGTGGTGTCCACGTGCAGCAGCGGAATCGGCGGCCTGGCCGGATGAAACGCCTTGAGCAGCAAGTGCAGCAGCACCGAGCTGTCCTTGCCCACCGAATACAGCAGCACCGGATTGCTGAACTCGGCGGCGACCTCCCGCATGATGTGGATGCTTTCGGCTTCGAGCTGGTCGAGGTGGGACAGTCCGTTGTTCAAGTCGCGCGCCGTCGTGATCACAAACGAGGGATTTTATCAGGTTGTCTTGCTTGTCCGCAGGCGCAGCAGCCGCTCCGGAGCGGCGAAAGTGTCGCTGCGCGATTCCTCCCAGTAATCGCGGAACACGGCGTGACGGGGAATGCGCCCCTCCAGAAGTTCGCCCGGCTCGAGGAAGCGATACAGCGCCGCGAACGAGCGCACCTCGGTATTGGAAACGCGGCGCAGGATGTGCTCGGGGCCCAGTTCGCCGGGGTGAGACAGGCCGGCCGCGCACAGCAGATCGCGCAGCGCGCGCAGGGTGTTGTCGTGGTACTCGGCGACGCGGGTGATCTTGTCGGGTACGTCGAGGTGCTTCCAGCGGCTCGGATCCTGGGTCGCGATTCCGGTCGGACAGCGATTGGTGTGGCAGCTCAGCGACTGGATGCATCCCAGCGAGAACATGAAACCGCGCGCGGCGTTGCACCAGTCGGCGCCCAGCGCCATCGTGCGGGCGATGTCGAATGCGCTGACCACCTTGCCGGCCGCGCCGACCTTGATGCGGTCGCGCAGATCCAGCCCGACCAGGGTGTTGTGCACCAGCAGCAGGCCCTCGTGCATCGGCACACCGACGTGATCGACGAACTCGGCCGGCGCCGCGCCGGTGCCGCCTTCGGCACCATCGACCACGATGAAATCCGGCAACAGTTCCGGATGCGTTGCCGCACTCTCCTGCATGGCCTTGGCGATCCCGAACCATTCCCACGGATGGCCGATCGCCAGCTTGAAGCCGGTCGGTTTGCCGCCCGATTTCTCGCGCAGGCGAGCGACGAACTCCAGCAGGCCCAGCGGGGTCGAGAACGCGGAATGCTTCGCCGGCGACACGCAGTCCTGCCCCATCGGCACGTCGCGCGTCGCGGCGATCTCGGGACTGAGCTTGGCCGCCGGAAGCACCCCGCCGTGGCCCGGCTTGGCGCCCTGCGAGAGCTTGATCTCGATCATCTTCACCTGCGGGTCGTTGGCCTGCTCGGTGAAGCGCGCCTCGTTGAAGCTGCCGTCGTGGTTGCGGCAACCGAAGTAGCCCGAGCCCAGCTCCCACACCAGGTCGCCGCCGTTCTCGCGGTGGTAGGGCGAGATCGAGCCTTCGCCGGTATCGTGATAGAAGTTGCCGCGCTTGGCGCCGCCGTTGAGGGCGCGAATCGCCGCCGCCGACAGCGCGCCGAAGCTCATCGCGGAAATGTTGAACACGCTGGCCGAATACGGTTGCTTCGATCCGGCGCCGATCGTGATCCGGAAATCGTGATCGGCCACTTCGGCCGGCGCCATCGAATGGTTGATCCATTCGTAATCGGTGCCGTAGACATTGCGCAGCGTGCCGAACGGCCGCACGTCGTTGACGGCCTTGGCGCGCTGGTAGACCAGGGCGCGCTGCTCGCGCGAGAACGGCACCTTGTCGGTGTCGGCCTGGATGAAGTACTGCCGGATCTCCGGGCCGATGGTCTCCAGCCCGTAGCGGAAATTGGCCAGCAGCGGGTAATTGCGGCGCAGCGTGCTCTTGCGCTGGAGCATGTCGAACGTGCCCATCAGCGCCAGCCCGCCGAACACCGCCACGCCCCACCACGCCAGCGGAAACCGCAATGCCAGGGCCAGCATGACCAGGGCAAGGACGACGCTGGCGACGTAGGCGGTATAGCGAGACATGGCGACTCCTGCGCTGGTCTGACGACTGGTGCCCGGAGTGGGGATCGAACCCACATGGCCTTGCGGCCGAGGGATTTTAAGTCCCTTGCGTCTACCGGTTTCGCCACCCGGGCCCGTTGCCGAAGCTTAACGCGAAGGCAGGCTGTTGGGCCGGCTATGCGTTGTGCGGGCGTTGCCTCCTGTGACTCGAGCAGACACAGCTATCCGGTCAGGCGGTCGTCACATGGATGGGCCGCACCTTCGCGTGGAACCGCTTTTGCGCCTGCCACATGTCGTAATTGGCCTGCATGGCGTGCCAGCTTCCGGGCGTGGTGCCCAGTGCCTTGTGCAGCCGCAAGTCCATTTCCGGGCTGATGCCCGCCGCGCCGTTCAGCACACGCGACAGCGCTGCGCGCGTCACACCCAAGCGTTCGGCGGCATCGGTCACAGTCACGCCTTCCAGCCATTCACGCAGAACCTCGCCGGGGTGCGGGGGATTGTGCATTTGCATGTTCATGTCAGTGATAGTCCTGATAGTCCACCAGTTCTGCATCGCCCTTGTCGGTGAACGCGAAGGTCATGCGCCAATTGCCGCTCACCCAGACCGCCCAATGCCCGGACAAGTCACCTTTCAGCGGGTGCAGTTTCCAGCCCGGCACGGCCATGTCATTCGGGCCGCTTGACGTGTGCAGCCGTGCCAATTGCAGCCGCAGCTTGCCCGCGTGTCTGGCCTGAATCCCTGCCGTGCTGCCGGTCAGGAAATACCGTTCAAGCCCCTTGTGGTGGAAGCTGCGAATCACGAAAGCACTGTATAGCGATACGTTCCGATGCACAACGTGCGGCTGAGGGACGTTCAGCCCTCCTTGCGGATGGAAGCGGCGGCTGGCGACGGGCCGAACGCGGAAAACGCCTGGAATCGCGGAAAAAGAAAGCGCCCCGAAAGGCGCTTGGATATTGGAGGCCGAGGTCGGAATTGAACCGGCGTACGCGGATTTGCAGTCCGCTGCATGACCACTCTGCCACCCGGCCGATGGCGCTTGTATCGTATCAGCACACCCGAAACAACGAAGCCCCGCGGACGGGGCTTCATCGTGGATATGGAGCGGGAAACGAGACTCGAACTCGCGACCCCGACCTTGGCAAGGTCGTGCTCTACCAACTGAGCTATTCCCGCGTTGAGCCGCGTATTTTACGGGATCACCTGCCGCTGTCAACAGATTGCGGCGGATCGTCGCGCAACGCCGGCCACGCGGCGCGCAGGTACTCGAAGCCCGACCACAGGGTCAGCAGCGCCGCCGCGGCCAGCAGCCATTCGCCGATCAGGAACACCGGGATGCCCCACAGCGGGTCGCGGTAGAGCAGGAAGCCCAGCGCGACCATCTGCACCGCGGTCTTGACCTTGCCGATCATTGCCACCGAGACCTTGGCATGCTGACCGATTTCGGCCATCCACTCGCGCAGGGCCGACACCGCGATCTCGCGGCCGATGATGACGCTGGCCCACAGCGCCATCCACACGGTGTGATGGTGCTGGACGGTGACGACCAGCGCCGTGGTGACCATGAGCTTGTCGGCCACCGGGTCGAGGAACGCCCCGAAGCGCGAGGACAGACGGTAGCGACGGGCGATCCAGCCGTCCAGCCAGTCGGTGAGTGAAGCCAGGACGAAGACCGCGGTGGCAAGGGGGTTGGACCAGCGACCGCCGAGGTAATAGACGGCGACCAGCACAGGGATCAGGGCGATCCGGCCGAGCGTCAGCCAGGTGGGGAGGGTCACGGTCATCCGGGTATTCTAAGTCAACGTCGAACCGGCCTTGGGTCGCCATCATCGCGAAGACCTCGACCAACCATCCCGGCGGAGATCGAGAGACAGGCTATCGAGGCGTCGCCTCGCCCATCCCGTGCAGGTGCTCCCAGATCCGCTGCGCCAGCGCGCTGTTGACGCCTTCGACACGGGCGATCTCGTCGACCGCCGCCGCCTTCAGACCCGGCAGTCCGCCGAAGTGGCGCAGCAGCGCGGCGCGACGGCGCGGCCCGATGCCGGGGATGTCCTCGAGACGGCTGGTGACGCGGGCCTTCAAGCGCCGCTGCCGGTGTCCGGTGATGGCGAAGCGATGCGCTTCATCGCGCACCTGCTGGACCAGCTGCAGCGCCGGCGAGGCCGGCCCCGGCTCCACTTCGCGCCCGTCCGGAAGCAACAGGGTTTCCGCGCCCGGCTTGCGCTCCGGCCCCTTGGCCACGCCGACCAGCGCCACCCCGTCGACGCTGGCTTCCAGCAACACCGCACGCGCCTGCGCCACCTGCCCCGCCCCGCCGTCGATCAGCAGGACATCGGGCACCACCGCGTCCGGCGCGGCCTCGGCCACCGGACGGAAGCGCCGCTGCAGCGCCTGATGCATCGCCGCGTAGTCGTCGCCGGGCTGGATGCCGGTGATGTTGTAGCGCCGGTACTGCTTGCGCACCGGCCCTTGCGCATCGAACACAACGCAGGAAGCGACGGTGGCTTCGCCCAGGGTGTGGCTGATGTCGAAGCACTCGATCCGGTTGGGCAGCTCCGTCAGTCCGAGCAGATCGCGCAGCGCCTCGACCCGCGCCTGCTGGGCGCCGCTGCTGGTCACTTCCGCGGCCAGCGCCAGCGCGGCGTTGCGGCGAACCATGTCGAGCTGGGCCGCGCGTTCGCCGCGCACGCTGGTGCGCAGCGCGACGCGGTGGCCGGCACGCTCGCCCAGCGCCCGTTCGATCAATTCGCGCTCGGGAATGTCGCGGTCGAGCACGATCTCGCCGGGCGCTGTGTGTTCGTTGTAGTACTGCGAAACGAAGGCGCCCAGCACTTCCCCGACGCTGTCCTCGCCGTTGGTCCTGGGGAAGAACGCATGGGTGCCCAGGTTGCGGCCGGCGCGGAAGGCCAGCAGCAGCACGCAGGCCGAGCCGCCCTGCTGGGCCACCGCCAGCACGTCGAGATCGGCGCTGCGGCCGTCCATGGTCTGCCGCGATTGCAACTTTCGGATCGAGGCGATCATGTCGCGCAGTTGCGCGGCTTTCTCGAATTCCAGCGCATCGCTGGCCGCCTGCATCGACGCGGTCAGTTCGGCGCCCAGTTCGTCGCTGCGCCCTTCGAGGAACAGCTCGGCGCGGCGCACCGACTCCGCATAGGCGGCGGGATCGATCAGGTTCACGCAGGGCGCGCTGCAGCGACCGATCTGGTACTGCAGGCAGGGCCGGCTGCGATTCTTGAACACGCTGTTCTCGCAATTGCGCAGCCGGAACAGCTTGTGCATCAGATTGAGCGTCTCGCGCACCGAGGTGACGTTCGGATACGGTCCGAAATAGCGGCCGGGGATCGTGCGCGGCCCGCGGTGCAGGGTCAGCCGCGGGAACTCGTCGGCGGTGATCAGCACATAGGGGTAGCTCTTGTCGTCGCGCAGCATCACGTTGTAGCGCGGCTGCAGCGACTTGATCAGTTCGTTTTCCAGCACCAGCGCGTCGGCTTCGCTGCGGGTGACGGTGACCTCGATGCGCGCCACCTGTGCCAGCATCGCCATGATGCGGGTCGGCTTCGGGGCGGCGTTGAAATAGCTGCCGACACGGTTGCGCAGGGCGCGGGCCTTGCCGACGTACAGGACCGTGTCGGCGGCATCGATCATCCGGTACACGCCCGGCGCCAGCGGCAGTCCGGCGGCAAAGGCGTGGCCGTCGAAGGTGGCGGCGTCGGAGGCGCGCTTGCCCATGCGCGTGCCGGTCAGTGCCGGCCCTCGCTCAGGCGGGCGACGATGCCCGCGGCGGCGGCGTCGATCAGACGGAAGGCGCGCTCGAAATCGCGCGCGCTGCCATAGTAGGGATCGGGCACATCCTTGTTGCCCACGCCCGCCCAATCGAGCAGCAGTTCGACGTCGGCGTGGGCGGTGCGCGGTTTTCGCACCCGGGCTTCGTGCAGGATGGTGCGGTCGGCGCACAGGATCAGGTCGAATTCGTCGAAATCCTCGTACTGCAGCCGGCGCGCGCGCAGGCCGGCGATGTCGATGTCGTGGCGCTGCGCGCATTCGATCGCGCGCGGATCGGGCGCGCAGCCGACGTGGGAGTCGCCGGTGCCCACCGAGTCCACCCGCACCCGCTTGTCCAGCCCGGCGGCGGCCAGGCGCGCGCGCAGCACGCCCTCGGCGGTCGGGGAGCGGCAGATGTTGCCCAGGCACACCATCAGGATCGAAAACGGTCGCGTCATGCGGTTTCTTGCAGTTGCCCGTAAATGCGCTGCGCGCGCGTCAAGTCGGCTTCGGTATCGACGCCGGGCGGAAACGGCGAAGGCGCCAGTTCCACCGCGATCCGCCAGCCGGCTTCGAGCGCGCGCAGTTGTTCGAGGGATTCGAGCCGTTCCAGCCGGCCCGGCGGCAGCGCGGCAAACGCCCGCAGCGCCGCGACGCGGTAGCCGTAGATGCCGACATGCCGCAGCCACTGCCCTTCCGGCAGCACGCTGCGGTCATGGGCAAAGGCATCGCGCGGCCAGGGCACAGGAGCGCGGCTGAAATACAGCGCATCGCCGTTGTCTGCGCGAACGACCTTGACGGCATTCGGATCGAGCAGGGTTTCGACATCGGCAATCGGCGTGGCCAACGTGGCGATCCCCGCGCCGCTGTCGGCCAGGGTGCGCGCCACGCAGACGATGCCGTCCACCGGCGCGAAGGGCTCGTCGCCCTGCAGGTTGACGACGATGGCGTCATCGGCCCAACCGGCAATGCCGGCACACTCAGCGAGGCGGTCGGTTCCCGAGGCATGGTCGGGCGACGTCATCGCCACCTGCACCCCGCTGCCGGCCAGCGCATCGGCGATGCGCGCGTCGTCGGTCGCCACCCAGACCGCGCTGGCACCGGCCGCCAACGCCCGGCGGGCGACCTGCAGCACCATCGGCACGCCGCCGATCGGTCGCAGCGGCTTGCCGGGCAGCCGGGTCGAGGCGTGGCGCGCGGGGATGGCGACGATGAAGCCGGGCGTGGTCATGCGCCCATTATGGGGGAGCGCGCCGCGCGGGACGAATCTGTTGACATGTCGGGCTTCCTAGAGAGCGTTTTTTGACGCGGATTCACGCGGAAAAAGCGGATCGAGCAAAGCTTTTGTGCTTGAAACCGCACTTGATCCCGTTCGGGTTTTATCCGCGTAAATCCGCGAAAATCCGCGTCAAAAACGCTTCCCGAGCATCAGCCCCGCTCCGGTAGCCTGGCCAGCAAGGCATCCTTGAACGCGTCCGGCAATCGCGCCGAGACCGGCACCGCGTACCAGTCCGGCCGGGCGATCGCGCGACATTTCTCCGCGTCCTTTTCGGTCATCAACACCGGCAGGGGGCTGCCGAAATCGAAATCGTCCTGGACATAGGCGTGGTGGTCGGCGAACGCATGCGGAACAACGCCAATACCCAGCCCGCGCAGCATCGTGAAAAAGCGATCGGGTTCGCCGATCCCGGCCACGGCGTGGACGCGCTGGCCGGCAAATGCCGACAGCGGAACCCCGCGCCCGCCCACCAGCGGGCGAACCTCGCCGACCTCCAGCCACATGGGCCATTCCCGGCCCGCCCCCGTCGCACATCCAGCCGCCATGGTCGGATCGACGACCTCGGTGCCCTCGGGCTGGCCGAGGTTGAGCACCCGGAACGCGCAGTCGGCGGCGCGCTCGAGCGGTTCGCGCAGCGGTCCGGCCGGGAGCAGGCGCCCGTTGCCGTAGCGGCGCCGCACGTCCTGCACCTCGATTTCGACATCGCGGGCCAACCGGTAATGCTGGAGTCCGTCGTCGCAAACCACCACGTCGCAGTCAGCTGCCGCCAGCGCCTGCGCGGCCGCCACGCGATCGACGTCGACCCGCACCTTCGCGCCGGTGCGCAGCGCGATCAGCAGCGGTTCGTCGCCCACCAGGGCCGGCTCCGACCGCGCATCGACCCAGCGCGGCGTCTTCTCATCCGCACGCCCGTATCCGCGGCTGGCAACGCCGGGGGTGAAACCCGCGCGCTGCAGGTATTCCACCAGCGCGATGCTCAACGGCGTCTTGCCGCTGCCGCCAGCCACCAGATTGCCGACCACGATCACCGGAACGCCCGGATGCGTGCGCTTGAGGAGGCCCTTGCGGTATCCGAACCGACGCGACGCCACGAGGATGCCGTACACCGGCGCCAGCAGCCTGGCCCACAGCGGCGGCGCGTCTCCCTCGAACCACCAGCGCGGCGTTGTCGGCGTGCGCCGTCCGCTCACGCCCCGCCCTCCTGGAACTGCATGCGGTGCAGCTGCGCGTAGATGCCTCCCTGCGCCAGCAGCTGCGGGTGGGTGCCCCGCTCGACGATCCGCCCCTCGTCGAGCACGAGGATCTGGTCGGCGCGTTCCACGGTCGAGAGCCGGTGCGCAACCACCAGAGTGGTGCGGTCCGGCATCAATTGCGTGAGCGCTTCCTGGACCAGGCGTTCGGATGCGTTGTCGAGCGCCGCGGTCGCCTCGTCGAGAATCAGGATCGGCGCATCCTTGAGCACCGCGCGGGCGATCGCCAGCCGCTGGCGCTGGCCGCCGGACAGCGACCCGCCCTTGGGTCCGACCTGCGATTGCAGGCCCTGCGACATGCGTTCGATGAACTCCATCGCATTGGCCGCCCGCACCGCCCTGTCCACCGCCGCCGGATCGGCGTCGCGCAGTTCGCCGTAGGCCACGTTCTCGGCCACGCTGCCGTCGAACAGCATGACCTGCTGGCCGACCATGGCGATCTGCCGGCGCAGATCGGCCAGCCGGTAGTCGGTCAGCGGATGGCCATCGAGCAGGATTGCACCGCCGGTGGGCTCATAGAACCGGGGAATCAGCTTGACTAGGGTCGATTTGCCGCTGCCGGAGCGGCCGACCAGCGCCGTGACGGTGCCCGGACGCGCGGTGAAGCTGACGCCGTCCAGCGCCGGGCCCTCGCGGCCCTCGTAGTGCATCCGCACGTCGCGGAATTCGACCAGTCCCTCGCAGCGTTGCAGCGTGCGGGTGCCGGCATCCTCCTCGTCGGGCGCGTCGAGCACCGTGAACAGGCGCTCGGCCGAGGCGATGCCGCGGTGGAGCATGCCCTGCACATTGGTGAGCTGCTTGAGCGCCGGGATGATCGCCATCATCGACATCATCAGCTGCACGAAGCCGCCCGCGCTCAGGCGCCCGGCCAGCGCCTCGCGCCCGGCCAGCAACAGCAGCACGGCCAACCCGGTGGCGCCGGTGAGCTGCACGACCGCCGAAAACAGGCCGCGGGTTCCCTCGACGCGCAGGAACAGCTTGAGATTCTGGTTGGCCAGCGCGGTGTATCGCTCCATTTCCACCGCGCGGGCACCATAGACCTTGACCTCCTGCTGGCCGGTCAGGGCCTGGTCGGCGGCCAGCATCAGCTGGGCCGAGGTTTCCTGCACGCGATGGCCGTAGCGGCGGTAGCGTCGACCCACCCTGTCCATCATCCACGCCACCAGCGGGCCGAGCAGCAGCACCGCCACCGTCACGCGCCAGCTGGCGTAGAGCATCACCGCGATCATGGCCGCGGCCTGCAGGCTCTGCTGGACCATGACCTTGCCGGAATCGATCACCGCCTGCGCAAGCTGGTCGCTGTCCGAGCTCAACCGCACCAGCATCGACGGCACCGGCTCGGAGTCGAAGCGCAGCCCGGGCAGGCGCAGGTACTTGTCCATCGCCGTCACCCGCATGTCGCGGGCGATGCCGCGCGCCGCCTTGGCCATGTTCAGGTCGGTGACATAGCCGGCAGCGCCGCGGACGACGAAGATCGCGATGATCGCCAGCGGCAGCAGCAGGCTGAACTGCTGGTTCTTCAGCACGAAGGTTTCATCGACCATGGGCTTGGTCAGCCAGGCGAAGGCGCCGGCTGCGGCGGCTTCCACGATCATGCTCGCGGCCGCGATCAACAGCACGAGGCGGTAGTGCCGCGCCAGGCCGAGCAGGCGCCGGTACACCGCCCAGGCCGAACCCGAGCCGCCGCTCATCGCCTGTCGCCCTGCGCGGACACCTGCGGCGCGGTGGCATTGGCGATCCGCCGGAAGCCCAGCTGCGCCAGCGCCTCATAGGCGGTGACGACCGCCTGCCACGGCGTGCGGGCATCGGCGCGGATCAGCACCACGCGCTCGCGGTCGCTGCCGGCCACGTCCGCCAGCGCTTGCTTGAGCGAATCGACATCGGTGCGCAGCACCTCGCGATCCCCGACGAAATAGCGCCCGTCGGCGTTGATCAGGATCCCCAGCGGCTGGTTGGCCGAGGTGGCCGGCTCGCCGCCGGCCTTGGGCAACTCGATCTTGAGCACCGAACGCGCATCGAAGGTGGTGGTGACGACGAAGAAGATCAGCAGGCACAGCACCACGTCGATCAACGGGATCAGGTTGATCTCGGGGCTGTCGTCTTCACGGTGGTCGGCGATTCGCACGCGTTGCGCCTTCAGTTCGCCTGCCGCGCGTTGGCGTGGGCGGTGGCGTCCAGCACGTCCTGCAGCTGCATCGCCTCATGCTCCATGTCCACGATGTAGCTGGCGATCCGGCCGCGGAAATAGCGATGGAAGGCCAGCGCCGGAATCGCCACGATCATGCCGGTCGCCGTGCACACCAGAGCCTTGCCGATCCCGCCCGCCAGTTGGGTGGCATCGCCGATGCCGTGGTCGAGGATGCCCAGGAACAGCTGGATCATGCCGACCACGGTGCCGAACAGGCCCAGCAGCGGGCCGGCGGCGGCGATCGTGCCCAGCGAGTTGAGGAAGCGCTCCATCCGGTGGACGAGGTGGCGGCCCACGTCCTCGACCCGCTCGCGGATGATTTCCCGATCGCGGTGACGCACGTCGAGTTCGGCAGCCAGCAGCGCCCCCAGCGGCGAGGTGGCGCGCAGCGAATCGATGTGGGCCGGGTCGAGCGCGTTCCCACGGGCCACCCAATCGCGCACCTCGTTGCCCAGGCCGGGCGGCAGGACGCGCTCGCGACGCAGGCTCCAGAAGCGCTCCACCACGATCGCAAGCGCAGCCACGGTCAGCAGCAACAGCGGGATCATCGGCCAGCCTCCGGCCTTGATCAATTCCAGCACGGGTCGAACCTCCGGCCCTCATGGCCGTCATCACTCAGGCGCGTAGCATAGCCCAGCCGACTGCCCGCGCCGACGCACGGCGTCCCAGGCGCGCATCCGGAAACTGCGGTATTCCCGCACGCGCAGGCCTTCCCGACCCAGCCAGACCCGCAACGCGCCGGAACGGGCGGTGTCCAGCACTTCGGCCCCGGCGTCGCACCAGCGCCGCACGACCTGCGGCCGCGGATGGCGGAATCGGTTGTCCGCCCCCGAGGACACCAGCGCCAGGCGTGCACCGACGGCGGCGATGAAGGCAGGATCCGAAGAGCCGTCGCTGCCGTGGTGGGGCACCAGCACAACGTCGCTGCGCAGCCTGGAGGCGCGTTCATGCACCAGCTTGCGCTCGGCATAACCGCCAATGTCGCCGGGCAACAGGACACTGCCGAAGGCGGTTTCGACATGCAGGACGCAGCTGGCTTCATTGCCCAGATAGGGGAATCCCTCTCCCGGGTGCAGGAGCGTGAATCGCACGTCGTCCCAGACCCAGCTTTGGCCGGCAATGCAGTCGCGGCTGCCAGGCGACGGACTGCCGGCCGGAGCCAGGACCTCCGGCATCGGGAACTCCGTCGCCACGGCGTTGCGGCCGCCGGCATGGTCCATGTCGCCGTGGCTGACGATTCCGGCATCCAGATGGCGCAGGCCCAACCCGTGCAACGCGGGCACGACGGCACGTTCACCGGCATCAAAGCCGTCGGGCACGGCCGGCCCCATGTCGAACAGCAGCGCATGATTCCGGGTTCGGACCAGCACCGACAGTCCCTGGCCCACGTCAATCGTGGTCAGATCCAGTTCGCCCGGCCCCGGCAGTTCCAGCGGTGGATGCAGCAGCGGCAGCCACAGCAACAGCGCCAGCCAGCGCCCCGGCAGACCGCGCGGGAGCAGTAGCCAGAACGCCGAAAGCAGCGCCAGTGGCAGCGCATACCAGCGCGGCTCCGGCAGCCACAGCATGGCCAGCGGGCTGTCCGCGATCCGCACGAGCGCCGGCCAGAGCAGATCGAAGCACCACGCCGCCGCCTGCCAGAACCAGGCACCCCAGCCGGCATGGAGGCTGTCGGCGAGGCCGCCGAGCAGGCTCAGCGGAACCACCACCAGGCTCCACCACGGCACCGCTGCCAGGTTGGCCAACGGTCCGGCGGTCGAGGCCTGCCCGAACAGGACCACGCACAGCGGCAACAGGCCAAGACTGGCCACCGCCTGCGCCGAAACGAAGCCCTGCAGCAGGCCGCGCAAACCAGCACCGTCGCCTTCCGGCAGGCACCACAGCAACCAGGCCACGCCGGCGAAACTCAGCCAGAATCCGGCGCCAAGCACCGCCAGCGGGTCGAGCAGCAACAGGACGATGCAGCCCAGCGCCAGAGTGTCGGGCAGCCGTTGCCGCCGGCGCAGCCAGCGGGTGGCCACCAGAGCCGCGATCATCACCGCAGTGCGCAAGGTCGGCACCGCCATGCCGGTCAGCAGGGCATAGCCGAACGCGCCGAGGATCGCCCCGCCTCCGGCGGCGAACTGGCGCGGCTGCCAGCGGCACAGCGCGGGGAACAGCCACCACAGCGCCGCCGCCAGCAGCGCGCAAAAGCCGGCAACCAGACCGACGTGGAAGCCGGAGATGGCGATCAGATGGGTCAGCCCGGCCGCGCGCAGGCGGGTCCAGTCGGTCTGATCGAGGAATCGGGTGTCGCCGAGCGCCAACGCGCGCACGTAGCGCGAAGATTCGCCGCTGACGGCGGCAGCGATCCGTGCGCTCATGCGCTCGCGCCAGGCGTCGATCCCGGACGGCCCGTCCAGCCGTCGCGCGCGCAGCGGCTTGACGACATGGCCGGTCGCGGCGATGCGTGCGGCCAGCGCGAATTTCTCGGCATCGCTGCCCCCCGGGTTGCGCAACCCACGCGGTGCGCGCAGGCGCACCGGAAACTGCCAGCGACTGCCCGCCTGCAGCGCCGCGCGCGGGCGGGGATCGTCGTCGTACCAGCTCAGCCGGACGGTTTTTCCGCGCAGCGCTTCCGGTTGTCCACCATCGTCGTCGACAACGAATTCGAACCGGGTGCGCCTGGGCTCGGCGACGGGAAGGTCGCGGATCTGACCGCTGAGCGTGACGGGCCGGCCCTGCAGGCGCTCGGGCAACTGCGCATCGAGCGCCGCCGTGGCCTGAAGGCCGGCAAACGCCAGGCCGAACAGGAACACGCCCGGCATTCGCAGCGCCGTCTTGCGCCACGCAAGAGCCACGCCGGAGACGAACAGCGCCAGCAGCAGCCAGCGCGGCGGAAACGCCGGCAGCAGCAGGCAAGCGTCGACGCCCGCCAGCAGGGCGATGGCGCCTCCCGGGCCGAACAGCGGCGGGGCAGACGTGCCCAGCACGGATCCCACGCCCAGTCCCGAGATCAGGGAAACAGGCGCGACTGTCCAGCGATGGGCGGCGGTATTGGCCATGCCGCCAGTCTGCCCACCGTCGATTGCCCGGGGGATCGGCGAATGCGGCGCCGCGAGGTCGGATTTTTCCGATCCCCGTCTGCGCCGGGGCAGCCGTCAGACCTCGAAGGTCGCCAGCGCCTGCAACCTTCCCTCGCGCAACTCCAGCACGCGGTCGAGCCGGCGCGCGAGGCGGCGATCGTGGGTCACCACCACGAGGCTGGTGGCGCGTGCCCGATTGAGTTCGAGCATCATCTCGAACACGGTGGCCGCGGTCTTGTCGTCAAGGTTCCCGGTCGGCTCATCGCCGAGCACGCAGGCCGGATCGTTGGCCAGGGCGCGCGCGACCGCGGCGCGCTGGCGCTCGCCGCCCGACAGTTCGCCGGGTTTGTGCGCCAGCCGGTGCCCGAGCCCGACCGATTCCAGCAATGCCTGCGCACGCTGCCGCGCCTCGGCGGCCGGACGCCCGGCCAGCAGCACCGGCATCATCACGTTTTCCAGCGCGGTGAATTCCGGCAGCAGGTGGTGGAACTGGTAGATGAAACCGAGCGCGGCATTGCGCAGTCGCCCGCGCGCCGCATCGGACAGCGCGCTCATTTTCTGCCCGGCGACATAGACCTCCCCGGCCGTCGGGACATCCAGGCCGCCCAGCAGATGCAGCAGGGTGCTCTTGCCCACGCCCGACGCGCCGACGATGGCGACGGTCTCCCCGCGCGCAACGGCCAGATCGAGGCTGTCGAACACCGGTGTGTGCAGCCCGCCCTCGCGGTAGGTCTTGCCCAGCCGTTCCGCCCGGATCACTTCGCCGTCAGGCGCCGATGACGCCACGCGATCCTCATTCATAGCGCAGCGCCTCCGCCGGTGCCGTGCGCGCCGCGCGCCAGGCCGGATACAGGGTGGCGAGAAACGCCATGTCGAGGGCGACGCAGGAAATCGTCGCGACGTCGGATGCCTGCAGGTCGGTCGGCAGACCGGTGATGTAATACACGTCCTCCGGCAACAGCTTGACGTGCAGCAGCAGTTCGATGCCGTGCAGGATGGCGTCCAGGTTCAAGGTCAGCAGCACCCCGCCAACGACCCCGGCCACGGTGCCGATGATCCCGATCAGGCTGCCTTGCACCATGAACACCTGCATCACCTTGCCCGGCGTCAGGCCCAGGGTGCGCAGGATGGCGATGTCGGCCTGCTTGTCGGTCACCAGCATCACCTGCGAGGACACCAGGTTGAAGGCGCCCATCGCCACCAGCAGCGACAGCAGGATCGCCATCACCGTCTTTTCCATCTTCAGCGCACGGAACAGGTTGGCGTTGTCCTGGGTCCAGTCGCTGACCCGGTATGGTCCCTTGAGCGCCAGCGCCAGGTCGCGCGCCACGTCGAAGGCCTGGTCCATGTCGCGCATCTTCAGGCGCACGCCGGTGACGCCCTGCCCCATCCGCAGCACCCGCTGCAGGTCTTCGAGGTTGACCACCGCCAGCCCCTTGTCGAATTCGTTGTAGCCGGCCTCGAAGATGCCGCTGACCCGGAACCGCTTCATGGTCTGCACGCCGCCGACCGGCGTGCTGCGGAATTCGGCCAGCGTGACGATGACGTCGTCGCCCACGCGCACGCCCAGCCACAGCGCCAGCTCGCGTCCAAGCACGATGTTGAAGCTGCCGGGCGTCAGGCCGGCGAGCTTGCCCTGCACCATCCTGTCGGCGAGAACCGACACCCGCGCCTCCTCGGCCGGAAGCACGCCGCGCACCATCGCCGGCTGGTTGTCGGCGCCGGAAATCAGGGCTTCATTCTCGATGTAGGGCGCCGCACCGGCAACGCGCGCATCCTTCAGCGCCACCTGCACGGCATGCCGCCAGTCCTGAAGCGGCTCGCCATAGCCGCTGACGGTGGCGTGCGCGGCCATGCCGAGCATGCGGTCGCGGATTTCCTTCTGGAAACCGCTCATCACCGCCAGCGTGGTGATCAGCGCCGTCACACCCAGCGCAATGCCGAGGATCGATGCCAGAGAAATGAAGGAAATGAAGCCGTTGCGACGTTTGGCGCGCAGGTAGCGCAGACCGATGGCGACGGGGACGGGTTTGTACATCGGGAGCCCTTGCAGTGACCGCCTATCGTGCCATCGAAGCCGTTTTCGATACAGCATAGCGGCGCCGCGCGGCCAGCCGCAGTTCACGTCGCGCCGCAGCGTCGAGCACGTCCGGCCAGAACACGAGACGCTGGCGGAGGCCGCCGGCAGGCGAACGCCAGTCCAGGAACGCCAGCGGGCCGCGCCAGCGCAAGTGCAGGTCCCGCATGGGGGCGCCATCGCAGCTTGCCTCCGACTGCGGATCGGCGATGAGCACCCAGCGCTGCGGCGCGCGCAGGCTCTTGCATGCGCCACGCGCCCCGGACAGGCCCGCCAGCAACGCCACAGGCCACGCCAGCGCGGCCGGGAGTTCGCTGGCAAGCACCGACAGCGGCGCCAGCAGCGCCAGCGCCCACAGCATCAGCGCACAGGCTCGCGAGGGGCGCCAGAGGAAGCCGCCGCGCGGCAACGCCGGTTCAGGCGCGGACAGGCAGGTTGCGGATGTCGTCGACGAGCGCGGCGAGCCCTGGGTCATCGGGGGATTCCCGTCCGGAAAGCCAGCGCCAGAGTCTGTCGTCTTCGCAGTCCAGAAGCTGCAGGAAAACCGCCCGTTGCGCCATCGGACTTTGCCGCCAGCGGCGCTCCAGCCAGCGCGCCAGCAGCACGTCCAGTTCCATCATCCCGCGCCGGGCGCGCCAGCGGACCTTGTTGAATTCGACGTCTTCGTTCATCGGCATCGCGGGGATCGCGCCATTGGCATCACGACAGCCCCGCGTCCCGGCCCCTGCACGCAGCCGTTCACATCTTCCGCGCCAGCATCAGCTTCTTGATTTCCGCGATCGCCTTGGCCGGATTCAGGCCCTTGGGGCAGGTGCGGGTGCAGTTCATGATGGTGTGGCAGCGGTACAGCTTGAACGGGTCTTCCAGTTCGTCCAGGCGGGTCCCGGTGTCCTCGTCGCGGCTGTCCACGATCCAGCGGTAGGCCTGCAGCAGGATCGCCGGACCGAGGTAGCGGTCGCCGTTCCACCAGTAGCTCGGGCAGGACGTCGAGCAGCAGGCGCACAGGATGCACTCGTACAGGCCATCGAGCTTCTTGCGGTCCTCGGGGGATTGCAGGCGCTCGCGGTCGGACGGCGCCGGCGACTGGGTGCGGATCCACGGCCGGATGCTGGCGTACTGGGCGTAGAAATGGGTGAGGTCGGGCACCAGATCCTTCACCACCGGCATGTGCGGCAGCGGATGGATCTTGACGTCGCCCTTGTCGACCTTCTCGATCGCGCAGATGCAGGCCAGCGTGTTGGTGCCGTCGATGTTCATCGCGCACGAACCGCAAATCCCCTCGCGGCAGGAGCGGCGGAAGGTCAGGGTCGGGTCGATCTCGTTCTTGATCTTGATCAGCGCGTCCAGCACCATCGGGCCGCATTTGTCCATGTCCACCTCATAGGTGTCCATGCGCGGATTGGCGTCGTCGTCCGGCGACCAGCGATAGACGTGGAAGGTGCGCGGTTTCTTCGCATTGGGCGCGGGCCAGTGCTTGCCCTTCTGGATCTTCGAGTTCTTCGGAAGCGTGAATTCGGCCATTGCCTTGCCTGTGATTTGGTGATGCGTGAACGCCGGAAACCGCTGTCTCTACTTTCCGACCCCCGAACTTCCAACCGCTGCCTTCAGTACACCCGCTTCTTCGGCGGCACCGTCGCCACCTCATCGGTCAGGGTGTTGGTGTGGACCGGACGCGAGTCGAAGGCTACATTGCCGGCTTCGTCCACCGTCACCAGCGTGTGCTTCATCCAATTGTGGTCGTCGCGTTCCGGGAAGTCCTCGCGAGCGTGGGCACCGCGGCTTTCCGGACGCTGCTCGGCCGAATGCATGGTCGCCACCGCCTGGTCCAGCAGGTTGGCCAGTTCCAGCGTTTCGATCAGGTCGGAGTTCCAGATCAGCGAGCGGTCGGTGATGCGTACCTGCTCGAAGGATTTGCGCACCACGTCGATCTTGCCGCAGCCTTCCTTGAGCGACTGCGCGGTGCGGAACACCGCGGCGTCGGCCTGCATGGTGCGCTGCATGTCCAGCCGGATCTGCGCGGTGGGCAGCTCGCCGCTGGAATGGCGGATGCGGTCGAAGCGGTCCAGCGCCTTGTCGAGAATGTCGCCGGGCAGGTCCTTGTGCGGCGCGTTCGCGGTGTGGGTTTCGGCGCAGCGATTGGCGACGGCGCGGCCGAACACCACCAGGTCGAGCAGCGAGTTCGAGCCGAGCCGGTTGCCGCCGTGCACCGACACGCAGGCCGCCTCGCCGATGGCGTACAGGCCAGGCACCTGGACGTCGTTGTTTTCGCCGACCTTCTGCACCACCTCGCCGTGGTGGTTGGTCGGGATGCCGCCCATGTTGTAGTGGACGGTCGGCAGCACCGGGATCGGCTCCTTGGTGACGTCGACGCCGGCGAAGATGCGCGCCGACTCGGCGATGCCGGGCAGGCGCTCGTGGATGACCTCGGGGCCGAGGTGCATCAGGTTCAGGAAGGCATGGTCCTTGTGTTCGCCGACGCCGCGGCCTTCGCGAATCTCGATGGTGATGGCGCGGCTGACCACGTCGCGCGAGGCCAGGTCCTTGGCGCTGGGCGCGTAGCGCTCCATGAAGCGCTCGCCGGCGGAATTGGTGAGGTAGCCGCCCTCGCCGCGCACGCCCTCGGTGATCAGGCAGCCGGCGCCGTAGATGCCGGTGGGATGGAACTGCACGAACTCCATGTCCTGCAACGCCAGCCCGGCGCGCAGCGCCATGCCGCCGCCGTCGCCGGTGCAGGTGTGCGCCGAGGTGCAGCTGAAGTAGGCGCGTCCGTAGCCGCCAGTGGCCAGCACCACGCCGTGGGCGCGGAAGAAGTGCATCGTGCCTTCGTTCATGTCGAGGGCAAGCACGCCGACGCAGCTGCCGTCGGTGTCGAAGATCAGGTCGATGGCGAAGTATTCGACGAACACGGTCGCGCCGTGCGCCAGCGACTGCTGGTAGAGCGTGTGCAGCATGGCGTGGCCGGTGCGGTCGGCCGCGGCGCAGGTGCGCTGCGCGGTGCCCTGGCCGTAGTGGGTGGTCATGCCGCCGAACGGGCGCTGGTAGATATGACCGTCTTCGGTGCGCGAGAACGGCACGCCGTAGTGCTCGAGCTCGATCACCGCCTGCGGCGCGTTCTTGCACATGTACTCGATCGCGTCCTGATCGCCCAGCCAGTCGCCGCCCTTGACGGTGTCGTAGAAGTGGAAGCGCCAGTCGTCCTCGCCCATGTTGCCGAGCGCGGCGGCGATGCCGCCCTGGGCCGCCACGGTATGGCTGCGGGTCGGGAAAACCTTGCTGATGCAGGCGGTCTTCAGGCCCTTTTCGGCCAGCCCGAAGGTGGCGCGCAGACCGGAGCCTCCAGCGCCGACCACCAGCATGTCGTACTTGTGTTCCTGGATCTTGTAGGCAGGCATCGGCGATCAGCTCCCAAGCGCGATGCGCAGCACCGCAAGCACGCTGGCGATTCCGGCCAGCGCGCAGACAAGAAGGGTGAGGATGTGCAGGATCACGCCGTTGAGCGGCGTGTGCACGTAGTCTTCGATCACGACCTGCAGCCCCATTCGGGCGTGCCAGAACAGCGACACGAGGAACAGGATCAGCACCGAGGCGTTGATCGGATCGGCGACCAGTCCGTGGACGATTTCGTAGCTCGCGCTGCGCAAGGTCAGAAGGATGCCCAGCAGCCACAGCGCGGTGACGCCGATCAGGATGGCGGTGACGCGCTGCCAGATGAAGTGATGGACGCCGTCCTTGCCGGAGCCCCAGTTGCGCGCGGTCTTGAGCGGGTTGCGCAGGTCGTCGATGCGATTGGCCATCACTGCCCCCAATGCGTCAGGACGACGCCCCAGACGATGGCGGTCAACACCACGCTGCCGATCATCGAGATCAGGCTGCTGCGCACGAACTGCGGGATCTGGAAGCCGAGGCCGCCATCCTGCAGCAGGTGGCGGATGCCGTTGATCAGGTGGTAGCTCAGCGCCCAGGTGAAGCCCAGCAGCACCACGAGGCCGGGAAGCGAGCCGGCATAGCCGGTGAACCGGGCCCAGCCCTCCGGGCCGGCGGCCAGCGCCACCAGTCCGCAGGTCATCAGCAGGGCGCCCAGCGACAGGGCGATTCCGGTCGCACGGTGATAGATCGAGGTCTGCATCTGCACCTGCCACTTGTAGATCTGCAGGTGCGGCGATAAAGGTCGTTCGCGGGTCGCCATGGGCGGTCGCTTCTCCGTGTTGGCTGGCGGCCGGGGCCGCGTGGCGTGAAAGCGTGGATCAGAAATCGATGCAGCGGCCGTCTTTTTCCCAGTCGCCATAGCGGGTGGGCTCCAGCCCGCTCTTGCGGCCACCATACTCCGGCGGCAATTCGGGGGCCTGCGTGGGCTTCGGGGCTTGTCCGGCGTCGGTCCCGGGCGGCTCGCCCGGAACCTTTCCTACCCCGGATTGGCCTGCTGTCGATGCATTCATGATGGCTTAAGTCTACGTCGCGGCGACGCATCGGGACAAGCGCGGGCGCCGTGATGCGCGAGACATCAGCCCGGATGGGCTCGCCTCTTCAAAGTCCGACACACCCCGGAATTGCGACCTGCGCCGCAAATCCTGCGCCCGTGCTGAAGCCGTGCTTCACCCGACTGGCGCACGGCCGCCTCCCGAGCCATGATGGGCACGGGAGGTAGCGGATGACGCCAGAGCAATCGCACGTCCAATCCGACGTTTTGGTCATCGGCGGCGGATTGGCGGGAATCGTGACAGCGCTGGAATGCCTGCGCGCCGGCCAGCGCGTGGCGCTGGTCGATCGCGACACGCGCGAGCGTTTCGGCGGACTGGCGCTGTGGGCTTTCGGCGGCATGGCGCTGGTCGGCACCCCGCTGCAGGAACGCGCCGGCATCCCGGACACGCCGGAGCGCGCGCTGCGCGACTGGGTCCGCTTCGGCGAACTCGATCCCAACGACACCTGGCCCTACCTGTGGGCGCAGCACTACGTGGAGCGCTCGCGCAACGACGTCCACGACTGGCTGGAAGCCCACGGCATCGGCTTCCTGCCTGCGGTCAACTGGGTCGAGCGCGGGCGCTTCGGCGAAGGCAACAGCCTGCCGCGTTACCACATCATCTGGGGCACCGCGCAGCGGATGGTCCACCGCCTCGCCGAGGCTCTGCGCACGGCCGGCTCCGGGGGCAAGCTCACCTTGCTGCACCGACACAGCGTGATCGGACTGGAGTACGGGCAGGGACGGATGGCCGGGGCGACCGCGCGCAACGACGAAACCGGCGCCGAAGTGCGGCTGGACGCGCCGGTCGTGGTGATCGCCACCGGCGGCATCAACGGCAGCCACGCGCAGGCGCGCCGCAACTGGCCGATCCTGTTGCCGTTGCCGACGCAGATGCTCAACGGCGCCAACCCGCTGTCCGACGGCAAGCTGCACCAGATCGCCACCGGCTTCGGAGCGCAGATCACCCACGCCGGCGAGATGTGGAATTACGCCGCCGGCATCCCCCACCCCAGACCACAGTTCCCGGGCCACGGCCTGTCGCTGATTCCCTGCAAGTCGGCGCTGTGGCTGGACCACCGCGGCCGGCGCATCGGCCCCGAGCCGCTCGTCACCGGCTTCGACACCCACTGGCTGTGCAGGCGCGTCGCCGAGCAGGAAAAACCCTGGACCTGGCACCTGCTCAACCGCAGGATCGCCCTCAAGGAATTCGCGATCTCCGGCGCCGAGCACAACCCGCGCATCCGCGACCGCCAGTTCCTGCATTTCCTGCGCGAAACCCTGCTGGGCAACGCGCGGCTGGTGGACCAGATGCATCGGGAAGTGCCGCAATTCCTCGTCGACGACAGCCTTGCCGGGCTGGCGGCGCGGATGAACGCGCTGACCGGCAGCGAGGACATCGATCCGGACATCCTGCAAGCCACGGTCGATGCCTTCGACGCCAACTTCGTCGACGGCAAGACACTGGAAAACGACGCCCAGATCCGCGCCATCCAGCACGCCCGGCAATGGCGACCGGACCGTCTGCGTACCTGCAAGCCGGCGCCGCTGCAGAGGCGAGGCTTCGGCCCCTTCATCGCCATCCAGACCCAGCTGATCACGCGCAAGAGCCTGGGCGGGCTGCGCACCGATCTCGACAGCCGCGTGCTCGACGGCAACGACCAGCCGATCGACGGGCTGTACTGCGTCGGCGAAGCGGCGGGATTCGGCGGCGGCGGCTCCTGCGGCAAGCGCTCGCTGGAAGGCACCTTCCTGCCCGGCTGCATCCTCACCGCCCGCGCCGCCGCCCGCTCGATCAAGCAGGCGGGCTGAGGCCATGCCCAACGGCGCCCAGGCCCTGCTGACGACCCTCGCCGATGCCGGCGTGACGGTCTGCTTCACCAACCCCGGCACCAGCGAGATGCACTTCGTCGCCGCGCTCGATTCCGAGCCGCGGATGCGCGCGGTGCTGGCGCTGTTCGAGGGCGTGGCCACCGGCGCCGCCGACGGCTACGCGCGGATGGCCGGCAAGCCGGCCGCCACCTTGCTCCACCTCGGCTGCGGCCTCGGCAACGGACTGGCCAACCTGCACAACGCGCGCAAGGGCAAGGTGCCGGTGCTCAACATCGTCGGCGACCACGCCACCTACCACGTGCCGCTCGACGCCCAGCTGCAGTCGGACATCGAGACGGTGGCGCGCAACGTCTCGCCCGGCTTCGTGCGCACGTCGCAAAGCACCGCCGCGCTCTGCCGCGACGCGATCGATGCGCTGCAGGCCGCGCGCGGCCTGCCGGGCCAGGTGGCGACCCTGATCCTGCCGGCCGACGTGAGCTGGGGCGAAGGCGGCCAGCCCTGCCCGCCCCCGCCGCCAGCCTCCCCGCAGCCGGCCGATGCGGCGCAGATCGAGGCGATCGCGGCGGCGATCCGCGGCGGTGGCAAGGTCGCCCTGCTGCTGGGCGGGCAGGCGCTGCGCGAACCGGCGCTGCTGTCGGCGGCGAAGATCGCCGCGCGCCACGGCGTCAAACTGCACTGCGAAGTGTTCCCCACCCGGCTGGAACGCGGCGCCGGCCTTCCCGCCGTCGAGCGCATCGCCTATCTGGCCGAAATGGCCAGCCTGCAGCTGCGCGAATTCGACCATCTGGTGCTGGTCGACGCCAAGGCCCCGGTGTCGTTCTTCGCCTACCCCGGCAAGCCCAGCCAGATGGTGCCGGACGACTGCACCGTGCACGTGCTGGCCGCGCCCGAGCAGGACGCCGTCGCCAGTCTGGCGCGACTTGCCGCTGCGCTCGACGCCGAGCAGGCCACGCCGACGCTGCAGTCTGCCTCACGCCCGAGTCGCCCGCGCGGACGACTGACCGCCCCCAAGGTCTGCAAGGCGGTCGGCCACCTGCTGCCGGAAGGCGCAATCCTGGTCGACGAGGCCATCACTTCCGGGCTGATGCTCGGCGCGATGACCGCCGGCTGCCCGCGCCATGATCTTCTGACCCTCACCGGCGGCGCGATCGGACAGGCCCTGCCGAACGCGGTCGGCGCCGCCGTCGCCTGCCCGCACCGCCCGGTCGTCGCGCTGGTCGGCGACGGCAGCGCGATGTACACCATCCAGTCGCTGTGGACGCTGGCACGCGAGCAGTTGAACGTCACCGCGATCATCTTCAACAACGCCAGCTATTCGGTGCTCAACGTCGAACTCGACCGCGTCGGCGCGGGGCAGCGCGGCGGCCCGAAGGCGCGCGCGCAGCTGGATCTGCACGGCCCGGTGCTGAACTTCGCCGAGATCGCGCAGGGCATGGGGGTCTCAGCCCGCCGGGTCTCGACCGCCGAGGAGTTCTGCCGCGCCTTCGAGGACGCGCTGGCCTCGCCCGGTCCACGGCTGATCGAGGCAATGGTCCCGGAGGCCCTGAACGGCACCAAGCGACGGGTGCTGCCGTGGCTGCTGCGGTCGCTGCCGAACCTGCCCAGACCGCTGGCGCAGGCGTTGAAGCGGAAGATTGCGCCGTAGTTGCGCGATTGCATTTCGGCTTCCGTCGCGACGTCTGCCGGCTGTGCGAGTTAGCTGCATTGCGGGTTCCGTCGCGGCGTCTGCCGGCTGTGCGAGTCCGCCGCTCAGGTTGCGCTTCCTGCTTCAATTCGCGGGCGCAGGCCATCCATGGCCTGCTCGGACTCGCACAGCCGGCAGACGCCCCCGATGCTTCAGAAAGATCAAAAGCGACAGCAACTGCAACCGTCTCGGCAAAGCAAGACCATCGCCAATGGCACGACTCTCAGCAAGTTGATGTGCTGCAGAAACACATCCGCGCAGGATTTTTTGTCCCGCAAAACGCCAGTCAACCCGCAGGCCTCCGCTGGGCCCCTTCAGGACCGAGCAGGCCATGGATGGCCTGCGGCCGCGAATTGGAGCCGGACGCGGAACCTGAGCGGCGGTCCTGAAGGGGCCCAGCGGAGGCCCACGACACGATCAAACGTGCGAAACGCTCTTACAAAGCATTCGCCGCCGCCACGATGTCCTCGTCCTTCGGAATCACAAGGAACGCAGCACCGGCCAACGGAGTGTAAGTATCAGCACCCACGACGCGCTTGAGCGGCTTGGCGCCGAAGCCCGCTTCGGTGATCGCGGTGATGACGCCTTCGCCGATGCCGGCGCTGTGGCGACCCTCGTCGACGACCAGAATGCGCTTGCACTCGCCGGCATGCCTGGCAATCGCCGCCGCATTGAGCGGCACCAGCCAGCGCAGGTCGACCACGCGCACCTTCCAGCCGTGCCTGGCCTCGATCTGCCGCGCCGCGCGCAGGCTCATCGGCACGCCGTTGCCGAAGGTGAAGATCACGCAGTCCTTCGCCTTCGGGTTGTAGACGCGCTCCTCGCCCAGCGTCAGCGCCTGGTCGGGTGCCGGATATTCTGTGAGCCACTGGCCGTCGCCGGCCTCGAACAAATCCTTGGTCATGTACAGCGCGATGGGTTCAAGGAACACCGTCACCCGGCCGTCGACCTTGGCCAGCGCCGCCAGCGTGCGCAGCATCATCGCCGCATCGTCGCCGCGCGAGGGGCAACCGACCACGAGGCCCGGGATATCGCGTAGCGCCGTCACCGAGTTATCGTTGTGGAAATGCCCGCCGAAACCGCGCTGATAGCCGAGTCCGGCGATGCGGACCAGCATCGGGTTCGCGTACTGGCCGTTGCTGAAGAACTGCAGCGAGCAGGCTTCGCCGCGAATCTGGTCGATCGCGTTGTGCAGATAGGCCAGATACTGGATTTCCGGCACCGGCAGCATGCCCATGTTGGCAAAGCCCTGGGCCATGCCGAGGATGGTGGTTTCATCCAGCAGCGAGTTGAACACCCGACGCGCGCCGAAGGCCTTGTACAGGCCCTTGGTGACGGTATAGACGCCGCCCTTCTGGGCCACGTCCTCGCCGAACAGCAGGCTCTCGGGATACTTGGCGAACAGATCGTGCAGGGCGTTGTTGATCTGGATCGCCAGGTGGCGCGGCGCCTGCTTCTCCGGCAACTTCTCCGCGCTGCCGAAGGCCTGGATGCGGGCCTCCGGTGCCGGCACGCGGGTGGCCTCCGCCATCACCTTGTCCGGGGTGTACGGCGCCAGCGGCCGCATCACTTCGTCCAGCGTTTCGATCCGCGGGCGACGGTCGGCGTCTTCGGCCGCGGCAAAACACTTGCGGCGCGTGTCCTCGTACAGCGCCAGCACCTCGTCCTTGGTCATCAAACCCGATTCCAGCGCGATCTGCGCGCTGCGCAACAGCGGATCGGCCGCTTCCACCGCGCACAGCTCCTCGATCGAGCGCCACTCGATCTCGAAGTCGGTGCCGGCGTGACCCATGATGCGGTTGGTGCGCAGGTGCAGGAAGGTCGGGCGGCGCGTCTTGCGGCAGTGCTCCACCGCGCGCAGCACGTCGCCATAGCCGGCGGCCAAGTCCAGCCCGTCGGCAAAGAAATAGTCGAGGTCCGGGCGGTTGCGGAAGTTCTCGGCGATCCAGCCAGTCGGCGTCTTGACCGAAATGCCGATGCCGTTGTCCTCGCAGACGAACAGCACCGGCGCCGGCAGCTTCTGGTAGGCCGTCCACGAAGCCGCATTGAACGCGGTCTGGGCGGTGGCATGGTTGGAGGACGCGTCGCCGAACGAGCAGATGGCGATGCTGTCGTCGGGGATCGGCAGCGCATGGCCGATGCGCCTGCCGGTTTCGATCGCCACCGCCGTGCCCAGCGCCTTGGGCAGGTGCGAGGCGATCGTCGAGGTCTGCGGGATCACCCACAGCGGCTTGCTGCCCCAGACCTTGTGGCGGCCGCCGGAAGCCGGGTCTTCCGCGCTGGCGGCAAAGCTCAGCGCCGAATCCATGATCGGATCCATGCCCGGCAGCTTGCGGAAACGCTCGGCCATGAAGCCGCCGCTGCGGTAATGCAGGAAGGCGGGATCGGTGTGGCGCGTCGCGCGCGCCACCATGGCATTGCCTTCGTGGCCGCTGCTGCCGATGGTGTAGAAGACCTTGTTCTGCACCCGCAGCACGCGCGCCATCAGGTCCAGGTGCCGCGAGATCAGCTGCGATTCGAACAACTCGCGAAAGCCCTGCGCGGTGAGCGCGCTGCCGTCGAGAATAGCCTCATTTGGCGCCGGCCCCGGCTGCACCCGGCCATCCCACGCCTTGACGAATTCGCTGAAATTGACGTCGCAGATTTCGGCGCGATTGAGGCCCTTCATGCGGGCCGGGATGGGGTTGGGGACGGTGTTGAACATGGCGTGGGAATCAGAAGGCGTTGATGCCGGTGAGCTCGCGGCCGATCACCAGCTGGTGCACGGTTTCGGTGCCCTCGTAGGTGATGACCGATTCGAGGTTCAGCGCGTGACGGATCGCGGCGTGCTCGGTGGTGATGCCGGCGCCGCCGAGCAGGTCGCGACACTCGCGGGCGATGTCGATCGCGGTGCGGCAGTTGTTCCACTTGGCCAGACTGACCTGCTGCGGCACCATCGCGCCCGCCTCTTTCAGGCGACCGAGCTGCAGCACCAGCAGCTGCCCCAGGGTGATCCGGCGCGCCATCTCGGCCAGCTTGATCTGTGCGCTCTGGGTCGCGGCGACCGGGCGCCCGAACAGCATCCGCTCCTTGCTGTAGTCCAACGCTTCGCGCAGGCAGGCGATCGCCGCACCCAGCGGCCCCCAGCTGATGCCGTAGCGGGCCTGGGTCAGGCAGCCGAGCGGCCCCTTGAGGCCCTTCACGTTGGGCAGGCGGCTGGCGTCCGGCACGCGCACGTTGTCGAAGAACAGCGCGCTGGTGACCGAAGCGCGCAGGCTCATCTTGTGCTTGATTTCCTGCGCGCTGAAGCCGGACATGCCCTTCTCGACCACGAAGCCCTGGATGCCCTCGTCGGTCTGCGCCCAGACGATGGCGATGTCGGCCAGGTTGCCGTTGGTGATCCACATCTTGCTGCCGTTGATCACCCAGTCGCCGCCGTCGCGCCTGGCGTGGGTCTTCATGTTGGCCGGGTCGGAGCCGCCGTGCGGCTCGGTCAGGCCGAAGCAGCCGATCACCTTGCCCGCCGCCATGTCCGGCAGCCAGCGGGTGCGCTGCTCCTCGCTGCCGTAGGCGAAGATCGGGTACATGCACAGCGAGCTTTGCACGCTGGCGAAGCTGCGCAGGCCGGAATCTCCGCGCTCCAGCTCCTGGCAGATCAGGCCGTAGCACACCGCGCCCAGCCCGCCGCCGCCGTACTGCTCCGGCAGGGTCGCGCCCAGCAGGCCGAGTTCGGCGATCTCGGGGATCAGTTCCTTCGGAAAGCGGCCGGCATCGAAGGCTTCGCCGATGATCGGCAGCACGCGCTCGTCGGTGAAACGCGCCACGCTGTCCTGCACCGCGCGCTCGTCTTCGGTCAAGAGGGAGCGAACGTCGAACAGGTCCATGGGATTGAGGGCCATTGCCGCACTCGATTGTGATGAAACCGCCATTTTAGCCTTGCGCAGCGCCCAGACGGTACGTGCGAATCGCCCATCGCGTCGCCCAAAACGCCGAACCTGCCGTCGCCCGCGCACGTTTCGCAACCCGAGCCGGCCGGCACATGCGCCTGAACCGCGCGTATGTGCCGGATCGCGGGCGGCGAACCCATCCGCGGCCGCGCGTGCTAGCGTTTCCGCATGGCCAATCCCCTCACCCAACAGCTGTTGCAGTGGCTGGGCAAGCTGAGCTTCCCGCGCCTGTTCATCGTTGCCGCCGCGCTGTTCCTGTTCGACGTCGCGATCCCCGACTTCGTTCCTTTCGCCGATGAAATCCTGCTCGGCCTCGGCACCCTGCTGTTGGCCAAACTGAAAAAGCCCGACGCACCCACGGCCGACCCGCGCCCACCGATCGATGGCGAAGTCCGGCGCTGAGATGCGCCTGATCGACAGCCACTGCCACTTCGACGCCGCCGAATTCGACGCCGACCGCGCCGTGGCCCACGCCCGCGCGCTGGCAGCCGGAGTCGCCGCGCAGGTCGTGCCTGCCGTGGACGCCGCCGGCTGGCAAAAGCTCAAGGAAGTGTGCGCGGGCCACTCCGGCCTGTTTCCCGCCTACGGCCTGCATCCGGTGTTCCTGGACGCACACCGTCCCGAACACCTGCACGAACTTCGCGGCTGGATCGAACGCGAACGGCCGGTGGCCATCGGCGAATGCGGGCTGGATTACTTCGTCGAGGGGCTGGATGCCGAGACCCAGCAAACGTATTTCGACGGTCAGCTCCAGCTCGCCCGTGAATTCGACCTGCCGGTGATCGTCCACGCCCGCCGCGCGGTGGACGCGGTGATTGCGACACTGCGCCGGATCGGCGGCCTGCGCGGCGTGGTCCACAGCTTCTCCGGCAGCGCCGAACAGGCGGCCCAACTGCACCGGCTCGGATTCCTGCTCGGCATCGGCGGGCCGGTGACGTTCGAGCGCGCCAATCGACTGCGCGGCATCGTCGCAACGATGCCGCTGGAACAACTGCTGCTGGAAACCGATTCCCCCGACCAGCCCGGCGCGTCGCATCGCGGCCAGCGCAACGAACCGGCGTACCTGGTCGAAGTGCTGGACGTTGTCGCCCAACTTCGTCACATGCCGCGCGAATCGCTGGCCGCGGCGACCGCCGCCAATGCAGAGCGGCTGTTCGGCCTGCAACGCGAAGGCTGATTCCGGCACAAGCAAAGCGGTCACGCCCTGCCTCTTCGCAATGCATCGCCGGTGGTCTGGCCAGCTACGGTTTTGCCAGATACACCGGTTTGCCGTCCACGTAGGTCGCCTCGACGGTCAGCGTGCGCAGCTGCGCGTCGGGCACGGCCAGCGGGTCTTCGGCCAGCACCACGAAATCGGCGCGCTTGCCCGCTTCCAGACTGCCGAGTTCGTTTTCGGCAAAACCGGCATAAGCCGCCTCGAGGGTGAACGCGCGCAGCGCCTCGTACGCCGTCAGGCGCTGGCCCGGGAACCAGCCGCCGACCGGCTTGCCGTCGGCGTCCTCGCGGGTGACCGCCGAATACAGGCCCAGCCGCGGATTGAGCGACTCGATCGGAAAATCCGAACCGAAGGCCAGATGCGCACCGGTGTCGCGCAGCTGCCGCCAAGCATAGGCGCCGACGATCCGCTGCGGCCCCACGCGGTCTTCCGCCCACGGCATGTCGCTGGTGGCGTGGGTGGGCTGCATCGAGGCGATCACGTGCATCCGCGCCAGCCGCGGCAGGTCTTCGGGCGCAAGCAACTGCGCGTGCTCGATGCGCCAGCGATGGTCGCCGTTCACGTCGCCGCCCAGCGCCCTGGCATAGGTATCGAGAACGGTACGATTGACGCGGTCGCCGATCGCATGGGTCGCCATCTGCACCCCGCAGCGATGGGCCTTGTCGGCGACCACCTGCAGGTCTTCCGGTGAGGTCACCATCAGCCCGCGATTGCCGGGGTCGTCGCTGTAGTCGGCCAGCAACGCCGCGCCGCGACTGCCGAGCGCGCCATCGGCGATCACTTTGACGGTACGCATCTGCAAGCGGCCGGACGGATGCCGATAGCGCCCGTTTTCGCACAGCCAGTCCAGCGCCGCCGCGTTGCCGTCGGCCATCGCGTAGATCCGCACCGGCAGTTCGCCGCGGTCGGCCAGATGCTGATACACGCGAAATTGCGACAGCGGGATGCTGGCATCGTGCAGGCCGGTCAGGCCGTTCATCGCGGCGTCTTGCATCGCCAGCCGGAGCGCGCGCTCGGTGGCGGCCTCATCGAGGGCCGGCTTGACCGCATCGAGCAGCATTATCGCGTTGTCGAGGAAGATCCCGGTGGGCTTGCCCGCGGCATCGCGACGAATCGCGCCGCCGTCGGGTTGCCAGCTGCCGGCCAGATCGCGCTGCGCCGCCCGCATCGCGACGGAGTTGGCCCATCCGGCATGGCCGTCGATCCGGTACAGCCAGACCGGACGGTCCGGGAAGGCGGCATCGAGGTCGGCCGCCGTCGGGAATTCATTGACCCGCCAGTCGTTCTGGTCCCAGCCGTGGCCGGTCAGCCACGCGCCCGGCGGCAGGTCGCGGGCAAACGCACGCAGTCGCTCCAGCACGTCGGCCTTGTCGCGGGTGCCGACCAGATTCACGGTCAGGTGGCTCAGACCCTGTTCGAGGACGTGCCCGTGCGCGTCGATCATGCCCGGCACCACGGTCGCCACGCCCACATCCAGACGCGCCGCGCCCGGATAGCGCAACAGCAGTTCGGCGCCATCGCCCACGGCGAGGATCTTTCCGTCGGCATCGAACGCCATCGCCTGCGCCTGCGGATGGGCGGCATCCATGGTGTGAATGCGGTGCGCGGTGAGGACCGTCACCTCGGCCGCCGGAAGCGGCCCTGCCGCGAGCGCCAGCAGCGCGGCCAGGAAAAGGAGTCTGCGCATGATCGTGTTTCCTCTGAAAAGCACCCAAACGATGCGGCAATCCGCCAGCGGCGGCAAGCCCGCGCGATGTGCGCGATCTTCAACCCTGCATGGCGACAATGCGCCGGGCGCGCTAGTCTGCGACGCATGGAACAACGCGATTTCACCCTGGAACCCGACGACGCCGAACGCCTCGCCAACCTGGCGGGCCCGTTCGACGCCCATCTGCGCCTGATCGGGCTGCGGCTGGGCGTCGAGATCGCCAATCGTGGCTGCGTGTTCCGCCTGCGCGGCGAGGATCCGTCCACGCTGGCCGCGGTTGAACGCACGCTGCGCCGCCTGTACGCGGAAACCGCGACCGAACGGCTCGACGAGCGCGCCATCCACCTGCGGCTGGGGGCGCTGGCCGAATCCACACAGGACGGCGACACGCCGCAGGATGCGAATCCGGAGATCGCGATCCGGGTCAAGCGCGGCACCCTGTGCGGCCGCGGCGCGAACCAGAAGCGCTACCTGCAGCGCATCGCCGGCCACGACATCAATTTCGGGATCGGCCCGGCCGGCACCGGCAAGACCTTCCTTGCCGTGGCGATGGCGGTGGACGCGCTGAACCAATCCAGGGTGCAACGCGTGGTGCTGGTGCGGCCCGCGGTGGAAGCCGGGGAAAAGCTCGGTTTCCTGCCGGGCGACTTCAGCCAGAAGGTCGATCCCTACCTGCGCCCGCTTTATGACGCGCTGTACGAAATGCTCGGGCTGGATCACGTCACGCGCCTGCTGGAACGCAACGTCATCGAGATCGCGCCCCTGGCCTACATGCGCGGGCGCACCCTCAACGACGCCTTCGTGATCCTGGACGAAGCGCAGAACACCAGCATCGAGCAGATGAAGATGTTCCTGACCCGGCTCGGCTTCGGCAGCACCGCCGTCATCACCGGCGACCTGACCCAGGTCGATCTGCCCAAACACCAGAAATCCGGCCTCAAGGACGCGGTGGAGGTTCTGCGCGACGTGGACGGCGTGAGCTTCACCTTCTTCGAAGCCCGCGACGTCGTGCGCCATCCGCTGGTGGCGCGGATCGTCAACGCCTACGATGCGCGCGACGCGCTGGGTGAGGATTGAAAGGCATTTTGACGCGGATCAGAGCGGATGAACGCGGATGAGGCATACATATTGCTTGTGAACCTGCAACCCGCCGTGGCTGAATAACAACACCTGCGGCAAACGCCCTCCGGACCGCCGGCACCCAAATTCCGCTCTTGCCCTATCCGCTTTTTCCGCGTCAATCCGCGTCAAAAGTCGCTCTTTCCCACAGTCACGAAACCACCGCACATGACCCAAGGTCCGATCCGTCTCGATGTCGCCGTCGGCTATGCCACGCCTCGCGCCGGCGTGCCGGCAGCGGTGAGCTTCCGCAAATGGGTGGCGGCCGCGCTGGCGGGCCGGATCCGCGAGGCCGATCTTGCGATCCGCCTGGTCGGTGCGCGCGAAGGTCGCGCACTGAACCGCCACTACCGCGGCAAGGACTACGCGACCAATGTGCTCAGCTTTCCCGCCGAACTCCCGGAAGGCCTGCCCAAGGGCGTGAAGCTTCCGCTGCTGGGCGACCTGGTGCTGTGCGCGCCGGTCGTGGCACGCGAAGCCAAGGAGCAAGGCAAGCCCCTTGCCGCGCACTACGCGCACCTGACCGTGCATGGCTGCCTGCACCTGCTGGGCTGGGACCACGAGGATCCGCACGAGGCCGAGGCGATGGAGCAGCTTGAACGCGAGATTCTCGCCGGGCTCGGCCTGCCCGATCCCTACCGCGAGGATTGAACCCGCGGATCGCCCGCCTCACTTCCCCGTCGGGGCTCCGGAACCGGCGATGTCGAGGTCGCTCAGAATCGCCTTGAAACGCGGGTCGTCGGAATAGCGCGCCACGAAAGGCATGTAGCGGATTTCGACGATGCCGGGGTCGCCGCTGCGGCGGGCCACGTCGAGCCAATGGAACAGCGCTTCGCGATCGTCCCGCTGCGCATAGATGCCGGCGATCTGGGTCGGCGCATCGCTGCCGTGATCGCGGATCAGCGATTGCAGCGCGGTGTCCGAGTTGGCGCGGTCTCCCGCAGCCCAATACGCCATCGCCAGCGCGTAGTCTCGCCACAGCGGCAACGGTTCATTGCGCGCCGCGTCGATCGCCTCGCGGGTGCGGCTTTGCTGAAACAGCGCCACGGCGAGGAAGGCATTGACCAGCGGCATGGCGGGTTCCAGATCGCGCGCCTGCCGCAATGCCGCTTCGGCCTGGCTGTAATCGGCCAGCGCCAGTTCGACATAGCCCATCTGATACAGCATCGGCGCCGACAGGGGATCGCGCTGCAAGGCCTGCCGCAGCGTGGCCGCCGCCGCGTCCATCTGTCCGAACCCGATCTGGCGCACGGCCAGCATCCCGAGCAAGGCCGGATCGTCCGGCTGCAGCGCCAGTCCGTCGCGGACTTCCTGCTCAGCGCTGACCGCATCGAGGGCCACGTCGCCCAGCCACAGGGCGCGGACGCGGTGCGCGAGCGGATCGTCCGGATCGAGTTTGAGCGCCGCTTCGGCATCCAGTCGCGCCTGCTCGCGCAAAGGCTCGATCGGGCCCGCCGCAGGATCGCGCTGCGCCAGTTGCCGCAACCGCACCAGCGCCTGCATGGCGTGCGGGCGTCCCCACAGCGGATCGATGGTGATCGCATTGGCGAAGAACCCGAGCGCCGCCTGCAGCGACGCCGCATCGCCCCGCTGGACCGCCCACTCGCCTTTCAGCAGCGAATCAAAGGCCAGCGCGCTGCCGCCGGGCGGGATGTCCGACGCCTTGCCCGCAGGCGAGCGCGTCACCTTCAGCGCCTTGGCGATTCCCGCCGCGATCGCATCGGCCAGCCCGGGCAATTCCGCCGCCGACCGATCCAGCGTTTCGTGCCAGAGGGTCTGGCCATCGCTGGCGCGCACGAAATCCAGATCCAGCAGCAGGCGATCGCCGCGCTGTTCCAGCTTGCCGCGCAGCAGATGGGTCGCACCAAGCCGTCCTCCGATCCGCGGGGTGAGTTCGCTGGAATCGCGCAGCCGGAATGCCGAGGCCGGCGCGACGGTGGCCAGCGCCGGCGTGCGGGCGAGCGCGTCGGACACATGGCGGGCGATCCCGTCGCCGAGATAGGCCGAGGCCCCGCCTTCGGTCGCCAGCGGCAGGACGCCGATCAGGTAGTGCTCGGTTGGAGCGGATGCCGGCGTTGCCGCGGACGCAGCAACACCCGTAGCCGGTGGCGGTGCCGCCGGCTGCGAACAGGCGCCCAGCAGGGCAAGCGCCAGCAGGAGACACGCGGCCAGCGCGCCCCGAGTAGCATTCCCGCTTCCGCGTCCGGCATCGGACGAATGGCGCATGACTTCCTCCCACTTCAATGCACCCATTATGACAACGTCGATTGAATCGGCGTTGCCCCGCTTCAGGAATCCGCCGGCCATTTCAGCGCTCACCGTCTCCGGCTGCCGTTTGCACGCACGAAGCGTCGCGATTCGCTAGACTGACGGCGTTTCAGACACCCGCCAATGCACCCCATGCCCGAGGACGACAGTCGAACCCCCGCCGAAACCGAAGAGAAATCGTCGGACAAAGGCCACCGTTCCTGGCTGGACCGGATCAGTTCCGCGCTGTCCGGCGAGCCCACCAGCCCCGAAGATCTGATCGAGCTGCTGCGCGACGTGCAGGCCGATGGCGTGATCGGCGCGGACACCCTGCGCATGCTGGAAGGCGCGATTACCGTCGCCGACATGACCGTTGGCGAAGTGATGGTCGCGCGCGCCCAGATGGTCACCCTGGCCGCCGATGCCGACCTGCCCAGGCTGATCGAACAGGTCGTGGAATCCGGCCATTCGCGCTTTCCCGTCCACGGCGAGGACCGCGACGAGATCCTCGGCATCCTGCTGGCCAAGGACCTGCTGCGCGCGGTCGCCACCGACCACGAGCACGCCACCATCCATTCCCTGTTGCGTCCGGCGGTGCTGATCCCGGAATCGAAGAACCTCAACGTGCTGCTGCGCGAGTTCCGGCAGTCGCGCAACCACATGGCCATTGTCATCGACGAGTACGGTGGCGTGTCCGGCCTGGTCACCATCGAGGACGTCCTCGAACAAATCGTCGGTGAAATCGACGACGAGCACGACGAGGCCGCCGACGAGGGCACCCTGATCGCCGCGCAGGCCGACGGACAGTTCGTGGTCGATGCCCTGACCCCGATCGACGATTTCAACGAGCGCTTCGGCGCGGATTTCCCCGACGACGAATACGACACCATCGGCGGCGTCGTCACCGACGCCATCGGCCACCTTCCCGAGGCCGGAGAGGAACTCACCCTCGGCCGCTTCGTGTTCCGGGTCGCCCGCGCCGATGCCCGCCGCCTGATCGCGCTGCTGGTGAGCGTCGATGCCGAGCAGTGAGCGCCGGCATGGCGACGGCGGCACAATCGCCCGTCGCCTGCTGCGCATCGCCGCGCTGCTGATCCTGCTGGCGCTGGTCGTGCCGACCCTTGCGACCACGCCGCCTCCGACGAGCACACCCACCGCCCCTTCCGCCGTACCTGATGCGCCGTCCACCGCGACGCCACCTCCCCGGATCGGCGTGCTCACCATGGGCCCGGGCGACGTGTTCTGGGAACGCTTCGGCCACGATTCGATCGTGGTTTCCGATCCGGCGCTGGGCGAGCCCGTCAGCTACAACTTCGGCTTCTTCGACATGCGCGAGGACGGCTTTGCCCTTCGCTTCATCGAGGGGCGGATGGAATACATGCTGGTGGCCCTGCCGCTGTCGGAGGACCTGGACTACTACCGCCAGGTCGGGCGTGGCGTGCGCCTGCAGTGGCTGAACCTGACGCCCGACCAGGCCCGCGCGCTGGCGGCCGCGCTGGCGGAAAACGCCCGTCCGGAAAACGCCCGCTACCGCTACGACTATTTCACCAGCAACTGCGCGACCAAGGTGCGCGACGCGCTCGACCGCACGCTGGGAGGGCTGCTGCAGCGCCAGACCGAAAGCCGTTCCAGCGGCGACAGCTACCGCAGCGAGTCGTTGCGGCTGGCCTCGCCGGCGCCATGGCTGTGGGTCGGTTTCGACCTTGTGCTCGGCCCCTCGAACGATCGCGCCCTGACCCGGTGGCAGCAGGATTTCCTGCCGCGCCGCCTCGCCGACGACCTGCGCCAGGTTCGCCTTGCCGACGGTCGTCCGCTGGTCGGCGAGGAAGTGGAGTTGCTACCGCAGCGGCTGGCCGCCGAGCCGGAGGACGGCAGCGTGGCGCTGTGGCCATGGCTGCTGGCTGGCGTCGCGCTGGCGCTGGCGATCGGCAATGCCGGGGCGCGCTTCGATCGGCCGCTGGCGGCACTGGCCGGCGGGTTCTGGCTGCTGTGCGGCGTGCTGGGGCTGGTTCTGGCGCTGGCCTGGGGGTTCACCGAACATCGCGCGATCTGGGCCAACCGCAACCTCCTGCTGCTGGATCCGCTGTGCCTGCTGCTGCTTCCCGGCGCACTGGCGCTGCTGCGCCGGCGCACGCCCACGCCGACGTTTCGCAGCCTGCTTGTCGCCGTCTGCGTCCTCGCGGCGCTGGCTTGCCTGCCGCTGTGGCTGCAGGTCCATCCGCAGCGCAATGGGCACTGGATCGCTCTGCTGCTGCCTCTGCACGCGGCGCTGGCCTGGCGCTGGGCGCGCCGCGCGCCGGCCGCTTCGACTTGATCGCACGCCCCGGCCAGCGCAGGATTCGCCGATGAACGACACCCTCAACCTGACCCAATGCGTGGTGAACTGCGCGGCCTATGATCGCAACGGCCGCCGCAGCGACATCAGCCTCGAAGCCATCAGCGACGTTCTGTCCATCGACGACGGCAGTTTCGTCTGGGTCGGCCTTTACGAACCCGACGCCCACCTGCTCGACAAGCTGCAGGAGGAATTCGGCCTGCACGATCTCGCCGTCGAGGACGCGCAAGGCGCACACCAGCGGCCCAAGATCGAGGCCTACGGCAGCAGCCTGTTCCTCGCCGTGCACACGGCGCAAAAGGTCAAGGATCACGTGCTGTTCGGCGAAACCCAGATCTTCGTCGGCCCGCGCTTCCTGATCACGGTGCGCCACGGCGCCTCGCTCAGCTATGCGAGCGTGCGCCAGCGGCTGGAGCGCGAGCCCGAGGCGCTGGCGCTGGGCCCGAGCGCGGCGTTGCACGCAGTGCTCGATTTCGTGGTCGACAACTACCAGCCGATCGCAGCCGATTTCGAGAATGAACTCGACGCGCTGGAGCAGGACGTGTTCGCCGAAAGCTACAGGCGCGGCACCATCAAGCGCCTGTACGAATTGCGCAAGGAATTGACCCGGATGCGGCTGGCGGCGGCACCGATGCAGGACATTCTTTCCCAGATCACCCGCACCCCTGCATTCACGATCCCGGAGGAAGTGCGCCCGTATTTCCGCGACGTCTACGACCACGCCGTGCGCGTCGGCGACACCATCGACACCCAGCGCGAAATGGTCGCCGCGGCGATGAACGTGAACCTGTCGCTGGTGACCGTGGCACAGGGCGAGGTCGTCAAGAAGCTGGCCGGTTGGGCCGCGCTGCTGGCCGCGCCGACCCTGATCACCAGCTGGTACGGCATGAACTTCCACAACATGCCGGAGCTGGACGGACATTTCAGCTACTTCATCGTGATCGGCGGCGTCTCGTTGATCTGCGTCGGCCTGTACATCTACTTCAAGCGGATCGACTGGCTGTAGCCGGACGCGCGCAGGGCGCGCTCCTGCAGGTTGCCTGTTCCTGCGGGAGCAGCCCGGTGGAAGCAACGCCCAGGGAAGAATCTTTCGAGGGAGCGGCCCATGGCCGCGACGCGAACCAGGCCCTATTGCCCGATGTGCGTACGCAGCCAGTCGTTCACCGTGTTATGCCAGAGCAGGCTGTTCTGCGGCTTGAGCACCCAGTGGTTCTCGTCCGGGAAATACAGGAACTTCGACTCCACCCCACGCCGCTGCGCCGCGGTGAACGCCGCGATGCCCTGCGACGCCGGGATCCGGAAATCCTGCTGGCCGTGGATGATCAGGATCGGCGAACGCCAGTTCTTGACGTAGTTGGCGGGATTGAAACGCTGGTAGCCCTCGGGGTTGTCGTAGGGCGTGCCGCCGTTTTCCCATTCGGAAAACCACAGCTCCTCGGTCGCATAGCCCATCATGAAATTGTCGAACACGCCGTCGTGGGCGACGATGCACTTCCACGGCGCGTTCCAGTTGCCGGCGATCCAGTAGGCCATGAAGCCGCCGTAGCTGGCGCCGAGCGCGCAGGCGCGGTCGCCGTTGAGGAATGCGTATCTCGCCAGCGCGGCGTCCCAGCCCTTCTTCAGGTCTTCCAGCGGACGGTCGCCCCAGTGGCCGCTGATGGCGTCGGTGAACGTCTGGCCATAGCCGGTGCTGCCGTGGAAATCGATCATTACCACCGCATAGCCCTGCCCCGCATAGGTCTGCGGATTCCAGCGGTAGCTCCAGCCATCGCCGAAGCTGCCCTGCGGACCGCCATGGATCAGGAAGGCGACCGGATAGCGCTTGCCGGGCTCGTAGTTCCACGGCTTGACCACGTAGCCGTGGACGGTCTCGTTGTTCCAGCCGCTGAAGCTGAACTGTTCGTACTCGCCCCAGGCCACGCTGGGCAGCATGTCCTGAGCGCTCGGGGTGATCTGGCGCAGCGGCGCGCTGCCATCGGGGTCGGTGACATAGACAACATCGCCGCTGCGCATCGAGTTGCGCGCGACGGCCAGCGTCGGTCCGGCAAGCTGCATGCTGGAGACGCTGCCATCGGCCACGATGCGCGCGGCATGGCCGGAAGCGATATCGATGCGGAACAACGGACGCTGGCCCATGTCCTCGGCGGTGGTGTAGATCGACTTGCCGTCGGCCGACAGGGTGATGCCGTCGGCGCTGCGGTCCCAGCCCGGATCGATCTCGCGGGCCTGGCCCGAGGCCAGATCCATCGCCATCAGCGCGAAGCGATCGGCCTCGAAGCCGGGGCGCTTCATCGCGCGGTAGTACAGCGTCTTGCCGTCGGCGGAAAACACCGGGCCGGCGTCCCAGGCCTTGTTGGCGGCGGTCATGTTGCGCGTGCCGCTGCCGTCGGCGTTGACCAGCCAGATGTCGAAATTGGTGCTCCACGGCTCTTCGCGGTTGGACTGGCGCACGCTCATTGCCACCGTCTTGCCGTCGGGCGACCACGCGAAATCGGACAGGTCGCCGAAGGGCTTGGACGGGATGTCGCCGTGGATGTCGCCGCTGAGCAGGGTCGCCGAGGTCAGCATCCCCTCGCCGCCCAGCGTCGCCGCGAACACGCGGTTGAGGCGGCCGTCCGCCCAGGTATCCCAGTGGCGGATGAACATGTGGTCGAAGACCAGGCCGGTCGCCTTGCGCGCCTCGGCCGCATCCAGCATCTTCTTCGTGCAGGCAAGGTCGGCCTTGCAGTCCGGGAACACCGCCAGCGCCAGCGCCACCCGGGTGCCGTCCGGCGACAGCTTGAAGCCATCAATGTCGACCGGGAGATTGCTGAGCTGGCGTGGCTCGCCGCCCTCGATCGGCATCGCGTACAACTGGCTGGAGCCGGATTTGCCGCTGAGGAAATACAGCGTCTTCCCGTCCGGCGAGAACGCCGGCGAATTGACGTTCCAGCCCTCCGGGCTGATCTGGTGCGGCGGCACGTTGTCGCGCGTGACGAGGTTGCGCATCCACAGCGACGTGCTGGCTTTGTTGGTCGCCCGGTCGATCACGCGCTTGGTAAACACCAGCACCCGGCCATCCGGCGAAAGCGTCGGCGAGCCATAGCGATCCAGATGGATCATCTCCTCGGGGCTCAGGCCGTGGCGCGTGGGCGTGGCGGCGCCGGCAACCGCAGGCAGCGACAGCGCCAGCGCGAGGGGAAGGATGGCGCAATGGAGTTTCATGGGAATTCCTCAGCGTGAACTTGGGATGTCCCGCGCCAGCGGCGGGACGGTGGCAGCGTCAGGCGTTCGGGTTGGCCCGGGCGCCGGTGCGGTACAGCAGCCAGCCGACCACGGCCAGCACCGCCAGCCCGATCAGGCGTCCCTGCTGGAACGTCTCCGGCAGCGCGATCACGTCGGCGCGGCCGGAGGCTACGATCGGGATCGCGATAAGGATGCCCATCAGCGCCTCGCCGGTGATCAGCCCGGCCGCGAACAGGGTTCCCGGGCGGTGGATGCGGTCGCGCGCGGCCTCGTCCTTCGTCCCCACCATGCCGTGCCGGCGTTCGACCAGGTACGCGAGCAGACCGCCGAGGAAGATCGGCACCATCAGCTCCAGCGGCAGGTAGATGCCGATCGCCGCGGCCAGCACCGGCACGCGGAAGGTCTTGCCGGTGGCCTTCAGCCACTCGTCGAGGGCGATGATGGCCGCACCGACGACCGCGCCAATGGCGATGATCGTCCACGGCAACTCGCCGCCGAACATGCCTTTCGCCACGGAGGCCATCAAGGTCGCCTGCGGCGCCGACAGCGCGTTGGGATGTTCCGGCGTCGGCGCGCCGATGCCGTAGGCCTGCGCCAACAGGCTCAGCACCGGGGCCATGATCAGCGCGCAGGAGAACGCGCCGATGCCCAGCATCAGCTGCTGCTTCCACGGGGTCGCGCCGACGATGTAGCCGGCCTTGAGGTCCTGCAGGTTGTCGCCGCCGACCGCCGCCGCGCAGCACACCACCGCGCCGATCATGATCGCCGCCACCGCCCCCAGCGGCGCACCGCCCACGCCCACCGCCTGCTTGCCCGCCTCGCCCAGCAGCAACAGCAGCACCGCCGACGCGAACAGGATGGTGGCGATGGTGATGCCGGACACCGGATTGTTCGAGGAACCGACCAGGCCGGCGAGGTAGGCCGACACCGACACGAACAGGAAGCCCGCGACGATCATGATGATCGCCATCGGAATGCTGACGTGCCACAGGCCGACGATAGCCTGATACAGGCCCAGCAGCGGCAACACGAACACCAGCAGCGCCACCAGCATCCACTTCATCGGCAGGTCGCGCTCGGTCTCGGCGACCACCTCGCCGCTGCCCTTGCGCGCGGCCGCGATGCCGCTCTTCACGCCCGACAACAGCGACTTGCGCAGCGAGAACAGCGTCCACACGCCGCCGATCAGCATCGCGCCGACGCCCAGGTAGCGGATCTTGGCCGACCAGATCGCACCCGCGATGTCTTCCGCACCCGCACCGGCGATCTTCGTCGCCAGCGCCGGGTCGGTGTCGAGGAAGAACATGTGATACAGCGGAATGGCGATGTGCCAGGACAGGACCGAGCCCGACACGACCACAATGCCGATGTTCAGACCGACGATGTAGCCCACGCCCAGCAGCGCCGGCGACAGGTTGGTGCCCATGTAGCCCAGATACTTGCCGAAGAACCCGGCACCGGCGGCGGTATCCGGAATCAGCCGCATGCCGCTGGCCGCGGCGGCCTTGATCAGCCCGCCCAGCGCCGCCGAGAAGGCCAGGATCTTCAGGCCCGGCCCGGGATTCTCGCCCGCCTTTAGCACCTCCGCCGCCGCCTTGCCCTCGGGAAACGGCAGCGGCTCCTCGACGATCATCGAGCGCCGCAGCGGCACCGAGAACAGCACGCCCAGCAGCCCGCCGAGACCGGCGATCGCCAGCACCCACAGGTATTTGAAGTCCTGCCAATAGCCCAGGATGATCAGCGCGGGAATGGTGAAGATCACCCCCGCCGCGATCGACGAGCCCGCCGACGCGCCGGTCTGGACGATGTTGTTCTCGAGGATGGTGCCGCCGCCAAGCAGCCGCAGCACGCCCATCGACACGACGGCGGCGGGAATGGCCGTAGCGATGGTCAGGCCGGCAAACAGCCCCAGATAGGCGTTCGCGGCGGACAGGATCACCGCCAGCACCACCGCCAACACCACCGCACGGAACGTCAGCTGCGGCACAGCCTCGCCTGGATTCGACATCGACCGCCCTCATTCAAGAATGCAATCGTCGAAACCTAGCCGTTGCGGGGCGGCAAGTCCAGTGCCGGACGTGCGACTGCCGGTCAACACCAGGGTGGACCAGATTGAACCGCCCCGGCTTTCTTGGAGGCCGTCTGGTTTGAGTCAGGCCGCTTTGGCCTGACCGGTTTGTTGCCGATAGTAAGCCGCTTCGGCTTCCGCTGGCGGGATGTGCCCGATCGGCCCCAGCAGT
>WBZO01000520.1_pt1 | contig 80096 bp, 80 predicted proteins | sample 5204261 | NCBI WGS metagenome assembly WBZO01 (sample SAMN12412400, study PRJNA552823) | activated sludge metagenome | isolation source: activated sludge from anammox sidestream of wastewater treatment plant... | place: USA: North Carolina | collected 2017-09 | reverse complement strand
ATCTAGGTTACCTTGCGGTATCTCCTATCCACAAAACAATAACCAGTTACCCTCGTAACTGGTCAAATTTACTTCTCTACACTACAGCGCCTAAGACTACTTTCTCAGCAGGGACAAGTCAAGATTTTAGGACGCTTCTTAAATTTATTTTTTAGGCGAACTTGATTCCAAATCTATTAACAAGATTTATTATTCTGTAATTTCGCTCTCAGTCAGATCCGCATTTAAATAAATAGTATTTTCTGACAAACGTTGCTTTTTCCGAATGTTATGAAAAGATAAACCAGTGCCTGCAGGTATGAGTCTGCCTACAATTACATTTTCCTTTAAGCCACGCAAATCATCTTTTTTGCCCATGATAGAGGCTTCTGTCAGTACTCGAGTTGTTTCTTGGAAAGATGCAGCGGAAATAAATGAATCCGTAGAAAGGGAAGCCTTGGTGATTCCTAATAAAACATATTCGTATGTTGCTGGCATTTTATTTTCAGCAATAAGCTTCTCATTTTCTGTTAAAACTTCCGCACGCTCAACTTGCTCCCCAGGAATAAAAGTTGAATCCCCCGCATTTATGATCTGGACACGGCGCAACATTTGTCTGACGATTACTTCTATATGCTTATCATTGATGCTCACACCCTGCAAACGATAAACATCCTGAACCTCATTACTAATATATTTTGCCAAGGCTTCAACTCCCTGTAGTCGCAATATATCGTGAGGATTGATAGGTCCGTCAACAATCACTTCACCCTTATTTACTACCTGTCCATCATGAGCAGCCACATGCTTATCCTTTGGAATCAGATACTCATGCGGAACACCATCAAGATCAGTAATAACAAGACGTTGTTTTCCTTTTGTATCCTTTCCGAAAGCTACTGTCCCGGTAGCCTCGGCTAGGAAACCAGCATCCTTAGGAACTCTTGCTTCAAATAATTCAGCTACTCGAGGCAAACCACCAGTAATATCACGGGTCTTTGAAGTCTCTTGCGGAATACGCGCCAAAACTTCTCCAATACCAACTTGTTGACCGTCTCGTACCGTTATAATTGAGCCAACATGGAATGTAATACTAACCGGCTGATCACTACCTGGAATATTGATTTCTTGATCATTTTCATCCAGGAACTTGACAAGAGGTCGCAATCCCTTGGACTGAGTAGCGCTTCGTCGTTTAGGATCGATAACCACTAACGTTGCCATCCCAGTTATTTCATCAATTTGTCTGACAACTGTTACGCCCTCTTCAACATTCTCAAAACGAACCTTACCAGCATACTCCGTTATGATAGGACGCTTATGCGGCTCCCACGATGCTAATATTTGTCCTGCCTTAATTACTTCACCATCTTGTACGTGCAATGTTGCACCATAAGGAATCTTATGCCGCTCACGTTCACGGCCATTTTCATCCTGAATTAGAATCTCTCCACTACGAGAAATTACAACCAACTCATTCTGTGAATTCTTTACATAACGAATATGGTGAGTATAACGAACGATTCCATTTGATTTACTTTCTGCTTGATTAGCAACAATAGCCCTTGAAGCTGCACCACCAATATGGAAAGTACGCATAGTTAGCTGCGTACCCGGCTCGCCAATAGATTGAGCTGCAATCACTCCAACAGCTTCTCCAACATTAACTAACGTTCCTCGCCCAAGATCACGGCCATAACACTTAGCGCAAAGTCCATACCGTGTTTCGCAAGTAAGAGGTGTTCTTACTTTTACTTCATCAACCCCACAAGCTTCGATTTCATCGGCGATACTTTCATCTAGCAAAACTCCTGCTGAACAAATAATATCGCCTGTTTCCGGATTTACAACATCTGTTGCTGCCACACGCCCTAAAATACGTCCTCGTAAAGATTCAACAACATTCCCTCCTTCAACCAAAGCCTTCATTACAACACCACCATCTGTACCACAATCATCTTCTGTGATCACCAGATCTTGAGTTACATCAACCAATCTTCGTGTAAGATATCCTGAGTTAGCTGTTTTAAGTGCGGTATCTGCTAATCCCTTCCTTGCTCCATGTGTCGAGATAAAATATTGCAGAATATTCAATCCCTCACGGAAATTAGCTGTAATTGGTGTCTCAATAATAGAACCATCTGGTTTAGCCATGAGACCACGCATACCAGAAAGTTGACGAATCTGTGCAGCCGAGCCCCTCGCACCGGAATCGGCCATCATATAAATTGAGTTGAATGATTCTTGAGTCACCACTCGACCATTCTCATCCACTCTGACTTCCCCTGTTACTCGATCCTTAATCGGTTCAACACTTAATTGATCCATCATTGCCTTGGCTACTTGATCGCCTGCACGCGCCCAAATATCAACTACTTTGTTATAACGCTCTCCTTGAGTAACTAAACCGGAAATATATTGATTTGCTATTTCATGTATTTCCTGTTCAGCTGCTTGAATAATGCTATTTTTCTGTGATGGCGTAACAAGATCATCCAGACATATGGAAATTCCCCCACGCGTTGCGTAAGAAAAACCTGTATACATAAGCTTATCTGCAAATATAACTGTCTCTCTTAACCCGCACAAACGAAAGCTCGCATTAATAAGCTTAGAAATTTCTTTCTTCTTGAGTGCTTTATTGACTAACGCAAAAGGCAGTCCAGCTGGTAGAATTTCAGATAAAAGTGCTCTACCAACAGTAGTTTCAAACCGCGTAATTGTTTCTACAAGGTTATCTTCATTAGATTTCTTTCTTTCCTTGATTCGTACGGTTATTTTAGCGTTTAACTCCACGGCTTTGCTTTCATAAGCACGCGCTACTTCCGATACATCTGAAAAGACCATTCCCTCTCCTAGGGCCCCAATCTTTTCACGCGTCATATAATAAAGCCCTAATACAATATCTTGTGAAGGAACGATGATTGGATCACCATTAGCTGGTGAAAGCACGTTATTGGTTGACAACATCAACGTACGACATTCCATCTGTGCTTCCAATGACAAAGGAACATGCACTGCCATCTGATCACCGTCAAAGTCTGCATTAAAGGCAGCACACACAAGCGGATGCAATTGAATTGCCTTTCCTTCAATTAAAACGGGTTCAAAAGCCTGAATTCCCAACCGATGTAAAGTTGGAGCTCGATTAAGCATTACTGGATGTTCACGAATGACTTCTTCAAGAATATCCCAGACGATTGGACTTTCGTTTTCTACCTCCCGCTTGGCCGCCTTAATCGTACTTGCCACGCCCATTACTTCTAGTTTGTGAAAAATAAATGGTTTGAATAATTCCAAAGCCATTTTTTTGGGCAAACCACACTGATGAAGCTTAAGTTGTGGCCCCACCACGATTACGGAACGTCCAGAATAATCTACACGCTTACCCAGCAAATTTTGGCGAAAACGTCCTCCCTTCCCCTTGATCATATCCGCCAGTGATTTTAATGGTCGTTTATTAGCCCCTGTCATGGCTTTACCTCGTCGACCATTATCGAGCAATGAATCTACTGCTTCCTGCAACATACGTTTCTCATTACGGATAATAATTTCAGGAGCACGTAGTTCCAGTAGCCGCTTTAAACGATTATTACGATTTATGACTCGTCTATATAAATCATTTAAGTCAGAAGTTGCAAAACGACCCCCATCCAATGGAACTAATGGTCTTAACTCTGGAGGTAAAACTGGTAATACCGTCAAAATCATCCATTCTGGCTTCATACCAGATTTATTAAATGCCTCCAGTACCTTAAGCCGCTTTGCTGCTTTTTTAATCTTGGTTTCAGAACCTGTTGTCTGAATTTCTAGGCGCAAAGCTTCTATTTCTGCTGGAATGTCCATATTGCTCAGCAATGTACGAATTCCTTCCGCCCCCATTGCTGCACTGAAATCATCTCCAAATTCTTCTGTTTTATTTAAGTAGTCATCTTCTGTCAAAAGCTGACCACGAGTTAATGGAGTCATGCCAGGATCTGTAACAATATAAGCTTCAAAATACAAGACTCGTTCTATATCTCGTAATGTTATATCGAGTACCAATCCCAATCGCGAAGGTAGTGATTTTAGAAACCATATATGCGCAACTGGTGAAGCCAATTCAATATGACCCATACGTTCCCGTCTAATTCTGGATAACGTAACTTCTACACCACATTTCTCACATATTACCCCCCGGTGCTTAAGCCGCTTATATTTTCCACATAAACATTCGTAATCTTTTACCGGACCAAAAATTTTGGCACAAAACAAGCCATCTCTTTCAGGTTTAAAGGTTCTATAATTTATTGTTTCAGGTTTCTTTACTTCTCCATATGACCACGATCTTATTTTTTCGGGAGAAGCCAAGCCTATTTTTATGGAATCAAATTCTTCTTTTTGTGTAACTTGTTTAAATAAATCAAGTAGCGCTTTCACATGTCACTCCTGTGAATCAACATATAAATCGGAAAAATGGGCCTCAAATATTCTAAATTATGAAGGATTAAGTAAAAATCCCATCAAGATAGCATTGGTATACCCAACAGATATCAACCCATTAATAAATAAAAATTATTAATGTTGTTCCAAATCAATATCTAGCCCTAAAGATCTGATTTCTTTAACTAATACATTAAATGATTCAGGCATGCCCGCATCAATTTTATGATCCCCCTTGACAATGCTTTCATAAACCCTGGTTCGCCCACTAACATCATCAGATTTAACAGTAAGCATTTCCTGCAGAGTATAAGCAGCGCCATATGCTTCTAGAGCCCAAACTTCCATCTCACCAAATCGCTGTCCACCAAATTGCGCTTTACCACCCAATGGTTGTTGGGTAACAAGGCTATAAGGACCAGTTGACCGAGCATGCATCTTGTCATCTACTAGATGGTGAAGTTTTAATACATGCATATAGCCTACTGTAACTGGACGATCAAAAGCATCTCCTGTTCGACCATCATAAAGTATGGTCTGACCTGATTCCGGCAGATCTGCTAATTTCAGCATATACTTGATCTCAGATTCATGCGCCCCATCAAAAACTGGCGTAGCAAAGGGAATACCATTTGATAGATTTTTCGCTAATTCCAGTATTTCTTCGCTATCCAGGGAAGCCAAATCCTCCTGTTTTCCGTTACCGTTATAGACTTTATTCAAGAAATCTCGAATTTCAGATGCATCGCGCTGAGCAACTAACATTTCATTAACTTTCTTGCCAAGCTCTTTAGCGGCCCAACCCAAATGCACTTCAAGTACCTGACCAATATTCATACGCGAAGGAACACCTAATGGATTGAGTACTACATCAACAGGAGTCCCATCTGCCATATAAGGCATATCTTCCACAGGTACAATCTTTGAAATAACTCCTTTATTTCCATGACGCCCAGCCATCTTATCGCCGGACTGTAACCTCCGTTTCACAGCAATATAGACTTTTACCATTTTTTGAACACCTGGCGGCAGTTCATCGCCCTGCGAAAGCTTTCTTTGTTTTTCTTCAAAAGCGAGATCAAATAGCTTTCTTTTCTGAACTAAGCTATCTTTAATTTGTTCTAGTTGTAGGCTAGTATTTTCATCGACTAAACGAATATCAAACCAATGATGCCTTTCTACACCCTCAAGATATTCCTGAGTAATAGTTGAATTTTTTGCTAGCTTTTTAGGTCCTCCAGCAGCAACTTTGCCCACAAGTAAACGTTTTGCACGCTGAAAAGCATCTGCTTCAACAATACGCATCTGATCTGCCAAATCTTTTTTGAAGCGTCCCAGCTCATCCGCTATTATTTGTTTGGAACGTTTGTCTCGATCAACTCCTTCACGTGTAAAAACTTGTACGTCTATTACTGTTCCTGAAATACCAGCTGGTACATGCAAAGAGGTATCTTTAACATCTGATGCTTTTTCTCCAAAAATTGCGCGAAGAAGCTTTTCTTCGGGTGTTAACTGTGTTTCACTCTTAGGCGTAACCTTTCCTACTAATACATCCCCTGCTTCAACTTCAGCGCCAATATAAACTATTCCAGATTCATCAAGACGTGCACGCTGACGCTCAGATAAATTTGGTATATCTGCTGTTATTTCTTCGGTACCAAGTTTTGTGTCACGACTAACAGCTGTTAATTCCTCGATATGTATCGAAGTAAAGCGATCATCAGACACAACTCGTTCGGATATTAGTATAGAATCTTCAAAATTGAGGCCATTCCAAGGCATAAATGCTATAAGCATATTTTGACCAAGCGCTAATTCCCCTAAATCAGTTGAAGCTCCATCTGCTATCACATCGTCACGCGAAAGTACATCACCTACCTTTACAATAGGTCTTTGATTAATATTCGTATTCTGATTTGAGCGCGTGTATTTAGTAAGGTTATAAATATCTACTCCTACCTCACCAGCGCGGGTTTCGGCATCATGTACGCGTATTACTATGCGACCTGCATCTACATAATCTACTATACCGCCTCGTAACGCCTTGACAGCTGTTCCCGAATGTACAGCAACTACTCGTTCCACACCTGTGCCAACCAAAGGTTTCTCGGCACGTAAACACGGAACTGCTTGTCGCTGCATATTCGATCCCATTAATGCGCGATTAGCATCATCATGTTCCAGAAAAGGAATTAATGAAGCTGCTACAGAAACGATCTGAGCTGGTGCAATATCAACATACTCCACCTGATCTCTGGAAGCTAAAGTAAATTCATTTTTGTGACGACAAGAAATAACTTCATCTGTGAAAAAACCATTCTGATCAAAATTTGCATTTGCTTGAGCAATCACATATTGACTTTCTTCGATAGCTGAAAGATATACGACTTCCTCAGTTACCCGACCTTCTTTGACTATACGATAGGGTGTTTCTATAAAGCCATATTCATTAGTTCTAGCATAAAGAGCCAATGAATTAATTAAACCAATATTTGGTCCTTCAGGCGTTTCAATCGGACATACTCGCCCATAATGCGTGGGATGCACATCACGCACCTCAAAACCAGCGCGTTCACGTGTCAACCCCCCTGGTCCCAATGCCGATATACGCCTTTTATGGGTAATTTCGGATAGCGGATTAGTCTGATCCATGAATTGTGATAATTGACTCGATCCGAAAAATTCACGTATAGCAGACGATACGGGTTTAGCATTAATAAAATCATGTGGCATTAAATTTTCTGATTCAGCCTGACTTAAACGCTCCTTGACCGCTTTCTCAACTCGAGCCAAACCCGCTCTAAATTGGTTCTCGGCTAATTCCCCAACCGAACGAACGCGACGATTACCCAAATGGTCGATATCATCAATCTCTCCTCTACCATTTCTTAACTCAACTAGTATTTTTATAACATCGATAATATCTTCATTTGATAAAGTTGCTGAACCTGTTAATTCTTCACGCCCCACTCGTCGATTGAATTTCATTCGACCAACGACAGAAAGATCGTAACGATCAGAAGAATAAAACAATCCATTAAACAAAGCTGATACAGCCTCCTCGGTTGGAGGCTCGCCTGGCCGCATCATTCGATAGATAGCAACCTGAGCTGACATCTGATCAATACTCTCGTCAATTCTCAGCGTTTGCGAGATATAAGGACCATAGTTAAGATCATTAACAAAAAGAGTACTAATTTCGCCATCTTTACTTTGAGTTTGTTTAATTTTCTCTAATAAAACCTCATTGATTTCACTATTGGCTGTAGCAACAATCTCTCCCGTTTCTTTATCTATGATATCTTCAGCCAAGATCTTTCCTAACAAAAATTCCTCTGGTACAGCAATTTTAGTGAGATTAGCTTGACGTAAATCACGAACGTGTTTTGCTGTTATTCGCTTATCTTTTTGTACAAAAACTTTACCATCCTCAGAAATAATATCAAAACTGGCTACTTCTCCACGCAAACGCTCAGGAATAAGATGAAATAAAATTTTGTCACTTGTAAAGGTAAAATGGTCAAACTCAAAAAAATCAGCAAGAATCTGAACAGGAGAATAACCCATTGCTTTTAAGAGCGTTGTGACCGGCATTTTTCGACGGCGATCTATCCGAAAGTAAACATAATCTTTAGGATCAAATTCAAAATCTAACCAAGAGCCGCGATATGGGATAATACGAGCAGAAAATAATAATTTACCAGACGAATGAGTTTTACCACGATCATGCTCAAAAAATACTCCTGGGGAACGATGTAATTGTGAAACAATAACTCGCTCCGTACCATTAACAATAAAAGAGCCCGTTTCAGTCATGAGAGGAATTTCACCCATGTAAACTTCCTGTTCCTTCACTTCCTTGACAGTCGGTTTGGATGCTTCTTTATCCATAATGGTCAACCTCACTCTAGCACGTAATGGAGAAGCATAGGTCAACCCTCTCTGCTGACATTCCCTAACATCAAATACAGGTGTGCCAAGCATATAACTTATAAAATCAAGGCGAGCATTATTGGAATGACTTTCTATCGGGAAAACAGCATTAAATGCTGCTTGTAAACCCTGATTTTTTCGTTTACCTGGCGCTACCTCTGCTTGTAAAAAATCAGCGTAGGATTGTATCTGGGTGGCAAGAAGAAACGGAAATGGTAGAATACTGGTACGTTTAGCAAAGCTTTTCCGGATACGCTTTTTCTCGGCAAACGAATAACTCATTAAATCACTCCGTGCACTAAAGATATGGTCGAGATCAAAGAACAGTTTATTTGATATGAAGCAGATACCTGGGCAAAATTACAGCTTTAATTTATATAGTGATAGCATATAAATTAAGAAATAGGTACTTTACTTAAGCAGCTTATAGTTCCAATCCAATATTTTCAAATCAAAAAAGACTTCTATCAAACTATATAGATTAAATAAACTAGAAAAAGAATATTGGAAATCCAATTAATTACTGACTAGAGCTTCCATTGGTAGATACAGTTTATTACTGTTACATGAAATAAGGGCTGACGATATAACCAAGGTATATCTATCAGCCCGAATTATTAATACAGCCAATTATTTAATTTCACAACCAGCACCAGCTTCAGCCAATTGCTTTTTAAGTGCTTCCGCATCCTCTTTAGAAATACCTTCCTTAACTACTTTCGGTGCACCATCAACTAAATCTTTGGCTTCCTTCAAGCCTAAGCCAGTAACTGCTCTAACAACTTTAATGACATTAACTTTATTATCACCCGCTGAAGTAAGAATTACAGAAAATTCTGTTTGTTCCTCAACAGCAGCAGCAGCGGCTGGAGCTGCAGCTACAGCTACTGGTGCTGCAGCTGAAACACCAAACTTTTCTTCTAATTCTTTAATCAACTCAGACAATTCCAAAACTGTCATATTAGCAATGGATTCTAAAATTTCTCCTTTAGCTATCGCCATTTATTTCTCCTGATATAAATTAAATTCAGATTAATCTGATACGAGTTACTCTAGATTTTTTATAATTAATTTTTCAACTACTTTTTATCACGTACCGCTGCAAGCCCACGTACAAATCTTGATGGAACTTCATTAAGCGTTCTGACAAATTTAGCAATAGGTGCCTGTAAAGTGCCGAGAAATTTAGACAACAACTCATCTCGACTTGGTAGCGCAGCAAGCGCTGCTACATCTTTACTGGACATCACGGTTCCTGCCATAGCACCAGCTTTAATTACAAAATGATCGTTATCTTTCGCAAATTCATGAAGTACTTTTGCGGTAATCACAGGATCGCTACCAATTCCATAAGCAAGCGGCCCCACCATTGATTCTGTTAAACCTGAAAAAGGTGTGTTAGCAACAGCTCGCCTTACAAAGGTATTTTTGATAACTCGAAAATAAATACCAGATTCCCGTGCTTTAACTCGTAATTGGGTAAACTGCCCAACACTCAATCCACGATACTCGGCAATAATGACAGTTTGAGCTTTCGCAATTTGATTGCTCACCTCTGCAACAATTGCTTTCTTTTCCTCGAGATTATGACTCAAAAGACATTCTCCATTTATAATTCAGCAAAAAAAACTATTATTACTATCTGTAACAATATATTTCTTATTAAAACGGCGACCTGAATCAGGAGAAACTACACTCTACCTGCTTATGGGCACACCATCTGCGTTGGGTACAATTTTGAAGAATAATTACGAATATTAACCTGCTCGTAAATATTTCACTTAGACACTTGTTTAAACTTTTTCATTAACAGAACTTATCTCAACAAGTACACAATTATTCTTCTATTGAAATTAAGTTTTAGTTTAAACAATAATTAGAAATTATTATTTACACAAAAACCCCAACGGTCTTTGATACTCTGCTGACTTAATACCCCTTGCAGCAGCCCAAAGCCTTCTATTAACAATCACAACCAATAAACTACCCTAGCGCAACATGATCTACACGCACCCCCACACCCATAGTGCTCGAAACAGCCATCTTGCGCAAATAAACACCTTTTGATGTTGCTGGTTTTGATTTATTAAGTGCATCAACCAACGCCATAATATTTTCTTTTAGTGCATCTACACTAAATGAAGCTCGACCCACAGTGCAATGTATAATACCTGCCTTATCTGCCCTGAATTGAATTTGACCCGCTTTAGCATTTTTAACTGCAGTAGCTACATCCAATGTCACTGTTCCTACTTTAGGATTTGGCATTAAACCTCGTGGACCAAGTATTTGACCTAATTGACCAACTATTCGCATGGAATCAGGACTAGCTATTGCCAGATCAAAATTAATCTCATTTGATTTAATCTGTTCAGCAAGATCCTCAAATCCAACAATATCGGCCCCTGCATCCAGAGCTTCTTTAGCTTTATCTCCTTGCGCAAAAACTGCTACCCTTATCGTCTTACCTGTTCCCGATGGCAGCACTACAGCGCCCCTTACCACCTGATCCGATTTGCGAACATCTATGCCAAGATTAATTGCAACATCAATTGATTCATCAAACTTAGCCGTAGCGGCTTCCTTTACTAAAGCCAATGCATCCACTAGTGGGTATAGACGATTGCGATCTACTTTTTGAATTATTTCTTTATAACGCCTGGAAGATTTAGCCATATTACACTCCCTCCACTTCAACGCCCATACTTCTTGCACTACCCGCTATCGTCCTGACAGCAGCATCCATATCTGCTGCAGTAAGATCTGCCATTTTAATTTTGGCAATTTCTTCCACTTGACTTCGAGTTAATTTACCCACCTTATTTACATGCGGTTGCGCACTACCCTTTCCTAAACCTGCTAATTTTTTAATTAAAACAGATGCCGGCGTTGTTTTCAAAACAAAAGTAAAACTTTTATCTGCGTATGCCGTAATCACCACCGGCACGGGTAAACCTGGCTCCATCTTCTGAGTTGCCGCATTGAAAGCTTTACAAAATTCCATGATATTAAGCTGACGCTGACCCAGCGCTGGTCCTACCGGAGGACTTGGATTAGCCTTACCTGCTGGTATTTGAAGTTTTATATACCCTATTATTTTCTTTGCCAAAATATTCTCCCATCGGGTTCCAACGGATACAAATTATAGTATCCTCCCCTTTTTTATTTCAGATAAAAATTAATTCTTTATGCTACAAAACAACTCATTATATTTTATCGACTTGATGAAAATCTAATTCGACAGGTGTAGGTCGTCCAAAAATAGACACCGACACGCGCAATTTATTTTTGTCGTAATTAACTTCTTCAACACTCCCGTGAAAATCGGTAAAAGGACCATCTTTCACGCGCACTGCTTCTCCTGCTTCAAATATAACCTTAGGCTTGGGCTTTTCTACACCTTCTCTTACTTGATTAAATATACTTTCTATTTCTTTGTTGCTAATTGGAACAGGCTGCATAGACGTACCCCCCACAAAACCTGTTACTTTTGGAGTGTCTCTAACCAAATGCCAAGTTTCATCAGTCATTTCCATTTCTATTAATATATAGCTTGGAAAGAACTTTCTTTCACTTATATTTTTCTGGCCCCCTTTAACCTCTACGACCTCTTCAACAGGAATCAGAATCTCACCAAACTTATCCTCAAATTTATGCCGCGCTATCCGATCTTTTAACGCTTTTTTTACACTCTTTTCAAAACCTGAATAAGTATGAACGGCGTACCATTTTTTACTCATATTCCTCCCGGAATACCCTCATCCTTCCTGATCCATTACATATTTAACGATCGCCATCAAACCTGAATCAACAATCCACAAGAAAAATGCCATCGTTATAACAAACGCACAAACAACACCTGATGTTTGTAACGTTTCTTTTTTGCTAGGCCAAACTACTTTCTTTACCTCCTCTATCGAATCCTTGATAAACGAAAATAATCGTTTCCCTTGCGCTGTAAACAAAACAACCACTACCGCAAGTACCCAGCTCAATAATAGAGTTATGACCCTTACTACCATTGGACTGTCTTGCAAAAAATAAAAGCCGAAAAAGCCGACCACTCCTAATAATGTTGCTATCCCAAGTTTAATCTTGTCCACTTTTCTGCTCTTAGTAACAACTTCTAGCTTACTTATTTATATACTGGCAGGCCAGGAGGGCATCGAACCCCCAACCTTCGGTTTTGGAGACCGACGCTCTGCCAATTGAGCTACTGGCCTTCACTAAACAAAAACTCACAATCATCCAAGATAAATAATTTATCTTACTCAATCACCTTAGCGACCACACCAGCACCGACGGTACGCCCGCCTTCGCGAATAGCAAAACGCAACCCTTCACTCATCGCAATCGGTGCTATTAAATTAACATTAACAGATATATTATCACCCGGCATTACCATTTCCACTCCTGCCGGCAGCTCAATCGAACCCGTTACATCTGTTGTCCTGAAATAAAATTGAGGACGATATCCGGCAAAGAATGGAGTATGCCTTCCACCTTCTTCCTTACTTAATACATATATCTCAGCAGAAAACTTAGTATGCGGCAATATACTACCCGGTTTCGCTAATACTTGACCACGCTCAACTTCTTCCCGCTTGGTTCCTCTTAAAAGTATACCAACATTATCTCCAGCCTGCCCCTGATCCAGTAATTTCCGGAACATTTCAACACCTGTACACACTGTTTTGACAGTTGGTCGCAAACCTACAATTTCAATTTCATCCCCAACTTTAATTACCCCTCTTTCCACACGTCCCGTAACTACGGTTCCGCGTCCAGAAATTGAGAATACATCCTCAACAGGCATAATAAAAGCGCCATCTACCGCTCTTTGTGGTTCTGGTATATATGAATCCAATGTTTCAGCCAGTTTTAGAATAGCAGGCTCACCAATATCACTTTGATCTCCCTCCAAAGCCTTTAGTGCTGAACCGACAACAATCGGCGTATCATCTCCAGGAAATTCGTATTTAGACAATAACTCCCGTATCTCCATTTCAACTAACTCAAGTAGCTCGGCATCATCTACCATGTCAGCCTTATTCATGAAAACAACGATATAAGGCACACCTACTTGCCGTGCCAGCAAAATATGTTCACGCGTTTGCGGCATAGGACCATCCGCAGCGGACACAACCAGAATTGCGCCGTCCATCTGTGCCGCACCCGTAATCATATTTTTCACATAATCCGCATGACCAGGACAGTCAACATGCGCGTAATGGCGCTTCTCGGTTTCATATTCAACGTGCGATGTGTTAATGGTAATTCCACGCGCACGCTCTTCTGGCGCTGAATCTATTTGAGCGTATGACTTAGCCTCTCCACCGAACTTTTTAGTTAAAATTGTTGTGATGGCCGCTGTTAACGTTGTTTTACCATGATCCACATGGCCTATCGTCCCTACATTTACATGCGGCTTTACCCGCTCAAATTTACTCTTCGCCATTACATCTATATCCTTTTATTAATGCACGCACCAATAATTAATTCCGACCACCACATCGCATCTTGGTGCCCATGGCCAGGATTGAACTGGCGACCTCTCCCTTACCAAGGGAGTGCTCTACCACTGAGCTACATGGGCACATAGAATAACCATCTTACTCTCACTACAAATTCATGGAGCGGGTGAAGGGAATCGAACCCTCGTCGTAAGCTTGGAAGGCTTCTGCTCTACCATTGAGCTACACCCGCTTGTGCCCGGCTTATCCGCCTCACGTTTAATAAATAACTAAAGATTACGCACGCCCACAACCAGTCAGGCATAATCAATATTTAGATATTTTACATATTCTTAATTATTGTTATCCGAAACTGGTGGAGGGGGAAGGATTCGAACCTTCGAAGGCAGAGCCGTCAGATTTACAGTCTGATCCCTTTGACCGCTCGGGAACCCCTCCAAAATAGCAGGGCATTATGAACGTTTAAGCGGATCAAGTCAATGCTCTAAAGATGGGTTGCATATATAAAATTTCTGATACTACATTTGGTCTGATTTAAATCAGTTAATTAAGTGCTGACCGAATACTATTGTTTAGATTCTCATTTAAAATACGCGGCGTAACAAATATTAACAATTCACGTTTATCATCACGCTTTGCCGTATTTTTAAATAAATTTCCCAACAATGGCACATCTCCAAGTAAGGGCACCTGGTTACGATCGCGCTTCTCAACTTGCTCAAATATACCACCAATGACAACTGTACCTCCATTTTCTACTAATACTTCAGTGACGATCTGCTTAGTATCAATGGCAGGTCCAGCCGGTGTATTCTCTCCGCGAGTATCCTGATTGATTTGCAACTTCATGATGATATTGTCATCAGGCGTAATTTGTGGCGTAACTTTAAGACCCAGCACAGCCTTTTTGAATTGAATTTGTGGACGTGTCACACTGATCGTTTGAAAAGGAATTTCTGTACCTTGCTCGATACTTGCTTCCACGCGATTCGCTGTAACCAGCCGCGGGCTAGCAATGACACGCCCCTGACTATCAGACTCCAATGCTGAAAGCTCTAAATTAATCAATGTACCATTATTAATCTTAATCAAACTCAACCCGAGTGCCGCCGGCCCGCCTGCAACACCAGCCAAAGCAGCTGCTGGTAGATTGACATTAAGATTATCGCCCCCTCCAGGAGATATACTTCCTTCAGCAAGCTTACTGGAATTATCCAGATTTCCAGAAATACCCAATCTACGACCATGATTATTATTTCCAGTCCTCACTGCACTTTGTACACCGAAACGAGCCCCTAAATTACGACTGAACGTATCAGTTGCTTCAACAATACGGGTTTCAATCATGACCTGTCGTACCTGGGTATCCAGATTAGCCACATGACGAGCTACCTCTGCCAATCTGGTAGGAATGTTGGTAACAGTCAATGTATTGCTAATATCATCCACTTCCACTGAACCACGTTGACTCAAAATTCCTTTTAATGGAATAGAGCTGGCGGTTCTATAATTCAACCTAAACGCTTCTGTTTGCAGCACTTCCAGTTCAGTTATTTGCTGATTTTGTTCCAACTGCAACTTCTCGCGAGCTGCCATTTCCTCTCGTGGCGCAATAAAAATCACGTTACCCACCCTACGCTTATCAAGGTCATTGGTTTGCAGCACAATATCTAATGCCTGATCCCAGGAAATCAGCGATAACTTGAAGCACGGAACGAATTTCAACATCCTGAAAATTAAGAGAAAGCTTCTCTCCCGTATACCCTCCATCAATTAACTTCTTGTGAATGGGCATATCATCGCCTTCGACCACTGCTTTAATTTCTACGACAAAATGTGTTCCTGTTTGATAAGAAGTATGTTCCCAGCGACCTTTCGGCTCAATAATCATTCGCACATTACCATCTCGTGCGCTAGTTTCGATCGTTTGCACGGGAGTAGAAAAATCAAGTACATTTAATCGCCGCTCAAGGTTAGGAGGGAGATAAGCCTTCATAAACTCAATAAATAATCTTCCCCCTTGGCTATGTACATCAATAACCGCCCCTGGTTGAGATAGCTCCACTTCCACCCTACCTTCACCTTGTGTACCACGGTGAAAATCGATATCCCGTAAACTTAATTTAGCTTTATTTCTTACCTCCCCAGGAGTCGAAACAATAGAGTGATTAGGTAAATTTGATAACTCGGCTTTCTTTGTTTCCTTGAAGCGATATCAATAAATAGTTATCTTCAGCGCTAGCCTCGTACTTAACCGCCTGTGACAAATTCATAACTAGACGCGTACGTCCTTCGGTTGGTACGACGTCGATATTCTTTATTACCTCACGACCGGATATTTTCCCTAATTTTTCCAGAGCACTGGCAACCTGATCTAAATCAAAATAAAGACGATCAGGGCTATTCAATAATACCCCAACAGGTAAAGATGCAATCGGTCGGTCCAATGTAGCCTTAACAATCAGGTGCCCATCTGTTTGGGCTGAAATATCCAGTGCACGAAGCGTATTTACTGACGCCGAAGCTGTTGCAATTTGAACAACCCAGGCATGCAACAAAATACACAAAATAAAATATTGCCAACTCCGATGAATAACCATCTTTGAATATCTATTCCATTTACTTTTCATTCCCCGATTCATCATTTTTGCTCCTGAGTTTGCAGCATTAGTACACTCGCTCGTTCGACCCATCCATCAGCACTATCCTGTGTAATTTCTCTCAATTTAACTTCTTTCTCAGAAATTCCGGTAATCAAACCAAAATTCTGTCCAAGATAATTACCTGTTTTTACGCGGTGCACAGAATTATCTGGAGCTTTAACCAAGGCAAAAACATACTTCCCGCGACGTAACGAACCAACCATGGCAAGATTTTCTAATGGGAAATTTTCTAGTGCTTCCTTGGGACGTTTCAAGTCAGGCTGTAATTCATTATGGCCAGATTTTTCCTGTTTACTTCTTCGGCTACTGAAAGGATCCGGTATTTCAAAAGCCTGATAAACAAAATGCTCCAGCGGTTTGATTTCAGGCAACGGATCAACCTTTCCCTTCAATCCGACTCCTGATTCCTTAACAAAAGCCTCCAGATCTACATAACCTTCCTGGCTGCAAGCAGCTGTAAATAGCGCCACCATTACAATCATCCACCAATGGAATCGATGACTCATGATGCCCCCTTTGCATTCTTCTGCTTATTTTTTTTCATCGCTTCTCTTTTATGTGCAGCAATTTCTTCATCATCAAGATAACGAAAGGTTTTTGCTGTCGCATTCAATATCAACTGATGATTTTTTCCAGGAACGATTTCGATATTCTGCAAAGTAACAATACGGAGTAACTGAGCAACATCGCTAGCGAAAGCGCCGATATCATGATAATTACCCGTTACCCTGACAGATACCGGAAGCTCTGCATAAAATTCCCGAATTGTTTCCTTTGCATCAGGCTTGAATAACTCAAATTGCAATCCGCGCCCTAATCCTGCACGGTTAATGTCCACCAGCAACGCATCCAACTCAGACTTATTGGGTAACTGTTTCAGTAAAGTACCTAACGTTAACTCTACTTCTGCCAATTGCGTACGCAAAAGCTCAAGATTAACAGCACTGGTTTTCTTAGATTTAAAGGTATGCTTTAGTGTTTCCTCTTCCTGCTGCGCATGTTCCAATGTTTCCCATTGTTCCTCCCAATCCAGAAAATAACCAGCCAACACAAGAATCCCTAGCAAAAAAACCAAAGCACTTACCTTGAGCAAGATAGGCCAACTACCTGGCTCATTAGGATTAACGTACCGTAATTCCTCTAATAGATTCATAGCTACCTCACAGCTGTCGTAACTTTTTCCATTGCAGCTTCACCCTTTTTCGAAAAGTTATCCTCCTTCAGTGGCTCGGTTAACCTAACATTCAAATCGAACTCACTCAGCCTGACACCATTTTCAGTAGCCGCTTTAATTTCGATCAACAAGGGAGATTCCAGCCAAGGTGAAGCGTCTAAATTACGCATCAATGTAGAAACCCAAGCATTAGATTGAGCGTACCCCGCAAGATGTAAATGTTTATCTGATTGCTTTAAACTTTTTAAATAAACCTCCTCTGGTAACCGCCTCGCTACTTCATCCAACATATGTACAACCTTGATACGATTTTCTTGCAGAGATTCGACAATATCCTTACGAGTCAGCATTTCCTGAATTTTTTCCTTGATTGACTTTATTTCAACAATTTGTCGATCAAGTACAGCAATCTGCTCTCGCAGATATTGATTGCGCTCATTCTGATAATCAATTTTGTCTGTTACTATTGCATGAACACCCCAGATAACCAGCATTCCCAAACCAACAGTAAAACCAGCCAACATAGCAAACTGTCGTTGGCGTGCCTTACGCTTGAGTTCACGATGAGGAAGTAGATTGATACGTATCATGACAAATCGAACCCTCTCATAGCCAAACCTGCCGCAGTCAACAACACCGGTGCATCTATTCTCAGCTGTCGAGGTACAACTTGACCTGATAGAGCCATGCCAAAAAATGGATTAATCACTTGAGTAATCACTCCGGTACGTTCAGATATAATTTCCTCAAGCCCTGTAATTGCCGCGCATCCTCCTGACAAGAAAATATAATCAACTCGGGTATATTGAGTGGAGGTATAGAAAAGTTGTATTGCTCGTGCCACTTCCAGCGCAGTTGTTTCACAAAAAGGACGCAATACATCATGCTGATAGCTTTCCGGCAACGTCCCATTACGTTTTGCCATTTCAGCTTCTTCTGGAGAAAGATTAAATTGATTCTGGATTTCTTGCGTTAATTGGTTCCCTCCAAAAGATAAATCTCGCATATAGATAGAATCATCATTTAGCAACACATTGATCCGGGTAGTACTCGCACCTATATCTATTAATGCTATTACCTTATCCTTGCCGCCATCAGATAGCTGAGAATGAATCGCTCTAGAAGAAACCGCTTGGGCGGCAAATTGTTCGACATCCATGACCGTCACTTTCAGACCTGCAGACAATGCTGTTGCCACCCGATCTTCCACCTTATCTTTACGCGCGACAGCCAGTAATACTTCCACCTCTTCCGGATAATCTGGTACTGGTCCTATCACCTGAAAATCAAGATTGACTTCATCCATAGCAAACGGCACGTATTGACTCGCTTCTGCTTCAACCTGAAACGCCAGATCTTCTTCACGCAACCCTGCAGGTACATTAATTTTTTAGTGATAACTGATGTCAACGGTAACGCCATAACCGCCTTTTTCTGCCGCGTCCCCATTCGCTTTAACGCACGCTGAAGACTGTTACTCACTTGTTCGATTTCATTAATGCTTCCATCTAGCAAGGCATCCACCGGCATCGGTTCAATTACATAACGTTCTAGACGATATAATTGCTGTTGCGCTCTACCTTTTCTGGATAATTCCACCAACTTGACTGAAAAAGCACTGATATCCACCCCCAGCACGCGAGAAGCGCTCGCTAACCAATCAAAGTTAATATTGAATTTGATCTCGGGAGGCTTTTTCAGAGACAATTGACTAAGAGGAAACGCCATATCAACTACCATCCGCGTAATATCTCAACTTAAAATTTTTTAACTGAAGAAAATCTTCAGCCAGGGTGAATTCTGACAGGAGAAGAAAAGAATCAATTCATGCAATAACAGCTGATATACCCTTTATAATCTCTTTCCGAATCATCCTTTTACCCATACAACCTCTGTTTTTAATGTTACTTCGCTGGTTTTTCCGTTTTCTACTGACTATCCTGGCTGCTGGTTTACTTGCAGCGCTATTGGTGATATTTGCCGCGCTAGTGACGCTGCCTTCTTTACCTAGCCTCAATACACTGACCGATTACCGTCCCAAAATACCTCTACGAATTTATAGTGCTGATGGCTTGTTAATTGGTGAATTTGGTGAAGAGCGGAGAGATTTTGTAAAAATAAAAGATGTACCAGAATCATTGAAGCAAGCTATTCTGGCAGCGGAAGATGATCGCTTCTATCAACATTATGGAGTGGATTACATTGGAGTATTACGTGCGCTTTATTCAAATTTCACAGCAGGTAGTACACTGCAAGGCGCAAGTACTATTACCATGCAAGTGGCACGTAATTTTTTTCTAACCAAAGAAAAAACATTCACCAGAAAATTCAGTGAAGCCTTGCTAGCTTTCAAAATTGAGCATAACTTGGGAAAAGATCGTATTCTTGAGTTATATATCAACCAGATTTATCTCGGACAACGCAGCTATGGCTTTGCCACCGCAGCACAATCCTATTTTGGCAAAAAGCTATCTGACATCAATTTAGCTGAAGCCGCTATGTTAGCTGGGCTTCCTAAAGCCCCCTCCCGCTACAATCCAATTGCTAATCTAGAACGTGCAAAAACGCGACAACAATATGTACTGCGACGCATGTATGAACTTAAATACATCTCGGCGGATCAACTCGCCCAGGCAAAAAAAACTGCTATCACTATTCGTCGCCAAGTAAAAGTATTTGCCATGCCGGCTGATTACGTAGCAGAAATGGTGCGTCGCGTTGTTTACGATCGCTATCACGAAGAAGCTTACACACGCGGCATTAAGGTCTACACCACATTACGCAAATCTGATCAGGAAGCAGCCTACCATGCACTACGCAAAGGCGTTATGGAATACGATGCCAGACACGGCTATCGTGGTCCGGAAGCTTTCCTAAAGCTACCTAAAAACCTCAAGGATCATGACACGATACAAGAAGCGATGCAAAGTATTAGCAATAGTGATGATCTTCTGGCAGCCGTCGTGCTGACAGCTTCACCTAATATCGTTGAAGCTTTTCTCAAAAACGGGGAAACCATCCGAATTACTGGAGAGGGTCTAAAAGCAGCCAGTAGATACCTCGGAAAAGATCCTAAGATAGTTGAAAAACAAATACGCCCTGGTGCACTCATTCGAGTAAAAAAGACAGAAAAAAATAGCTGGCAAATTACTCAGCTACCCGAAATAGAAGCAGCGCTGATTGCAATGGATCCAAACGATGGGGCTGTACGTGCATTGGTAGGGGGATTCGACTATAACCTTAATAAATTCAATCATGCTACCCAGGCATGGCGCCAACCTGGATCCAGCTTCAAACCATTTATTTATTCAGCCGCACTCGAAAAAGGTTTTACCCCAGCTACCATTATTAATGATGCCCCTCTATATCTCGGACCAGATCTAACGGGTGGAAAAGCTTGGGAACCCAAGAATTATGATGGCAAATTTAGCGGTCCAATCAGAATGCGTACTGCATTAACTCATTCAAAAAATCTGGCCTCTATTCGTATTCTCCAGGCAATTGGGCCGTCCTACGCGCAAGATTATGTCACCCGCTTTGGCTTCGATAAAAAACATCATCCAGCAGTTCTTCCCATGGCACTCGGCGCTGGGTCAGTTACGCCAATGCAAATGGCGATTGGCTACGCCACTTTTGCCAATGGGGGGTTTCACATCCCCCCTTACTTCATCGAGCGTATCGAGGATGAACAAGGCAGAATTATCGAGCAACCACGCCGCACGATTGCTAACCAAAACGCTAAGCAAGTTATCGATCCGCGCAATGCGTTTTTGATGACCAGCATGATGCAAGATGTCGTCCAGAGAGGAACAGCCGCTCGCGCAAGAGTACTGGGTCGTAACGATATCGCAGGGAAAACCGGCACCACTAGTAATTCCTTCGATGCTTGGTTCTGTGGTTACCAAAAAGACTTGGTAGCGGTTGCTTGGCTAGGCTTTGATGAGCCGAAATCTATGGGAAGTAAAGAAACTGGAGGGCACGCTGCTTTACCTATCTGGATCAACTACATGGCTAGTGCACTTAAATCAATTCCATTCTCAAAAATATCACCCCCTAAAGGCATAGTTGTCGCCAAGATTAATCCTGAAACTGGCTTAAGAGACCAATTTGGAACACTTAATGAGTATTTTTTCCAGGAACAACTTCCACCAGAAACCGATTATTCGTTCCAAGATCCCGAATTTATGGATTTAATGGAGAACCCGGCATTCTGAGTTCCAAATAGATCATGGGCAAGAGCGCCATTTAATTGAAGTCCAGTAATTTGAACATAGCATAGTCCATCTGTAAGTGAATCACTTTTACCGCTTGCTGCAATGTATCAAACAGTATTTCCTGGTTTTTCCGACAACCCCGTAGCAGATGAATGTGAACATATAGGATTAGATGCGTATGTATTACGTGGCTTTGCACGACCTTGGATAAATGCGCTATTAGCAGCCATTCCCTGTATTGAAGCAGCATCTCCATTTCGTTACATGACCACACCCGGCGGCTTTGTTATGTCGGTTGCCCTTACCAATTGCGGGAAGCTAGGTTGGGTGAGTGACCAACGAGGTTATCGTTACAGTCAAACTGACCCTTTAAATAATCAACCCTGGCCACCGCTACCAGAAATCTTCAGTCAACTCGCTTATTCAGCCGCTGCAACGGCTGGATTTAAAAACTTTCAACCAGATGCCTGCCTGATTAACCGCTATTTGCCAGGAGCTCGGTTATCCTTACATCAAGATAAAAATGAGCGTGACCTCTCAGCACCTATTGTTTCTGTATCATTGGGAATGGCTGCTGTCTTTCTATTTGGAGGCCACAAGCGTACAGATAAAACCATCAAAATACCACTTTATCATGGTGATATCGCTGTGTGGGGAGGTGAAGATCGTTTACGTTATCACGGTATTCTGCCTATCAAGGGTGACCCTCACCCCCTGTTAGGTAATCAACGTATAAATTTCACATTCCGCAAAGCTAGTTAAAAAAACACTACTTCACCCGCATCCCGGGCTGGGCACCACTATCTGGCGCGAGAATATACAATCCTTCTCCCGCTTCCCCGCTCGCTGCCAACACCATTCCTTCCGAAAGGCCAAACTTCATTTTACGTGGAGCAAGATTGGCGACCATCACTGTCAAGCGGCCTTTAAGCTGTTCCGGATCATAAGCAGATTTAATTCCAGCAAATACGTTACGCTGCTCAGAACCGATATCCAGCGTTAACTGCAGTAATTTATCCGCACCAGGAACATGCTGCGCATCCACAATACGAGCAATACGTAGATCAATTTTACTGAAATCCTCAATTGAAATCGTTTGCGCAATAGGTGCAACAGCACGTTGCTGCGCTTCGCCATGTCGTACTTGTGAGTGAGTATCGCTATTGGTTGTCATAGTTTGTCGATTAGCCTCAGTTAAAGCGGTTATTTGTTTAGGGTCGATACGAATCATCAGATGTTGATACGCATTGATAGCATGTCCAGGAGGAAGCAACAGCGTAGACAATGCTTGTCCAGTCTGCTGTTTGGGCCAATTTAACGCTGGCCAATTAAGAAAATGTTCAATACGCTTAGCCATGTCAGGTAAAACTGGTTTCAAGTAACAGGAAAGCAAATAAAACATCTGGATTCCCAGACTACAAGCACGATGCAATTCCCGTTCACGCGTTGCATCCTTAGCAATTTCCCAAGGAGCCAGCGTATGAATCAACTCATTAACTTCATCGGTACGCTTCATGATGTGCCGTATTGCAGCAGCAAAATCACGTGCTTCGTACGCAGCTTCGATAACACCTGGCTGCCAACTGGAAAATCGCTCATCCACTATTTGTTGTAACAACTGATAATCTTCACCCTCCACCAACTTACCAGCAAATCGTTTGCTGATAAATCCAGCACAACGGCTGGCGATATTGATGTATTTCCCGATCAGATCAGCATTTACGCGAGCAACAAAATCTTCCAGATTGAGATCAATATCTTCCATGCTGCCATTGAGCTTGGCGGCATAGTAATAGCGCAGCCATTCCGGATTCAACCCCTGCTGCAAATAGCTCTCTGCCGTAATGAATGTGCCACGTGATTTGCTCATTTTTTCACCATTCACGGTCAAAAAACCATGCGCAAAAATCTGTGTCGGGGTACGGTAACCAGCGTTCTCCAACATTGCCGGCCAGAACAGCGCGTGAAAATAAAGAATATCCTTACCTATAAAATGATACAGCTCTGTATTTGAGCCTTTCTTCCAGTATTGATCAAAGTCAATTCCCTGTTCGCTGCACAGCTTCTTGAAACTCCCCATGTAACCAATTGGCGCATCCAGCCAAACATAAAAATACTTCCCAGATTCACCAGGGATTTCAAAGCCAAAATAAGGGGCATCACGCGAAATATCCCAGTCAGAGAGTTTATTTTCACCTGCTTCACCCAACCATTCGTCCATTTTATTAGCTGCTTCAGCTTGTAGATGATTACCTGTACGCGTCCAAGTACGCAAAAATTCACTACAACGTGGATCGGATAGTTTAAAAAAGAAATGATCTGAAGCCTTTCTAATAGGTGTCGCGCCAGAAACCGCAGAATAAGGATTTTTCAGTTCAGTTGGCGCATACGCCGCACCACATGCTTCACAAGCATCCCCATATTGATCAGCTGCTCCACACTTTGGGCATTCACCTTTAACAAAGCGATCTGGTAAAAACAGCTGCTTAACCGGATCATACAGTTGTTCGATAGAGCGAATCGCAATCAATCCTGCTGCTTCCAGTTTTAGATAAATATCTTCAGCGTAGTAACGCGTTTCATCAGAATGCGTGCTGTAATAATGATCAAACGCAATATGAAACCCGGTGAAATCACGCAAATGCTCTTTATGGACGCGCGCGATCAGTTCTTCCGGCGAAATACCCTCTTTTTCAGCACGTAGCATAATAGGGGTGCCATGCGTATCATCCGCACAAACATAGTAAACAGTATGTCCTTGCATTTTCTGAAAACGCACCCAGATATCAGTCTGGATATACTCAACCAGATGTCCCAAATGGATGCTGCCATTGGCATAAGGCAGCGCGGAAGTTACCAGCATATTACGTGCAGTCATCAGTTACTCATTTATTTAAATAGACAATAAAAAAGATTGTAACAAACCAGCCGACGGATATTTGCTAACATCAATACTTTTGTGGCTGGGAAATACTCACAATGATTACACAACAACAAATTGAAACAGTACTCGGTCAGACTATCGACCCGACGACTGGAAGAGATTATCTCACTAGTAAGGTCGTCAACAATATACAAATCGACCAAAACCATGTAGCCGTAACAATTGAACTTGGCTATCCGGCTAAAAGCATACAGGAAACTATTCGTCAACAAATTGAGCAAGCTCTACGCACACTACCCGAAATTGGAACAGTGACAGTCACTATCACTACTAACATTATTGCTCACAGCGCACAACGCAAACTCAAACTCCTGCCAGGTGTTAAGAACATCATTGCCGTAGCATCAGGTAAAGGAGGTGTTGGTAAATCCTCAACAGCAGCCAATCTGGCACTCGCTCTCGCTGTAGAAGGCGCCACTGTAGGATTACTCGATGCAGACATCTATGGTCCATCACAACCACAAATGCTCGGAGTCAGTGGTCAACCGCACTCACCAGATGGCAAAACTATTGAACCTAAAATAGCTTATGGCGTACAGATGATGTCGATTGGACTCCTCATTGATGTGGAATCTCCGATGGTCTGGCGTGGGCCAATGGTCACGCAGGCTTTGCAACAGCTGCTAAACGACACCATCTGGCACGAGGTAGATTATCTAGTCATTGATTTACCACCAGGCACAGGGGATATTCAACTGACACTGGCACAGAAAATCCCTGTTACTGGCGCAATCATTGTCACTACCCCACAAGACATTGCCTTGCTCGATGCTCGCAAAGGATTAAAGATGTTTGAAAAAGTCGGCATCCCGATTCTGGGTATTGTGGAAAACATGAGCCTGCATACTTGCTCGCAATGCGGCCATACCGAACCGATTTTTGGTACAGGTGGTGGAGAGAAAATGAGCCAAGATTACAATGTTGAACTGCTAGGCGCTTTACCGCTCGATATCCGTATTCGCGAACACACTGATGCAGGCAAACCCAGCGTAATAGCCGAACCAGATGGGCAAATTGCCGCCATTTACCGCTCGATAGCGCGCCGGGCTGCCGCCAAAATTTCTGCCATGGCGCGCGATTACACAGATGTATTTACCCAAATTATTATGGAAGATGATTAAGGTCACTCATGTCGATTAAATCAGATAAATGGATTCGCAGAATGGCCATTGAACACGGCATGATTGAGCCATTTGAACCCAACCAGATCAAGAAAAAAGATGGTAAAAGTATCGTGTCTTACGGTACTTCCAGCTATGGTTACGATATCCGTTGCTCGGATGAATTCAAACTGTTCACCAACCTGAATTCAACTATTGTTGATCCGAAACATTTCGATTCAAACTCATTCGTTGATGTCAAAAGTGACGTTTGTATCATCCCGCCTAATTCGTTTGCCTTGGCACGCACGGTCGAGTACTTTCGCATCCCGCGCAATGTATTAACAATCTGTCTGGGGAAATCGACTTATGCGCGTTGCGGCATTATCGTAAATGTCACCCCATTCGAGCCAGAATGGGAAGGTTACGTTACGCTAGAATTTTCTAACACGACACCGCTGCCTGCTAAGATTTACGCCAACGAAGGCGTCGCGCAAGTCATCTTTTTTGAATCCGATGAAGTGTGTGAAACATCCTATAAGGATCGCGATGGAAAATATCAATTTCAGCAAGGCGTAACACTCCCCAAAATATAGACTTATCACCACGAAACGATGAACTTTAAAGAACCGCTGCAAAATGTTGGCGAGACAGTTAGTTCAAGGCAAAAATTGGTAAAAAACAGAATTTATATATGATAAATGAACATTTTGAGCCATTCTTTAACACAGAAATAGCAACGCAGATAGTAGCTTTGTAGAGATTTTTTAGTCTTTCGACAACTCGTTAAACAATCTAATCATGAGAATAATTTTTTTACTGATCGCCCTCACCTGCATCGGGCTGGTGAGTTATGCACTTTATCTGCAACTGGTTGATAAGCTGTTACCTTGTCCGTTATGCATCTTTCAGCGCATTGCTTATTGGCTGGTGGGTATAACTGCATTATTCGCATTTATCCACCATCCACAACTATTAGGAAGACGTATTTACAGCACGCTGATTATGCTGTTTTCACTGGCAGGCGCTACCGTTGCCGGACGGCAAGCCTGGCTGGTACGTTATCCTGAAGCATTTGAATGCGGCATCAGCCCAGAAGAAGCCTTTTTAAACGAACTGCCTCTTGCTCGATGGTGGCCGGATATGTTTGAAGCTAACGGCGATTGCTCCGATAGCACCTGGCAATTTCTGTCATTGACGATGCCCGATTGGTCACTATTAACATTCCTGGCATTCAGCCTGGTAGCTGGCTTACTTTGGCGTAAATGGCAAGCTAAATAGCTTCAGAGACCAGTAACCCTTAAAGTAATTAATATATTATCGAATCACTACGGAGGTATATCTCATCATGACACGCAAGCTCATCAGCTCAGGCTCAACTTTTGAAAAAGAAATCGGTTATTCGCGTGCAGTTGTTGTGGATAACTGGGTATTAGTATCCGGAACAACAGGTTTCGATTACAGCAAAATGTCCATTTCCGATGACTTATTGGAACAAGCTGAACAATGTTTCAAAAATATCGAAGCAGCACTTCAACAAGCAGGATCCAGTATGAAAGAAGTCGTACGGGTCACTTATGTATTTCCCCAAGCAGAAGATTTTGAGAAATGCTGGCCTATCATGCGTAAATACCTGGGAGATGTCAGACCATCCGCCATGATGCTGACAGCAGGTTTATCTGATCCACGCATGAAAATTGAAATTCAGGTAACCGCTTATCGTGGTGCAGGTGCTTAACTATATGTAGCATCTCAAACAAATCAAACAGAAGCAATTAGGCAGCAGATTCGTAGTGACGATTTCATGTTGCATAGCAAAATAAATCAACGCATAAGCTACACCACAGAGCCTTGATCTAAGCTGGCTCCAGTATATTCAGCCGGGGCAAAAAATACCAGCACAGTCAGATCTTCTGTAATGTTGTAGAAACAGTGCTCGACGTTGGCTGCCACAAAAACAATACTACCTGCTGCAATGTGCTGGTGATCATTACCCACTCGTATCTCTGCCCTGCCATGCGTCACAAAATAAACCTCATCTTCTGTGTGCGGTGTCTGCTCATCCGTTGATCCGACGGGTAACGTATAAATCCCCATGCTCAGCGACGGTACACACAAAAATTCCAAGTAGGATTCTCCTGATCCTGCTTGCTGAGCAAGCAGGTCTGTTAGCTTGTGGATATTCATCTTAACCAGGAAATAATCTGACGTTTATCAACTGACAGTCCAAGCGCTTACTTGCACCATGCTCGTGTCGTCAGCGTGGTCAATCAGCATCTTACGCACTCGTTCCTGCCACAGTTCACCAAAACGCTGTAGTTCTGTGGCATTAGCCTGTCCACTGGCTGCTTTCGGAAGCAGCGTGCGCATTTCATCTGACCACGGCACCACCGAAGCATCAAGCTCCACTTGTACCGCCGCTCCGGTGTCTTTGCGACGCAAGCCGATTGTCCCTTGCATCGGTTGATCAAAATGCAACAAGTTATTACGCCCAAATCGCCCAGCAATCCCATGAAATCCTGTTTCTGGCGCTGCTCCAGTTACTAACTGCGCCACAGTTGCCATCACGCCAGTGGTGCCGGCATCTCGTGCGTCAGCCATATAAACCTCGATCTCGCCACGTACCGGTAACACATCTCCATACAGCGCACGCAAACCATGTAGTGTCATCAACCAAGTCCCCGCCACGGTCGGGCAGGAATGTCCTGCCAGACGCACCGCATCGGCATAACGATACGTCATGATCCCATCACGTGCTGCGCCAAGGAATTGAGCCAATGGATCCTGTATTGTTATAGCGGGGGCTTCATTAAAAAAATCTGGAAAATTCTGATCAGATGGCTGTGTATTCATTGCTTAATCTTCCTGTATTCAAAATATAAAAATCCACATGAGAAGCTGTTATCGCCCAGCATACTCAAAACGACAAAATCACGCATGATGCTAATATTAATAGTCAAAAACAGAGCATACTAGAAACAATCTAGTATTTTTAATTTGATTTTTAATACCTATCACCTCTCAACCATGTATACCACTATCGTTTATGTCTCCGTTAAAGCGGATAAAGTAGCAGCCTTCAAGGAAGCATCGCGTATAAATCACGAAAATTCCATTCGTGAGCCAGGCAATATGCGTTTTGATATTCTGCAATCTGCTGAAGATCCCACTCAATTTGTACTATACGAAGCCTATCAAACCAAGGAAGATGCTACGGCACACAAACAAACTCCACACTATCAGATTTGGCGTGATACGGTTGCCGACTGGATGGCAAAACCACGGACAGGTGTTGTGTATGAAGGTTTATATCCGGAGATAAGCAATCCATGACAACCTTCGCTATCGCTCGCCTACCTCGTATTGAATTTGGCAGCGGAACGCTACAAAAACTGCCAGATATTATTGAAAGCTATGGTCACCATATTTTGCTGGTCACGGGTGCACATTCTTTTATAGCAAGTACTCACTGGCAATTTCTGATTGATCAATTCAAACAACGCGGTATTACTTGGCAACACGCTACTATTGCGGCAGAACCTTCTCCCCCTTGGGTAGATGCGCTCGTCAAGACTCATGCTGGAGATAATTTTGTAGCAGTAGTGGGTATAGGCGGCGGCAGTGCGCTAGATGCCGCCAAAGCGGTTGCCGGGTTATTACAAGTACAGCATTCAGTCATGGATTACCTCGAAGGTGTTGGTCCAGAACTACCCTATCAAGGCCCGGCTGTCCCTTTCATCGCTGTTCCCACCACTGCGGGCACTGGCAGCGAAGCCACAAAAAACGCAGTACTCAGCGTTCAAGGTAAAACTGGATTCAAAAAATCCTTTCGCCACGACAAACTGGTAGCCGAATACGCGATTGTTGATCCAGATTTGCTGGCTAGCTGCCCGCCGAGTGTTATCGCTGCTAACGGCATGGATGCACTGACACAATTGCTGGAATCCTACGTTTCCATCAAAGCCAATCCCTTTACTGACGCCCTCGCGGTGAGTGGATTACAAGCGGTGCGTGATGCCTTGATTCCGCTCTATCACCAACAAGGCAAACTGGCTCAACATCGGGAAAAAATGGCTTATGCTGCACTGCTCTCCGGAATAACACTCGCACAAGTTGGTCTAGGCTCAGTACACGGATTAGCTTCTCCATTAGGCGCTTTTTATCCAATTCCACATGGTGTGGTCTGTGGCACACTGGTTGCAGCCGCTACACGCACCAACATTCGTAGCATGCAAACGCGTGAACCTACCAACCCAGCGCTGCCAAAATACCAACAAGTTGCCGAAATTTTATGCAAAAAACACTTCAACCATCCCGAAACAGCCTTCGATGCTTTAATCGCTCTATTGACGCAATGGACTGAAGAATTGGCGCTGCCACGGCTGTCACACTATGGTGTGCAAGCTGTTCACTTTGATAAAGTTATTGCTCACTGCCGCGGCAGCAGCATGAAAACCAATCCGATCGTGCTCGATGATGATGAAATTCGCCAGATTTTGCTGGCAAGATTGTAAGCCACGCTGCTAATTGCATGAATGAAATGAAAAACCACGTGATTCACCATGCAAATACAACATGGAAAAATATGAGATCTACTGGAAGCTACAATGTCTAATTCAAATAAAACAGCCGTTGTTTTCGTACACGGCTTATTGGGGTTTTCTTCTTTCTCACTACTTGGCAAGGAAATACAGTATTTTCGATCACTGCGCACTTTGCTAAAAAACTGTCCACAGCAGGTTTTTTTCCCCACCTTACCTCCTAATGGCGTCATTGAAGATCGCGCCCGAGTTCTGGCAAAATTTTTATCTCGCATCCAGGCAGATCGGATTGATTTAATCGCACACAGCATGGGTGGGTTGGATAGTCGCTATCTCATTCATCACCTTGACCCCATGCATCGAGTACGTAGTTTAACCACCCTGGCTACACCGCATTATGGCTCCCCCTTAGCCACCTGGAGCATTGAAAAACCAAACGTACTCTTCCGCCTGATGTACAAGCTGGCAGCACCCGCCGTTTACAACCTGACACCAGAATTTTGTGCGCGCTTTAATCAAGAAATCAGCAATCGAGCAGATGTCCACTACACTTCGTATGCAAGTGCACGCCCAGCCAGCGATATGCCATTGATATTACGCCCCTGGACACGCATGATCGCAGCAGACAGCGGTGATAACGACGGCATGGTATCTGTTGCATCTGCTCAATGGGGAACATTTCAAGGGACCTTACAAGCAGATCATTTCGAGCTAACAGGCTGGAGCATCACTTGGCCAAATGCACGCAAAGCACGACCCTTCCGGCATGCGCCGTTTTACCTGGATTTAGTACAGAAACTCGCTACAAAGCCATAAGCCTCACCCACGCAACGATCAAGCACACTGAAATCACAAATATTAAGCAACAGGTTGCGACCTGGTTGCTGGATTCTGGCGGTAATACAACACGAGCTGCTGGTAAACCTCAGGAAAACGTTGCTGAAGCAAATGCGGCTTCACAAAAAAGACTTCACTCAGTACGGCAAAAAATTCAGCAGGATTTGCCGCGGCATAGGGATGAATGCCGGTTTCCTCACTCCGTTCCACTTGCCCACAAAAAATTTCATAAGCGCGACTAAAAATTGCCGCCCAATCACGTGGATCCATATTGCTGTGCAAGGGTGGATAACCATTAGCAGAGCCATTGAGCATATCCAGTTTATGCGCAAATTCATGAATCACAACGTTGTAACCTTCTTCATGCTGCGCATGTACCACATCCTCCCACGACAGAATAACCGGTCCAGCCAACCAGGATTCACCCGAAGCCACCATCCTGCCGGTATGAACCACACCAGCATCATCCCGATAAGCTCGATCCAGAATAAATTTACCAGGGTAGACAATCACTTCCACCCAATCATCGTAATATTCAGGGTCCAAATACAGAATCAGCAAACACGCTTGTACAGCTATCGTCACACGCATCTCCTCCGTCATGACTAAACCCTGTACCCCATGGATTTTTTTGTCATGCAAGAAAATAGTTGTCCATTGCCGCAGTCGATTAAGCTCATCCTCACTCAACCCATGCAGAAACGGTAAACGCATGATCACCGCTTGCCACATAGATTCAGCAATGCATGCTCGTTTGAGAATCCAGCGGCGGCGCCATTTTTCCAAGAACCAAACCATTTGCACCTACAATGTAAGTTATTTCACTCTCTATTTTTTAATGAAAGAATAACGCTAGCTACTGCCCAACACATTAACGTATGCTGCCCATTTCATAATTTCTCTTGCATGCTATGTCACGCCAGCCCACAGTTAAAGATACCGCAAGCCTACAGTCAACCGCCTGGCACGCGCTCCCCTTGCCAGAAATAGAACGCATCCTGCAAACTGGATCCGATGGTCTCGATACTGCTGAAATTCAGCAACGCCTTATCCGGTTTGGATCAAATCACCTGCCAACTTCCAAACGCCGCGGGCCATTAGTACGCTTATTGCTGCAATTTCACAACGTCCTACTGTATATCATGCTTGCAGCAGCCATCATTACTGCGTTGCTAGGCCATTGGGCAGATACCAGCGTATTACTGGCGGCAGTAATTATTAATGCAGTTATCGGTTTTATCCAGGAAGGCAAGGCAGAAGCTGCACTGGACAATATTCGCACGCTGCTTTCTCCTCATGCCTCAGTTATTCGAGCCGGTACACGCCAGCAAATCGACGCAACCACACTAGTGCCTGGTGATCTGGTTTTGCTAACTGCTGGTGATCGCGTACCGGCAGATATCCGCCTGATTTCAACCTGGGAATTACAAATCGAAGAAGCCGCGCTAACCGGAGAATCCTTTCCCTCTCCCAAACATAGCGCCCCCGTTCCTCCCAATACTACGCCAGGAGATCGCTACAACATGGCTTATTCCGGCACCCTGGTAGTTTCCGGTCAGGGCAGTGGCATTGTAGTAGCCACTGGCAGCACCACTGAATTAGGCAAAATTAACCGATTGCTGGAGAAAACCCAACGCTTATCCACTCCTCTCTTGCGTCAGATTGATCACCTTGGCTCCAGGCTCGCCATCTTTATCCTAATCATGTCGGTAGTGACTTTCCTCTTGGGAATCTGGCTACGCAACTATGATCCTTCAGAAATGTTCATGCTGACTGTAGCGCTCATTGCTTCCGCTATCCCAGAAGAATTACCCGCCATCATGACCGTGATCTTGGCATTGGGCGTACAGCGTATGGCTCATCATCAAGCCATTATCCGGCGCCTCCCTGCTGTCGAAACACTGGGATCAGTAACGGTCATTTGCTCCGATAAAACCGGCACACTGACGCGTAACGAAATGACAGTACAGCGAGTCATTACTGCTGACCATCAGTTTAAAATCAGCGGCGTGGGCTACACACCAACCGGTAAATTTAGCCTGGATGGACAAATTGTCGATCCTGCCTGTTATCCAACCCTCCGTCTGGCCATACAGGTCGGTGTGCTATGCAATGATGCTCAACTACGCAAAGTTCACAATCAATGGCAAGTTGAAGGTGATCCCACTGAAGGTGCTTTGCTGGTTTTAGGTGAAAAAGCCGGTTTTTCCATGCATCATGCTAACGCTTCCTGGGCGCGCTTAGATGTCATTCCGTTTGAATCACAACATGCTTTTATGGCAACGTACCAGCACGACGACGCGAATCACCCCTGGATTCTTGTCAAAGGTGCACCAGAACGCATCCTAAAAATGTGTACCACCCAGCTACAACAGCAACAAACACAAGCGCTAGATCAGCAATATTGGCAAGCGAAGATCACTACGGCAGCCAGTGAGGGATTGCGTTTGCTAGCGCTAGCATACAAACAAGCTACTCCTCAGTCGAATCGTCTTGACTTTGCCGACATGCAAACAGGTTTCACATTACTGGCGTTGGTTGGCATGATTGATCCCCCGCGTCAGGAAGCCATGCAAGCAGTCGCAGAATGTCATCAAGCAGGTATTCGCATCAAAATGATTACAGGGGATCATGCAGAAACTGCTCGCGCTGTGGGAGAACAATTAGCTATCGGCATAGGTAAACCTGTGCTCACCGGCGCAGCAATCGCTGCTATGGATGATGACACTCTACGCAAAGCCGTTCTGGATGTTGATATATTTGCCCGTACCAGCCCGGAGCATAAGCTACGCTTAGTGGAGACCTTGCAGGATAACGGCCAAATCGTCGCTATGACTGGAGACGGCGTAAATGATGCGCCCGCACTCAAGCGCGCAGATATCGGGGTCGCTATGGGAATGAAAGGTACCGAAGTCGCTCGCGAAACTGCTGACATGATCTTGGCTGATGATAATTTCGCTACCATCGCCCATGCCGTCCGTGAAGGAAGAGCGATTTACGACAACCTGAAGAAATTTATCCTCTACATTCTTCCTACGAATGGCGGTGAAGTACTTATCATCATCATCACCATGTTATTTAAGCTCACCTTACCACTTACGCCGGTTCAGATATTGTGGATCAACATGGCAACCACAAGTGCACTAGGATTAGCATTAGCCTTTGAACCAGCAGAAAACAATATCATGCATCGTACTCCACGCCCGCCAGGAGAAGCACTACTTGCTGGTTTTTTTATCTGGCGGGTGTTAATGGTGTCAGTGTTGATGATGGTAGTCACGCTAGGCCTTTTTTTGTGGGAAATCAATCATGGCACTGGAATTGAAACAGCGCGCACCATGGCAGTTAATGCCATCGTAATGGCAGAAATATTCTATCTGCTCAACAGCCGCCATATCCTGACATCTGTCCTGAATCTCGAAGGACTAATCGGCAATCGTTACATCCTGTTAGCAATTTTCGCCTGTGTACTGCTGCAAATTGCCTACACCCATTTACCCGCTATGCAGACTCTATTCAAATCAACTGATTTATCTGTATGGGAATGGTGCAAATCTATCACTGCCGGGCTTGTAGTGTTTTATGTCATCGAACTGGAAAAATTAATCATCCGCCACACCCGCTTCGCCACAGCCACGATCGGGCATAACAGTAATAACAAATAGCTGAACCAACGAATTTCCAATATCTCCTAATCAAACTCACAAACAAACATCCCTTTCTCCTGTTATTCCTATTTTTAGGAAATAAAAGAAGAAAGCAGCACTTGCTCTTTATTTCTCTAAACCTTTCTTCACGTAGTCCGTTACTGCTCTCAACGGCGATTAACACTCTGCCAACATTAACAGCAGATCAGGCCGGAAAACGATGGTGGGTCTTATGAACAAGACGCCACATTACTTTAAAAAGTTATCCCCCTTTATCAGAAGGAGAAATAAAAAATGCCACAAATCATTAATACCAATATCGCGTCACTCAATGCACAACGCAATCTGAACAGCTCACAAGGCGCGATGGCGACTGCACTGCAACGCTTGTCCAGTGGGCTGCGCATCAACAGCGCCAAGGATGATGCGGCAGGGCTGGCGATTTCCGAGCGCATGACCGCGCAAATCCGTGGACTGAATCAGGCGGCACGCAACGCCAACGACGGTATTTCACTGGCACAAACGGCAGAAGGCGCACTGGCTGAAGTGGGCAATAATCTGCAACGTATCCGCGAACTGGCCGTGCAATCGGCTAACGCTACTAACTCCGCTTCCGACCGCGCCGCGCTGCAGGCAGAAGTGTCGCAATTAGCGGCCGAAATTAACCGCGTGGCCACTCAGACCGAATTCAACGGCCAGAAGTTACTGGATGGTTCTTTTACCAACAAAGCCTTCCAAGTAGGTGCCAACGCTGGGCAAATCATCGATATCTCGAAGATCATAGACTCCCGCACCTCCGCACTAGGTGGTCACACGCTGACGGCAGATGGTACGAAAACTGGCGATATCGTCACTGCAGTTTCGGGCGCGGTCAACAATGGCGTCACCGTAGCTACAGCGGCTACCAACTTTACGATTACGACTGATGCGGGAACTACCAGCCCCATTACATACGGCGCTAACGCAGGTGCTGATGCAATTGCCAGCGCCATCAACAGTGCAGCTTCAGGCATTGGTGTCTCTGCAAAAGCAACAAACAGCACGACGTTATCAGGTTTGAGTGCCGCTGGTACGGTGTCTTTTACATTGAATGGACAGGCAATTTCTGCCGTCGTGAATGATCAGAACGACTTGGGAAGCTTGGTGTCGGCCATTAACGGTTCGGCAGGAACAACTGGCGTAACGGCGACTTTCACGAGCAGCAGCGCCAAGAACTCCATCACCCTATCGACGACGGATGGTCGCAACATTAACCTGCAGGACTTTGCTAACACAACTGCTGGCAACGATTCAATCATATTTGGCAGTACCACCTTGACTGAAGGTACTACAGTATCTGCCGTTAAGACTGGAATTATCAGTTTAACCAGCAGCAAGGGAGCGATTTCAACCGCTAATGCCAGTGCAGAAGTGTTTGTTGCAGCGGGTATTAACAATTCGAGTTTCACCTCAACCGCAGCAGTGGATATCAGCAGCGCATCAGGCGCTCAATCAGCATTGGCGACAATCGACGCAGCATTAGCTCAAGTTAATAGTGGCCGCGCCGATTTGGGCGCGATCCAAAATCGCTTCAGCTCCACCATTGCCAACCTGCAAACCACCAGCGAGAACCTGTCCGCCTCCCGCAGTCGCATTCAGGATGCCGACTTTGCTGCTGAAACTGCTGCGCTGACCCGTGGGCAGATTCTGCAACAGGCCGGTGTCGCCATGCTCGCCCAGGCCAATGCGTTGCCGAACAATGTGTTGTCCCTGTTGAGATAAGCAATAAAGCCACCGTCATTGCGAAACCCAACGGGTTGAAGCAATCCAGCAGCAATAGTAGCGAAGGCACTGGGTTGCTTCGCACTAAGTGCTCGCAAAGACGGTGTACTTTATCAGCCTGCGGCCTCCTCGCAATGACAAGTCACTTTGCTAAGACGGCATCTTTGTCATTGCGATACGCCAACAGGCGTGAAGCAATCCAGCAGCAAGGGTAGCAAAGGCACTGGATCGCCACGCCGCTACGCGGCTCGCGAAGACAGTAATGGGGATGGAAACGTAATTTTTTGTCGTTGCGAACGCCAACGGCGTGAAGCAATCCAGCAGCAATAGTAACGAAGGCACTGGGTTGCTTCGCACTAAGTGCTCGCAAAGACGGTGTACTTTATCAGCCTGCGGCTTCCTCGCAATGACAAGTCACTTTGCAAAGACAGCATCTTTGTCATTGCGATACGCCAACAGGCGTGAAGCAATCCAGCAGCAATAGTAGCGATACTGGATTGCTTCGGTCTAAAGGCCTCGCAAAGACAGCATCTTTGTCATTGCGAACGCCAACGGTGTGAAGCAATCCAGCAGCAATAGTAACGAAGGTACTAGGTTGCTTCGCACTAAGTGCTCGCAAAGGCGATGAAAAAGAAGGCGGCTCGCGAAGACGGTAATGGGTAATGTGCAATGAAAGATCCATGTGTTTACATTATGGCTAGCAAACGGAACGGAACGTTATACACAGGGGTGACTTCTGATCTCGTACAACGTGCCTGGCAGCACAAGGAAAGCGTAGTAGAAGGGTTTACCAAGAAATATCAGTGCAAATTGCTGGTTTGGTATGAACAACATGGCTCGATGGAAAGCGCCATTTTACGGGAGAAGCAGATTAAGGCAGGCAGTCGTGCTAAAAAGCTCGCCTTGATTGAAGCACAAAACCCGGAGTGGCGAGATTTGTATGAAGAAATTGTGTGAAGTAGTTTATGAAAACGGAATGCTAGATTGCTTCAGCTCAAAAGCCTCGCAACGACACCCTCCTCGTCATTGCGAAACCCAGCGGGTTGAAGCAATCCAGTAACAAGGGCAGCAAAGGCACTGGATTGCTTCCCACCTACTGGGTTGCCACGTCAGCTACGCTTCCTCGCAATGACAAGTCACTTTGCTAAGACGGCATCTTTGTCATTGCGAAACCCAGCGGCGTGAAGCAATCCAGCAGCAATAGTAGCGGAGGCACAGGGTTGCTTCATACTCAAGTGCTTGTGCAGAGATGATAAAGAAAGAAGGTTCGCAGTAACAATGAAAGAGACTGGATTGCCGCGTCGGCCAAGAGCCTCCTCGCAAAGACGGCGTACTTCATCGGCCCGCGACCGCCTCGCAACGACAACCTCCCCGTCATTGCGAAACTCAGCGGGTTGAAGCAATCCAGTAGCAATAGTAGCGGAGGTACAGGGTTGCTTCATACTCAAGTGCTTGTGCAGAGACGATAAAGAAAGAAGGTTCGCAGTAACAATGAAAGAGACTGGATTGCCGCGTCGGCCAAGAGCCTCCTCGCAAAGACGGCGTACTTCATCGGCCCGCGACCGCCTCGCAACGACACCCTCCCCGTCATTGCGAAACCCAGCGGCTGAAGCAATCTAGCAGCAATAGTAGCGGAGGCACAGGGTTGCTTCATACTCAAGTGCTTGTGCAGAGACGATAAAGAAAGAAGGTTCGCAGTAACAATGAAAGAGACTGGATTGCCGCGTCGGCCAAGAGCCTCCTCGCAAAGACGGCGTACTTCATCGGCCCGCGATCGCCTCGCAACGACACCCTCCCCGTCATTGCGAAACCCAGCGGGTTGAAGCAATCCAGTAGCAAGGGTAGCAAAGGCACTGGATTGCTTCGCACTAAGTGCTCGCAAAGACGACATCTTTGTCATTGCGAAACCCAACGGATTGAAGCAATCCAGCAGCAATAGTAGCGAAGGCATTGGATTGCTTCAGTCCAAAGGCCTTGCAAAGACGACAGCAGTGGTAACTAGTAGACACAATAGACAGATGGTCGATTGATACAAGGAGGTTTAAATGAATACCAGCACAGTTGCAGTTACAAATGATTTTATCCAGGCAGCAGTACCCATCACTCGAATAGGTGCACACGACACGGCTGCTACGCCTAGGGCACTAGCGGAAGTAAACGACATTAAGCCAAAACAGGTGGAAGAAGCGGTACAGCAAATCGAGCAATTTACTCAGACGTTATCACAAAATCTGAAATTTTCAATTGACGAAGAAACCGGCAAAACCGTGATAAAAGTTGTGGATACACAAACGCAGGAGGTTATCCGCCAGATTCCATCGGAAGAAGCTATTAAAATCGCCGGTGCGTTAGGAAAAATTCAGGGGTTGTTATTTAATGACCAGGCTTAGTGAACACCCAGGCAGCGCATGCGCTGCCACCCACTGCCCTGCTTACCCCGCTTTTCCCTGCGCAATAAACCGTTTTTATTTCGTTCAAGTCAAACAGAATTAAGATAAAAAGCGAATAGCAGCAATAACCAGTCCGCCTACTGTCAATGTGGTCGCAAATGACCACACCATAAAACGGTCGATACGAGCAGTCAGCGTCTCAAACCGCTTATCTACCTGCTCAAAGTGCTTCTCGATCTGTTCAAAGCGTTTGTCAACTTGTTCAATACGCTTCTCGACCTGCTCAAAGCGTTTGTCAACTTGTTCAAAGCGTTTGTCAACTTGTTCAAAGCGCTTGTCGATCTGTTCAAGGCGTTTGTCAACTTGCTCAAAGCGCTTTTCGATTTGCTCAAAACGTTTTTCTATCAGTTCAAAACGCTTATCAATTTGCTCAAAGCGCCTCTCAATCTGTTCGAAGCGCTTTTCCATCTGCTTGAAGCCTTCCAGCATCAGCGCTCGCTGGTGTTTCAGCTCTTCTTCTACGCGTACGGTTCGCTCTCTTAGCTCAAGTTCATAGCGCACGTTCGCCAGCTCCGATTCCGACCGCTCGGATAATATTTTCGTAATCAGATCATGAATAACAGCGATATCTTCTTGTGCCAAAGCCATTGCATTGTTTTCCTTTAGTTTTTCCGTGAAAGCATAACACAACAGACAAGAGCAAAGCAGCTCATGTTCCCCTGGGAATGACTGGGTTAGCTTAGTAATAGACTGGCTTATACGCTTCGATGCCGATGAACAACTTGCCCACATCGATAACGCATTGATAAAGGTTTGCGATGCTTCTGCTGCCAGTCAACATGATCAAGAGATATTGGGATACACAGCAGTAACAGCCGATCAGCGTATAGCAACGGCTAGACAGCGGACTGCCTAAAACAAAAGCAGCTAAAAAATTTTTCTAAAGCCACCCGAGCACTCGCCGTTATACTCCCCAGCAGTATTTATAAAGCAAAAAAAGTTTTTCATTCTTAACCTATGGAGTATGGATTATGCAACACAACCAACAAGGCTTTACTTTGATTGAATTAATGATCGTCGTCGCGATCATCGGTATTTTAGCGGCAGTAGCGATTCCGGCTTACAAAAACTACACTACAAAAGCAAGATTCACAGAGGTTGTTAATTCAACAGCTCCCATAAAAACGGCAGTCGAACTATGTGTACAATCAGGAAATTGTCTAGATAGCGACGGTGATATCGCTATTCCAGCAACAGGCTCACGATCATCTACAGAAGTGCCGGATGATGTTGGAAAACAAGGGATCGTAACATCCATAGTAGTAGATGCTTCTGGTAAAATAACCGCAACACCAGTTGCTGGCAACGGTATTGAAGCAGCAGATACTTACGAAATTACTCCAACTATTTCTAATACCGGAGGGATAACTTGGGCAGTTGGGGGTGGTTGTTTAGCTACTTCATCAGCTGGAAAAATTTGCTAGGGTAGTACAAGTTTGTTTTTTGAAAAACCACCTAAAGTTTCCCGAAGGTGGTTTTTCATTTCCCCAAAAAATAAGTAGAAGTCACCCATTATTTTTGTTTGTGGCAGTAATCAAAATCCCCGGGCTATCCGGGATAATTTCAATTATCTGTTGCACGTTGGCTACAGCAGCTGAATGATGCAGTCAATCCACGTGAGGTGAATATATACCTGACTGGAAACTAGCTCCCTTTTCTGACGATCTGTCAGGATATGGCTCAGTAATAGTCACTGGCGAATAATTGTTGCAGGCGACGGCGAAGCTGCCGCCCTGGTGGATTACCGGGATTATCACTGAGTAGGAGTAAATATGGCCAGAATGCACAACCCCCCTTATCCCGGTGAAACTCTGCACGAAGATGTATCGCCCGCGCCGGAAATCAACCGCGTTACCCGCTCACACGCGTTGAACGTCAAGGCGGGCATCAGCGCCGATCTTGCCTTACGTCTGAAAGCATGGCTGGACGGGTCAGCTTGCGTATGATTGATGGCAGGCTGAGCAACGCGGCTGTGCGAAAGTGGTTATTCGCCATGTGAATCGCGAACAAATCTGATATTCCAGAGGCAGGTGTGACATACCGCTGATTTCCGGCGCTGACACATCGTTGTTATTGCTACACCCTGGATTGCCACGCCAGCCTGCGGCTGTCTCGCAAAGACTGGGATGGAGACCACAGAAACCAATATACTGCACACCATCCTAGCAATACTGACAAAACCTACCTCCTACCGTCATTGCGCAACAGGCACATCGCCACCTCTTACCGCCCACCACCTTCTTCCCGTCATTGCGCAGCAGGTACATCACCACCCCTTACCGCCACCCCTTCTCCCCGTCATTGCGAAACGGCGTAGCCGGTGAAGCAATCCAGTACTTTCTTGATTGCACCTCGTCCCATACTCAAATTCCCGTTTGGAACAGATTGATTGCTACAAGAGGTCAGTCTATCAGGTCTCGCGTGGCATCTTCGATGACAGCATCAGATACGCCATGTTTTTTTAATGCTTCGATCAACCGTGCCGCCGATATGCCGGAATACCGTTCTTCGTCTTTGCGTAATCCTTCGCTGATGTATAACTTCAATAATGTCTGGTAGCCGGAAAAGCCTTTGCGTGGGGCAATTTCCTTTAAAGATTCCACCACATCAACCGGGATGCGTAGTGTGATCGACGTCATTGGACGATCCTTTTGCAGACGTTTTTTTAAGCGTTCAGAGAGCATAGATGAGTTCCTCTTCAGATTCAGCACGGCGGGCAGAAATAATACGGATACAAGATTCTTCAATCTCAATATGAACCACATAGAGCAGGCGGCCAGTCACATCAAAACCAATAGCGGCATGGCGTGCTTCATCGTTACGGGAGGCATCGGTCAATACAAATAATGGATCGGAGAAAACCGTAACAGCTTCCTCGAAACGAATGCCATGCTTGTGCAGGTTCTTTTCTGCCTTGTCTGCATTCCAAACGAACAAATCGCCATTGAGCTCGTAGTAGATGTTCATTAGGGATATTTTACTATTTGTATTTACAATGTAAATAATAAATATAAATATTGCCACGCCAGCCTGCGGCTGTCTCGCAAAGACGGGATTTATTCACACATTCATGCATTCCCCCACCGACATTGCAAAACCGGCAAAACCCACCTCCTACCATCATTGCGCAACAGGCACCCCCCCTTACCGCCACCCCTTCTTCCCGTCATTGCGAAACGGCATAGCCGGTGAAGCAATCCAGCAACCCCGCCAGCAAGACAAATAATCCTACCCTCTGCCACGGTTATCACCACAATTCTGGATCACCACGGCAAATGGCCTCGTGATGACAGTATGAAGGGTCATTGCAACAAGTTGCTATGTTTTTCAACGTTCCATCAACCCTAGCCGCTGCCAGATTTTAGTGGGTAGCGTCGCTGAGTTGAGTGTATAGAAGTGTAGGCCAGGTGCGCCGGTTTCCAGCAGTCGAGCGCATAACGCCGTGACGACATCCAGACCGAATGCCTGAATGGAGGGAATATCATCACCAAAACTCTCTAGTTTTCTACGAATCCAGCGTGGAATTTCTGCTCCACAACTATCAGCAAATCTTGCTAGCTGGGAGAATTTACTGATCGGCATGATACCGGGAACGACCGGAATATTTAGATTTGCAGCTTCACACATTTCTATAAAATGTAAATAAGCATCTACATTATAGAAAAATTGAGTGATCGCCGCGTTGGCACCTGCTTCAACTTTTCGCTTAAAGTTAGTGAAATCCTCCAGTGCAGAGCGTGCCTGCGGATGATATTCCGGATAAGCCGCTACCTCTATCCAGAAAGCATCACCAAATTCCTGACGGATAAACGCTACCAGTTCATTGGCAAAACGAAATTCACCTGCCTGCGCCATACCGGATGGCAAATCCCCCCGTAGTGCTACAAGATGGCTAATGCCATGATCGCGGTATTTCTCCAGAATCGCGCGGATGTTTTCCCGAGTGGAACCAATACAGGAAAGATGCGGCGCTACCGGATAACCTTCAGCCTGAATTTCCAGTACGGTTTCCAGCGTACGTTCACGAGTAGAGCCACCCGCACCAAACGTTACCGAAAAGAATTTAGGATTAAACTGGGCAAGCTGGATGCGCGTAGCTCGCAGTTTTTGCATACCTTCGGGTGTCTGCGGTGGGAAAAATTCAAAGCTGAATGTTGGCGTAAAATTTTTCTGAGATTGCATCGGAATTTATTTCCAAGAATTGCGCCTCTATAAAAAGAGTAATGGTGTAAATCAATGAAACAAAGCCAGGAAATTTAGTGACAGTTTCCTGGCTTTGACAGGCTAGATATCGTAACTTCAGAGAAAGTTGTGAAAGCAATCAAAACCAACACAACTTTCTGAAATATTTTTAATACCGATACATCTCCGGTTTATAGGGACCGTTTTTGTCAAGATTGAGGTAACGCGCCTGTTCATCGGTTAGCTCGGTCAGCTTGGCACCCAACTTACCTAAATGCAGCCGCGCGACCATTTCATCAAGATGTTTAGGTAGCACATACACCTTTTTCTGATACTTACTACCATTTTGCCAGAGTTCCATTTGTGCTAGCACTTGGTTAGTGAATGAATTAGACATCACAAAGGAAGGGTGACCTGTGGCACATCCCAGATTAACCAAACGCCCTTGCGCTAACACAATGATACGACGCCCTGTCGGAAAAATGACATGATCGACCTGCGGTTTGATGTTCTCCCACGAGTATTGCTGGATTGAAGCAATATCGATTTCAGAATCGAAGTGGCCGATATTACAAACAATTGACTGATCCTTCATTTTCAGCATGTGATCGTGTGTGATGACACGCAGATTACCAGTGGCAGTCACAAAAATATCCGCTTTGTCACAAGCGTCATCCATTGTTACTACCCGATAGCCTTCCATGGCGGCTTGTAGTGCACAGATCGGATCTATCTCGGTAATCCAAACTGTTGCGCCTAAGCCCCGCAGCGATTGAGCACAGCCCTTACCCACATCACCATAGCCACAAACTACAGCGATTTTTCCGGCAATCATCACATCGGTTGCCCGTTTAATACCATCTACCAGAGACTCACGACAACCATAAAGATTGTCAAATTTGGATTTGGTAACTGAATCATTGACGTTAATTGCCGGGAACGGTAATTCACCCTTCTTTTCCATCTCATATAAGCGATGCACGCCAGTCGTGGTTTCTTCAGTAACACCACGAATTGCAGCAAGATTACGTGAGTACCAGCCCGGGTGGCTAGCGAGGCGTTTACGGATGGAGGCAAACAATACCCGCTCTTCTTCATTACTCGGATTGGCGATCACGGAAGGATCACGTTCAGCCTTGCTACCCAGAATGAGCAGCAGAGTTGCATCTCCACCATCATCCAAAATCATATTGGCAGTATGAGAGCCATCACTGACCCACTCAAATATCCGATGCGCGTAATCCCAATATTCCTCCAGCGATTCCCCCTTGTAGGCAAATACTGGAATATTACGAGCAGCAATTGCTGCTGCAGCGTGATCCTGTGTAGAAAAAATATTACAAGAAGCCCAGCGAACTTCTGCGCCCAACGCAACTAGCGTTTCGATCAACACGGCGGTCTGGATAGTCATGTGTAGCGAACCGGCAATCCGCGCGCCAGCCAGCGGTTTTTTATTCGCATATCGCTCACGTAATGCCATCAAGCCAGGCATTTCTGTTTCAGCAATAGCAATTTCTTTGCGCCCCCATTCGGCAAGCGACAAATCTGCTACCTTGCAATCAGTAAAAATAGCGTTTCTTGTAATCGGATCGGTTGTTGTATGCATAGCACATCTCCACAAAAATATGAAAGAGCGCCGTTGTTGAATGATCCATTGATACGAGCCTCACGGAATTAACCGTTGCAGCGCTCCTCAGCATCAATGAAACTTTATCTCAAATCAGATATTTGCATCCGCTTTCAGCCGTTCAGCCATATCAGTTTTTTCCCAGGTGAAATTAGGCTCTTCCCGACCAAAATGACCATACGCAGCTGTTTTTTTATAGATCGGGCGAAGCAGATCCAGTTCATAAATAATAGCTCTCGGCCGCAAATCAAAATTCCGAGTAATCAATTCAGCTAACTTCTCATCGGAAATTTTACCTGTCCCAAAAGTTTCTACCATTAACGAGACGGGTTTCGCCACACCGATTGCATACGCCACCTGAACTTCGCATCTACGCGCCAACCCTGCTGCAACAATATTTTTGGCAACATAACGAGCGGCATAAGCGGCTGAACGATCTACCTTGGAAGGATCTTTACCAGAAAAAGCGCCCCCTCCGTGATGAGCCGTACCACCATAGGTATCCACGATAATTTTGCGACCGGTTAGACCACAATCTCCCATTGGCCCCCCCACCACAAAACGACCAGTAGGGTTAATTAAATATTGAATTTGGCTGCTTAGCATTTCTGCAGGCAAGACAGGCTTGATGATTTCTTCAATAACACTTTCAGATAGCTCCTTATTAGAAACATCTGGATCGTGTTGTGTCGAAATGACAACCGTTTCGATACTGTTAGGTTGTCCATCAATGTAACGTACGGAAACCTGGGATTTAGCGTCTGGACGTAACCATGGTAATTTACCGCTTTTCCTGAGTTTAGCCTGTTGTTCAACCAAACGATGTGCATAATAAATCGGGAAAGGCATTAATTGAGGTGTTTCATCACAGGCATAACCGAACATCAATCCCTGATCCCCCGCTCCCTGATCCATTTCTTCTTCCTTGCTACGATTTACACCTTGCGCTATATCAGGCGATTGTTTGTTAAAGGCGGTCAACACAGCACAAGTACTAGCATCAAAACCAATCTCAGAACTAGTGTAGCCAATTTCGCGCACGGTATCCCGCGGAATCACATTGTAATCAATGGTGGCGTGAGTCGTAATTTCACCTGACAAAACAATCAATCCGGTGCTGCACATAGTTTCACACGCAACACGTGCGTGAGGATCCTGCTGCAGAATGGCATCGAGAATAGCATCCGAAATCTGATCAGCCACCTTATCAGGGTGACCTTCAGATACCGATTCAGAAGTAAAAAGGTAATTACTCATATTAGTTTTGTTAATTAAATTTAAGAGTACCTGAGATAATACTTAGATAAAAATAAAATCCATCCTTGGATTTGAAACCGAAGGTTACTACTATTTATAAAATAGTACGTAAAAATTACTTATGGCACTACTTGTTGAGCAGCCGGATTATTCCAGAAATTTATATAAAATTCATTGCGTTTTTAACGAATTCCATACAAATCAGGTAATGCAAACGTGATAATTCATTATTTTTTCTCAGCCTATCTGGAAAACACCAATTAGAGGGGTTTCTTATGAATACTGTTTTGATTACCGGAGCCAATCGAGGGATCGGATTAGAATTTGCTACACAATATGCAACCGCCGGATGGCAGGTCATCGCATGTTGTCGACTACCGCAACAAGCTACAGCACTTAGCCAACTAGCCGAACAATATAAAAATCGTTTTTTTATCCATCAACTTGATGTACGAAAGTTTGCTGAAATAGATCAGTTATCACAAAAATTGCGTGACTTACCCATTGATGTGCTCATTAATAATGCCGGGATTTACCCACCAGCACAAAATGGGGAATTCGGTCATATTAATTATGAAGATTGGATAGAAACCTTCAAAGTTAATACGCTCGCACCACTTAAAATAACAGAAGCGATGATTGAGCAAGTTGCTCGCAGCCACCGAAAGATTATCGCTACCCTCACCAGTAAAATGGGCAGTATTGATGATAATCAGCGTGGGGGTAGCTACATTTACCGAACCAGCAAAACAGCCGTAAATATGGTAGGAAAAAGTCTCGCTATTGACCTGCAGCCTCGCGGTATTATTTCTATATTACTTCACCCAGGTTGGGTACAGACTGATATGGGAGGGCAAGGTGCACTTATCACGGCAAAACAAAGTGTAACGGGCATGAAGAAAATTTTGGACGAAATTACACTTGCCGATACAGGTAAATTTTTTGCCTATGACGGACAATCTATACCCTGGTAACTTTCAGATGCATTCTTCCCCAATTATCTATCTCGACAATGAAGCAGCCACGCTAGCTTTGGGGGAACAGCTCGCTACAATGCTCCACCCTGGTTTAACCATATTTTTTTATGGGGAATTAGGAGCCGGCAAAACCACGCTTATACGTGGCATACTAAGAGGATTGGGGTATCACGGTAAGGTAAAAAGTCCGACTTATAACTTGGTTGAAATCTATGAACTCTCAGGGTTATACTTGTATCACTTTGATTTTTATAGATTCAATGATCCCTTAGAGTGGGAAGAAGCTGGTTTCAGGGAATATTTCAATCGAGAATCCATTTGTTTAGTTGAATGGCCTGAAAAAGCAGCAGAATTTCTGCAGACAGCCGATCTAAAAATACGGATCAACTATTCGGGAACAAAAAGAACCGCTGAGCTCAAGGCGGAAACGGAAGCAGGAAAACAATGCTTATCACTTTGGCAGGAGCAGGTATCCGAATGAATCAAATCAAGACCAGACAAAACTCTTCTTTTTTATTTTTCATTGTTGCTCTCTTTCTGCAACTAATATTATGCAGTAACAGTGCAATATCAGCCGATAATCAAATTATGGCTGCACGTTATTGGGCTGGGCCTGAATACACTCGATTAACACTGGAATCCAGTAAACCAGTTAAATATTCTGTCAGCACACTCAAATCACCTAGAAGAATCGTGATGGACATGGAAAATATTTCACTGTCCGAAGTACTTAAAAATCTACCAACCAAGACTGAATCACAGGATCTACTGGTAAGTGCATTAAGGGTTGGCAATTTCAATTCACGGACTGTCAGACTGGTTATGGAGCTTAAAACAGATGTCAAACACAAGACATTCGTACTTGATCCCATTGATCAATTTAAGCATCGCTTAGTGTTGGATCTTTATCCATCAAAAAGATCACTTACAAAATTACAGGAACAAGATCCGCTCATCGCATTGCTACAAAAGAAACCAGAGTTAGTTACTCATACACGAAAAACAGTTCCCAATCCAGCAACCAAAGCCACTGCACCCCAAGCTGTTCTCACTGCTATCAACCCCAAGCCAGCAAGAAAGCAAACGATTACCATTGCAATTGATGCGGGACATGGTGGTAAAGATCCAGGCGCAATTGGCCCACAAGGCACAATGGAAAAAAATATAACGCTTGCCATTGCCAGAAAACTCAAGGCTAAAATTGATAAAGAACCTGGCATGCGCGCTGTGCTAATCCGTGATGGTGATTATTTCATATCACTGGCTGGTCGCCGTACCAAGGCAAGACAAGCTAATGCTGATCTATTCGTATCAATTCATGCTGATGCAGCTCCACGAAAGGAAGCGCATGGTGCTTCCATTTATGCATTGTCAGAAAATGGCGCAACCTCCACGACAGCAAGTTGGCTGGCTAAAAAAGAAAATGAAGTTGATCTGATCGGGGGAATTAAGCTGGATGATAAAGATCGCTATTTGAAGCAAACACTGATTGATCTATCTATGAACGCTACCATTAACGACAGTGTTCGGCTAGCTAACCATGTATTAAGTGAAATTGGAACGATCAGTCATCTACATAAGAAAAACGTTGAGCAAGCTGGTTTTGCAGTACTTAAATCACCCGATATTCCATCTGTTTTGGTTGAAACTGCATTTATCAGCAATCGGATCGAAGAAGCTAAGCTAAATTCAGAGATTCATCAAAACAAATTGGTTGAAGCAATATCAAGTGGACTCAAGCGTTACTTTAATAACAAATCTTGGCAGACAAGAATGGATATTGCTGATACCAGATAACAAAGACTTTTCATAGCAAACAAGTCTTTCTAGCATAATTTAAGGATAAAATAATTCTAGCTTGTAGCCTATCGCGTTAAGTTGGTTCAGATTCAGAAAACATTGTGCATGTATTTCTCCTTTTGCCGTAAACACTGATTGGTCAGCAGCAGAATCTAGGTAATCTTTTGCGGTAAAAATACGGCTAGCAAGTGGTTTGCCATTTGTATCTGTAAGCGTCAACAGCAATGCGGGTAATTCCTGAGGAAAGGGTGCGTGATTACGGATAACTGCGGAAAGCTCTACCACGTCAGGGTCAACTGAAGAACTAACCTGTAAATCTGATGACTCCAGGCTTAGTAAGTGGAGATGATGTGGTAACTTAACCTCGCATTGTATGATGTTGCAGTATTCATTTAGTATGGATCGTGAGAACGGAAAGGCAATGAATATCTCAGTACGGTAGGCATGTAAAATTTGACCAAACAGCAACAAAAACAACAAAACATTAGGTATTAACCAAAGCCTGGAAGGCTTTGATGATGATTGTTGGATACCAAAATCATCAATGGGAACTGGTATTTCCGCTTCATCAACAGATGTGGGTACTGCTACAACATTTTTAGAATCAAGTGGTGCTAAGTTAGATTGTAATGCATGAGGTTGGATATACGCTTCAGGAACAGCTATCAACTCAGTAAAGCCATTGAATACTTGTTTACATTGACCACAGCGCACATCTCCATCATGTGAATGCAATTGTATTCCTGTGAGGCGGAAAACTGCATGACAAGCAGGGCAGCGTGTAACCAGCGTCATAACATACTAGATATTCGCTTTTGACCTGTTAATAATACCCACCCCTGATCTTTTGCGGCTATTTTCATATCGCACCACATGCCATAAACCTGCAAAACCTCTTCTGCTTGTGTTTCTAATATTCCCGAAAGCACAACAATACCGCCTGGCTGTAAAGCTTTTATCAAAACAGGCGCCAACATGATTAGTGGATTGGCTAATATATTGGCTATCACTACCGTCGCAGCAAACTTCTCAACATCGCTATGACTCTCGCTCCCGGATAGAGATTGCGTAGTAGCAAACGTTAATTTACAGGGATCACAAGAGTTGATCTGAGCATTTTCTAAGCTTGCAGTAATAGCATTGGGATCAATATCCACTCCCATTACTTGACCTGCACCTAACTTTAGCGCTGCAATTGCTAAAATTCCAGAGCCACAACCATAATCCAGAACCTTATCACCCGGTTGGAGTGAGGCATCTAACCATTTTAGACATAATTGCGTTGTCGGATGACTACCTGTGCCAAAAGCTAAACCCGGATCTAACCTTAGATTAACTACGGTAGGATCCGGTAAATCATGCCAAGATGGAACAACCCACAAGCGACACGAAATTCTGATTGGTTCAAATTGCGCCTGTGTCAATCTGACCCAATCTTGTTCCAATACTTGTGTTAATTGATATTTAGGTACCGATGATTCAGTAACTTCAGCAACCATCTGCATGACTGCATCAACATTAGCATTTTGCTCTAGCAATACCGTTATTTCCGTCTGCTGCCAAAACTGCTCCGGGGAAGAACCAGGTTCACCAAACAAAGGTTGTTCCTGATCAGTACCTTCACCTGCATCATGCACATCAACTGACAATACGCCTTGTTCTAGCAAGCAATCACTTACCGCATCAGCGTAACCGGACCCTACCTTAAAGGTCAAAGAAAGCCAGAACATCGTTGATCCACGTAACTGTTTTACTAAGTATCAAGTAGTTTTTTTGTTATACAGGGACAACTTATTTTCGAGATAGTGAATGGAAACAGCATCAGACACAAAATTACAATCCGCTAAAAGATCCAAATGCAACGGGATATTGGTTTTGATTCCTTCAATAATCATCTCAGTAAGTGCAATACGCATACGCGCAATGGCAAGATCACGATTATCGCCATAAGCAATTACTTTAGCGATCATAGAGTCGTAGTAAGGAGGTACACGATAGTTATGATAAATATGAGAATCAACCCTGATACCTGGCCCTCCAGGGGCATGGTACTGCATAATACGTCCCGCTGAAGGCGTCAGTTTATAAGGATCTTCCGCATTAATACGACACTCAATGGCATGCCCCCGCGTTACAATATCTTTCTGCTGTATAGAAAGCTTTTCTCCTGCCGCCACTCGAATCTGTGCCTGCACCAAGTCAATACCGGTCACTGCCTCTGTCACCGGGTGTTCAACCTGAAGCCGCGTATTCATTTCAATGAAATAAAACTCATTATTTTCATAAAGGAATTCGAAAGTGCCTACGCCTCTATAATTAATGCGCTTACAAGCCTCGACACAACGCTCACCAATTTGATTTCGTAGCTTAATTGAAATACCGCGAGCCGGCGCTTCTTCGATAATCTTCTGGTGACGACGTTGCATGGAACAATCTCTCTCCCCCAGATGAACCACATTGCCATACTCGTCAGCTAATACTTGAAATTCAATATGACGCGGGTTTTCCAGATATTTTTCTGCGTAAACTACTGGATTACCGAATGCCGCTTGCGCTTCATTACGTGTTGTAATCACAGCATTTGAAAGCGCAGCTTCCGTATAGACAACACGCATACCGCGTCCGCCACCTCCGCCGGCTGCCTTAATAATGACTGGATAACCTATCTCCTTGACAATTTTCTTTACTTCATCAAGCGAATCTGGCAAAGCACCTTCTGAACCCGGAACACAGGGAACACCAGCCTGCAACATCGCATGTTTTGCGGAAACCTTATCCCCCATCAGGCGAATGGTTTCTGGTCGAGGACCAATAAAGAAAAAACCGCTTTTTTCTACTCTTTCCGCAAAATCTGCATTCTCAGACAAGAAACCATAGCCAGGATGAATGGCTTCAGCATCGGTGACTTCAGCAGCGCTAATAATTGCTGGGATATTTAGGTAACTTTGTGCTGAAGCTGCAGGGCCAATACAAACTGACTCATCAGCTAATTTGACATATTTAGCTTCGGCATCTGCCTCTGAATGAACAGCTACAGTCTTAATACCCATGGTCCGGCATGCTCGCTGGATGCGTAAGGCTATCTCTCCGCGATTTGCGATTAATATTTTTTCAAACATATAAATTAAGCGATAAAAACCAGATTCGGATAAACGCGTGAATATTCAAAAAAAGTTTCTCTGGAGGATCATTATTCGATAATGAATAATGGCTCACCATACTCAACAGGCTGACCATTCTCCGGCAAAATAGCTTTAATTTTACCTCCCTTATCCGCCTCAATTTCATTAAGCAATTTCATTGCTTCAATAATGCATAACGTATCGCCTGGCTTTACCTGTTGTCCTATTTCAGCAAACGGCTTCGCCCCAGGAGCTGAAGCACGATAAAAAGTTCCTACCATCGGGGATTTAACTATATGTCCTTCTGGCAAACCCGGTTTCTCCTGTACATCACTTTCATTAGGTGCTACAGATGTCGTTGGTTCTGTTGGCACAGAGATTTGATATTGCGGTACGGCCGCTGTCACCGGTTGTGTCAAGGTTATGGATTTACTGATACGAACTTTCTCTTCACCTTCTGTAACTTCCAATTCCGTAATACTGTATTCCTCTACTAATTCAATTAATTTCTTAAGTTTTCTTAAATCCATTTTGCCCTCCGGAAGCAGATCCTTTTCATAAATACCCTGATCCATCTTCAGGGATAAATATTTTTAACGTTTTTGATAATGGCTGTCTGCTGACTACTTTGATCATAAATCAGCCAATCGAATTTGTTTTATTATTTATACTGATAATTAAAAGAAATAACTCAACTGATCCCAGCGCACCTCTAAAAATCTGACGAATGAAATAAAGTAAAAAGATGAATTAAGTATGCTGAGATATCAAACAAGCAGAAAAATAATAAGTACTGTGTCATGCTATAGTCTGTTACATCAGCACTTACAGGGTAGGCATATTTAGCTAATAATTTTATCAACGTCACTTCTTAGCTAAAGCAAACTGTAAAGCTAGCTCATACCCAGACGCACCCAACCCACTGATAACACCTACAGCAATATCCGAAAAATAAGATTTATGACGAAAATGTTCGCGCGCATAGACATTGGAAAGATGAACCTCTATAAAAGGTAAGTTTGTAGCAGCCAAAGCATCACGTAGAGCAATACTCGTATGCGTAAGTGCTGCTGGATTGATAATGATGAAACCTGTGTCATCATCCATAGCCTCTTGTACACGATTGATCAATGCATACTCAGCATTACTCTGAAAGGTATCCAACTGCACGGAAGCTGCTCGTGCCTTTGCAACCAGATTCCTGTTAATATCTTCTAATGACACACCCCCATAGATAGACGGCTCTCTTCTACCTAAAAGATTCAAATTAGGACCATGAACAACTAGAATTTTTGTGAGCATCAACTGTATTGATCATCTATTTTTATCGACCAATTATGGCTGGTTATCATAATGTTGTACAGTTTTTTATGTATTTTCACCGAAGTTGAGCATATTTTATTTTGTTGATCACAAAGCAAAGAATAAAAACTACATTATCCACTTCTCATAAAATGAGACTTAGCAACGAAAATGAGTGATTTTATAGTGATCGGAGCTGGAATTATTGGTTTGACCACTACACTTCAATTACTTGAAGAAGGCGCATCCGTTACACTTCTTGATCGCCATCAAGTAGGTTGTGAAGCCTCCTGGGCCGGGGGCGGTATTCTATCTTCCTTGTGCCCATGGGATTACCCAGATACCGTAAATCAGCTTATCGCCTTTAGTACTTCTCTTTATCCTGGATGGGTTACCACATTAAAAACAACGACTGGAATTGATCCAGAATATTATCGATGTGGCTTACTTATTCTTCCACCTTACGAGCAGAATAAAGCCGCTAATTGGTGCTCAACTCATGCGGTATCGCTGACTTATCAGTCGCCTCCCCCTTCATTTTCTCTTCAAACCTCCCAAACTCATTTCCAATCTCAATACAGAACAAATCAAGCATTATTGCTTCCCGACGTCGCTCAAGTACGAAACCCACGACTATTACAAGCGTTGCACAAACGTACCAAACAACTCGGAGCAAACATCATTGAACATTGTGAAATCCAAAAACTAGATATAGCAGAACAAAAAATCAAATCCATCCAAACTACGCATGGAAAAATTTTTTCTGCTGATCAATACATCTTGTCAGCCGGAGCATGGAGCAAGCAAATTCTTGGCAAATATGCCTTGAATATGGAGATAAAGCCCATCAGAGGACAAATGCTACTGTATAAATTTCTAAAAAAACCGCTTCATTCTATGGTGTTGCAACAAGATCGTTACCTCATCCCTCGGCGAGACGGGCACCTACTTGTTGGCAGTACGGCGGAAGATGTTGGGTTTGATAAGCGCACCACGCATGAAGCACGCGATAAATTATCGCACTGGGCTGGAAAGATTTTGCCAACATTAAATAGTATGCTGCCACAAAAACATTGGTCAGGCCTACGACCCGCTACACCGCACAACATTCCAGTCATCGGAGTACATCCACTTCTCAAAAATCTTTATATTAACAGCGGCCACTTTCGTTATGGCGTCACGATGGCTCCTGGTAGTGCAAAAATACTAATAAATGAGATTATGCAGCGAACACAGCCTTTTGATACTACTCCTTATCACCAGGGGTAAAATCTACTTGAATAACTTATTTAGATATATTTATCAAAACTAACTGGCTCTGATTTTGGGAGTGGAAAAGTTACCGATTCAAGCACCCCTGCCAATTCCTCTACTACCACGCTCTGACCCGATTGTTTTGTCGCAATTTGCTCAAGCCGCTCCAGCACTTGTTGAACCAATATTTCAGGAGCTGAAGCGCCCGCTGTAATACCAATACATTGCTTATTAGTTAGCCAGCTTTCTTGTAATTGCGTTGCTTGATCAACCATATGCGCTTCCACATTTTCATTTCTAGCGACTTCACACAAGCGATTTGAATTCGAGCTATTGGGAGACCCTACCACAATTACTAGATCACAAAGTTTGACCAATTTTTTAACAGCATCCTGTCTGTTCTGTGTGGCATAGCAAATATCATCTTTTTTAGGACCAACAATCTTTGGAAAACGTCGCTTTAGTGCCTCAACCACTCGCGCAGCATCATCAACTGATAATGTTGTCTGAGTAACATACGCTAAATTATTTTCATCTTTTACCTGCAACCCAGACACATCTTCTGCAGTTTCCACCAAATACATCGTACCTTTTTCTTTTTCAATCTGCCCCATGGTTCCTTCAACTTCAGGGTGTCCCTGATGGCCGATCATAATAATCTCCTTGCCTTCTCGATCCATCTTTGCTACTTCTACGTGTACCTTGGTAACAAGTGGACAGGTTGCATCAAATATTTGTAGCTTACGAGCAGCTGCTTCTCTTCTTACTTCGTTGGAAACACCATGAGCACTAAAAATAAGCATGCTTCCTTCTGGAACCTCCTCCAGATTTTCTACAAATACTGCCCCTTTTTTTTCTAGATTCTCAACCACGAAGCGATTATGAACTACCTCGTGCCTGACATAGATAGGTGCTCCATACATTGCCAAAGCTCGCTCAACAATTTCAATAGCTCGGTCAACTCCTGCACAAAACCCTCTCGGGTTAGCAAGCAATACCTTGATCATCTATTTATCTTCTCCAAAATTTATGTACTAGTTCAATTATAAAATAACCCCAACGAGTTCTTGGTCTTCCTTTTGAAAGGATACCTTCTCTATTGGCACATACCCATTATTTATTTTTATCTTTGTTTCACCTCACCCCCCAAAACCTCTGCAAAACTATCTACATTGTCATTTCTGTGTTAGAAGTCAGCCCGAAACCCTTATTTACTATGCCTGAATAAAATTATCATTAAATTTTAGCTTTTTTATAAATAAACTTCTTAAAATCCTTCCTTTCTAGTTGTATACTTTCTAGGTATTTCACAACATACAAGTGAACAAAAATATTTAGTTGGTCTAAAAATTTAATAGTTTTATTTGAGTATTCCTAATGGGCGCGCTACTTTTTTATACTTTTATCTATTTCATGGGACATTTCGCTGCGCTCGGACTGAATATAATTACAAATAAAAAATTATTTAACCATCGCATAGTTGGCTTGATCGGTGTAATTATTGTGGCAATAATGCATGCCTACAAAATCATCACCAGTACTGGTCATGATGAAGACATATTATATGCAGTTAGTTATTTTGTTATTTTTCCTGTAGTAGTCATCAGTGCAGTACTTATTTACTTAAGTGGAAAAGATAAAGGCGGTAACAAGCCCAAATAAATACAGAGTTACAAAATATCTTTTTCTCTTTTTGATACATGATCTCTTTGCCACCTGACAAGATCATTCGCCAGGAAATCCTTTCTTTATCGGCCTATCATGTCCCTGTTGCGCAAGGCATGATCAAGCTAGATGCGATGGAAAATCCCTATCCGCTCCCTTCTTTTTTACAAGAAGAGATCACCAGGATCGCTGCTGACGCACACATCAATCGCTACCCCGATCCACACGCCACAGCACTTAAAGAGACGCTCCGAACAGCGTTGTCCATCCCTGATGACATGCAGATCATGCTAGGGAATGGCTCTGATGAAATCATTCAGATCATTATGCAGGCAGTAGCCAAACCCGGAGAAAAGCTATTAACCATCGAACCCGGATTTGCCATGTTCAAAATGATTGCGACATTCACAAACATAGAATACATCGGCATTCCATTAAATCCAGATTTTTCACTGAATCTGGATGAAATACTTGCGGCAATTTCACGTTATCGCCCTGCTATTTTGTTTCTAGCCTACCCTAACAATCCCAGTGGCAACCTATTTGATGAAACCGCTCTAAATAAAATTATTCAGGCATCCCCCGGTTTAGTTGTCATTGATGAAGCGTACCATCCATTTGCTGGAAAAAGTTTCATTGAAAAACTGACGGACTATCCGAACTTGTTGGTTATGCGAACGCTCTCAAAACTAGGGTTAGCTGGGTTACGTCTTGGACTGCTCGCGGGTAGACCAGATTGGTTATCTCATTTAGAAAAGCTACGTCTACCTTACAATGTCAATGTAATTACTCAGCTTGTCGCAGAAAAAATTATGCAACACTATGATGTATTACAGAATCAAGCCGAAGCAATTAAACAGACTCGTTCCAAATTGAAAGCTTTTCTTGAAAAATTAGAAGGTGTTGAGCCTTATTCTTCCGATGCTAATTTCATCTTATTCCGGCTTAACAACGCCACTCATATGTTTAAACAACTTCAGCAACGCGGTATTCTGGTGAAGAATCTTGACAATAGTCACCCCTTACTAAAAAATTGCCTCCGTGTAACAGTAGGTACGCCCGAAGAAAATGATCATTTCTGCAATATATTGCAAGATTTAATCACCAAAAACTAACTGAAAAACCGAATAAAATACTTCACTTGAATTTGAATATTCATGCGCAAAGCCCATGTTACCCGCAACACCCAGGAAACACAAATTACCGTCGCCATCAATCTAGATGGTCAAGGTAAAGCTGAGTTGAATAGCGGTGTTCCTTTTCTCGATCACATGCTGGATCAGATTGCACGCCACGGCATAATTGACTTAAATATCGTAGCTAAGGGCGACCTTCATATCGATGCACACCATACCGTAGAAGATATTGGCATTACATTGGGACAGGCGCTAAGTCAGGCCGTTGGGAACAAAAAAGGCATATTCCGTTATGGGCACGCATACGTTCCTCTGGATGAAGCTCTCTCAAGAGTCGTCATTGATTTATCAGGAAGACCTGGCTTGCAGTTCAATACGGTATTTACGCGTGCAACTATTGGTTCATTTGATGTTGACCTAATCCAGGAATTTTTCCAAGGTCTTGTCAATCACGCCATGATGACACTACATATAGATAACCTTGCCGGCAAAAATGCACACCATCAAGCTGAATCTATTTTCAAGGCATTCGGACGGGCTTTACGCATGGCCATAACAGTCGACCCACGCTGTGATAACATCATCCCATCCACCAAGGGTGTGTTGTAAGTAAAAATACTCGTAACATTCTAGTATAAACATGAACTCGATTGCCGTTGTAGATTACGGGATGGGCAACCTGAGATCGGTATCCAAAGCTCTGGAATATGTCGATTCATCTGCGGTTGTCACTATAACCAACGATCCGGATGTTATCCGAGCAGCCTCACGTGTTGTTGTTCCAGGTCAGGGAGCAATGCCGCACTGCATGCAAGCACTAGATGACCAAGGCGTACGCGAGGCAATTATCGAAGCAGCTCAAAACAAACCTTTTCTCGGTATTTGTCTTGGATTGCAAATGTTATTTAAGGAAAGCGAAGAAGGAAATAGCACTGCATTAAATATCCTACCAGGGTGTGTTAAAAAACTAACGGCACCTCCAACTACTAACGGTAGTACCCCGAAACTCAAGATTCCCCACATGGGTTGGAATCAGGTTCACCAAACCATGACACATCCATTATGGAATGGGATCCATACCGGCACACGCTTTTATTTTGTACACAGCTATTTTGTAGCAACCGATGAACCAGCAATAATTGCTGGTAGAGCCGACTATCCGAATCCATTTACATGCGCAGTCGCAAGAGATAATATTTTTGCCACTCAATTCCACCCAGAAAAGAGTCACTTTGCAGGATTGACATTGCTGAATAATTTTCTGAAATGGATGCCGTAACAATATTTTGGCATTACTTTATCCCGTATTTCCGTCGTATTATCATTTTTTTCAAATCTGATCATTAATCATATCGATAATTTCATATGTTGATTATTCCTGCCATAGATCTGAAAGATGGGCAATGTGTCCGCCTAAAACAAGGCATTATGGAAGATGCCACTGTATTTTCAGAAAATCCAGAAACAGTAGCATTACATTGGTTAGATAATGGAGCACGCCAGATACACCTAGTTGATCTTAATGGTGCTTTTGCTGGAAAACCTAAAAATGGTGAAGCGATACGAGCAATAGTTAAAGCTATTGATGGCAAAATCCCAATTCAGCTAGGTGGCGGAATCCGTGATTTAGAAACAGTTGAATACTATTTAGATAGCGGCATTAGCTATGTCATCATTGGAACAGCTGCAGTCAAGGTTCCTGGTTTTTTACATGATGCCTGTTACGCATTTCCTGGCCAGATTATGGTTGGGTTGGATGCTAAAGGTGGCAAAGTAGCTGTTGACGGTTGGTCTAAAGTAACCGGTCATGACGTCGTTGATCTGGCAAAAAAATTCCAGGATTATGGGGTTGAAGCAATTATTCATACCGATATTGGACGCGATGGTATGCTTAACGGCCTCAATATCGAGGCAACCGTAGAATTAGCTCAAGCATTGACTATCCCCGTTATTGCAAGTGGTGGCGTAACTGACTTGGACGATATCAGAAAGCTATGCGAAGTCCAATCAGAAGGAATTACTGGAGTGATTACTGGTCGGGCAATTTATCAGGGCACACTCGATTTTAAGGAAGCACAAGCTCTGGCAGATCAACTGGACTTAGTTAAATGATGAGCATCGTTTACCAAAAGAAGCTTACTTACCACTCACTTTCTATCCTCTCTTCTTTTATCCAATTTACCTTTAAACAAATCTGATCAATGGGATTAGCCAAACGTATTATTCCTTGCCTGGATATCAAAGATGGACGCGTCGTCAAAGGTGTCAATTTTGTTTCTTTGCGAGATGCAGGAGATCCGGTTGAAATTGCACGTAGCTATAACGAGCAAGGAGCAGATGAGCTTGTTTTTCTTGATATTACTGCAAGCGTAGAAAATCGTGATTTAATCCTACATATTGTAGAAAAAGTTGCTTCACAAGTTTTTATTCCGCTCACAGTAGGAGGTGGTGTTCGCAAAGCTGAAGACGTGCGCAGATTACTGAATGCGGGTGCTGATAAAGTTAGCATCAATACTTCCGCAGTATTGAATCCGACACTGATCAAGGAGTCCGCAGATCATTATGGTGCGCAATGCATCGTAGTCGCTATCGATGCAAGACAAGTACCCGATACGCATCCTGAATCTCCACGCTGGGAGGTCTTTACCCACGGCGGACGCAATCCAACTGGCATTGATGCTGTTGAGTGGGCTCAAAAAGTACAATCTTTGGGAGCTGGAGAAATTTTACTAACCAGCATGGATCGTGATGGAACTCGCTCTGGCTTCGACCTAGCTCTAACACGTGCAATTTCCGAGGCTGTAGATTTACCTGTCATAGCTAGTGGTGGCGTAGGTAGTCTCGATCATTTAGTGGATGGTATTTTACAAGGCCACGCTGATGCTGTATTGGCGGCCAGTATCTTTCATTATGGAGAATTTAGTATCCGTCAAGCTAAAGAATACCTACTATCACATGGCATAGAAGTTCGCCTATAAGATAGCAAGTAATTTTTATATCTAAGTTACTTTGTAAGTATCTAAAAAGCTATCTTTCCCATCGCCTGTTACATTTTGCAAGTATTCCTGGAGCTGTTAAGATCGCTCTAAAAACAGTAGCATACAAGGAGTAGTTAATGACAGAAGAATGGCTTGACATTATCAACTGGTCAACCGATGGGCTTGTGCCTGCCATAGCCCAGGAAGAAAGCAGTGGTAAGATTCTAATGGTAGCGTGGATGAATCGCGAGGCACTCAAACGTACTGTTGAAACAGGAGAAGCAACTTACTGGTCACGTTCCAGAAAAAAATTGTGGCATAAAGGTGAAGAATCCGGTCACACCCAAATAATCAAAGCCATTCATCTAGATTGTGACGAAGACGTTCTGCTTCTTAGCGTAGAACAAAAGGGAGGAATCGCCTGTCACACAGGCAGACAAAGTTGCTTCTTTCGTGAATTAAAAAATGGAAAATGGGTTGTTACCGAACCCATCATCAGAGATCCTTCTCAGATTTATACCAAATGACTTCATCAATGATATTACAGCGATTGGCTCAAACGATTGAATCACGCAAGCATGCTGATCCCGTTCATTCCTATGTCGCAAAACTGCTTAACAGTAGCGAAGAAAAAGTTTTAAAAAAAATTGCCGAGGAAGCCGCTGAAACCATCATGGCTTGCAAAGATAACAATAAAGAACAAATTATTTATGAAACAGCAGATTTATGGTTTCATTGTTTAGTCATGCTTGCGCGCTACGACATTTCACCAGAAGCCATATTATCAGAACTGGAGCGAAGAGAAGGCATCTCTGGTATCGAAGAAAAATTATCACGCACTCAAAATCAACCAGAACCAACTAAGGCTTAATGATATGGAAGACTGCATATTTTGCAAAATTGTACGTGGAGAAATTCCTGCTACCAAAATTTATGAAGATAATGATTGCATTGCATTTCATGATATTCATCCAGCAGCACCGGTACACTTTTTGCTCATCCCCAAACAACATATCGTATCGTTAAATGAAGTTGAACCGGATCATCATCAGCTACTTGGGAAAATGTTATGGCTAGCACCACGTCTAGCAAAGGAACAAGGATGTACTGATGGGTTTCGTACCATAATTAATACCGGGCGTGTGGGTGGGCAGGAAGTATTTCATCTTCATCTTCATGTTCTTGGCGGGAAAGATCGCTTACCTGCCATGATTCATCACAGTTAATCCGCTTAAGGAGTAAACGATGGGAAGTTTCAGTATTTGGCACTGGCTAGTAGTACTAGCAATTGTTGTTCTCGTGTTTGGCACCAAGAAATTACGTAATCTAGGTAGTGATCTAGGTGGAGCGGTACGTGGGTTTAAAGAGGGAATGAGAGGAGCTGAGGAAGAAAATACCCCCTCTTCTCCCACCCAACAAGTGGCCAATCATTCCATTAAAAATGAAATGGAAGAAAAAGATCAGACAAAAATATGATCTATTAACATTGATTCATCAGCATATTTAGGGAAATATCGTTTATCAGATGAATCACAAACAATATACAAACACATTCGAACTAACCAATGTTTGATGTCAGTTTGGCTGAACTTATAGTCGTTGGAATCGTGGCTCTGATTGTTATTGGACCAGAGCGATTGCCGTCAGTCGCTCGCACGTTTGGCTATTTTCTAGGACGTGCCCGACGTTATGTCGAACAGGTAAAACGTGATCTTAATGAAGAAATAGAATTAGATAACCTAAGAAAACTTCGGGATTCTATGCATGAAAGCGTTGATTCATTTGAAAATTCAATGCGTCATGAAATTAAAAAAATACAAGAAGTAGTGAATACTCGACCTACGCCTTCTTCTCCACAAGAACCCCATGTAATTGAACCAGAGGCAAAAGTCGAATCTGAAAATGTCAAGTCAGTCGCTACACCTACTGCTAAAGAACCACCAAGACCAGATAGCTAATTTCTACAAAAATTCGTTATTCATTACATAGGTCATTCATACTCCCTATTCTTATTATTAAATATTCCACTTAACAACCAAATAAACCACTGTAACAGATGGATGATGACAACTCCTTTATTTCACATCTAGTGGAGTTACGCGCTCGGTTAATCCGGATTTTGCTAATCCTACTTCTGGGTTTTCTCCCCTGTGCTTTTTTCGCGCGCGAGTTATACAGTTTTTTAGCCTTCCCCTTGCTGGAAAAACTTCCACAAGGCGGACAAATGATAGCTACAGAAGTAGTTACACCGTTCTTTATACCAATGAAAGTCGCGTTAATGGTGGCATTCCTCATCACGCTACCCCACACGCTTTATCAGATCTGGGCATTTGTTGCTCCCGGCTTATACAGCCACGAAAAACGCTTATTCCTACCCTTGGTATTCATTAGCAGCCTTTTATTCTTTGCGGGCATGGCATTCGCCTATTTTGCAGTTCTGCCACTGGTATTTGAATTCATCGTTTATTTCGCACCAGAAGGTGTCGCTGTCATGACTGATATCAGCGAATACCTCAACTTTGTTCTTACAATGTTTCTGGCTTTTGGTATCACGTTTGAAGTACCGGTTTTTGTGCTGATCCTAATTCGTACCGGACTTGTCTCTATCAAAAAGATGAAGTCTATCCGTCGCTTTGTGTTGGTTGGCGCATTTATTATTGGGGCAATTTTTACTCCGCCAGATATCATGTCACAAATTCTGCTGGCGATACCGCTGTATCTACTTTATGAACTAGGCATCATTTTAGCCACTTTTTCAATGAAACCATCTCTCAACCGAGAATCGGTTCCATCCAGCACTCAACAGCCACATGATGAAACTGAAAAAAACGAATAAATAATGTGCTCGATCCATTTACTACATTTCCACGCTTTAATTTTACTCTGCTGGTACTGTTAGTATTGATAAAGAATTAACTTTTCTACCTGTTTTATAAAACTATTCTTGACACAATCATAACGCTGCTATAGTCTGCTGCCCTTGTTTGAGGTGTCCCTGCTGTATTCACATAGGGGATGAAACGGGAAGCCGGTGCGTGTTGTAATCAATGCAATGCCGGCACTGCCCCCGCAACGGTAAATGAGCTAATGATCTGCATACGTCACTGGCTATCAAGCACGGGAAGACGCAGTATCAGAAAAACAATTTTTCACTCATGAGTCCGGAGACCGGCCTGAAGCAATGTCACGTTATTGCGGAGGGCAATTACGATGCCGGACACACTTTTACAAAGATCAATCCCGGTTATCAGCTATTTCTCCGCAATCGGTTTAAACTCAACGATCGCGCGGGTGTGCGCGGAGGAAAATGCTAAAAAACTACTTATCTATACCCATTCTGGTGTTTGGGGTTATTTACCCTACAATTCTACTAGCTGAAACAACTCATTACCTTAAAGAACCTATTGTTGTAACTGCAACTCGTACCGCAGAAACAGCTGATGAAACACTCGCTTCAGTTACCGTTATTAGTCGTACTGATATTGAACGTCAGCAAGCACGCTCTATGCAGGATCTACTGCATGGTATTGCCGGTATTAACATTGCTAATACTGGCGGACCAGGAAAACTGACTACATTGCTCTTGCGTGGTACCGAATCCGATCATGTATTGGTTCTGGTAGATGGTATTCGCATGGGTTCTGCCACTTCGGGTTTTTCTGAAATCCAAAATTACCCCGTTGAGCTCATTGATCATATCGAAATCGTGAGAGGTCCCCGTTCTAGCTTATATGGCCCGGAAGCAGTAGGTGGAGTCATTCAGATCTTTACTCGTAAAGGTAAAAAAGGATTCAAACCCAGTTTCAGTTTTGGTGGTGGTAGCTATGGCACCATCAGTGGATCCGGTAATCTCTCCGTTGGAAACGAACGTGCCTGGCTCAATCTGGGTATTAGCGGATCGGATACCAATGGTTTCAATGCGTGCAAAGGATCTTTCAGTGCAGGGTGTTTCACTATCGAACCGGACAAGGATGGCTATCGCAACATCTCCGGTTCAGCTCGTGCTGGTTATCGTTTTGACAATGGATTAGATGTTGAAGCTAATTTTCTACACACTGATGGTCATTATGAGTACGACGGCAGTTTTCAAAATAGAACCAAACTGATTCAGCAAGTATTTGGAGGTACTGCGCGCTATTCACCTTTTGAACCTTGGCGCATCACATTGACCGCTGGACGTAGCAATGAAGATTCCGATAATTTCAAGGAAAAAATATTTACAACACGCTACCATGCCCGCCGCGACACGCTTTCCTGGCAAAATGATATCGCAATCACCCCCAATCAACTGCTGACTATTGGCACAGATTATCTATACGATCATATCAACAGCTCAGAAAAATTTGCCACTACTTCACGCTATAACTGGGGAGTATTTGCGCAACACCAAATTTCACTTGCAGCACACAAACTACAACTTTCCCTGCGCCATGATGATAACCAACAATTTGGCAGCCAGGTAACCGGTGGTGCTTCCTGGGGTTACTCACTAACACAACAAGTCAAATTGACTGCTGGCTTTGGTAGCGCATTTAAAGCCCCTACTTTCAATGAGCTATATTTTCCCGGATTTGGCAACCCCAATCTGAAACCAGAAGATACGCGTACGGTAGAACTAGGTGTCGCTGGTCACTTCAATTGGGGGAATTGGTCACTCAATCTGTATGAAACTTGGATTGACGATCTCATTTCATATAATGCAGCAACTTTCACCCCGGATAATATCGACAAGGCACGCATACAGGGCCTGGAAGGCATACTCAATACCGAAATCAAAGGCTGGCTGATTCAAGCCAACCTTACTTTTCTTGATCCAGAAAACCGCTCTAAAGGAGCCAATAAAGGCAATATCCTACCGCGCCGTAGTAAACAAGCTTTTCGCATTGATGCCAGTCGTCAATTTGGTGATTTAATCGTCGGGGCGATGTTTCTTGCAGAAGCCAATCGTTATGATGATCTAGCGAATAGCGTAAAGCTGGATGATTACGTTAAGGTTGATTTACGCGCAGAATATCTGATCAATTCACAATGGCGTGTACAAGGGAGAATTGAAAACCTGTTTGACAAAGACTATGAAACCGCTGCATTCTTTAATCAACCCGGACGTAATTTTTTTGTTACTCTGCGTTATCAACCATAGGATAAGATTATGCTGATACTACCATTACGCTACCAATATCTAATTGGATTCATTTTGATCATCTTGATGATCGCTACTCGTGAATATCATTTTGCCGCATTGCACAGTTTGCCAGGTGCTTCCTGGGCCGTATTCTTTCTAGCAGGTGTCTATCTTCGCTCAAGCTGGTCGTTGCTTGGTTTTCTGGCGCTAACCTGGATACTGGATGTGTCAGCCTATTTTACTATTGCTGAAAGCGAGTTTTGCCTGACATCAGCCTATACTTTCCTGATTCCTGCCTATAGCACACTTTGGCTCGCAGGTTGCTGGTTTGCTAAACACTATTCATTCTCATGGCGGACATTAGCATTGCTTCCTTTCAATCTGTTGATCGGCGCATTTTTCTGTGAATTATTCTCCAGTGGAAGTTTCTATTTTTTCTCTGGCCAGTTTACGGAAACAACATTAGCCGAATTCTGGCAACGTGAAGCGTACTATTTCCCGCTTTACCTTCAGTCATTGCTGTTTTATGTCGGAATAGCTGCCGCAATACACGCTCTATTCTCCCTGATTCACAAATCACACTCATCCGGAATGAATGCAATCAACCAATCGTGTGAATCCTGAAACAGAGCAGGCACAACGCTATCGCTTACGGATGCAACGTCAGAAAGCGATAGTGGATACAGCGATTGCGCGTGCCAACAAAAGTAAAGGTCTATTGCTAGTGCTAACCGGCAATGGCAAAGGCAAATCGAGCTCTGCATTTGGTATGGTTGCACGTGCGTTGGGACATGGCATGCATGTTGGTGTCGCACAGTTTATTAAAGGACGTTCTGATACGGGCGAAGAAACCTTCTTCAAACAGCAGAGGAATATTAGCTGGTACGTGCTAGGGGAAGGCTTCACCTGGGATACGCAAGATCTGGCTCGCGACAAAGAAATAGCACAACGAGGGTGGGGAGTTGTACAGACAATGTTACGTAATCCGGCTATTGATCTGCTGGTATTGGATGAACTTACCTACCCTCTTAAATTTGGCTGGTTGGATATCAATAACGTGTTAGCCGATCTTCAAAACCGCCCGATTATGCAACACGTGGTAATTACCGGACGCGCTGCACCGGATACTTTATGTCAAGCAGCCGATACCGTCACCGAAATGCGTGATGTCAAACATGCTTTTCATGCCGGCATCCAAGCACAAATAGGGATTGATTATTGATCCATTATCCTGAGTTACAAATGTTTAATATTTACTGAAATATTTAGGTTCAAAACGTACAAAAACCATATATTTTTTGAAGCACTAATATTCAAGTTTCGCATACTAATCAAACAGGAGTACGATTACACGCAAATATTCCTATAAAACCTAGATAAACTTCTCACAATTATAAAAACCATGTTAAGACTTATACGAGACAAAGGACCCAAAGAAACAATAAACACACTCATCGTTGCTGAAAAAGCCAGAATCAACCATCAGGATATTGAAGAGCTCTTGCTGAAATATCAAAGAAATTATCCGGAAGATGCAGCCAAAAGCATCACGGAAGTTACCAATCCAAATCAGGAAAAACACGAAGGTTTAAGGGTATTCGTAATTCAAACGCGAATCGCACTCATGTTGGCAAATTGCTATGGAGCTGAGACATACCAGGCTTTAAAAGCATTTATGGAAAGACAGGGTTATCAAACACAGTTCAATCCTCTACAAGCGGTAACGGAACAGGAAGATTTAAACACATAGTAGCATTTGTATATTACAACGCTAACTAGATAATAAAATTCTTCATTGATCCCGTCTGACTGACTATTTGCCGCGCATAAACATCTTATCCAGTTCAGTCAAACTAATTTCAAACCAGGTAGGACGCCCATGATTACATTGATCTGAGCGTTCAGTTATTTCCATTTTACGTAGCAATTCATTCATTTCTAGCAACGTTAGTGGACGGTTGGCACGAACAGCACCGTGACAAGCCATAGTCGCTAATAATTCATTGCGGTGCGCTACCAGTAGCTGCTCAGGGTCACCATTTCTGATTTCATCCAGCAAATCACGTACTAACTTCTCTACATCAGCATGCTGCAAAATTGATGGAACCGCACGTATAGCAAGTGCGACAGCAGATAATACAGTGATTTCAAAGCCTAATTGCTGTAACAGCAATTGATTTTCCTCTACTGTAGCAACGTCAAGACTATCGACATGGAATGTAACTGGAATAAGCAATCGCTGCGTGGATAGTTTCCGCTGATCTAGTTGTAATTTCAATTGCTCGTAGACAATGCGCTCGTGTGCAGCGTGCATGTCCACTATCACCAAGCCTTTTTGATTTTGCGCCAAGATGTAGATACCGTGTAATTGTCCCAGAGCAAATCCAAGGGGAGGTATCACTGAATTCTCGCTACTTTCCTCTTCCTTATTTTCCCGATACTGATCCTGTACAGGAGTAATGTCAGATTCACTACCAGATAAGATTTGATAAAAATTAGCAGGTTGTGCAATTCTTCCAGAAGGCAAATGTGTCTGCCTAAAATAAGTTGATACAGGTATCGTCGGCACAAAATGTGTATGCGTTCGATCAACCGATGGGGAAGTATCTGACAATGAAACCTGGTCTGAAGACAATGATTTTGTACTCGAACGAGGAGCTGCTAATGCTTTACTCACACCTTGATAAATAAACTGATGAATTGCACGTGCTTCGCGAAAACGTACTTCAGTTTTAGTTGGGTGGACATTCACATCCACTTGCTCGGGATCAATACTCAGGTACAACACAAAAGCAGCATGACGATCAAGATGCAGCACATCACGATAGGCCTCCCGCAAAGCATGTGCAATTAACTTGTCGCGAATAAAACGCCCATTAACAAAAAAATATTGCATATCACGCGTAGCTCGTGAATATGCGGGCAAAGCCAACATCCCTCGCAAGCTGATACCGGTAGATTGTTCATTAATCCATGTCGCTGCCTCAGAAAATGCCTCCCCAAGCACAGCTTGGATACGCTCCGCCACTTCTGTAGCTTGCCAGTGATAACGTAAATTTCCATTATGTCGCAACGTAAAGGTGATTCCGGCATGAGATAACGCCATTCGCCGAAAAATTTCTTCACAATGCGCAAATTCCGTAGCCTCGGTTTTAAGAAATTTACGGCGGGCAGGTAGATTAAAAAATAACTCACGCACTTCAACTGTCGTGCCTGCCATGTGGGAAGATGGCTCGGGTGGCATCAACTGTGGTCCTTCACTACGAATTTCCCAAGCATGCTTGCCACTTGATTGCTGGCTAATAAGCAACAAATAAGAAACTGATGCAATACTGGCCAACCCTTCTCCTCGGAATCCTAGGCTAGTAATTTTGTACAGATCTTCCTGGCTGGTAATTTTGCTAGTCGCATGCCGTGTCAATGCGAGAGATAACTCTTCTGCCGGAATACCTACGCCATTATCAGTTACACGAATCAGCTTCAATCCACCTTGCGCAATATTCACCTGAATTTCTGTTGCGCCCGCATCAATAGAATTTTCCAGTAATTCTTTTAATACAGAGGCCGGGCGCTCAATGACTTCTCCAGCAGCTATCTGACTGATTAATCCATCAGGAAGTAATTTGATTGCATTCATTTAAAACCGAGGGTGGGATAAGAAAATATACGAAAAAACTGATCAAATCAGTAATTATACTGTCATCAAGTTATGGTACGCTTGCTGCCAAAGGGAGAAGGAATCCATGCATTCTCTCGAATCCTTCTTAACAACTACAATATTTTAAGAATCTAATTATCAATCATCATGACACAAGACGAACAAAAACGAGCGGTGGCACAAGCAGCCCTGCAATATGTGCCAGTAGGCGAAATCATCGGAATCGGAACAGGATCAACCGCTAATTTCTTCATAGATGAACTCGCTAAAATAAAACACAAAATCGAGGGTGCTGTCGCAAGTTCTGAAGCAACTGCAAATCGCCTAAAACAACACGGCATCGAGGTTTTAAGCCTCAATTCAGTTACTGACATCCCAGTATATATTGATGGTGCGGATGAAATCACCCGGAATATGCATATGATCAAAGGTGGTGGCGGTGCACTAACACGCGAAAAAATCGTTGCTGCTGTTGCGCGAAAATTTATTTGCATCGCTGATCAAAGCAAACTGGTAAAAGTATTAGGTAAATTTCCGCTCCCAGTAGAAGTAATACCAATGGCACGCAGTTACGTTGCGCGGGAAATTACATTGCTGGGAGGGCAACCCGCCTGGCGACAGGATTTCATCACCGACAATGGTAATATCATTCTTGATGTTCACAACTTAAATATTATGAATCCGGTCGAATTGGAAGTTACGCTCAATCAGATTACGGGCGTAGTAACCAACGGCTTATTTGCTAAACGAGGCGCCGATGTACTATTAATGGGCACTGATCAGGGTGTAGAAACTATCACAATCTAAGCAACTGATAATTCAGGATCCATTGCCTGAACTGTAGGAGAAGTACCATGGTTAATAATGCTGCAAAAGAACATGTCTCAAAAAAATTTGATGCTGATCTCGAAGAAATTCGTACGTTGGTATTACAAATGGGAGGGCTTGTCGAAGAGCAAATCAAAAACGCGGTTGAAGCGCTAACTGAGGGCAATAGTCATTTAATTGAGCAAATCATCGATAATGATCATCGTGTTAATGCCATGGAAATTAAGATCGACGAACTCTGCTCTCAGATTATTGTGCGCAGACAGCCAACTGCCATCGATCTACGCATGATTATGACCGTGATCAATACCATTACTGATCTGGAAAGAATTGGAGATGAAGCAACCAAAATTGCTCGTATGGCTAAACTGATCTACGCTTCCGATCGTATGCACATGCCACGTTTTGTTGAAATACGTCATATTGCTGCCATTGCCATCGATATGTTACGCAAAGCATTGGACGCCTTTGCTCGTTTGGATCCGAACGCATCCGCAGAAATTGTGCGTCAAGATGAGCAAGTTGATGAAGAATTTCGTTCGATTATTCGGCATCTTGTAACATTTATGATGGAAGATCCACGCAAAATCTCCACTGCCATTGAGATATTGTTTGCTGCTAAGGCTGTTGAACGTATCGGCGATCATGCTAAAAATATGTCGGAATACATCGTCTATCTGGTCAAAGGTAAAGATGTTCGTCATGTATCAGCTGATGAAATCGAACGCGAAGTGAGCAAATGAACAACTATTTGTGATCAAATCGCACGTTATGCACGAATATTCAACACTTGCTGCGGTTGACCTAGGCTCTAATAGCTTTCATTTACAGGTAGCTAGAGTCGAACAAAAACAACTCTACCTACTAGATAGCCTAAAAGAAATGGTACAGCTCGCAGCGGGATTATCCGAAGATCAAGTGCTAGATGAAGCGTCACAAGATCGCGCACTTGCCTGCTTAAAACGATTTGGTGAACGTTTACGTGGATTACCATGCCATGCGGTGCGCGTAGTAGGAACGAACTCCTTGCGAGTTGCCCAGAACGCAGCAGATTTTCTGCAAAAAGCTGAAAAAGCACTGGGTTTTCCGATTGAAATCATTGCTGGCTATGAAGAAGCACGTTTAATTTTTCTTGGGGTGGCGCATAGCTTGCCACCCTCCAACGATACCCTACTTGTAGTTGATATTGGCGGCGGATCTACCGAACTGATTATTGGCAATCAATTAAAATCCAACAAACTAGAAAGCCTTCCAATTGGCTGCATTAGCCACAGTCAACAATTCTTTCCAGATGGGAAAATCACTAAATCGTCGTTAAAGCAAGCAGAACTAGCAGCTCGTTCTGAAATACAAACTGCTACTGCTGAATTCTCCTCCACATACTGGCAAAAGGCGTATGGCTCTTCAGGCACAGCTCGTGCATTGGCTCATATCCTTACGCTTAACGGCTATAACAATGGTGCAGAAGCAGAAATCATTACGCGCACAGGTCTGGAAAAATTACGTGAATTTCTTCTTAAAACAGGTGATCTCAGCAAACTGACTATTCCAGGATTAAACCCTAGCCGCAGAATAATTATCGCTGGTGGATTTGCCATCATGCATGCTGTTTTTACGGAATTAAAAATTGAGCGTATGGAAATAGCCACTGGCGCATTGCGTCAAGGGGTGCTCTACGATATGTTGGGGCGTTTTCAGCATGAAGACATGCGTGAAATTTCTGTACAAGAATTTACACGGCGCTATCAAGTAGATCTACAGCAGGCAGCTCGGATTGAATCACTGGCAGTCACGTTTGGCAAGCAACTACTCGCTCATTTCCCTGATCAGGAAAAAGTGGAGAATGCACTAAAATTACTTTCCTGGGCAGCACGCTTACATGAAATTGGTATTTCGGTAGCGCATACTGGCTATCATAAACACTCTGCTTACATCCTTGATAATGCTGACATCCCTGGTTTTTCTCGAATGGAACAATTCCAGTTAAGCCAATTGGTACTTTCACACCGTGGCTCACTCCTCAAAACCAAAGATTTTTTTAATCAGCCCATCAATCTAGTTCGTGCACTCGCCTTACGCATTGCAGCAATTTTTTACCGTAGCCGTATACATATCAATCTACCAGATATAACTTTATCTATGAGTGGTAAACGTTGCATATTGTCTATTCCACAAGCGTGGCTGGAAAGCAATCCACTCACCGATACATTGCTGAATAACGAAATCAAGGCATGGGCAAAGGTTGATATTAATTTGCGCATCGAGAACTCAACGAGAAGTCACCGTACTAACTCCGATGTAGCTTGAAAATTCAAGCTAAATTGATTATCTAGTAGTAGTCGTAACGAAATGCAAGCTCCAGACATCTAATGGATTACTTGAAAAAATTCATATTCCATTCAAAGATACATACTTTTGCAAACAAAATATCCCGATTTATCATTGCCAGCACTTAGCAATAGCTTCTGCATCTGCATCTGCAGCACCACTCGCTCCTCTTACACCGGTATTTGTCAACGACAAAGTACCGCAAGTATCGCTTGACATAGAACCCGTTGGTATTGCTTCCAGTGTATAAGTATTTTGGGTCGGGCTACTCTCGGCAAACTGAATCGTATATTTCGCTGTTCCTGTCCGCGGTGATTGCGTCACGGGTAGATTAAAACCAGCTCCGCTACTAGTTTGATCATAACGGTTGGTTTCGGTGTAATTACGCTCCAGTAATTGTGCCATTTCCAACAAAATACCTCTGGCTTCAACCCGATTGCTTCGTCGCACATGTTCTTGATAAGAAGGATAAGCTATAGAAGCTAGAATACCCACTATTGCTACTACAATCATCGTTTCAATTAACGTAAATCCACGGTTTCTCGTATAGATCAAAATCCGATTCATTTAACGATCCTCCCGTTTACTGTATTTGCTTCCAGGATCGGCGCGGTGGCGGAGCGTTATTACGAATAGTTACGTTTTCCACCGCGCCTGTCGTCGTCGCCGCAATCAAATGTGTCAGACTACCAGCGCTGATCGCCACCGATTCACTGCGAATTCCATCAGAGCTTACTCCGGCAATCACCCGGTCACCACTATCCAGTTTCCCATCGTGATTAACATCAAATTGCGGTGCGGACATCATTCCACCGGTTTCTGCATCCAGCAGCATCAGCCAGTTGCGCCCCCCCGCTTCGCAAGGATCAGTGGAAGGAATCAGCGTGGTAAAAATAATGCGCCCGAAATTCAACATCGGCATGATAACTGAACGCTCCGCCGGTTCAGTACCTGATTGTGGCAAATCGATATACCAGCCACGTTTAGTTGTCCAATCAACTGAATTGTTAGAAACAGTACGTTCAAAAGGTGGCACAACTGTTTCTGCCGTAATAGTTTGCTGCTGCAGCACGCTGCGATCTGTCTCTGAAATCCGGCTACCCTTATCCCAAATACCATACAAGCTTTGTGCTTTCTTGTCAGTTGCGTCGCCAGAAGCAATAAACTGGCCAGTCCCGAAATAAATCATATATCCCTCTTTTTTAATAGAACCTTCCAAATGGAACCCCACTTCCAGAGGAGAGGTAATGGGTTGTATTTGATTATTCGCATTTCTGGCGGTAAACAAGGGTTTGTTGGTATACGCCACGCCCCATTCATTAGGATCAGCTTTTGATAAATCAAATTTCCAGACATTACCCTGTAAATCACCAGCATAAACAACATCAATAATCTTGTCGCCATTGGTATCAACCAATGCTGGCGTAGAAAGGCCATTATTCGTAGTGTTGTTAGTTGGTATCTTTTTGATCAACGCACCTGTTTGTAAATTGACAATGAGCAGATAGGCTTTATCACTGGTACTGTTATAACCATTACCAACAATCGCCGCCCAGGAGCCATCATTCAATCGTGCAATTTTAGCTTGGCCATGAACAAACCCGAGATCGGTGTCAGTAAATTCCCAGAGCACATTTGATGCAGAAAAATTGGCCGGATCGGTAATATCCAGCGCAAACACACTTTTACCACCGCCACCCAGCGTTCCCAGCAACACGGTTTTCCAGGTAGGGGTTGTACCAATATAGGCATCCCCTGCGTAAGCATTGCCATCAACATAATAACGATGTGTATAACCGGAATCAGTCAGCTTGCTCAATTGAGGATAAATAGCAGCAGGAACGTAGGCAAACAATTCCACGCCCGTTTCAGCATTAAACGCATGCAGCATGCCGTCGTTGGCGCCGGTATATACTACCGGAGTACGATTATTGCTATTTGATTGTTTGTAACTGTAGTAAGACGCTTTTCCAGGAGTGCCATTTGGAAGTGAATCGTAGCTAAAATCCAGTGATTTGATATATAGCAAATCTGAATTGACAATATCACCCAATACGCCATTGTTACGGTTGCGAAAACTTCCTCCCTGGTTAATTTCGCCACTTTGGTCACCACGCAACCATCCAATGCGCGCCATCCCCTGCGCATCATTGACACCTGATGAATTTTTATCCAGTGCTGTCTGCTGTGCCGCAGATAATGAAGAAAAATTAGCTACAGTAAACGCCAGACCGGTCGTCCCGTTATGCGTGAAAATTTTCCGGGCAGTAGGCGTCGGTAATTGCTCAGAAGCTTCCCACTTTAATTCACCCAGTGATCCATCAGCTTCCAGATTAAACGCCAACAATAATCCACTCCAATCAGCACTGTTGAATTTTGCTTGGTAAATCTGGGCACCGGTATTAAGCCGACTAGTATTAGTTGTTACCGCTGCAGCAGAGCTGACTCGCGCTGCCATATTGCTGAGTGCACTGCTCAATCCGTTAGCAAAGGTAACCGGATCCTGCGCACTAAAAAACTCACCCCGGCTGTTGACTGCTGCGTGCCAAAGATCATCGATCTTTGCAGGTTCGCTGCTTGCTGGGTTCGGCCAGGCCGACGGACCACCCGTACTACCAGGCAACTTGGATAACGTTCCCTCAACCCCCAGCCCGACCGTAAAATTCACCATGTGCTGCCAGAAAGCCGGATCTCTGGCATTAGTCGGCACCTTGTTGTCCAGGTCAGTACGCAGATCGGTTTTCCAGTAATACATTGCCACATCAGCAAGGGTATTACTGTAGTTATCCGAGTAAGGTAAAGCCGGTTTGTACTGATAAGTCGCAGGGGCGGCATTAGGAAAGTGGTTGGTATGTTTGCTGCCATCAGTATTGTCCACGTTACCCATTCCGGAAAATGAATCGCTCCAGTAACCGTCCGTCATCAGAATGTGGTAATTTTGCCGACAGATCGGCTGAACACCTCCGTCTTGTCCCGGCGTATCACTCCATGGCCCCTGATCATCGTTACGCATCAGATATTTTCCGACACCATCCATTGCCGTACGCAGCGGAGTACCTTGTGCAGGAATGGTATGTTGATACAGTTTATCGAAAAAATTAGTCCGATTAGCCCCAGAAAACTGTCGAACACCTGTGATGAGCGTACTCGTGGATTTGCCATCTATGGTAGAGCTTCCCTTATTAATCGCTCCAAATGCAACTCGCATGTTGTTGCCTTGTGCCGCAAACGCACGGCCGACACCAGCACGTGCCAGCAACACCCGGGAACGGTAATAGGTGTACCAGTTAGCAAAATTCTGAATTTCCTCCTCGTAGGTACACGTCGGCGCAGCTGCGCAATCAGTACGATTAGGGCCACCATTAAAGGGAGCGTTACCCGGTTTGATTTCAACCTGTGTATAGTTACTGGCTGAATCAATACTACCGCTTCCCTTGTATTGAAAATAAACTGCCGGGTAAAAAGTTCGGTTCTCTGTCTTTCGGTTACCATCATTCTGTAACCAACTTGCATTTTCCGTATTGTTTGCAGTCAAGTCACGACAATGTACAGCGGGGTTGTTTTTAGCGGGGTTGTCTTTATCAGGAATAGCCCACGGATTATGTGGTGCACAGGTAATACTGGCATTATCCATCAATGTTCCATCAGCATTACTCCACGGCAAATAACGCACCTGAGGGTTATAGTAAATTTTATTAACATGGCTGGAACGCAGCTTAGCCGTATATCCATTATTTGAGTCAAAGCCAACCACGTAGTTACTATAAGTATTATCCCCATAGGTCCCTGCTCTAACAGGGTAAACAAAACGAACATCTTTTGTAATTAACCCTTCCGGCATGATCTCGAATTGCATTGAACCAGAATCATCCAGTGTGAAAATGATATTGGGATCCACCGCGGTTGTCAGGAACAATGGCACATCGGACAAAGCCATGGTTGCTTGTGCGTGCAGTGGCATCAAAATAAATGACAAAACCGCTGCCCTGATTACCGTCATAATTCGCGAGGTTTTCACTTCAAGCTCCCTTTACTATCTGCGATAAGTGCTTTGTAACAAAACGGTGGCAGTTTCTGTGCCACCTGTACCCTGCGCCACAATACGGAACATGCTTGCGTTCAGCGATGCACCGGATTGCTGCGCACTCCCTCCATCCCCCATCAGTGGAACACTGGGAAGCTGTTCGATAAAATAACGCGGCTGATTCGCTACGCCTTCCATCGCAACGTCCGCTTCTATGCTGTCATCAGCATTCCAGTTCATTCCGGTAACAGGATCCGGTGTTGAAGGACACGAAAGAGGTTCGTCAGCATTCTCATCTTCTGCACCAGAATCCGGCACAGAAGAGCATGCATAGTGATACAAGCCGTTTTCACCATTAAATTCCGGCAGCGTCACCTGCTCCAAGAATTGTTCTCCTGATCGCAGTGCAGCTTCTGCCGCTTGGAAAGCAAGCGTTTCATCCCGCAAATTACCCGCCATTTTTTCTTCCAGCACTGTACCTTGCAAAGCAGTTGTGCCAAGTAACGTTAGAACCACCAAAAAAATCAACCCGGTTATCAGCACCGCCCCTCGCTGCGCAGAGGCAACATACATTCCACCATCGCGAGCACCTGTGGTATCAAGCAATCCGGTAGTTGATTCGGCTGCAATACTGGATCGCCATACTGTTGCACCGCTCACGATGACAGAGGGTGTAGAGTTGTCATAATGATTCATCCAGCTATTACAGCCATTGTGGGGAGGTTGCAAGTCAACGCGGTAATTCAATGTTTCTACCAATAATGTTCTGGATTGCTTCACGCCACTAGCGTTCGCAATGACAGAGGATTGATACGCTGCTACAAGACCAGTGGTTTGTATGCACTGCAACGCCAATTTACCTGTCTTTGCGAGCACAGCAGTGCGAAGCAATCCAGGTAGACGAACACGAAAGTGCCGGATCACTGTTTGCCATCTGCTGCCCGCCTCCCGCCACATCCCGTTCACGATCGCGATTAAAGGATTGCGGCACAACTCGTGATGTTGGGTAGGTGATGCAACAGCGACAGACTCGGACACCTTCTGTAATGATCTTCCCGGATCACTGTGAAGAAACCGGATCCTGATCATGAACGAAACGGGACAATCAGCCGGGGCAGTAGCCCGCTGAGGTCTGAAAAACGAATCTTTGTGATTGTCGGAATCTGCTGAAATGTTCGCGTCCATATTTCTCGTTCTGCAAAGGAATAATCAGGGAGCGCGGTTGCGCAGTGAAATCACGGTGGAAAATGCCTGACGCAGCCGCCGGTCAGCCGGTGTTACCGTATTACCATCGAATGTGTAGACTTGCGGCTGGCTGGCAATGCCGTCTTCCACGGATTGCACCAGCAGCTCGATACGCACACTGACCACAGCATTCCACCGACACTTGATATCGACACAATCTCTTATTTCCCCAGATCCACTCGCCACATCATCTGCTGTCCAGTATTCATCGACTGCCCGGTCTCCATCGGTATCTACGCCGTATTGAATCTGCATATCTTCTATGCCTTCAACCAGCTCTTCAGCTCTTTCCGAGCCTTTTTTCCGGTAAAGTGAAGGAATACCTCCGGGATTCGTCCGGATGTAATAAGATCTGGTACTGACTCGCGCTACTTCTCCATTATTAAATACCCGGCCAAGATCCTCTTTGGAATTGAGCTCACCCTCATGTTCAAGAGTTATCCGGCCAGATGCACTGCCGATACCCGTTACCTGAAAAATAGCTGCATTTTGGCAATTACTTACCAGAGCTAAAAAGACATTATTCGGGTCTTTATCTGGGTCTTTATCTGGGTCTTTATCTGGATCTTTAAAATGATTTGTCAGTTCTTTTGCAAAATCCTGATCACTTTTACTACTTTTCGGCTCACTCTCTGACGCAATCTCAAGACTAGCAGAGGCTGATGCATGCGAAGTCACTCTGGCATGACTGCCTTCCACCCCTCTTACTACAATGACATCTCGTCCCTTTAGTGGAAAGATCACTTCAGAAGGCATGCTTGCGCTGGTTGCCTCAAATCCCTCCAGCGGCTGATCAAATCTCCACAGGAAACCAGCGCTATCATTGAGCACACTGGTCATTGCGACGACGTCTCCCACGCATCCCCGATACCCTGCCATACGAATATCATGCGATAAAAGCTGAAAGGCATAACGGGCACTTTCCTGCACGCGCGCCATCGCCTCATTGACGCGATAAGTATTCTGACTGGAAGACATTACAGTCACCACTCCACCGAGTAATACTAAGCCGATGGTCATGGCAACCATTACCTCCACCAAGGTTAATCCTTGCTGTTTCTGTTCTGTCTGCATGTGCTTCATGCTGTCTTTCACAAGCGAGTAGTCATAACAAACTGCTGTGGAGCTAGTTCACCCCGGCTATCGTCCCATTGAATAGTGATAGTCACTTTATTATCAGTGTCTATACTAATGGCGCCGTTACCTGCCGGCAGACGCAACGCAAGCTCATTCAGCCAGGCTTGGACATCTCCAGGCACCTCTGCTTCTACTTCCGCCGCTGCTTCTGCTTCCGCCGCTATTGCTGTTTCTGTTTCTGTAGAAACATCTTCCGGGAATGAATGGTTATAGCCGCCTTCTCCAGCCGAGGTCCGGTTGGCACGCATGCTGTCCAGAATGCTGTACGCCAGTATGGAAGCAGTCGAGCGGAAACTGGCGCTCTGATTACTTTTTAATCCGGCGGTTTGCAACCCTGCCAGCCCAAGCAATCCGATTGACAGGATGATGATCGCTACCAGCACTTCAATCATGCTGACACCTGTCTGATAACGTTGATAAGCATTCAGCATGATGCGACTTTCTCCACTCTTGGTCGGCCGGAACTAATCACGACAATATTGCGCCCGCTGGTCTGATTACATAGATAAAATGTGTCGTTGGATACACCTTGACTACGCCCATTGGGTAGATAAGAGATCCCTTCATTTAAATTGTTTCCTGTACTGAGTGTGCTGCCTTTCAATGCTGGAAAAACTCGCAGCACTTCATCACCGGTATCTACAGCGCCTGCTGGATTTGCGTCACTGAATATAATCCAGCCATCCTGCCAGCTATCTCCATTACAGGTTGCGCCGTCTGCGCTTTTGCAGATAGTGACTCGCACGCCCCGTTTCACCGCTTCGGAACGGGCATAATGCAGTGCAGTCATTAGTTCATTTGCCTGTGTGGTCAGGCGTGATTCCCGCATCAGGGACTGATAGCTCGGCACCGCCACGGCAAGCAGGATAGAGGCAATACTGATGGTGATCATCAGCTCGACCAGGGTGAAACCCTTGCTGACAGATACAGTCATTTTGCTGTTCCCATAGATAAAACTGTTTTTGTGATCCCGACCGGATTAATACCCGGACAAAAGAATGAACCCGATAGCCGCATTTCTTCCGGCTACGTTCCGGATCAACGACCATTACCTATGGAAACTTTAGGATTTCTGGAGGGCTGCAGTTACGCAAGATATGTACAGCAAACCAGATCAACCAAATGAGGGAAAAAGAAAAGAGGTAACTATGAAAAAGTTCGGGAAGAACAGGAAAAGATCAATCGACCGTAAGCCTCCAACGCTACCACCTATCCATATTTTTTCAATAATGCTTCGATGGCCTCTGGTGCAAGCGGCAGCAACTCATCGATTCGGCTATTAGGCCAGGCAGGGAGTTTTTCGAGGGTGTCGGTC
>WBZO01000519.1_pt1 | contig 80140 bp, 77 predicted proteins | sample 5204261 | NCBI WGS metagenome assembly WBZO01 (sample SAMN12412400, study PRJNA552823) | activated sludge metagenome | isolation source: activated sludge from anammox sidestream of wastewater treatment plant... | place: USA: North Carolina | collected 2017-09 | reverse complement strand
AAGGTGGTAGCTTTTGCAGTGGCGTCGGTATAGCTCGTGAGGTTGCCGTTGGTGTCATAGGCATAACTGATACTGCGTGTGCCGTCTCCCACCGTACTGATGCGTGCCCCACTGTAGGTGAAGTTGAGTACCCGGCCCAGGCTGTTGGCAACCTGAGTGAGGTTGGCACCGCTATAGGTAAACTTGGCCTGCACACCATTCGGATGCGTGTAGGTGACGATCTTGCCGGCACTGTTGAAGGCGAGCATGGCACGGTTCAGGGTCTCGTAACGATAGGTGCCGTCCGTGTGTTTGGTGAGCCGTGCCGCATTGCCCGGGGGCGGGTTGTGGCTGCCATCAGGCAGCTTGACGAATACTTCACCGTTCAGGCCCTGAACCACGACCACGGTGTTGTCGAGCAACTGGTCGGCGAACCAGCGCTGGCCCACCGTGGCGACCACCATCTTATCCAGCGGCTTGGCTGCATCGGTCAGCAGATCGAGTGACACCAGTTTCTCGACCAGTGTAGGCACCGCATCGAGCGCGGAATCCTCACCCATGCCCTGGAAGCCGTCCGAGCCCACCCGCACGCTGGCGGCCAGGCTGTGTGTCCAGCCCTTGCCCAGCGGGCCGTCTTGTGTACGCATGCCTGAACTGTAGAGCTTGTTCAATCCGAGGCCGTGCGGAAATTCACCTGCTCCGGTCTGGATGTCTTCACTGGCAAAGAGGAAGTGGCCAGATGCGAAGTCAATGGGGTCATTGACAAGATCTATACCGGCCCGGATCAACTCCCGTGCACTCATGGCCCAGCTGGCGGAGTTATTTACCGCTACCACAGGAGTGTTGTTTATGCCGAACCCACCTGCGAGTCCACCGCCAATGATGGCGCTGATCGTCCACCCGGTGCTGTTGATAACGAAATAGCCTGCACCTGACCAGCTGCCCTCGGTCAGAGTGCAGTTCTCCGGCAGAATCAGCCGGTTGCCAGCCGTAACCTGGCTCTGGAAGGTGGCCAGCCACGATGCGCAGCCCACCAGATTCGGCTGTACCGCCGAGGCATAGTTCGCCGACGTAGCGTTGTAGATTTTCTTGCTGCCGGCCACCGCCATGTCGATCAGCTTGACCGTCGACACCGCGCCTACACCGGCGGTTTGCTGTACTGCCGTCGATTCGAAGATACTCGCGTGCATGGATACACTGTAGAAAGCAGCACGCTCTTTCGCTGCATCTGCACTTTGGCTGACGACACTCACCAGGTTACCCGGCAGGTCGACGTAAGGAGCAGCGTTGTAACCAGCGATACCGATCTGGTGGTGGAGCAGCGTGTTGGTCCCCGCCAGCCGGTCAGTGATGTAGTTAGCATGATCGACTTGTGCGATCCAGGTTGCGGACAGTACCGCCAGCGATGAACCGAGTACGACTTCAGAGGCGTCAGCACTGCCTGCGGCTTTGGCTGTATCGAGCTGGCTGCGGTAGCGCTCGATGAGCCCGCGTCCGGCCGGCCCCCAGCCGTTACCGATCAGGAAGGTGCCCCCTGCCACGATCGACTGAGGGAAACTCTGGTTGGCGAAAGTATTGCTGTAGGCACCATGGGTAACGTCGAAAGTAACGGTACCCATGGTGCCGGGTGTGACCGCGGTGCCAGTGGCTTGTACCGTGCCATCGAGCATCAGTACTGGCTGGTTTGAGGCGTTGTAGGTAAGGGTGAGCCGTTTGCCGTAGATTGCATCCGACGTGTAGGTCTTGTCGATACCCTGGTAGCGAATACGCAATGTCGGGCTGTAGTTGGCCGGGATCGTCACCCATTCGGTGAGGGCAACGCTCGTGTCCTGGTAGGGCAGGCTCGCCTGGCGCAGTGCACCGCCCGTATGAGGGGCAATGGTTTTGCCGCCGATGACATCATCGAGTGTACCGGCAGGCAGATTGGTGCGCAGGTATGTGGCCAGGCTGTTGGAATAGGTGGTGAGGTTGTTGCGGATGTTGGTCCGGTTGATGTTCTGAATGTAATCTGCGGTAACCGTCGCACCGCTTTTGGCTGAGGTCAGATAGGTACTGGCGTTGTAGCCGCTGGCCGTGGTGAGGTTGATCCCCGTTTTATGGGTATGCGACTTGAAGGCCGGATCAAAGTAGTAGTTGGTCCCTCCGATATTGACTTTTACCCATACGTGGTCGAACTTCATGCTGTAGAGCGCCGCAGTCGAGCCCGGGCAGCTGCCTGCCGCAGTCGCCGTAACCGAAGCTACCGGAATCTGGGCATTGCCAAAAAGATTGAGCACCCCGCACACGTTGCTGGTACTCACGCCGAGCCAGTCCTGCACCTGTGCGGCTGTGAGGTCGATACGCCCCTTGACGTGATTGGCGGTAAAACCTGCCTGGCGCAGCAGTTGCACCATCAATGTGGCCTGGTCGAAGGCAGTCCCCTGGTTGTCGAGCAGGGTGCCGATCGCTCCTTTCTGAAGACCCCAGGAGGGGTAATAGGCGATGTTGTTGCGTACATATTCGTAAATCAGATCCGGATCGTTCTTGAGGGCACGCGCCAGTTCTGCGATCGAGGCCGGCCCCGTGGGTGCCGTGTCGCCTGCTATACGCATCATCGGTTGCATCGCCTCACCGCTGGAAGGCGTTGTTCCCGGCCCGGTTTCGCTCGGCACGCCCTGGTTCAGCCCTTTGGGCAGTGGGCGGGCATGGATGGCCTGCTCGGATTCTTCCGGAGTGACGGGCGCGAGGATGACCCGGTTGACCCCGGGGCCGTATTCAGTCCGCTCCCCGCGGAGGGCTTGTGGTTGTGCTTTACCGGTTGTACGGATATCTGCAGCAGGTGCTTCGACCACTGCCGGCACGCCCTGGCCAAACTGGATGTTGCCTTCGGCCAGTACGGCACCCGGAAGCATCCCTGCCAGGAGCAATAACAGTACACTCATACCTGCGCCCACAGCCGCACGACGCGGACTTTTGTTGCGTTCGAACATCATCAGACTCCTGAAGAATATGCGCAACTCGGGGGCTCGTTTATCCCAACGATACTTCCTCGGGGCGCAGGACAATAATGTGATCCGTTTGGCGGATCGCTTAAAAACTACTGACTACGGTGTACTGTGAAGAAACTGATGAAACGTGCGACTGACTGCCGCAAGGAGGGTCAGGGGACGCCAGTGGTGATCTGGCTGACGCGGTTGCCTGCCGCATCGTAGGTGTAGGTGATGATGACTCCGTTACTGTAAGTGGTGGTCTTGACTCGACCCAATGCATCATAGGTGTAGCTGACAGATCCGGCGAACACCGAAACCGAAAGCCCCAGCAAAGTTGCAACCGTGAGGAATCGAAATGCCACGCCTGTGGCAGGTGTACGCTTGATGATTTGTTGCGTGCTCATTAATTCCTCCAGGTAAATGGACTGCTAATTTCTGACAATCAGGACAGGACTCGACTACACTTTCTGCATTTCACATTTTGCATAAATAAAGAATATTCATACATTTCGCGTATATTATTTGTAACAACAATCCAGATTGTCAATAATCGACGACAAAAATATTTATCTCATATGCGTGATAAAAATCACATGCATTTCTTGCATGGTATGGATCAGTCTCTGTTACCTGGTTTCCTTACTGCTTGCCGGACTGTCTGGCTGTGGTGGTTGGCCGAGATGGCCTGGCTGGTGAGGCCAATTATGGATCGATTCATTGGTGTACAAGCTCCACTGATATTGGCAACAGATGCAACCGGGATACTCTCTCTTCCTGTACACAATTCCGAACAGACACCTGACTGGCAGGATGCATCTACAGGGCGTTCCGTGATTGTTCTGCTGCATCCCGAGCAGATTATGCGATTGTCTCTGACCTTGCCTCAGTCGGCACGGGCGAATCTGAAATCCGCAGTACGATACCGACTGACTGTAGAGGCGCCAATCGATGAAGCAGCTCTGTACTTCGATATCGGCGACATTACGGCAGTACATGCCCGTGACGAGATCATCGTGGACGTTGCGCTATGTAAAAAAACTCTTGTGGCCGATCTGGAGAAGACTGTCAAATGTACTGGAGCAACTGGTTTTCTCGTTGGTTTTTCACCAGGGGGTGAGCTGCCCCCTAAATACAGGTTCCATACTTCGTACAACATGCGACAAAACCCGGCCACAGCGCGGCTCAACCGGTGGTTGACCGTATCAGCCATTGGTATCATGCTCGCTGCCGGCCCGGTGCTTTACCTGAGTGCGTCCTGGCTCGAGGCCGGCGTCCGGGTCCGGATCGACGAAGGACGAGCAGTACAGGGGAATGCCATACATCTTGCTGAAGAGCATGCGCGGGTCCGCGCGATACGAGATCTACTGGCTCAAACACAAAAATCACCCGGGGTTTTGCGCGTCATGGAGGATATCGCAATGTATCTGCCGGGCCAGTCATGGATCAGCCAGTTTCAATATGAGCATGGGTATCTCAAGCTGTTGGGTTATGCGGCGGATCCGACGGCAACAGCACGCGCACTTGAGCAATCAGAGCATTTGAAAAGTATAAAGCTGGAATCAGTATCGCAGCTGGAGCCGAGAGCAGGTGGCGAGAAGATCCCTCAGTTCGTATTGAACGCGACTTTCGTCAACCAGGAAACTAAGTGACGCCATTCCCTGCAATGGCACGACGAGCTCTTGCGCTTGCTGTTGGAGTTTTGTTGCTGACCAGTTTCTGGTCTATTGTCGTCCGTCTGCTCTACGTTCTGCCCACAACTGCCATCGAACGATTGGATGACACGCGCTTTGAGCTCCATCGCCTGCAGGCGTTAGCCATTGAGAGCAGTGACTTCACCCCTGATGATCTCATCCAGCTTGAACAGTCAGTTGCCGCACTGGTATTTCCCTCATCGAATGACAATGCTGCCTTTGTTGATGCCGTTAACATGCTGATCCATGACTCGGATGTGCAATTGCTAGAACTGCGGACGGCAGATCCATTTAACGATGGGAATCTGACCCGCTTCGCGCTGGACGTACGCATAAACGCGCCCGAGGAAAAGTTAGTACATCTGTTGAAATCACTCGAACGCCACCGGCCACTCCTGATCATCGATCGTGCCGTTGTTCTGGCCACTGCTGCGGCGTCCGACGATACTTCACCCCCCCTTTCCGTAGAACTTCGAATTTGGGCTTTTGCTGCAGAATACTGACAACTTCACTATGGCAAAGCCAATGTTCAATAGACAGACAACCATTCTGCTTATCCTCAATACCTGTGTGATCTCGGCGTTTGTACTCATCCACTGGATAGTGTTGGATCATTCGGATGATTTATCAACGGAAGGCCGGAACGTACCGTCTGAGACCACCCCCCTGAATATTCCAATGGAGACATTACCGAATGCGCTGGAACAGACATTATTATTTTCTTCTTCACGCACCCGTACGGTAATATCTTCTCCCGAATCCACGGTGCCCCCGGATGCTGCCCCCCCGCGTCTGGTGGGTATTGTCGAAGAAGAAGGGCACAAACGATTTGCCCTGCTTGAGGATGAGACTGCCACTTCCAGAAAGCTCGTCGCGCAAGGGGATACATTCGAGACATGGATGGTGGTTTCAGTCACATCCGATGCCATTCATTTGCGAAGCCGCTCAGATATCAATGATGGAGTCCATCCATCTTCTGATATCGAGCTCCGATTAAGGCCGTCTGTCCCACCTTCCCAAAATTTCAACCCATGAATCGATTCCAGACATTCTTTATCGGAACTGCCATGCTGGCAGGGCTAAATGCATGTTCTACGACACGACCACCTGAACCGGCTCCTATTTCGACATGGAAAATCATGCCGGCGGTACCGACGCAACCGAGCGATGCTGCGTCATCAACCTCCACTACTCCGGAGCATCCCACCGGCATCTCAACGGAGTATTTCGAAGCCGGCTGGAGAGGACCTTCATCTTCCAAGGTTGGAAAGTTTGCCTTTGCAGACACTGGCGAGCGTTTCGAACTCAACTTCAACGAAGCCGATATCCGCGGTGTAATCGATGTGGTGCTCGGGGAAATGCTCAAACTTGACTATGTTGTCTCACCTGCAGTACAGGGCCGCATTACGTTGCGGACAAGTCGCCCGGTATCGAAAGCTTCTCTACTTTCTGCCCTGGAAGCAGCGTTGGGTACGGTTTCAGCGGTAATACTGAAAGATGAGCAAACCATCAGCGTGTTGCCATGGAGTGAAGCACCTCAAAGAGTCAGGCCTGCCCAGCGCCTTGCCTCTGCAATGCCTCCCACTCCCGGCTATGCTGTGGAAATCATTCCGCTCCGGTATATCAATGCAAATGACATGCAGGCGATTCTTGACTCATTCGTCCCGAAGGGAATAGTTCTGCAGGCTGATACACGTCATGGGCATCTGGTCGTTGCGGGCAGCAGTCAGGATCGCGGCGCTATTCTCCATACCATCGAAAATTTCGATGTGGATTGGCTCAATGGAATGACTTTTGCGCTCTACAAACTTTCTCAGAGCAGGCCGGAAGCCGTTGTTACGGAGCTCAGAGAGATTTTCCAGGGCGAGATCGATCTTTTTACCACTCGTATCCATCTCGTACCCCTTGAGCGAATGCAAGCCGTACTCGGTGTAGCTCAGAATAAATCTGATCTCGAATTACTGCGTGAGTGGATCGAGCGCCTCGATGTTTCGAAGTTAGGTGCACAACGCATTTTTGTCTATAACGTGCAGAACGGAAATGCCAAAGATCTGGTGGCGCCCCTTCGACAGGTGCTGACCGGCGAGATGCAGGCAACAACTGCTTCAGGTACAACGGTATCACCGACATCGACACCAATGTCGACACCACAGATGCCCGCAGCAGCCCCCTCTCTCTCAGCTGAACCGTCTATATCCGGTTCTCAAACGAATGTCGGTCGACTTGTTGCAATCGAAGAGAACAATTCATTGATGTTCTACGGCACTGAGGATGAGTTCCGTGTCATCCAGGAGGCGCTCAAGCAGATCGATGTGCTACCGCGCCAGGTCATGATCGAGGCATTTCTGGCCGAAGTGACTCTGAACAACAACCTGCGCTATGGTGTTCAGTGGTTCTTCGATTCGGGTGAAAACACCGTTACACTGAGCGCAACCGATGTCGGCTCAGTGGCATCACAGTTCCCTGGCTTCTCCTATATTTACGCGGGCAAGGCGAATGCTCGCATTGTCTTGAATGCCCTTCAATCCAAAACAGAAGTAAAGATTTTATCCGCACCCAAGATTTCCGTATTGAACAACCAGAAGGCAAGCCTGCAGGTAGGCGATCAGGTTCCCATCGTGACTCAGACATCTCAAGGAACGGTAGTGAGTGGAGCGCCGGTCATCAATACGATTCAAATGCGCGATACAGGCGTCATCCTGGAGGTGATACCTCGTGTTAATGATAACGGGAATGTGATTCTCGATGTCACCCAGGAAGTAAGCGAAGTTGCACAAACCACTTCATCCGGTATTGATTCGCCAACCATCCAGCGACGGAAAATTCATAGTGTCATTGCAACCCGGGATGGCTTCACAGTCGCACTTGGCGGGCTGATCCGGGAAAATGGCAGCGCCGGCAACAGTGGTGTACCTTTGATCAAGGATGTGCCGGTCATCGGCAATCTGTTCAAGAGCAACACCTCTGATATCCGCCGTACTGAGCTGGTCGTCCTGCTTGTTCCTCATGTAATGCGTAACCAGATGGAGACACAATCGGTTGCTGACGCGTTAGTTGATGGCCTCGAGGCGGCTTCCCGTCTGGCCGAGCGTGCTCGTCTTCCTGCCCCATTACGTGCACAGTAGGGGTTTTGTCCTCCTGCATACGCTGTGGCTTCTCCTCGCAGCAACCACCCTCATTGTGGGTTCGATGATGGCTGTTTTTTATTCAGCCGAGGAGCTTACGATCTCGGAGCGACGGCTTAGAGCCGATCTTGCACATGAATCGGCCGTGGAAATGGTTATCTATGATGTCCTGGTCAAAGGGAACAGAAGTATCTGGATAGGTGACGGTATTGTTACTCGAAATGTACAGATCGGAGAGCAAATGTTCAGTGTTTCAGTTCAGCAGGCGACAGGACTCATAGATGCCATGACATCTGATTCACGGATACTGAGTCGACTGTTGGCGTGGCTTGCCATCCCCCGGAACTCACGTGAGCCCGATTTCCTGTCAGCACGTTCGACAGGCACCCTTCGCCCTGCAACCTACACTGATTTGCAGGCAATGCTTGGTCTCAGCCATAGTGCATTTGCCTGTCTCTATCCTCACATTACATTTTACTCAGGCCGGGTGGAACCCGACTGGCGGTATGCATCGAATGATCTGGTCGAACTTGTTGGATTGAGATCCAGATCTGCCGGAACGCACTCTGTCCTGAATGACGATACGTCGTCCCATAATGTTACTGGCGCCACGCTTCGCGTGAATGTGCTTCCCGGGAATACCTCAGATGAGGCTGCAGGGCTTTCCGTCGAAGTGACGATCACCGGACAAATTGATCCCAGTCATCTCATAAGAAGCTGGAAGCGTATTACCAGGATGGATAATAGTAAGCAGTGCCGTAACCTCAACACCCAATAGCAGAAAAATAAACTACCCTGCTACAAGCAACGGGGTAGTTTATTGATAGGATAGTTTCTTCCCGGAGAGCAGGAATCCGGGAGAGAGGCTGAAAACTGCTTGTTCCTGCCTTCAGAAGTTTTGCAGAGAGGGAAATATATAGATTATGAAAGGATTATATTCAGCCCTATATTTCTTGAGGATTTTTTATGCGCTACTCAACACAGATCAGGCCTATTAGTTATCTAAAAGCAAATGCCGCTGAGGTTCTAGCTCGTTTAACCGAAAACAGGGAACCATTGGTCATTACTCAGAATGGAGAAGCTAAAGCTGTTATTCAGGATATCGCCTCTTTTGAAGAGACACAGGAAACGTTAGCATTGCTAAAAATTCTTGCACTCGGCAATGCTGAGATCGAAGCGGGTGAAGTGCAGCCGGTACATGAGGTCATCACAAGATTGCGTACCAGGCAGACAATAAAATAATGGCGATCCGCCAATATGAAGTACTGTTTACTCGGGGTGCTGAGCAAAAGGTGTATATCTACTTAATTGCTGATGGCCGGCGTGATATGCAATCTCTTTTAATGCACCGATTACTGGGGAAATGAGGCTTGAGCCACTTAAATCGAGAAGGCGGGATAAATGAAGATTGTAAGACGCTCATGGCAGTGATCCCAATGGCAAATCGTATCAGACAAGAAAAAGCTGGTAAGCAGGGTTGTCATTTTCATCCCAGAAGCTGTAGCCCAGTTTATCGAGGAACTCCCTGAATTCCTGTTTTTCTTCCGGCGGAACTTGTATACCGATCAGCACACGGCCGAAATCGGCACCATGATTACGATAGTGAAACAGGCTGATGTTCCAGTGGTCACTCATCTGATTCAGAAAATTCATGAGTGCACCCGGGCGATCAGGGAATTCAAAGCGATACAGAATTTCATGCCTGACTTCTCTGCTGCGCCCGCCCACCATGTGGCGGATATGCAGTTTGGCCATTTCGTTATCAGTCATATCTTCGGTTTTCAAACCGTTTTCCTGCAGAATCTCGATCAAATGTAACGATTCTTCCCGATTTCGCACTGATACACCGACAAAGACATGCGCCATCTCGGGGTCCGCATAGCGGTAATTGAATTCAGTGATATTACGAGCGCCCAGCAGATTGCAGAATTTTTTGAAGCTGCCCGGTTTTTCAGGGATCGTGACCGCGAGGATGGCTTCGCGCTGTTCACCAAGTTCTGCCCGTTCAGAAACATGACGCAGACGGTCAAAATTCATGTTCGCGCCGGAAGCAATTGCAACCAGGACTTCGTGCAGCAAGTTTTTTTGTTTGACGTATGCCTTCAACCCGGCAATTGAAAGTGCTCCCGAAGGCTCAACGATAGAACGTGTATCCTCGAAAATATCCTTGATCGCTGCACAAATGGCATCCGAATCCACCAGGATGATGTCATCCACCAGCTCACGGCACAGCCGGAAGGTTTCCTCGCCGACCAGGCGGACAGCCACGCCATCCGCAAACAGTCCCACCTGGGAGAGTTCGACACGATAACCTGCCTGCAGGGAGCGATACATGGCGTTTGAATCAACCGGCTCAACTCCGATCACCTTGATATCCGGTCGCAGCCGTTTTACATACGCGGCAATGCCTGAAATCAGCCCTCCGCCACCGATCGGTACAAAAATTGCGTGAATCCTGCCCGGATGCTGGCGCAGAATTTCCATGGCAATCGTGCCCTGACCGGCAATTACATCGGGATCGTCGTAAGGATGAACAAATTCAGCTTCTTTTTCTTCGGCGAGATTCCGTGCATATTCGTAGGCATCATTATAAGAATCCCCTTGCAGCAACACGGCTGCACCCATTGCCATCACCGCATTGATTTTGATTTGCGGCGTGGTAGCCGGCATCACGATGGTAGCAGAGCAGCCCAGCTTCTGTGCAGCCAGTGCTACACCCTGTGCATGATTACCCGCTGAAGCGGCCACCACGCCCTGTTGCAGTACGTCCGGAGAAAGCCTCGCCATTTTGTTATAGGCGCCACGCAGCTTGAAGGAAAAAACCCGCTGCATGTCCTCTCTTTTGAGCAATACGCGGTTATGGATACGAGCAGATAATGACGGAGCAAAATCAAGGGGTGTCTCACTGGCAACGTCATAGACATGCGCAGTCAGTATCCTTTCGAGATAATCATTTACCATGGTGAAGTGTAAAAAACCGGGAGTACGACAGCACTGAGTGAGAAGCCGATTTCAGAGCTGGCATCAAATTCTGAAGAACCGTGAAATCTGTAGTAATCGCACGTCACACGTTTATTACAACCCGCGAGCAAGATCGGCCTTGAGGTCATCCGGTGATTCCAGACCGACCGCGATACGCAGCAAACCATCCCTGATTCCGGCAGCTTCACGTGCTTCCTGACTGATTCGTCCGTGAGTCGTGGTAGCAGGATGCGTCAGTGTACTTTTGGTATCACCAAGATTGGCCGTAATCGACATTAGCCGGGCGGCATCGACGACACGCCAGGCAGCTTCCCTGCCGCCTTTCACCTCGAACGAAACGATACCCCCTCCTGTTTTTTGCTGGCGCATCGCAAGTTCATGCTGCGGATGTGATGGCAGGCCGGGATAAAACACACGCTCCACCCGGGGATGAGTTTCCAGCCAGCGTGCCACTTCCAGTGCATGATCGGAATGCGCCTTTACTCTGAGATTCAATGTTTCCATCCCTTTCAGGATGATCCAGGCATTGAATGCGCTCAGAGACGGGCCGGCAGTACGCAGAAAACCGAATATGCCACTGTCCATGAGTAAATCACGTTTACCCAGGATGGCACCCCCCAGTACTCTGCCCTGCCCGTCCAGATATTTCGTTGCTGAATGAATCACCAGATCCGCACCCAGCTTGAGTGGCTGCTGTATGATCGGCGTACAGAAACAGTTATCCACTGCCAGCCATACACCGGCTCGTTTGGCTATTTCTGCCAGCGCAGCGATATCAGAAATCTCAGTCAGCGGATTGGAAGGTGTTTCCAGGAAAAACAGTCGGGTATCAGGCCTGATTGCGGCTTGCCACTCAGCAGGATCCGTTGCCGAAACAAATGTTGTCTGAATACCGAAGCGACTGAGAATATTGTTGAACAGACTGACGGTAGATCCAAACAGGCTGCGCGAAGCAACAATGTGATCCCCGGCAGACAACAGGCCCATGACACAGGTGAGAATGGCAGACATACCGGAAGCAGTCGCAATACAGGCTTCTGCATCCTCCAGAACGGCCAGCCGTTCCTGCATTGCAGTCACGGTCGGGTTAGTGAAACGCGAATAGATATTCCCGGGCTCTTGTCCAGAAAAACGCGCTGCAGCCTGGGCAGCGCTATCAAATACAAAACTCGAGGTCAGGTAAAGTGATTCCGAATGTTCATTGAATTGACTGCGGTGAACACCGGTATGAATGGCCAGCGTTTCTGGATCCAGATCGTTCGTCATGATTGTTCTTTTATGATTAATCCGTTGATAACAGAGCTAAATCAAGCTGAGTGGTACGCTCACCCTGAGACAGGCCGGGATTGTTGCGTTGAGATTCGATTCTGCAGAGATATTCCTGAGTGATATTGCCTGTGATGTATCGCCCATCGAAACAGGATGTTTCAAAATTTTTGATTTGTGGATCGATCTGAGTAATTGCCTGTCTGAGCGCACCCAAGTTCTGATAAACCAGATAATCCGCACCGATTTCACGACATATTTCCTCATCGGTTCGATCTGTTGCAATCAGTTCCTGACGAGTTGGCATATCGATACCGTAAACATTCGGGAAACGTACCGGGGGCGCGGCCGAAGCAAAGTAAACTTTGTTGGCACCAGCCTCACGCGCCATCTGGACGATTTCCCGACTGGTGGTTCCACGCACGATGGAATCATCGACCAGCAGGATATTCTTGCCGCGAAATTCTATTTCGATCGCATTCAGCTTCTGCCTGACCGATTTCCGGCGTTGTTGCTGGCCTGGCATGATAAAGGTTCTGCCCACATAACGATTCTTGACGAACCCTTCCCTGAAACTGATCCCAAGACGGTTGGCAAGCTGCATGGCACTCGGACGGCTGGATTCCGGAATCGGAATGACAACATCGATATCGAGATGTTGCATGGAAGTACTGATCTTATCCGCCAGATTGACACCCATGTTGAGGCGGGTTTCATAAACCGATATTCCATCCAGCATCGAATCAGGCCGGGCGAGATAAACGTACTCAAAAATACAGGGATTCAGGCTGGGTAGAGCAGCGCACTGATGGCTGTAGAAATGCCCTTCCATATCGATAAAAATGGCTTCTCCGGGAGCAACATCGCGGATGAGACGAAAACCCAGCGTATCCAGCGCAACACTTTCGGAAGCCACCATGTACTCGGTACCCGCATCTGTTTCTACTGAACCGAACACCAGTGGCCTGATTCCGTACGGATCGCGGAATGCGAGCAGACCATAGCCTGCAATCATGGCAATGACGGCATAGGCACCCTGACAGCGTTCGTGTACACCGGCTACTGCCGAGAAAATCTCAGCCGGGTCAAGCTGATAACCGACGGCACGTTCCTGCAACTCGTGCGCCAGTACATTCAGCAATACTTCTGAATCGGAATGCGTATTGACGTGACGCCGGTCTGCAAGAAACAGTTCCTGATTGAGGGTTTCCGCATTGGTCAGATTACCGTTATGGGCCAGCACGATACCAAACGGGGAATTTACGTAAAAAGGCTGTGCTTCGGCAGGAGAAGTTGAAGATCCCGCCGTGGGGTAGCGCACATGGCCGATTCCCATGTACCCCGGCAGCGCACGCATATCCCGGGTACGGAAAACATCTCGTACCAGACCGAGACCTTTATGCATGTGAAAGCTGTTACCTTGTGCAGTAACGATACCGGCAGCATCCTGACCACGGTGCTGCAGCATCAACAGACCATCATAGAGCAACTGATTGGCGGGTGACCGGGCTACCACGCCTAAAATTCCACACATAGCGAACTCGCTGAAAAAAGTGGATTATAAGACTTCCTGCAACTGACTGCCTGTATCTGTATGAGCCACGAGATACGCATTTTATTCGGTCACGACATGAATATTAGCTGTTTCTGTCGAAACCAATGAGATTTCTGAAATCCTGAGGTAACCAGGGAATGATATCTGCTGTCATTACTTCCAGAGGTTCGCTCAGTACCGCCTGTTTCCAGAAGGGCTGTTGCGGCAGTGGCGTAAAACCAGCCGCCATTATCAGAAACAATACAATCACCAGCCCGCGAATCATCCCGAATAGTGCCCCCAGCATCCTGTCTATCAGACCGAGCCCCACTCCCCTCACCAGTGCGGACAGCAGTTTGGACGCCAGCATCGTGATCAGGAGAACGATGAAAAATGTCGCACTGAATGCGACCAGCATGCGTATGGATTCGTCCTCGACCATACCTGTCAGCAAAGGTGCCACATTGATTGAATAACGGCTGGCGGCAAAGAATGCAATGATCCAGGCAAGAAGCGACACTATTTCATGTACCAGACCGCGCGTAATACTCAGCAAGGCTGAGAAAGATATGATTCCAATAACGATGTAATCAAAAACGGTCATTTAGTCGTCACGACACCGCTCAAGCCGGTCTTTTTCAAGCGTTCATGCTCTGCTTCGGCAGCGTCCCGTGTGGCAAACGGGCCGATACGCACGCGAGTCATTTCATTGTTGCCGACCCTGATCGTCTCAGTATATGCCCTGATTCCGTTTACAACGAGATTCTGCTGTTGCTGCTTTGCTTTGGAAACATCGGAAAATGCACCCAATTGTATGACAAATGCACCTTCCTGTACTTTCGCATTGTTACTGGCAGGCACCTTCTCCTGCACAACCGGCGCCGGAACTGAAGCCGGAGTGGATTTTACAAACGGTGGTTTTTTAGCAGGAACCGGTATTCCACTCGTGCTTCTACCACTTTCTATTTTCCCGGAGTACTCGGAGTCACTGAAAGGTAACGGTTTATCCGGATCAGATGCAATCTCTGCTTCATCAATGGCTGGAGCATTTTCCGGAGTCATCCACGGATAAGTTTCTGCTGTCAGTTCATCGGAAGGAATCTGGATATCGATCTGCTGTTGTTCCTGCTGAGGTGCATCATCAAGAATCATAGGCAGAAAGACAACCGACAGAATCACGAATGTAACGGCACCGATAAAGCGTCTTCTGGCACGCTTCCTCAGGAGAATTTCTTCTTCACTGACATTTTTGATCATTTTTGATTATCCGCTCATCTTTAAGAATCTGATTCGCCTAAACCCGTCATCACTGGGCTAACGGTATGAAACGACCCGAATACGCATATTCTATCATCATCACTGGCATGTTCATGTGCGTAAACATAGGCACTCTGCACATCCGGGAACGCATGCAGAATATTCCGCCGTTCAACACCAGCATCTTCGAGTGCCTGCAGGATTTCACTCGCCGATGCACCCCTCGCTACATCCAGACTCGAGATCAGCCAGTAATCCACATTGTTTTTCAGTGCTCGAAGCGTGCCGGCCATATCCTTGTCTTTCAGCATCCCTACCACTGCATAAGTACGCCCTTTTACCGGCAGAGTTTCCAGGTTGGCCGACAATCTGCGAGCTGCTGCCGGATTATGCGCCACGTCCAGAATGATCACAGGTCGTGCTGAAATCATTTGAAATCTGCCCGCCAGGGTGACTTCGACCAATCCGCGACGGATGGCATCCATCGGGACAGGAAATACCTCTTCCAGGACTTCCAGTGCAGCCAACACTGCACTCGCGTTTTGCAATTGACAGTCTCCCTTGAGAGCCGGCAGCGGTAAGCTGCAATGACGCCCGGACACGCCCTGATAGCGCCATTGTAGATGATCTGCGGTATAGCTGAAAGCTTCATCGATGCAGTAGAGTCTGGCATTCGTGGCTCGCATCTTTTCACGAAGATTGCCGGGGATATCCGATTCGGCACAGATCGCCGGTTTGTCTGCCCGGAAGATACCGATCTTCTCCTGACCGATGGCTTCCCGTGTCGATCCAAGGTAATCCGTATGATCCAGACCGATACTGGTCAGAATCGCACAGTCGGTATCGAACACATTGACTGCATCCAGGCGCCCCCCCAACCCGACTTCCAAGATAGCCACATCCACACGCGACCGCAGGAATATCAGCATGGCAGCCAGGGTACCGAATTCAAAATAGGTCAGCGTAGTCTGAACTGATTCACGTGCAGATTCAATTTCAGCGAATACCTCACACAAGGCTTCATCAGTGATTTCATGTCGATCGATCCGTATCCGCTCGTTGTAACGCAGCAGGTGCGGTGAGGTATAACACCCCACCCGGTAGGATGCGCAGCTGAGTATCGACTCAAGCATCGCGCAGACCGAGCCTTTGCCATTTGTGCCGGCAATGGTAATGATGGGAAACTCCGGCTTCAATTTCAAGGCATCTCTGACTTTCTCCACCCGTTCCAGACCCATATCGATCATTTTAGGGTGAAGTTTTTCGAGATAGCTTAACCAGCTCTCCAGGGTTGCCAGCCGGATATCAACCATCGATCTGAATGAGGAGGAGTAAAAGAAGTATTGCCGCCATGACAAACAGCAGACTTACATGGTCACTTTCATTTGACATGGCAGCCGTTCAAAGGGTAACAGCGGGTTTCAAGCAATCCGGACTTGATCCGCGATTGAATCAACAACCATCAGAGATCTGCAGGCACGGCAGTCGATGATACGGGAACCGGGATACGCATCAGTAATGTGCAGAGATTTGCCAGCCGATCACGTATTTCGCGGCGATCGATGATCAAATCTATGGCACCATGCGCCAGTAAAAACTCTGCTCGCTGAAAACCTTCGGGTAAGGTTTGGCGTACGGTTTGCTCGATGACACGCGGCCCGGCAAAACCGATCAGTGCCCCGGGTTCGGCAATCACGACATCGCCGATGAATGCGAAGCTGGCAGAAACTCCTCCCATCGTAGGATCTGTCAGCACAGAAATAAAAGGCAGCCGCTCTTTACTCAACTGCTCCAATGCCGCGGTCGTCTTCGCCATTTGCATCAGCGAAAACAAGCCTTCCTGCATACGGGCTCCCCCGCTTGCGCTGAAACAGATGAAAGGCAGGTGATGTGTAACACAGGTTTTTACAGCACGAACGAAACGCTCACCAACCACAGATCCCATGGATCCACCCATAAAGCCGAATTCGAAAACAGCAGCAACGACCGGGACCGATTTGATATTACCACGCATGGCTACCAGTGAATCCGTCTCGCCAGTAACTTCATGTGCATCGCTCAGCCTGTCCGTATAACGTTTGCTGTCACGAAATTTCAGGGGATCCTGCGGAATGATATCGGCACCGATTTCGTGGCGATCCCGAGGGTCCAGTAACAACTCGAGACGCTTGCGGGCTGAAATGCGGTTGTGGTGACCACATTTGGGACAAACATTGAGATTTTTTGCCAGATCGGTACAGTAAAGTACAGCCTCGCAACTGGCACATTTGCTCCACAAGCCTTCGGGAACGGCCTTTTTCTCACCGTTCTCCTTACGTTTGATTTTGGGTGGAATGATGCTTTCAAACCAGCTCATACATCACTTCTCCATGATAGAAGAATGATCGGATTTTGCGTCGATTGCACGCCGCAAAGACTCTACCAGGGCTCCCACATTTGCCAGCAGATCCGCTGCTGGAGAGTGTTCGATTTCTTCCACGATGCGGCTGCCTATGACTACCGCATCAGCCTGTTCTGCAATACGCCGTGCCGTTTGTTCATCTCGTATACCGAAACCTACTCCAATCGGAATGCTGATGTACGAACGAAGCTGCGACAGTTTGTCGCCAACCTCATGCAAATCAAGATGTGAAGCGCCCGTAACTCCCTTCAGAGAAACATAATAGACGTACCCGCTGGCAAGCTCCGCAACCCGCCTGATGCGTGACTCAGGTGTTGTGGGAGATAACAGAAAAATCGGATCGATGTTCTGCTCTTTCAAATAGCGCACCCATTCAGTACATTCTTCCGGCGGATAATCGACGACCAGAACACCATCGACTCCGGCATGGCCGGCCGTTTGCACAAAATCTTTATAGCCCATAGCCTCGATCGGATTGGCATACCCCATAAGGACCACCGGTGTGCTCTGATTGGTTTTCCTGAACTCGGCCACCATGGAGAATACATCTTTCAGACTGATGTGATGTTTCAATGCACGCTCTGAAGAGCGCTGTATGGTTGGCCCGTCCGCCATGGGATCAGAAAACGGTACTCCCAGTTCGATCAGATCCACTCCGGCTTGCGTCAACCGGTGCATCAACGCCACTGTCGTAGTTGCGTCAGGATCACCCGCCGTGATGAAGGGAATGAGCGCAGCTCTATTCTGTGATTTGAGCCGGGAAAAGACAGATTGGATACGATTCATTTGACAGATGACCAGAAAAATTCAGGCAGGATGAGGTTCATGGGCTGCCCGGTTAGAGCGAAATGCCTGACTGCTGCGCTACCGTTGCCATATCCTTGTCTCCACGGCCGGACAGATTGACCAGAAGCAGCTGGTCTTTATTGAGTGTTGGTGCGAGTTTAGCTGCATAAGCCAGAGCATGGCTGGATTCCAGAGCAGGGATGATGCCCTCGAACCGGCAAAGTGCATGAAATGCGGCCAGTGCTTCCTCATCCGTCACAGCCACATACTCGGCACGGCCACAATCCTTGAGCCATGCATGCTCCGGTCCTACACCCGGATAATCCAGGCCGGCAGAAATTGAATGTGTCTCGATGATCTGACCGTTCTCATCCTGTATCAGATAAGTGCGATTACCATGCAGCACACCCGGTCTGCCCGTCACCAGCGTGGCTGCATGCTCGCGTGTATCGATCCCTTTGCCAGCGGCTTCCACACCGATCATCCGGACATTTTCTTCATCAATATAAGGATAGAACAAGCCAATGGCGTTGGATCCCCCTCCCACACATGCGATCAGAGCATCCGGCTGTCTGCCATACTCTTCCCGCATCTGTTGCCTGGCTTCATTTCCGATAATTGCCTGAAAATCTCTAACCATCATTGGATAAGGATGTGGCCCTGCCACCGTTCCAATGATGTAGTAAGTATTACTTACGTTGGTAACCCAATCACGCATGGCTTCATTCAATGCATCCTTGAGTGTGCACGAACCCGAATCAACCGGAATGACCGTAGCTCCGAGCAATTTCATACGATAAACGTTGGTAGCCTGTCGTTTCACATCCTCGGAACCCATGTATACGACACATTCCATTCCGTACCGGGCAGCAACGGTAGCACTGGCCACCCCATGCTGACCGGCACCCGTTTCAGCGATGATGCGACCTTTTCCCATTCGCCTTGCAAGCAAGGCCTGACCCACGGTATTGTTTACCTTGTGTGCACCTGTGTGATTGAGGTCTTCACGTTTCAACAGGATTTGCGCCCCCCCCAGATGTTCTGACCAGCGTTTGGCATGGTAAATGGGGCTGGGGCGACCTACATAGTGTTTGAGCTCATGAAAAAACTCTGCCTGAAATTCGGCATCATCACGATAGTACTCATACTGCTTACACAGCTCATCCAGGGCGGAAATCAGGGTTTCAGCCACGAATGTACCGCCATACGGGCCAAAATGACCACGCTTATCAGGAAGATCGTACATCTTCACAGGACCTCACTCTTTGCATGAAAGCAGAAATTTTGTTCACATCCTTGATACCTTTGGCGACCTCGACACCACTCGAAACATCGATTGCTGACGGGTGTGTCTGCTCGATGGCATCGGCAATATTGCCGGGATGAAGTCCGCCGGACAGTATCCATGGCAGCGGCAACTCTGCGGGAATGAGTTTCCAATCGAACACATGGCCAGTCCCTCCTGGTATTCCTGCTGTATAAGCATCCAGCAATAATCCTCTGGCCCCCGCGTAATGTTGCGCGTATTGTAGCAAATCCAGCCCGTCCCGGACACGAACAGCTTTAATATACGGCAGATGAAACCGGCTGCAGAAATCGGCAGACTCATCCCCATGAAACTGCAGGAGATCAAGCCCGACAGTAGCGCTGGTCTCCTCTACCCACGATTTATCAGGGTTTACATATACGCCTACCGCCCGTACGAACGGGGGCAAGCATTTCACGATCCGGCCCGCTTCTTCAGGTGAAATATATCGTTCACTCTGCGGCCATAAAATAAAGCCGATGGCATCCGCACCATGTTGCACGGCGACCATGGCATCTTCCAGGCGGGTGATACCACATATTTTTACACGGATGCGCACTTAATCTCCTTTTGACATCTCTGCCAGATTCTCCGGATAGTTATGCTCTGAATCGTTTTATATGATATCCAGCGGCCGGGTAACGTTAAAAACAGGCAAATTCCATCTGGCATCGTATCGGACACCAGACAGATACAATCCATCCGGCGAGAATGTCGGCGCGGCAAGTGTACGGTCACGTTTTTCCAGGAGTATCTGCATCCATTCAGGAGGATATTTTCCCCGGCCAACATAGACCAATCCTCCGAGAATATTTCGAACCATGTGATGCAGAAATGCATTGGCACAGAATTCAAAAACGAAAAGCTGCTGATTCCGGCTGATATTCAGTCTGATAAGCTGCCGTATGGCAGTTTTCGACTGACACTCCGATGAACGAAATGCACTGAAATCGTGCTTGCCAATCAGCAGCTTTGCTGCCATCTGCATTTTCTCAAGATCGAGCGGATAATGAACCCACCCGATTTTTCCGTGATGAATACCGGGACGGGCAGGACGACTCAACAGATAATACAAATAGGTACGCTCGGTTGCACTAAAGCGGGCATGGAAATCATCACTGACTTCCGAAGCTTCCAATATCGAGATATCACCCGGCAAAAGTGCGTTGGTTCCTCTGATCCAGGCATTCAAAGGCCGTCGTACACAGGTCTCAAAATGCACCACCTGACATAATGCATGCACGCCTGCATCAGTTCTCCCTGCTGCGACAATCTGTATTTGTTTGCCCGCAATCCCTGATAAAGCACTCTCCAGTCGGCTTTGTACAGAAAGGCAGCCGGGCTGTTTTTGCCAACCACAATAGCCACGGCCGTCATATTCCAGCGCCAGAACGATTTTCACGAAAAAATGCTTTATTCCTTTTGGGTGGTATCACTGTCATCCCGATTTGAAGACACAGAAAACCACCTGACCAGAATGGTCAATATCAGAATCTATTCAGATCAAAAGAGGTTTTTCTGGATTATCAGAAATGTTCCCGGCATTCCCGACCGGCCAAATGCTCAACTTATTTGATCCAGCATGGAACGAGCCGTGGATTGTTGCTCATCATCACCCTCGCGCAGCACTTCTTCAAGAATTTCCCTGGCTCCTTCCCTATCATCCATTTCAAGATAGGCTTTGGCCAGATCGAGTTTAGTCGCGACTTCCTGCCACTGCATTTCCTCAGCTTCAGAATATTCACCCGATTGAAACTTCGTATCAGACTTATCTCCCAGATCAAGATCAATATTCGCCAGACTGGGGCCCAAATCCGATAATTCATTCTTCACGCGCGATTCCGGTTCTTGAGCGTCCGTGTCAACCGGAAGATCCAGATCCAGATCAAAATCGATCTGGTGCTCGTTGTGCAATGAAACAAATTCTTCAACAGTATCCTGCTGCACTGAATCGGGCTTACGTTCCAGACCGGTATCAGTGGCCGTGAAAATCCACTGCTCACCTATATCATCTTTATCATTTTCTCCAGTTTCAACGATGGCCTCTTGCTTGTATTCAGTCTGATCAGGCTCTTCCGTATCGATTTTGATCTCGTAATCCAATTCATCTAGTTCGTTGAACGTCGCATCATCTTCTTCCTGAATCTGGTCGGCTGAATCATCCAGAGAAGAATCTTCCGTGATCTTCTCATCCGGCCTGCTTCCAAAAAACAACCCCGGATCGACATCAGCGTGATCGTCAGTCGAGCCGGAACTTTCCATCATTGTCGGGACAGTGGCCTGTCGGGCTGATCCAATCGTACTTTCCGAATTTTCCGGATTTTCTAAACCAGATGGCATGGCTTCAGCCATTATTGATGTCCCCGAGCCATTATCCTTCTCATTAACGTCATATAGATCATCTTCAGCGTTCAGATCCTCTGTCTGTGCTCTTCTGCGACGAACCATCGACGCTCCGAGAGCAATCGCCAGCAATGTCGCCAGGCCACCAACAACCCATTCACTGTTCTCCATCGCAGATTCAACCAGCGTATCCATCAGAGCAGGCTCCTCTGATACAGGGTCGGCTGGCTGGAGAGGTTTAGCCGATGACACCGGATTAACCGGCTGTACAGGAATGGTAACAGGCAATGCCGATTTTTCCGGAGTCTGAGCAGCAGATTCAGAAGTCTTATCAGCCACGGCTCCGGTCTGATCAGTTATTACAGGAACTGGTTGCAGGTCAGATACATGTTGAGTCTGATCTAATTCAGCCTGCCTCCTGTTCCCGGAAGCCTCCTCTTTCAACTCCAGCAGGCGCTGTAATTTGGCGACATTCTGTTCCAGAATGGCCACTCGCTCATTCGCTTCACGCAATGCCCGCTCTTTTGCAATCGCATCTTCTTCCATCATGTGCAAATAGTTCTGAGCAGTCTTGCTTTCAGCACTTTTGACAGATGAATGGCTGTCATCCAGTAGTTCACCTTTCGAAAGAATCAGCACTTCTTCCGGTTTGCCTGATCCTGCAACCGAAGCATCTTCAGAAACGGTTATGATTTTTCCCGATTGAGACTGTTTCAGCTCGTTCTTTCCCGGTGCATCGCCGGCTAGATCCGCAATTCTCTGACGATAACTGTTCCAACTTTCTTTCTGCACTGCTACTTCACGAGCAGCTTCTTTAGCCGTAATGGACGATATCTCCTCTTCGTCGGGAATGCGCAGAATGACGCCTACCTTGAGCAGATTCATATTCTTTTCGAGGAAAGCATCTCTGTTTGCACGATACAGCGCAACCAGCATGTGATTGAGACTGACGCTATCAGGGGATACCTGTCTTGCAATTCTGCTCAAGGTGTCTCCCTGCATAACCGGACCATAGGTATTACCCGTCTGAACGGCTGATTTCTCCTGAGATACCGATGGCTGCCTTTCTGCTTTAACGAAAGGCTGCGTTTCCCTCGCAGCAGTTGCAGCAGAATCTTCTGCCTGATTGCCGGCTGATTGTATAACCGGCGGCGCAGTGGCCGGTTTCCGGGTATCGGCAGGATCAAGCAGAACGTTGTACTCACGTAGCATACGCCCCGAGGATGAGTGAAGCTCGATCAGTAATTTAAGAAAAGGTTCGCTGATTGCCTGTGATGAAGCCACGCGAACATAAGGCTGTCCATCCGTTCGTTTTTCCACAGCCACGGATAAAGTCGCATGGTAGGGAGCAAGATTGATGCCTGCTTTCTGAAAAATCTTGGGTGAAGCAAGCCTGGCAGATAGCGTATTGATTTCTTTATCAGTTACAGATTCCAGAGCTATCTCTGCCTTGAGGGGCTGACCAAGATACGAGCTCACGGTCAATTTCCCCAGACCAGCCGCCTGTACGACCCAGACGGACATAAGCATACCTGTCAAAAACGCTTTGTATAAAACGCAAGGAGATATATCCCTGGCCCTGAAATTTATTATCTTCACACGAATACCCCTCGACGTTATCCGAGCGCTATGGTTCAAGCACCGTAAAAAACAGCAGATATCATAGAGAAACGTCATCATGTTTCTCTGTTGCTGCAATGGCTCAAAACCAAGAACGATTGGAAAGATGTTATGCAGCCTTATCTTCGACCAAGATGCGCAGCATCCGGCGCAGTGGTTCGGCCGCGCCCCATAATAACTGATCTCCCACCGTAAAAACAGAGAGATATTCACTTCCCATATTCAATTTGCGTATGCGGCCAACATGAATATCGAGCTTTCCGGTAACCGCAACCGGAGTAAGTTCCCTGGTAGTGGCTTCCCTTTCATTAGGAATCACATGAACCCATTTGTTGGATGCCGCGATGATTTCCTCGATCTTTTCCAGTGGAATATCCTTCTTCAACTTGATCGTCAATGCCTGACTGTGGCAACGCATGGCTCCCACTCGCACACAAATCCCGTCAACCGGTACCGGGTCATCGCCATGCCCAAGAATTTTATTGGTCTCGGCCTGTCCTTTCCATTCTTCCCGGCTCTGTCCATGTGCAACCTCGCGATCGATCCATGGAATAAGGCTTCCAGCCAGTGGAACACCAAAATTCTGAGCGGGAAATTCTTTGTCACGCAATTTTTCAGCAACCTTGCGATCGATATCCAATATATTGGAAGCAGGATCTTCCAGTAAATCTTTTGCGACATCGTGAGTTTCCCCCATTTGCTGCAGCAGTTCACGCATGTTTTGCGCGCCTGCCCCTGATGCCGCCTGATAAGTCATGATACTTGCCCACTCAACCATGTCCTGGTCGAACAATCCGCCAACGGCCATCAGCATCAGGCTGACCGTACAATTACCCCCGATATAATTCTTGACACCCTTATTCAATGCATTATCGATCACCGAACGATTAACGGGATCAAGAATGATAATTGCATCATCACTCATCCTGAGTGTAGAAGCGGCATCAATCCAATATCCCTGCCAGCCGGACTCACGCAGTTTTTTAAAAACGTCGCCGGTGTAATCTCCGCCCTGGCAGGATATGATGATATCCAGTTCCCGCAAGGCTGCGATATCGTAGGCATCCTTGAGTAACCCTGCTTCCTGGCCAATATCCGGCCCCTTTTCACCCACTTGCGAAGTTGAAAAGAACACGGGATCGATTAATGAGAAATCATTTTCTTCACGCATCCGCTGCATGAGAACAGAGCCCACCATACCACGCCAGCCCACAAATCCGACTTGTTTCATGTAATTCACTCAGCCTTTTACAAAATAGTTTTAATATTACGCACCCCTAACAGCTTACTATCCGGCATACCATCAAAGAATCAGAAAAAAGCGGTAAAACCGGGCGATAAACAGAAATAGAAAAACAGCATGTAACAAAACAGTAGAATTACCGGGACTGCAAGTTCGCCAGAACACGATCCCCCATTTCCACAGTACCGACCTTTCTCATACCCGCTTCATAAATATCTTCGGTACGATAGCTCTGCTGCAATGTCTTCTGAACGGCATGCTCGATTCGTGATGCAGCCGCTTCCTGATTGAAAGAGTATCTCAACATCATTGCTGCAGATAAGATAGTCGCCAATGGATTAGCAATCCCTTTACCGGCGATATCCGGGGCAGATCCATGAATGGGCTCATACAAACCTTTATTTCGGTCATCCAGAGAAGCAGAAGGAAGCATTCCGATCGAGCCAGTCAGCATGGATGCTTCATCTGATAAAATATCACCGAACATATTTCCCGTAACCACCACATCGAATTGCCGGGGGTTGCGTACCAGCTGCATCGCTGCATTATCCACCAGCATATGTGAGAGCGTAACATCCGGATACGACTGCGCAGTTTCCGTTACCACATCACGCCATAATTGCGTGCATTCCAGGACATTCATTTTGTCCACCGAGCAAAGCCTGCCGTTTCGCCTGCCTGCTGCCTGAAACGCCACATGAGCGATACGCCTGATTTCTGATTCAGAATAAATCATCGTATTAAAGCCTACTTTCTGCCCGTCTCGGTATTCGATGCCTCGCGGTCTCCCGAAATAAATATCTCCAGTCAACTCACGCACAATCAGAATATCCAGACCAGAAACAACCTCCGGCTTCAGTGTCGAAGCATTCGACAGCTCCGGATACAGCACTACCGGCCGCAAATTGGCAAACAGGTTGAGCTCCTTCCGAATGGCCAGCAATCCCTGCTCTGGCCGTTTTTCGCGAGGCAGACCATCGTATTGAGTTCCACCTACTGCTCCCAGCAGTATGGCATCCGCCTCGATCGCCAACTGACGTGTTGCTTCCGGAAAAGGTTCACCGGTGGCATCCACGGCACAACCACCCAGCAAACCGGGTTCAAGCTCGATCTGCAAGCCTTCCTGCTGGAAGTAGCGTAATACCCGCTCAGCCTGAGCCACGATTTCAGGCCCGATCCCGTCACCGGCAAGCAGCGCAATTTTCATGTTCTCAGTTTGTCTCCACTTTGCTGTAAAAATAGCCAGGGTTGTCGATCGCGACGATTCATTTCAAATGTTCTGATTTTATCGGCATGCTGCAGCGTCAGCCCGATTTCATCCAGCCCGTTAAGCAGACAGTGCTTACGGAATGAATCAACCTCAAACCGGTGGATCTCGCCGGGAGGAGTCGTCACGGTTTGCGCATCCAGATTCACTTCCAGGCGATAACCGTCTGCCTCGAGTGTATCCCTGATCAGCCTGTCAACAATGGAAGCTTCCAACACAATTGGCAGCAGACCAATCTTGAAACAGTTGTTATAAAAAATATCGGCAAAACTCGGCGCAATGATTACAGCAAAGCCATAATCCTGCAGAGCCCAGGGAGCATGCTCTCTGCTGGATCCACAGCCAAAATTGTCGCGCGCGACAAGAATCCTGGCCCCCTGATAACGTGGCTGGTTCAGTATGAAATCGGGATTAGGCTGACGTAATGAAACATCCTTACCCGGCTCCCCATAATCGAGATAGCGCCACTCATCAAACAGGTTTTGGCCAAAACCTGAGCGTTTGATCGATTTCAGAAACTGCTTGGGAATAATCGCATCCGTATCCACGTTTGCGCGATCCAGCGGCGCAACTATTCCCTTGAACTGCTCAAATTTTTCCATTCTGTTTATTTTGCAGTTTTTTCAATGGCTTCACCGCCACGTTGAACATCCTTGCCCAATCCCTGTATGGTATTGCAGGCAGCTAACTGTGCAACGACGGCCAGCAATAGAAATAATGTGGGCAGCGTTTTCATTATCGATCTCCTTTAAAAATAAAAAAACCTCACTTACCGAATAAAAGAACGCACATCAACGAAATGGCCGGCTATCGCAGCAGCGGCTGCCATGGCAGGGCTGACGAGATGTGTTCGCCCGCCGGGGCCCTGCCGGCCTTCAAAATTACGATTGGAAGTCGAGGCACAACGCTCTCCGGGTAACAATCTGTCATCATTCATAGCCAGGCACATCGAACATCCGGGTTCGCGCCATTCGAATCCCGCCGACAGAAAAATTTTATCCAGCCCCTCCTTCTCGGCCATTGATTTGACCAGACCGGAACCAGGAACCACCATAGCCAGCCTGATATTCGGGGCAATCCGTTTTCCTTTGACGATTTCTGCTGCTGCGCGCAGATCTTCTATGCGTGAATTGGTACAGGAACCAATGAAAACTTTATCCAGCGTTATTTCCTGAATGGGCATCTTCGGCTTCAGCCCCATATACCCGAGTGCATGTTCGACATCATGGCGTTTGGTCGGATCGCTGATATCTGCGGGATCAGGTACGTACCCATCCACCGTGGTCACCATTTCCGGTGAGGTGCCCCAGGTTACCTGCGGTTTGATGTTGATTGCCTTCAATTCCACCATCCGATCAAACACCGCACCTTCATCACTTTTTAATGTACGCCAGTAAGTCACCGCCTGATCCCACAGAGCTCCCTGCGGGGCAAAGGGTCTCCCCTTGATATAATCGATCGTAACCTCATCCACTCCAACCATACCTGCACGGGCACCCGCCTCGATCGCCATATTGCAGAGCGTCATCCGGCCTTCCATAGAAAGCGATCGTATCGCACTGCCAGCAAATTCAATGGCATAACCCGTACCGCCGGCCGTACCTATTTCACCAATAACAGCCAATGCAATATCTTTGGCCGTCACACCAGGTGGCAAATCCCCTTCGACTCTGACCAGCATAGTTTTGGATTTCCGGGCAACCAGACATTGTGTCGCCAGAACATGTTCAACCTCGGATGTCCCGATACCAAATGCCAGACAAGCAAATGCCCCATGTGTACTGGTATGGGAATCTCCGCACACCACAGTCATACCAGGCAGTGTCGCACCTTGCTCAGGCCCAATCACATGAACGATTCCCTGACGTTCATCGTTCATTCTGAATTCGGTAATCGCGAATTCCTCACAATTCTGGTCCAGCGTTTCGACTTGCAAACGGGATACAGGGTCGCTGATACCACTGCTTCGATCCGTCGTTGGAACATTATGATCGGCTACCGCCAGAATCGAGCCAGTCCGCCAGGGTTTGCGTCCGGCCAGCTTCAGGCTCTCAAAAGCCTGAGGGCTGGTAACTTCATGTACCAGATGGCGATCGATATACAGAATAACCATGCCATTCGGATCATCCGATTCCGCATGCACTACATGGTCACTCCAGAGTTTGTCATATAACGTTTTCATTTTGATTCAGATATGAGTACCAGCCGAGTACCAGCCGTATGCGCGCAATTATCCCATAAAGCCCATTTCAGTAACAGAATCTCTGTGCCGGCAGTGCAATGGCATACCCGATGAAGAAGCTAAAAACATCATCCCGGCCGATGCAGAAATGCTCTTTTTATTCCGGGGTCGATCAACGCTAACTCAATAAACCACAAGACAAAAATGGACTTTGACCCTCAATAATTAACTGTTGACAGCAACTTTTATCAAATGTAGATTCCGCGACTTGTTTAACAAACAAGGAGGGGGAAATACAAAATGGTCTCAACAGTTTATGCCATTACACTCGTGTGTATAGGCTTGGTTATCGCGGTCTTTTATTTTGTGATTGTCAATTCGAAGGTAGCTGATTCGGATTATCAGTCAATCATCCAAAAATGGTATGGGGTTCGCAGTAAATGGTTCCTTTTCCTGTTGGTCTTGGGAATTACCATTACTTTCCTTTCATTGAACCCGTTTCCAATTCCTGATCAGAAAAAAGAGTATTCAGGTAGCGACTATCAAAACGTCAAGGTAGATGGGCATCAGTGGTACTGGATAATGACACCGTCTACCGTAAAAGCAGGTCAGCCGGTTGAATTCCAAATATCTGCTGCAGATGTCAATCATGGTTTTGGCATCTACGATGAAAACCTGAAACTGGTTGCCCAAACTCAGGCAATGCCGGGTTATACCAACAAACTCATTCACACGTTTGACAAGCCGGGTAAATTCAAGATTCTTTGTCTGGAATATTGTGGTCTGGCTCATCACGCAATGATCACAGAGCTGACGGTAGAGTAAACGAATCAGCGTTAATACAGCTAAGAATATACTGGATATTGGAGGATACAATGAGTGCAACAGAAGTAGTAAATGGAAAGATTGAGTATTCCGATTCGGTGAATCGGAATGCACTGATCGCTGTCAAGGCTCACTTGATGGCAGGATTGCTGGTATTTTTATTAATGATGCTCGCTGGTTTGATCATGCGTGCAGCACAAGGTACCTGGTTGGAAATCGGTGCTGATCTGTTTTATCAGATCATGACAGTACACGGTGTAGGGGTCGTGGGAGCGGCAATGATTACGTCGACAGGTGTACAATGGTATTTCCTACGCCAATATGTTCGCCTGAGCAACGGGATTTTCTGGACGAATTTCTTTATTTTTCTGACAGGTGTCGTACTGATCCTCGGCTCCATTTTCGTTGGTAAATATGGTGGCGCATGGACGTTCCTCTTCCCGCTACCCGCCATTTCAATGGGTGCCTGGTCGAATGGTGCAGCAGCACTCTTCCAGATTGGCCTGCTCGTCATCGGGGTCGGTTTCCTTATCCTCTATCTGGATTTTGGCCGCGCCATTCTGGCACGCTACGGCAGCCTAGCCCGTTCACTGGGACTTACCCAGCTTTTCGGTAAAGAGCCAGTAGACTACAAACATCCGGCAGCAGTAGTTGCCAGCACGATGGTACTGATCGTCAACTTCCTGGGCATCGCTGCAGGTGCTGTGGTACTGGTGATGGGTCTGATCAATCTGTTCTACCCTGAATTCAAACCGGATGCGCTGCTGATGAAGAATCTGATCTACTTCTTCGGTCACGTTGTCATCAATGCTACCATTTATGCATCAGTCATCGCTGTTTATGAACTCCTGCCGCGCTATACCGGCCGTCCATGGAAAACCAACAAGGTATTTTATGCGGCCTGGTTTGCGATTGTGTTTATGGTAATGGGTGTATATCCGCACCATCTCATGATGGATTTCCCAATGCCTACCTGGGGACTCATCATTGCACAGGTCCTTTCTTTTGGTAGTGGTATTCCAGTGATGGTGGTTACCGGCTACGGTGCACTGATGATCGTATACCGTTCAGGTATCAAATGGAGTACTTCAGCCAAACTGCTGTTCTTATCCATGTTTGGCTGGTGGGCTGGTGTAATCCCTGCGATTCTGGATGCAATGGTTACGGTTAACCGTGCGTTCCACAATACCCTGTGGGTACCTGGCCACTTCCATTTCTACCTGTTACTGGGATTACTGCCAATGCTCATCGGCTTCACTTACTTTCTGGCAGGTGAGGGTGACAGCAAAGAACAACCCAAAGCAACCGACAAGCTTGGTTTTTATGCCTATCTGATTGGTGCATTCATGACATCCATGGTATTCCTTGCCAGCGGTGCAAGCAGCATCCCTCGCCGCTGGGCAGCACATATGCCTGAATGGGTCAGTTTTGCTCAAGTAGGTACCATTGCCGCTGCACTGGTTGTTCTGGGAATGTTGTTGTTCATCATCCGTGCACTGGTCAGTTTGCCGGGTGCCAGCAACCCTCGCTAAAACAGAAACACTGGCAATTCTCCTGTATAAAATGGAGAATTGCCGGAATCTGACAAGGATAATCGATACCCCCTCACCATAAGGAGGAAAAAGGAATGAGGACTTTCCTGGCAACACTTCTCGTAGCCATCTCAGGAACACTCATTCTTTGGATAAGTACCGATGGAGGGCGTGCTTTTACAGCTGAAGAAGCACGCCGCCTTGAAATTCGTGAAAACCCCCGTTCTATACCCGACTGGCAACTGCAGAATCAGGATGCAGAAACCTTCACCTTTCAAGACTGGCATGGGCATCTCATTGTCGTAGATTTCATCTATACAAGTTGCCCCAGTGTATGTCTGATACTTAGCGGCAACCTCAAGAATCTGCAAAAAGATTTCTCTGACGAGGGAAAATCAGACAAGCTGCGCTTTCTCAGTATCACCTTCGATCCGGAAAAAGATACGCCCCAAAGACTGAAAGAACATTTAAGTCATTTTTCTGCTGATTTCAAAAACTGGGTAGCTGCCCGGCCAACCAGCTCGTCCCAGAAAGAAGCTATCCTCGATTTCTTTAAAGTGATCGTCATCCCTGATGAGTACGGTGGTTATACACACTCTGCCGGTTACCATATCATCAACCCGGATGGAAAACTGGTCGCTATTTTTGGAATGGAACAGATGGATGAACTACGCGCCTACCTGAATCAGGCATTGGAGGGGAAGGATAATGCGTCTGAAAATTAAACCGGAATGGCTGCTTCTGGCAGCATTAATCATACTTGCCCTCCCCCCGATGCAACGCTTTCTGGAACAGAGCATGGTAACGCACATGCTCGTTCAGCTCCCGGCACTGACAGTCATCGGATGGATGTTCGGCAGAACACTGCTTGAAAGCTGGAGCAACAAAATAGCTCCATGGAACCGGTGGGGAATAACAGGCATGGCTCTCGCCATTGTGATCATGACCTACTGGATGCTGCCACGCGCACTGGATGCTGCTGTATCCGAATGGTACGTAGAGCTGGGAAAATTCATCACTGTCCCGGCGATGGGTGTCGCATTGGGAGTAAGCTGGCCCCAGCTCAATCCGATTGCGCAAGGCGTCCTGAAACTGGAATTCTGGGCTACTTTTATGCGTCTGGGGTGGCTCTATCTCGATTTACCCGATCGTCTCTGCGCAAATTATCTCTTGAGTGATCAGCGTGTTTTAGGGCAGTTACTACTGCTGGTTGGAAGTGCCTGGGCAATCGCCTGGACACTTCGAGTGATGTTTGGAACCAAAATCATCAATACCTGAAATTTGCAGTGATCCATCATTCAGCGGATCACTGCAATCTTTATTTCATGCCCTGTGTGTGCGATACCACAAGGTTGAATTGAATATCACCGCTCCCAGCATATTGCCTATCGTAACGGGAATCTGATTCCACAACCACCACTGGGAAATTGTTACATCTGCACCCGACAAAATTCCAATCGGGAAGACAAACATATTAACCACTGCGTGCTCAAAACCAAGTGAGAAGAAGGTCGCAAGCGGTAACCACATTAACATGACCTTACCGGGCACACTGCGCGATCCCTTGGCAAAAACCGGAGCAAGACTCACCAGCCAGTTACACAGTATTCCCATACCAATGGCCGCAAACCAGCCGTTCACCCCATACCCTGAGTAGGAAGCCTTCTTTTCTGCAAGATGCGCCAATGTGGTAAGAACCCCTGGAGGCTCGACTGCCCCTCCTTTGGTCAGTGAAAACCAGAGCAGGTAGGCAAAGAAAACACCACCAATCAGATTGGCGACAAACGTCCAGGACCAGTTGCGTATCACACTACCCAATCCAAATCTGCCGGCAAAGAGCCCCATAGGCATCACCGAAAAACTACCTGTCGCCATCTCCAGACCCAGTATCGACAACATCACGTAACCAGCCGGGAAAAGCAGGCCGGCTGCTGCCGTTGGCCAGCCCTGTGAAACCAGTAACGCGCATAATGCCGTGGCATAGGCCAGAAAAGGAGTGCATAAGAAACCTCTTATCAGAATCTGGCCAACTTTGAATTTTTTCTTTTTCGTTGCATCTTCGACAAGATCACATCCCATTTGTATAGGTGAGACACTGTCAATGACTGCAGTTGGCTCATTGCTCGGAGCCGCACTGGCTACAGAACCACCTGTTGACATAGTCTCTGCAGCAATGCTGGATTGGATGACCCGTTCATTCAGAATGATCGATGGTTGTTCAGATTCTTTCATATTTTTGAGATGAGTTAATTGAGGGAATTGACGATGGTCAAGTCGTGCATAAAAACAGCACGGCGGGCGGGATTTTGCCATATCCCGAAAGGGCCGGCAAGAAAATAGTTCTGCTTATTTAGCAGGTTACGATCATTTACAACGATACTTACCAGGGTATCGATTCATACATACCCTGCCGGATTGTTCTTCTGCCAGCGCCAGTGGTCCCTGCACATCACAGCAAGATCGCGTTGTGCTTTCCACCTCAGCAGCTTCTCAGCAAGTGCAGGATTCGCATAGCAGGCAGCTACATCACCGGATCGTCTGGATGCAAGCCGATAATCTATATGTCGGCTGCTGGCCTCCTCAAAAGCCTTGATCACATCCAGAACACTGTAGCCAATGCCTGTACCCAGATTGATTGCCATACATTGCGGCACGGTAAGGTAATCCAGCGCACCGAGATGCCCCAGCGCAAGATCCACAACGTGAATATAATCTCGCACACCGGTTCCATCATGCGTCGGGTAATCACTCCCCCATACATTCAGATACTCACGCCGTCCCACGGCAACCTGCGCAACGAAAGGCATCAGATTATTGGGGATACCCTGCGGATCTTCACCAATCAGACCGCTATCATGCGCCCCAACAGGATTGAAATAGCGCAGAATGGCGATACGAAATCGAGGATCAGCCCGATACACATCACGCAACATTTCCTCGATGATAAGTTTGCTGCGGCCATAAGGATTGGTAGCAGACAGCGGATGATCTTCCGTCAGAGGCAGACGCTGCGGCTCACCGTAAACTGTCGCCGAGGAACTGAAAACCAGTGTATAAATGCCACAATTTTGCATTGCTGCCAGCAGCCGGTGAGTACCGATGACGTTATTGTCATAATATTCGAGCGGCTTTTCGACCGATTCTCCTACTGCCTTGAGCCCGGCAAAGTGGATCACAGCTTCACATCCGTACTCTTTTAAAGCCTTCTCTATCGCAACCTGATTACGTATATCGCCTGTGACGATAGTGATTTTCTTACTGGTGATCTGTTCGATACGGCGCAATGCCTCTGGATGACTGTTACAGAAATTATCGAATATCACTACTTCATACCCGGCCGTCAATAGTTCGACACAGGTATGAGAACCAATGTAACCGGCACCGCCGGTAACGAGAACGTTCATATCAATCTCTCACTTTCAGATCAGATTCGGCAGATAACTGCGCCTGCTGCACCAGAAAAATAAATCGCATCAGGCGAATACTTCCGCCTCGTTGAATGGCTTGCCCTGAGTATCTTTGGCAGAAAGAACAGGCACAATCCCAGGTGGCCACTGGATATTGAGCACTGGATCATTCCAGAGCAGACAACGCTCATGGGCAGGCGCATAGTAATCCGTCGTCTTATAAAGAAACTCTGCGGTATCACTCAGTACGACAAAGCCATGGGCGAATCCTTCAGGTATCCAGAGCTGATGTTTGTTTTCTGCAGAAAGAACCTGGCCCACCCATCGGCCAAAGGTCGGGCTGCTTTTGCGCAAATCGACTGCCACATCGAAAACTTCACCCTGCACCACCCGTACCAGTTTTCCCTGCGGTTGCTGTATCTGGTAGTGAAGACCGCGCAGGACATTCTTCATACTGCGACTGTGATTATCCTGCACAAAATTGATTTTCCTGCTGACAGCCTCTTCAAACCGGGCCTGGTTGAAACTTTCAAAAAAGAAGCCGCGTTCATCACCAAATACCTTGGGTTCGATGAGTACGATTTCCGGAATAGTAAAAGAGGTTACCTTCATCAGAACACGTTTTCCTTGAGTATTTTCAGCAGATACTGGCCATAACCATTTTTAGCCAGTAACTGGGCCAGTACTTCCAGCTGGGCTGCATCTATCCATCCTTGCCGGTAGGCAATTTCTTCCGGACAAGCAACTTTCAGACCCTGCCGGTTTTCCAGGGTAGCGATGAACTGACTGGCATCGAGCAGGGTTGCATGCGTACCAGTATCCAGCCAGGCGTAGCCGCGTCCCATGATTTCCACGCTGAGGTTGCCCTGTTCGAGATAAAGACGATTGAGATCGGTGATTTCCAGTTCACCGCGGGCGGAAGGTTTGAGCGCTTTGGCATGATCGACGACCTGCGTATCATAAAAATACAGCCCGGTCACCGCATAACTGGATCTTGGTTGTATCGGTTTTTCTTCCAGTGACAATACCTTGCCCTGTGCATTGAATTCGACTACACCATAACGCTCCGGATCATGCACATGATAAGCGAATACGCTGGCTCCTTCGGTGCGCATCATGGCATGAGTCAGCAGACGCTGGAGATCATGGCCATAGAAAATGTTATCTCCCAGCACCAGTGCAGAAGGATGGTTACCAATGAAATCCTCGCCAATCAGAAAAGCCTGTGCGAGGCCGTCGGGTGAAGGTTGCACGGCATATTGCAGATTCAGCCCCCATTGTTCTCCGTCACCCAGCAGTTGCTGAAAACGAGGGGTGTCCTGCGGCGTGCTGATGATGAGAATATCGCGTATGCCTGCCAGCATCAGGGTGCTGAGCGGATAATAAATCATGGGTTTGTCGAATACCGGCAACAACTGCTTGCTCAGTGCAAGCGTTGCCGGATGCAGCCGGGTACCGGACCCTCCCGCAAGGATGAGGCCTCTGCGTGTCATGTATTTATTCCTTGAATATTTTTCGGGTACGTAATCCAGGACATTCCTGCTGATGAAATAACGACCTCAGCCAGCAAAACCGGAAGAACCTGGAAATATACGGATTCTTGCAGATAGGATCAATTCACGAAAGGCTGGCTGCTATACTACGACTGCTTGCTGCCAGCACACGGATTCAGATAAATTGACAGATCCAAAGCCAGCCGAATCACCGGACAGTCTACCTGTTTTACCGGGATCGCTTAACGGCAGATAAAACCCATTTTCTCGGTAATACTGTTCACATGACAACGATCGGTTTCATCGGCCTGGGTATCATGGGAAAACCCATGGCCGGCCATCTCATCCGGGGAGGATACCCGGTTTATCTCAACTCACGCAGTGGCGTACCCGCTGAGCTGACAGTGCCGGGTGGGCTGGCCTGCCCCACCCCCAGAGCTGTAGCTGAACAGGCGGATATTATCATTCTGATGTTGCCGGATACGCCTGATGTTGAGAAGGTGCTGTTTGCCGAAAACGGAGTGGCACAGGGACTGTCTGCGAACCCGCCTCGGTCGAAAATCATCATCGACATGAGCACGATTTCCCCGATCAGAACTCGGGATTTCGTCACACGCATCAGACAGCTCGGTCACGAGTACGCAGATGCCCCGGTATCAGGCGGAGATATTGGCGCCCGAAATGCCACCCTCACGATCATGGTCGGGGCAACCGAGGTAGTTTTTGCAGAAATCGAACCGATACTGGCACTGATGGGCAAAACCATTACCCGAATCGGCGATCCGGGCACCGGCCAGGTCTGCAAGGCAGCCAACCAGATCATCGCGGCCCTGACGCTTGAAGCTGTGGCTGAAGCACTGGTCCTGACTTCCAAGGCAGGCGCCGATCCGAACAAAGTCAGACAGGCCCTGCTGGGAGGATTCGCCGCCTCACGCATCCTGGAAGTACACGGAGAACGCATGATCAAACATGCCTTCACTCCCGGTTTCCGGGTCGATCTGCACCGGAAGGATCTCGGCATCGCACTGGATTGCGCCACGGAACTGGGCGTCAGCCTGCCAGGCACTGCACTGGTTCAATCGCTCTATAATGCCAGCATTGCGCAAGGAGATGCGCAACAGGACAGTTCAGCCATCGTACGCATCCTCGAACAACTGGCCGGACATACCCTCGATACCTCCACTGAATCTGCCCATGAACACTAACCAGCTGATCGAAGCCTTCCGCAAATTTCTGCCTGCAGAAGCCATACTGCACGAGGCAGAGGATTTGAGACCGTATGAATGCGACGCCCTGTCCGCCTACCGGCAGCTACCAATGATCGTCGTGCTGCCGCGAACCGAGGCTGAAATTGCCGCTATCCTGCAAACCTGCCAGGCCGAACGTATTCCGGTGGTAGCACGTGGGTCCGGCACCGGTTTGTCTGGGGGCGCACTCCCTCACGCAGAAGGTGTTTTACTGTCATTAGCCAGATTGAACCATATTCTGGAAATCGATCCTGCAGCCGGTACTGCACGTGTGCAGCCGGGCGTCCGTAACCTGGCCATCAGCGAAGCGGCTGCATATTATGGAATGTATTACGCGCCTGATCCTTCTTCCCAGATCGCCTGCAGTATCGGCGGGAACGTGGCAGAAAATTCAGGAGGCGTGCACTGTCTCAAATACGGACTGACCGTCCACAATATCTTGCGGCTGCGTGTATTGACGATCGAAGGAGATCTGCTGGAAATCGGTGCAGATGCACTCGACAGTCCCGGTTTCGATCTGCTCGCACTGATGACAGGCAGTGAAGGCATGCTGGGGATCGTCACCGAGATTACGGTCAGATTGCTGCCCAAACCGGAAACGGTAAAACTGGTCATGGCGGTGTTCGACGATGTCAGAAAAGCTGGAGAAGCCGTCGCCAGCGTCATTCAGGCCGGTATCATTCCGGCCGGTATGGAAATGATGGACAAGATCACCATTCACGCCGTCGAAGATTTCGTGCATGCGGGTTACGACCTCGAAGGAGCGGCAATTCTGCTGTGTGAATCCGATGGTACGGCGGAAGAAGTCGCTGATGAAATCGAGCGGATACGCACTATTCTGCAGGCAAGCGGTGCTACCCGGATCAGCCTTGCGCAGGATGAAGCCGAACGGCAGCGCTTCTGGGCCGGACGAAAAGCAGCCTTCCCGGCAGCAGGCAGAGTTTCACCGGATTACTACTGTATGGATGGCACCATTCCACGCAAGCATCTGGCACATGTGCTGGAACAGATTGAACAACTTTCAGCAGAATACGGCCTGCGCTGCATGAATGTATTTCATGCGGGAGATGGCAATTTGCATCCCCTGATCCTGTACGATGCCAACCAGCCGGATGAACTGCAAAAGGCAGAAGCATTCGGGGCGCGAATACTGGAGATCTGCATCGAAGCAGGCGGATCCCTGACCGGCGAACACGGTGTGGGAATCGAGAAACTCAACCAGATGTGCCTGCAATTCAATGATGCCGAGCGCAACCGGTTCCATGCGATCAAAGCAGCATTCGACCCGCAATCACTGCTCAATCCGGGCAAAGCGATTCCCGAATTACACCGTTGTGCCGAATTCGGTGCCATGCACGTACACCGGGGGGCTGAGAAATTCCCGGAAATACCCAGATTCTAATGTTTTTGTCATGCAAATCCTTCCCGATCATTTCATCGACACTATCAACGCTGCAATCGAAAATAAACAGCCGCTGTGCATCCGCGGTGGCGGCAGCAAGGATTTTTACGGCAATCCGCAGGCTTTACAGCATTCTTCCATACTCGATACGTCCACCTGGCAGGGAGTCGTCGATTATGAGCCGAGCGAACTGGTGATCACCGCCCGATCCGGCACACCGCTGGCTGAGCTGGAAAAGCTGTTGCACGATCACAGCCAGATGCTGGCTTTCGAGCCTCCTCATTTCAGCACGGCTGCCACACTGGGCGGGTGTGTCGCAGCCGGATTGTCCGGCCCCAGACGGGCCTATACCGGTGCGGTGCGTGACTATGTATTAGGTACCAAACTGCTGGATGGCCAGGGAAGTACCCTGTCCTTTGGCGGGCGGGTGATGAAGAACGTTGCCGGCTATGATGTTTCCCGCCTCATGACAGGTGCAATGGGTACACTGGGCGTATTGCTCGAAATATCGCTCAAAGTGCTTCCCAAACCGGCAGTAGAACGCACCCTTCGCTTCCAGGCCAGCACACCCGAAGCCCTGGCAATCATGCGCCGCTGCACAGCTGAGCCACTGCCGGTTTCTGCCACCTGTTTTCATAATGATCAGCTTTACGTCCGGCTTTCCGGTGCCGAATCTGCCGTGCAAACCGCACATGCCAGACTGGGGGGGGATGAAATCAAAGACAAGGATGATTTCTGGGAATCGATCAGAGATCATACTCACCCGTTTTTCCAGGAAGGAAAATCCGCCGAAAAATCACTGTGGCGCCTGTCGATCAAGCCGACCACTCCCCCGCTTTCACTGCCGGGTAAACAGCTGATCGAATGGGGCGGTGCACTGCGCTGGTTCGTCACAGATGAAGATACCGATGCTGCCGTAATCCGCAAACATGCTGCGGATGCCGGTGGTCACGCCACCCTGTTTCACGGCAATAAAACGACAGTTCCCGTGTTTCATCCGCTTTCCCCTGCCCTGCTGAAAATCCATCAGCGACTGAAACAACAGTTCGATCCGGCAGGTATCCTGAATCCGCAACGACTGTATACCGAGTTTTGAGTCATGCAAACCCGTCTGACCGATCTCATCAAAGACACACCGGAAGGGAAAGAAGCCGATGCCATTCTGCGCAGTTGTGTGCATTGCGGTTTCTGTCTCGCTACCTGTCCCACCTATCAGCTGCTGGGAAACGAGCTGGACAGCCCGCGCGGACGAATTTATCTGATCAAGCAGATGCTGGAAGGCCAGGAAGTCACTGAAAAAACCCAGCTGCATCTCGATCGCTGTCTGACCTGCCGCGCCTGTGAAACCACCTGTCCATCCGGTGTACAGTATGGGCATCTGCTCGACATCGGCCGAGGCATGGTCGAACAGCAAATTCAACGCACCCCTTATGCCACCTTCAAGCGTTATGCCCTGCGCAAATTGCTGCCCAACCGCACCCTTTTCAGCACTCTCATGGGTGTTGCCCGTATGGGTCGGCCGCTATTCCCTGCCCGCCTGAAAAGGACGATATTCCCGAAACCGGCAACCGCACGCAACCCCTCCGGCAAAACCCACATGCGCTCCATGCTGATACTCGCCGGCTGCGTACAACCGGCGCTGACGCCCAACACCAACCACGCCACCACACGTGTGCTGGATAGGCTCGGTATTGCAGTGATGACTGCAGAACAGGCCGGCTGCTGCGGCGCACTTGCCTACCATCTCAATGCACAGGAAGAAGGGTTGAACGCCATGCGCCGCAATATCGATGCATGGTGGCCTTTTGTCACGCGATCCGAGAATCCGGTCGAGGCCATCATCGTCACGGCCAGCGGCTGCGGTGTCACTGTCAAGGATTACGGATACCTGCTGCAACACGATCCGGATTATGCCGAAAAAGCTGCAAAGATCTCCAGCCTGACCCGGGACATCAGCGAAATCATCACGGCTGAAGCTTCCAAACTGATCCCGCTACTGGAAGCAGAAAAAGCGGCATCGAAATCCTCACCTCCACGCAATCTTGCCTTTCACGCCCCCTGCACCTTGCAGCACGGCATGAAGCTGAAAGGGAAAGTCGAACCGGTTCTGCAAGCGGCAGGCTTCAACCTGACCAAAGTGGCTGATCCCCACCTCTGTTGCGGTTCAGCAGGCACCTATTCCATCCTGCAACCCAAACTTTCCCGCCAGTTGCGCGACAATAAAATCGCCGCATTAACCATGGAAAACCCTGATCTGGTAGTTACCGCCAATATCGGCTGCCAGATGCACCTGCAAGGCGGCACTTCGCTGCCTGTGCGCCACTGGATTGAACTGCTGGATGAAACCCTGACCGGGTAACTGCTGAAATAAAAATCAGGCTGATCACCTATCCGCGCGGCCGTACCACCGACAGGGGGATCTGGTTCAGTTCCGCTGTGGCCTCGCGCCAAGCCGGATAATGCTGATCCATTAACCCGACAAACCGTTTGTTATGCGATGGTTCGATCAGGTGAACCAACTCATGCACCACAACATATTCCAGCAGATCCTGCGGTTTTCTCACCAGATCGGTATTCAACCGGATATGGCGACGCCTCGTATTGCAGCTACCCCAGCGGGTTTTCATCTGCTGCAGAAAATAAGCAGAGACACTCACACCCAGTCGCTCCTGCCATTTTCCGATCAGATCAGGCACCACGGCATGCAGCAAGGATTTATGCCAGGCATGCATCACAGCAGCACGTTTGAACAGATCGCTACCGGGGCGCACCTGCAGGGTGATGGTCTGCTGATCCATCAGCACACACGGCCCGGCTGATTTCTCCACCACCTGCAGCACGTAATGACGCCCCCATACGGTATGATTTTCCCCGCCGATAAACTGCCGGGGCACTTCCCTGACTTGCGCTTGCAGTTTTGCCTGCTGCTTGTGAATCCAGGGAAGTTTTGAAACAGCAAAAGCGTGTATTGCCGCCAGCTGAATACCGATTGGGGCAACCAGTGTCACCCGGCCATCCGATGGATGCACCCGCAGGTAAACATGCTTCACTGCCCTGCGTTGCATGAAAATCGTAAGATCTTCCAGCCTGATCTGCTCACTCATCAATCAGTCTGTTCTTCCGATCCGGAATGATCAGGTGGCCAGGGCAGATCATTTTCCTGTGCCAGTGCCCTGCCCCACGCTTCCAGCTCATTCAGAACTTCCTGTTGCGTTGGCTGCGGGCAATCCGCTCGCAGTTGTAAAAGTTTGTGGTGATATTCATTCAATGTCAGGCTGCCGTTGATGGCATTTTCACCAAGCTGTCTGCGGCAATGCATTTGCCAGTGGTGTTTTTCCTGAACCGATAAGGTATCGGGAAAGTTACGGGCACGATAACGGAACAGCAGTTCGGTATAACGCCCATCCTGAAACTTTTCGGAGAGATCAATCAGTTTTTCCGGTTTTGCATCGCGCACCAGCGGGAACAGATTGCGATCGTGGTCACTGGCAAAACCATCGTACAACGCCAGATCGGCATCATTTTCTGCAAATACTTTATTGCCGGAATACGCCTGTTTGATTCGCTGCATGAAATCCGGATGCTGCAGTAACAGTTGCCAGCGTTGCTGACATTGTTCGACATTCAGCCCGATTCGATTGGCGACTTCATCATTCAGAACTTTCTGTGGTGCCAGTGCCGGACATTTGTTCAGCCTGACTGCTTTGACTGGCAGGCGCTGCTGCCCATCTGCCAGCTCTTCTTTGGGTGTAAACAGACGTTCCGCCAATGCATCGCTATCCAGCTGTATAAACTCAGCGGGATCATGCCGCAAGTCATAAACCAGAACACTGTTGGCATTACCGGTTTCAGGCAGTAGCGGCATAACCAGCGTAGTACAGCCATATTCGGAGGAATACATACGGGAAGTATGCAGAACCGGGGTATGCATTTTTAGATCAAGCAAGTTGCCAGCTGCACGTTTATCGCGTAAACGAAACAGCCAGTCGTACAGGCGTGGTTGCTGATCACGCAGCAGGCGAGCCAGCGCAATCGTAGCCCGGACATCGGATAATGCATCATGCGCACTGTCATGCGTCAACCCGTTGGCTGCGGTGATGTCCTCCAGCCGGAAACTGGGTTTCCCTTCCCCGTTGATCGGCCAGTTGATGCCTTCCGGACGCAGGGCAAAGGTCATACGGGCAAGATCAATTACATCCCAGCGCGAATTACCGGATTGCCATTCACGTGCATAGGGATCGTAGAAATTGCGATACAGCGCAAAGCGGGTGACTTCATCATCAAAGCGCAGCGTGTTATAGCCCACCCCGCAGGTACCCGGTTGCGCCAGTTGTGCATGAATCAGTGCGATGAATTCCGGCTCCGGCAGCCCCCGGGCTTCTGCCATTTGTGGCGTAATGCCGGTAAGCAGACAAGCTTCCGGGTGAGGCAACCGGTCGCGCGCCGGCTGGCAATAGATCACCAACGGGTCACCAATTTCATTGAGCGCTTCGTCCGTCCTCAACCCGGCAAACTGAAATGGCCGATCCCAGCGTGGCGTTGCTCCGGAAGTTTCATAATCATGCCAGTAAAGCGTTGAGTTACCTGTCTGCATCGTAGTAGTCAGCCTATCAAGGTTACGCAGCCAGGTAATCTTTCACTGTTATCGCAATATCGGGAAATGCGGTAATCAGTTTTCTATCAGCAGTGATGAGTTTGGAGTTAAGCAATTTAGCAGTCGATATGAATTCGCAATCATATACAGAGCAGCCTGCTTAAGGCGCTCATAAATATCCTCAGGTATGTTTTTAACAGTCAAAGAAGCCATCATTTCTACCAAAATAGTTTCTACCGGTTGCATTATGGTTTCGCTGAAAACAGCATGTCAATGCGATTCTCAGGGATCCTCTGAAAATCATTGACAAGGCAGTCAGCCAAGGCAAAAACAGATAAAAAGCGCAGTTTACAAGTACTAAATAACCATCGGCTAAAGCCTGTTCCTGCCCCATCCTCACACAACATCGCGCCATCTCTTACACAGCGCACTACCCAATCAAATCAGGTGTAATGCCGTATCTCGAAGGTTCGCAATCTGTATAGAAACCGAAATCTGCCACGAAACTGCTCCATATACGATAGGCCGGATTCAATCTGCAAACGGGGTCTTTTATGTCAATGCAATCCAGATCCTCTCTCATGACAATAGCCCTGCCAGCCATCTTTTTCCTGACTGCCTGCAGTGGTTCCCAACCGGAAGCAGTGCCGGACAAGCCGGCCAGGGTCGAACCGATCGGCCACGAAACCAATCTCCTCAAGCTCACCCTATCAACACAAGCCATCCAGCGTCTCGGTATCGAGACTGCACCCGCCAGCGACAGTAAAAATACAAATAACATAATGCTGCACGGCGAAGTCATCGTTCCTCCGGCGGGCGGCGGGGTCCCGGTGACATCGGCGAGTGATCTTGCCACGCTCGCATCAAACCAGGCTCGTGCCGATGGTGACGTAATGCGAACCCGCGCGGAACTCGATATCGCACTCAAGAACGCAGCGCGCGCCAAAGCGCTCGTGCGCGAGGAAGCGGGCAGCGTGCGGCTGCGTGACGAAGCACTGGCTGTGGTCGCGGTAGCACGCGCAAACCTGCGCGTCGCCCAAACCCAGCGGGCGCAATATGGACCACCGATTACCGCGATGAACCGGACAAGCCAGGTGTGGATCCGCGTGCCGGTCCCGGCCGGGGATATGTCGCGCATCATCCGCTCGGCACCCGCCCAGATCGCAGCGCTCGGCGATGGGAGTACGCACTGGTCGGCACGGCCGGTCGACGGCCCGCCTTCCGCCAATGCAGCTGCGGCCACGGTCGACCTCTACTATGCACTCAGCAATGCCGGTACCTCGTTCCGAATCGGGCAGCGCATTGCGGTGGAACTTCCCACTCAGGGGCAGACCAGCGGTCTTACCATTCCGTCATCATCTATCCTGCGCGACATCTACGGCGGTGAATGGGTCTATGTCTCGACCGGCAAACGCAGCTTCGAGCGCAGACGCATCGAGATCGCTTCAGTGCAAAATGGCCAGACTCTTCTCGCACGGGGCCTCAAACCTGGAATGGAGGTCGTTACCGCCGGTGCCGCGGAATTGTTCGGCACCGAATTCGGCATAAAATAAGGCACGCTCTATGCTGAACTGGCTTGTCACCAACGCCCTGCAGCAGCGCGTCCTCGTGCTGGCGCTTGCTATCGTCATGGTCTTCGTCGGGATCAATACGACGCGCAGCGTCCCGCTCGATGTCTTCCCCGAATTTGCCCCGCCGATGGTCGAAATCCAGACCGAGGCGCCCGGTTTGTCGACCGAAGAGGTCGAGAGCCTCGTCACCATCCCGATCGAGATGATGGTCAATGGCGTGCCAGGACTCAAGACATTGCGCTCGAAATCAGTACTGGGTCTATCCTCCGTCGTAATGATCTTCGCTGAAGGCACTGACGTGATCCGAGCCCGACAGCTCGTCCAGGAACGCGTAGCGGTGGTCGCGCCGCGCCTGCCGACCAATATTCGTCCGCCTGTAATGCTACCGCCCTTGTCCGCGACGAGCCGGGCCATGAAGATCGGCCTGTCGTCGGATACACTTGATCAGATAGCGTTGTCGGATGCAGTGCGCTGGACGATCAAGCCCAGGCTGATGGCCGTGCCCGGCGTCGCCAATGTTGCGGTCTGGGGCCAGCGTGACCGCCAGCTTCAAGTGCTCGTCGACCCTGCCCGCCTGCGCGCATCCGGAGTAACGCTGGCTGAAGTCCAGCGTGCTGCTGGCGACGCTGCCGTATCACTGGGTGGTGGTTTCGTGGATACGCCGAACCAGCGCCTTGCTGTACGCCACCTTTCTCCACTCGAAACGCCGGAAGATCTCGCCCGTACCGTGGTCAAGCTCGCCAACGGGGCGCCGATCCGGCTGGGCGATGTCGCGACTGTGAAGGAAGGCCATGCCGCGCCGATCGGCGACGCGATCATCAACGATAAGCCCGGCATTCTGCTGATCGTCGAAAAGCAGCAGGGCGGAAACACCCTGGACGTCACCCGCGGCGTCGAAAAGGCGCTCACGGAACTCAAGCCCGGCCTGACCGGCATCGCAGTCGACAGCACGATCTTCCGCCCGGCCACTTTCATCGAAAAATCGCTCGGCAACCTCACCGAGGCCATGGCGATCGGCTGCGCGCTGGTCACAATGGTGTTAATCCTTTTCACCCGGGACTGGCGCTCAGCGACGATCAGCCTCACGGCCATCCCGCTGTCGCTGCTGGGCGCCGCGCTGATGCTGAGCTGGTGGAGTATCAGCATCAATACCATGGTCATCGCCGGGCTGGTGATCGCGCTCGGCGAAATCGTGGATGACGCGATCATCGACGTCGAGAATATCGGCCGACGATTGCGACTCAATGCCGCGCTCGACAAACCCAGACCAGCATTCGACGTCGTTCTCGCGGCCTCGCTTGAAGTCCGCAGTGCGGTGGTATTCGCGAGTCTGATCGTCATGCTGGTATTCCTGCCGATCTTTTTCCTCGAGGGCGTGTCCGGCACCTTCTTCCGCCCGCTCGCCACGGCCTATGTGCTGTCGATCGGCAGCTCACTTCTCATCGCGCTGACAGTAACACCGGCGCTCTGCCTGCTGTTGATGCCACACGATGGTATCCGGCACGAAGACACGGGTTTCGTCCGTTTCCTCAAAGCGCGATATCGCCCTGTCCTGCCCCGGCTCATCGAACGGCCAAAACTCGCTGTGGTGACGATTGTGGCCGGCCTGACAGTCGCCAGCATCGGTTATTTGAGCTTCAAGGATCAGTTCCTGCCGAACTTCCGCGAAACTGACTTCCTGATGCACTTCGTCGAAAAGCCCGGTACCTCGATCGAGGCAATGGATCGGGTAACGATCCGCGCCAGCAAGGAACTGCGGGCCATTCCAGGAGTGCGCAATTTCGGGGCGCACATCGGCCGCGCCGAGGCAGGCGATGAAGTCTATGGCCCCAACTTCACCGAGCTCTGGATCAGTCTCGACGACAGCGCAGACTATGATGCGAGCGTCGCGAAGATTCAGGAGGTGATCGACGGTTATCCCGGCCTCCAGCGCGACGTGCTCACCTATCTGCGCGAGCGGATCAAGGAAGTCCTGACAGGAGCAGGGGCCACGATCGTGGTGCGCGTTTACGGGCCGGAGATCGATCAGCTCCGCGCGATAGCCGAGCAAGTGAAAACGGCGATCGCCGATGTGCCCGGCGTCACGGATCTCAAAGTCGAGATGCAGAGCCTCATCCCCCAGATCCAGATCAAGCCCAAACCCGAAGCTCTTGCCGCTTATGGGCTGACCACAGGTGAAGTTCGCCGGGCCGCGGCAACGCTGATCCAGGGTGTGAAGGTCGGCGAGACTTATCGCGACCAGCGCAGCCTCGATGTCACGGTCTGGGGAACCGAGGATGTACGCGGCGATCTTCATGCGCTGCGCAACCTGATGATCGAGGCACCGGCCGCAGGCACGACAGTACAAGGAGCCGCTACCGGCGGTGCGCAGATCCGGCTCGGCGAGGTCACGGATATCCGCATCATGCCCGCGGCCAACGAGATCAAGCGCGAGAACGGCTCGCGGCGCATCGATATCACGATGAACATCTCCGGTTCCGACCTCGGTGCAGTGGCGACGGCTGTCGAAACTCGCGTGCGCCAGATGAAGTTTGCCAGCGGCTATTATCCCGAATTTCTGGGTGAATATGCCGCACTCCAGCAATCGCAACGCCAGCTTCTGATGCTCGGACTGCTGTGTCTTGCAGGCATCCTGCTGCTGGTCTGGCTCGAATTCCGCTCGCTGCGCCTCACAGGGCTGATCGCGCTCAGCCTGCCTTTTGCGCTGGTCGGTGGTGTAATCGCGGTCGCGCTCTCGGGCAGCGTCATGTCGCTCGGCGCGCTGGTCGGATTCGTAACCGTCCTCGGCATCACTGCCCGCAACGCCATCATGATGATCAGCCATTTCCGCCATCTGGAAGAAAAGGAAGGCGAAATGTTCGGACGCGCACTGGTCTTGCGTGGCGCCGAAGAACGGTTGATTCCGATCCTGATGACCGCATCCTGTGCCGCCCTTGCGCTGCTGCCGCTGGTCGTGCGCGGCGATGTGCCGGGTCACGAGATCGAACATCCGATGGCGCTGGTCATCCTGGGCGGCCTGATCAGCTCGACCGCCCTCAACCTGCTGCTGATGCCCGCCCTTTATCTGCGCTTCGCCAGGGGACCTCAAATACCCCCGCAACCTGAAACTCCAGCCACCACGGTGACCGCATGATCAGGACATCCTTATTCAGCCTGGTTGCCTTCACCTCGCTCACGGCTTGCGGCACCATCAGCGAAGTGCGCACGCCATCCTCTCTTCCCGCGGCCCAGATGGAGTTTATCGAGGCACACGCACCGGGTGTAGTGGCCACGGCACTGCCCGCCCAATGGTGGCATCTCTTTGACGATACTGAGCTCGATGCCCATGTCGAGCGGGCGCTCGCCGCCAATGCCGATCTGCATATCGCCATCGCCAATCTCGAAACAGCTCGTGCAATGGTCCGACAGGCCGACGCAGTCCGACTACCGGCAACCGTCATCGAGAGTGGTGCAGGCCCTGATCGGGCGGACAAGCAACCCAGTACCTCGTCGATTCCAAAGACAAGCTACGAACTGGGGGCAACGGTTGCCTATGAAATCGACCTGTTCGGGCGATTGAGCAGCGGTGTCCGTGCCGCTCGCGCCGATGCCACAGCATCCGCTGCACTGGTGGATGCCGCACGGATCGCGGTCGTCGGCGACACCGTAGCAGCCTATGTCGACTATTGCGGCGCGGTGCAAACCCGCGCGCTGACCGAATCTCTGGTGCGCGCGCATGAACACAGCCTCCAGCTAATCGACCAGCAGTTTCAGGAAGGCGAAGTCTCACCACTGGAAGTCGCCCAGGCCCAGACGACGCTGAAGCGCGCCAAGGCAAATCTCGCCCCACTGGAAGCAGATCGCCGACGAGCCCTGTTCAGGCTTGCAACTCTCGAAGGCCTTCCACCGTCAGCAACGGATGGATGGCACCTCTCTTGCCACAGCATCCCGAAGATCGAAGTGCCTCTTCCTGTTGGCGATGGAGCCACCCTTCTCGCCCGCCGCCCGGATATCCGCGAGGCGGAGCAGCGCGTCATCGCTGCGACTGCCCGGATCGATGTCGCTCACGCGGATCTTTATCCGAAAATTTCGCTGGGTAGTTCTCTCGGCCTGATCGCTGGCAGGTTCGATGCTATTCTGACGCCACTTATCACCTGGTCCTTCCCCAATCGGAGCGCTATACGTGCGAGAATCGCTGCGGCTAAAGGGCAGGAAGCAGCAGCGCTTGCGACTTGGGATGCAGTCATCCTGCGTGCACTGCGCGAGGTTGAAACTGCGCTCGCGGATTATCGGGCCGAACAGGTACGCCGTGCTGAACTCATGTCTGCACTCATTGAAAGTGAGAAGGCTGTTCGCCGCGCACAAGCGCGCTTCCGTCTCGGTGCCGACAGCTACCTGCTGGTGCTCGACGCCGAGCGTACCCGAACTGACATTGCCACATTGAATACTGCCTCGGATCTGCAGATCGCCCAGATCCAGATCGCTCTGTTCCGGGCACTGGGTGGCGGATGGAAACCGCCATCAGGACAGGTAAAATAACCGGATCATAGTATTATTATGAGTGCCATGAAAGTTCTTGTTGCCGATGATCATAAGGAAACGCTGAACTTCATCCAGCGCGGACTGACGCAGGCGGGTCATATCGTCTCCACGGTCGACAATGGCCGTGAAGCGCTCTTCCGTGCCACCGCGGAAAGCTATGATGCAATTATCCTCGATCGTATGTTGCCGAGACTCGACGGTCTGTCGATCCTCAAAATGTTACGTGCTGGCGGCATCCGAACGCCAGTGCTGCTGCTCACTGCCATGACCAGGATAGCGGACCGAGTGGAAGGATTGGAGAATGGTGCGGACGATTATCTCGTCAAACCCTTTGCATTTTCCGAACTGCACGCGCGTCTCAACGTGATTATCCGGAGACCTGCCGCTGCGGAGCCGGAGACAAGCCTCCGCGTGCTGGACATCGAACTGGACCTCGGCAAGCGTATCGCCCGCCGAGGCGGAAGGCGCATCGATCTTCAGCCGCGTGAGCTGCTGATGCTTGAAGTACTCCTGCGTAATCCTCATCGGGTCATGACCAAGACGATGCTGCTGGAACGTGTCTGGGATTTTGACTTCGACCCTCAGACCAATATTGTCGAAACCCATATCAGTCGCCTGCGCGCGAAGCTCAATGCCGACTTCGATCAGGATGCGATCATCACGGTCCGCGGCGCAGGCTATATGATCCGCAGCGAATGAAACCGCATATTCCGCGGACGACGTTCGGCCTTGCTGTCATGGTAAGTGTGGTGCTTACCGCACTGGCTGTCCTCTCCGGTCTGGTAGGTCGATATTTTGCGCATGAGGAACTTGAGCAACAACTCGATCACCGCATCGCCACTGAAAGCAGCTTACTGATAGAGGAATATGATCGCAGCGGACTTGCTGCCCTTGCTGCCATGGTCGATTCACATCACGATCGTCACGAAAACAGTGGTCTTGGTTATCTGCTGGTCGATCATCAGGGGCGCCGACTGGCAGGCTCACTTCAGGCTGAAGCACCCAGCAAGGCCGGCTGGCGAGAACACCTTTACGTCGGGAACAAAACCACAGGTGATCGCCGCGCACATCAGGCACTGACCGTAATCCTGCCTGCAGGAGAACGACTGGTTGTCGCTGCAGATCGCATGCCTGTCGAAGAGATCGATGCAGTCATCGGCTGGATCACGGCAGGAATGACCTCAGTGATGCTCATGATGGGCATAGGCAGCGCATGGATCCTGGGCCTGATCACCCGGCGACGTATCGACAATATCAGTAAGGTAGCCAATGCGATCGCTGCCGGCGATCTCTCTCGCCGTATTGATCGGAACAATCGTGCAGGTGAGTTTGACCGTCTTGCTGAAACACTCAACCGTATGCTGGATCGGAACACCGAACTGCTCACCAATCTGAAGCAGATCTCGACCGATATCGCCCATGATCTGCTCACACCACTCGGCCGACTGCAACAGCAGCTCGAGCTGGCGCTCACAGACTGTCGGAACACGCAGGACTATCGCCACACGGTAGAATGCGCGATTGCCACTGCGGTCGAAATTCAACAGCTCTTTTCTTCTCTGCTCAAAATTTCCGAGATCGAATCCCTCACGCTTCGCAAGACGTTCACCCCGGTATCACTGACGGAAGTCGCTAAACGCGTGACAGATGCATTTCGCCCTGACATCGAAGAAAACGGCCGTAAGCTGATCGTGCGGCTGGATCACGACCTTTATATCGTGGGTGAACGACATCTGCTATCGCAACTGCTGGTCAACCTGATCGAAAACGCCATGCGGCACACGCCTGTCGGAACCACAATCAGTGTCATCCTCAGCCGCACGGCCGATCGCGCCATCCTCACAGTCGAAGATGACGGACCCGGTATTCCAGCCGTCGACAGAACCCGTGTGATCGAGCGTTTCGTGCGCCTGGAAGCAAGCCGATCTACAAAGGGACACGGCCTTGGGCTCAGCCTTGTCAAAGCGATCGCGACGGCACATGAAGCGGAACTCATCATGGAAGACAATGCACCAGGGCTGTGTATTCGCCTGTCTTTCACCGCGCTTCCCATCCGCGATAGAAAGGAGACAACAAAGGTTTGATCAGGGAAAACAATCCGCATTGAATATAGCCATCCTAACGATCCGGACTTTCGCTCCCTCATTCCGGAACTATACAAATTGCGAAGCTGCACTGCTCAGTTGCGGTTGATTAGCTGTAGAACCCGCTTCCTGAAAATCCAAATCATTCATGGCGAGATATCTATCAGTCTCCTGTATATTCACGAATTCACTAAATCCCCATTACATGAGTATTAGAAAACAGGAGCTTGCATGGTATCTCCACGATTAGTCACTAAAATTGAAGCAGAAGAACCGACTCTTCGGTTAGCTGTACTCATTGATGCTGACAATGCACAAGCGGCCGTCATTGAAGGACTACTTGCCGAGATTGCGCGATTCGGGGAAGCAACCGTGAAACGCATCTACGGTGACTTCACCGCTCCTGCAAGCGCTTCCTGGAAAAAAGTACTTCAAAAATATGCCATCAAACCCGTTCAGCAGTTTGCATATACAACAGGCAAAAATGCCACGGACAGCACACTCATCATCGATGCGATGGATTTACTCTATACCCGAAAGTTTGATGGATTCTGCCTGATTACAAGCGACAGTGATTTCACCGGCCTTGCAATGCGTTTACGTGAGGAGGGGCTTACTGTTCTCGGCTTCGGGGAGAAGAAAACACCTGAAGCTTTCCGCAATGCCTGTCATAAGTTTGTGTTTACCGAGGTTCTTCGCCCGGATACAGCAACTGAATCAGCTGCACAACGAACCAAAAAGACAGAAAATGATCAGAAATCATCCTCGCCACAGCCTGCTGCTCAGGCGCCGGAAACAAAACAGGCATTCCCCAGGAAATTTGTTCTGGCCGCACTCGAACAATCAAGCGATGATGCCGGGTGGGCAAATTTAGGCAATTTCGGCAACTACCTCAACAAGTTACAACCTGATTTCGATTCCCGACTTTACGGTTACAAAAAACTTTCTGATCTTGTCAAAGCCAGAACAGATCTCTTCGTAACCGAAGAACGGCAGGTACCGGGATCAACACAAAAAGCCTTGTATCTTCGTGCCAAATAATTTTTTGACATAGGCACTCAATCTCTTTTTAGTTACCAAACACTGCACCATACAAGTATTGCAGCACCATCCAGCTCTATTGCGCATGGTCGGGATCAGATCACGAATCAAGAAAAGATAGGTATAACAGAAGTTATTAAAATTGCTGAAACAAATTTCCAGTTTCGTGAAATCATTGAATCGAGAATTATTCAGGATGGATTCAACAGACACGAGAGTGTCAAGACCCTTGGGATATGCCCAACGCGGTTATCAAATCGGTGCCGACCTTTGTGGTGCAGAAATCACCCCCGCCTCAAAGGCGCACTCTACCAATACCTCAGCAATAATTCCGCCAAATCCAAACGAATAAACTTTTCCTTCGGGCGAGAGCGCAAACTGGAGATAGGCATTGAGTTCTTCTTCAGACAAATCCTGGTAGGCGTATGCGGTATTGCTAAGAATTACCTGCGACATCGCTGACGTGATGGCAAGCATTTGAGACTCCAGCCCCTTCTTGATTTCTTCCAATGATGGCCTATTAGAGGTATCGGGCATGACGGATAGAATAGCCGCATTTGTGGCTAAAGCCGATCCGATATAGATCTGTACCGTGCGTTGAGGCTCCCCCATAGCCTGATTAAGCGATGAATAAAGCGCTAATCGTGTCACGTTTGCTCCTGCTTCGGCAACGAGTTTTGAGGCATTTTCCTGAATTTCAGTCTGAATTTCTGGCTGCGCCAGTCTACTCTCACGCTCAATGATGCGTTTCCCGAGAGGTGATTCCAGGAAAGCAATGATTCGCTCCCCTTCCTCCGAAGTAATTCTCTCTGTAATACGTTCGGACATCATTTTCCTCAGCTTCACGGGAGCATACGCATGATCGAAGGCCGCATGAATATCGCGAGTCTGCTCAGTAGACAGCCTCAATGTACCGTTCTTCATGGCATGCCCCATCGCGATTTTCAGGCTTCTTGGCAAGAAATCGAGTTGGACACCCACGCCTGATTTTTCGATCAAGGCCTGCGGCGAGAACTCCGTCGCGTGAATATTGACAGAAAGCAGTCCTGTCGTAATACAGAGCCAGATTTTCAGAAATACTGAAATCGAAGTTATTTGTGGTCGTCGCATAGTTATATTCCTTTATCAATAGGAATGTACCCTCGGTACATTTATATGGCCCCGGAATTGCTTTCATAACGACAATCAGGAATGAGCAAACCCAATAGAACGCAGCAGCGGGGGTACCAACCAATCGTTTAATCAACTCCGAACCCAGGAAAAATAGCAGTACCGCCCACAAAGGAAACAGGCAAAACTCGCTCCAAACGGCCCCATGTTGCCAGCCCCAAACAATTGAAGCTATAGCGAAACTTAGTGGAATGAGCCAAGTGTTTCCGGATATACCCCGCTGGACTATCACTCCGAACAGAAGGATCACCCCCAACCCGGCCAGACAGGGAAATTCTACCTCGAAGAATGACATGCGCTGCAACCCAGTAAAGATACACCGCCCATCACCCCCCAGCAATGACCTGACTGACAAGATCGACACCGGAAAGCGATGCCAAAGCAATGGCCCCTGTACTGGTACCTCCAGATACCACCACGGCTACGCCAACCGCTGCAGGGCCCTGCCTCATCCCTCGTTTCCGATATTTCTTTCTGATCACGAAAAGCATATCGATCAAATACGTCTGCATATTTCATTCGTCACAATAACAATCAAGATAATGACAACTCCGGATATCCATTCATACCCTCGCGATTTCTTATTTGAGAATCATACAATTTCATGATCAGCAAAATTCCCCATTCCAGCTCGAATAGCTACTTCCTAATCCTGTTAACCACAGATGGTCTTTGCTACCCGTATCCCAATCGGGATTGAGATAGATGTCACCAAGGGTAATGTAAAGCCGGACAGTTGCATGTCGCGCAGCCTTTTTCGCTGATACACAGCAAGTAACACGACGACAAAAAAAAGTAACGGCGATCATTGTCCCTACTAAGGTGAAAAACTCACACCACTCACCCAATGAAAAACCTTTTATCATTTTTTAGATGCCGGCGTAGCGGTGTGTGCGCTATGACAGCTGCTTGAACAAGCTCCCGCCGCTAATCCGCCATAAAATCCCAGTTGACCTGCCAAAATGCTATTCGTGACGATTTGGGCAGGAGGATCGCTCTGGTTCCGATGGATTTCCTCCATCAAAAACTCCATTTTCTCCTGTGTCGGTGATTGCACGGCTGGTGGTGTGGGCGCCGCCTCCGATGACATCAGCATTGCCGGTTCCCCCGGCAGGGTGATGGAAAACAGCGCGGCGAATGTCGCCCATTATTCGGGGCGCAGGAACCGTGTAATTGCATGAGTCATGCCAACCAATTTTGAACGATTGCCACTGCCAAGTTTAGCGATGGCACTGGCTGGCTAGTAAGATTGGCTAGCGTGCTCCGCGATTATACCCAGAATCCGACGGTGCACAAATCAGTTCCATGCCTTTGGTATAATACCAAACAGAAAACCTGATCTTGCACTGCTACGGGCTTACTTGCTTGAGCTAATTTACGGTGGGAGAATATGCCTGTTACATAATCGAAAATCCAAGCAGTGCCAGCAGCATGTCGGGATGACCTCACTTGCGGAACCATACCGGCCTGATTCCAGTTGCTGGTTGATAAACTCATCAAAATGATCACCCAAAGTAACGCTTGTATTTTTTGCCATCAACATTACCTCACACCAATTTATATTATTTATTAGTGTCGTAGTGGCACATGACAAATCAGTCAGCCGGATGGTAAAAAGAGATGTGTTCTGCTCACGGGGCAATGGTCCGAAGAAAGTTGTTACGGTTTTTTCAACGACCTATAGCCCCAGGCGTTGCCAGATTTTTGTGGGTAGTACAGCGGAATTGAGTGTGTAGAAATGCAGGCCGGGTGCGCCGGCTTCCAGCAGACGGGCGCATAACGCTGTGACGACATCCAGCCCGAATGCCTGGATGGAAGGAATATCATCACCGAAGCTTTCCAGTTTTCTGCGAATCCAGCGTGGAATTTCTGCTCCACAGCCATCCGAAAATCTTGCCAGTTGAGAAAATTTGCTGATCGGCATGATGCCGGGAACGATCGGGATATTCAGATTCGCAGCTTCACACATTTCCACGAAATGCAGATAGGCATCCACGTTATAAAAAAACTGGGTAATCGCTGCATTGGAACCTGCTTCGACTTTTCGTCTGAAATTGGTGAAATCCTCCAGAGCGGAACGGGCTTGCGGATGATATTCCGGATAAGCCGCCACTTCAATCCAGAAAATATCACCGAACTCCTTGCGGATAAATGCTACCAGCTCGTTGGCATAGCGGAATTCTCCCGCCTGCGCCATGCCGGAAGGTAAATCGCCACGTAGCGCCACAATGCGGCTGATACCGTGACTATGGTATTTCTCAAGAATCGAACGGATATTGTCACGCGTGGAGCCGATACAGGAAAGATGGGGCGCTACCGGATAGCCTTCTGCCTGAATTTCCAGCACAGTTTCCAGTGTGCGTTCACGAGTGGAGCCGCCGGCACCAAATGTCACCGAAAAAAACTTCGGATTGAACTGAGCGAGCTGTATGCGCGTTGCCCGCAGTTTTTCCATTCCTTCCGGTGTCTGCGGCGGGAAAAATTCGAAACTGAATGTAGGTGTAAAATTTTTCTGGGATTGCATCGGGATTCACTTCCATGAGTTGCGGCCCTGTAAGAAGGGCAACGGTGAAAATCAATGAAGCAAAGCCGGGAAACTCTATCGCTGTTTCCCGGCTTTGACAGGCTGAGCATAGCAACTCCGGAAAAAGCCGCGGGAGTCATCAAACCCCGGCGCAGTTTTTCAGAGTGCTTTTAGTACCGGTACATTTCCGGTTTATAGGGCCCGTTCTTGTCGAGGTTAAGGTAGCACGCCTGTTCATCGGTCAGTTCAGTCAGCTTCACGCCCAGCTTGCCCAGATGCAGGCGTGCCACCATCTCATCGAGATGTTTGGGTAACACATACACTTTTTTCTGGTAATTGCTGCCGTTTTGCCAGAGCTCCATCTGCGCCAGCACCTGATTGGTGAACGAACTGGACATAACAAAAGACGGATGGCCGGTAGCGCATCCCAGATTGACCAGACGCCCTTGTGCCAGCACAATGATGCGGCGACCGGTTGGGAAGATGACATGATCGACCTGTGGTTTGATGTTTTCCCACTGGTATTTCTGCACCGAGGCAATATCGATTTCAGAATCAAAATGGCCGATATTGCACACGATCGACTGGTTTTTCATTTTCAGCATGTGGTCGTGGGTAATCACACGCAGATTGCCGGTAGCGGTGACGAAAATATCTGCTTTGTCACAGGCATCATCCATGGTCACCACACGGTACCCCTCCATCGCCGCCTGCAGTGCACAGATCGGATCGATTTCGGTAATCCAGACGGTTGCTCCCAAGCCGCGCAATGATTGTGCACATCCTTTGCCGACATCGCCATAACCGCACACCACGGCGATTTTTCCAGCGATCATCACATCAGTCGCACGTTTGATGCCATCCACCAGTGATTCGCGGCATCCATAGAGATTGTCGAATTTGGATTTGGTGACTGAATCATTGACATTGATTGCCGGAAATGGGAGTTCGCCTTTCTTTTCCATTTCGTACAGGCGATGGACACCGGTCGTCGTTTCTTCAGTCACACCGCGAATCGCAGCAAGATTGCGTGAATACCAGCCCGGATGGCTGGCAAGACGGCTGCGGATGGAAGCAAACAGGATCTGTTCTTCTTCATTGGTCGGATTGGCGATCACAGAAGGATCGCGCTCAGCCTTGCTGCCAAGAATGAGCAGCAGAGTTGCGTCTCCGCCATCATCCAGAATCATATTGGCGGTATGCGAGCCATCACTGGCCCATTCAAATATCTGGTGCGCGTAATCCCAGTATTCTTCCAGCGATTCTCCCTTGTAAGCGAATACCGGAATGTTACGGGCAGCAATCGCTGCAGCAGCATGATCCTGAGTAGAGAAAATGTTGCAGGAAGCCCAGCGGACTTCCGCGCCCAGCGCCACCAGTGTCTCGATCAGTACGGCTGTCTGGATAGTCATGTGCAGGGAGCCTGCAATCCGCGCACCTGCCAGCGGTTTCTTGCCGGCATATTGCTCACGCAATGCCATCAGACCGGGCATTTCGGTCTCGGCAATGGCGATTTCCTTTCTGCCCCAGTCTGCCAGTGACAAATCGGCCACCTTGCAGTCGGTAAAAACAGAATTATCCACAACGGGGTTGATTGTTGCACTCATAACACATCTCCGCAAAAGTGAAAGAGCGCCGTTGTTGGGTTGTCCATTAGTACGAGCCTCACGGAATTGACCGCTGCAGCGCTCCTCGGTACCAGTGGAACTTCATTCAGCCTGAATGACCGTAAAAATGATCAGATACCCGCATCCGCTTTGAGCTGTTCTGCCATATCGGTTTTTTCCCAGGTAAAGCTGGGTTCTTCCCGGCCAAAATGACCATAAGCAGCTGTTTTGCCATAAATCGGACGCAGCAGATCCAGTTCGTGAATGATGGCCCGGGGCCGTAAATCAAAATGTCTGGCAATCAGTTCAGCAAGTTTCCCGTCCGGGATTTTTCCGGTACCGAAGGTTTGCACCATCAGCGAGACCGGCTTTGCCACGCCAATCGCATAGGCCACCTGGACTTCGCATTTACGCGCCAAGCCAGCCGCAACGATATTTTTGGCCACATAGCGTGCAGCATAAGCGGCTGAACGATCCACTTTGGAAGGATCCTTACCGGAAAAAGCGCCCCCTCCATGATGTGCTGTCCCACCGTAGGTATCCACGATGATCTTGCGCCCGGTCAACCCGCAATCCCCCATCGGCCCGCCCACCACGAAACGGCCAGTGGGGTTGATCAGATATTGAATATGATTGCTCAGCATCTCGGCCGGTAAAACCGGCTTGATGACTTCTTCGATAACGCCTTCAACCAGTTCATCACGAGGAACATCGGGAGAATGCTGGGTTGAGATGACGATCGTTTCGATGTTTTTCGGGAATCCATCTTCATAACGAACGGAAACCTGGGATTTGGCATCCGGACGCAGCCATGACAATCTGCCGCTTTTTCTCAGTTTTGCCTGCTGCTCGACCAGACGATGCGCATAGTAAATCGGCAACGGCATCAGTTGCGGTGTTTCATCGCAGGCATAACCGAACATCAGCCCCTGATCCCCGGCTCCCTGATCCATTTCCTCGTCTTTACTGCGATTTACCCCCTGGGCAATATCGGGAGATTGTTTGTTGAAGGCAGTCAATACAGCGCAGGTGCTTGCGTCAAAGCCGATCTCGGAACTGGTATAACCGATTTCGCGCACGATACCCCGGGGAATGGCGTTGTAATCGATCGTGGCATCAGTCGTGATTTCACCGGACAAGACGATCAACCCCGTGCTGCACATGGTCTCGCAGGCTACGCGTGCGTGGGGATCCTGCTGCAGGATGGCATCGAGAATGGCATCCGATATCTGATCGGCAACCTTGTCGGGATGGCCTTCAGATACTGATTCAGAAGTAAAAAGATAGTTACTCATATTAGTTTTATTGATTGGATTTGGGTTGTGAATGAGATAATTCTTGCTCGTGCAAGAGCAAAGCCAGTTTCGGATTCGAAGCCGAAGATAATAGCGGGTTATAACGACATGTTGCGGGAACTGCCTTAATGTGCTGTTACATGAGCATTCGGATTATTCCAGAAATTCATATAAAAATCATTGCTCCTTTTACTGGATATATTCCGGTTCAGGAAATGCAGATGCAATAATCCGTTATTTTTTCGATTTGATTCTTTGAAAGAAGGGCATGATTCCGATTATTGACAGAGGTTTCCAATGAATACTGTTTTGATTACGGGTGCCAATCGGGGGATAGGTCTGGAGTTTGCCAGACAATATGCTGCCGATGGCTGGCAAGTGGTGGCCTGCTGCCGGCAACCACAGCAGGCTGAAGCGCTGAACCGGTTGGCTGATCAGTATCAAGATCGATTTTCCATTCACCGGCTCGATGTCAGAGAACTTACAGAAATCGATCAGTTGTCACACAAGCTGCAGGATCTGCCCATTGATATTCTGATCAACAATGCCGGTGTTTACCCGCATGCACAAAACGGGGAATTCGGTCGTATCAGCTATGATGACTGGATGGAAGCTTTCAGGGTAAATACATTTGCTCCCCTCAAAATGGTCGAAGCACTGGTTGAACAGATTGCCTGCAGCCAATTAAAAATCGTTGCCACCATCACCAGCAAGATGGGCAGTATCGCCGATAACCAGCGCGGTGGCAGTTACATTTACAGATCCAGCAAAGCTGCCGTTAACATGGTAGTCAAAAGCCTTGCCGTCGATCTGCAGCCACGCGGCATTATCGCGGTGCTGCTGCATCCGGGTTGGGTGCAAACCGATATGGGTGGACGGGATGCACTGATCTCGACAAAACAGAGTGTTACCGGGATGAAAAGTATTCTGGACAGAGTGACTCACTCGGATACGGGTAAATTCATTGCCTATGACGGACAACATATACCCTGGTAATTTCTGCCAGCCAATCGAGCGAAATTTTTTTATCAAACCCTGGATGTACTCATCTCACGTGGTAAAGCTGGATAGTGAAGCGGCGACCCTGGCACTTGGAGAACAGCTTGCAACCCTGCTTCATCCGGGCCTGACCGTATTCCTGTATGGCGACCTGGGGGCGGGCAAAACCACGCTCGCACGCGGCATACTGAAAGGGCTGGGTCATCACGGTAAAGTCAGAAGCCCCACCTATAACCTGGTTGAAATCTATAAACTTTCTAGGTTATACTTGTATCACTTTGATTTTTATAGATTCAATGATCCATTAGAGTGGGAAGAAGCAGGTTTCCGGGAGTATTTCAATCAGGACTCGATCTGCCTGGTGGAATGGCCTGAAAAAGCAGGAGAATTTCTGCACGCGGCTGATCTGGAAATACGGATCAGCTATTCTGGAACAAGAAGAATTGCTGAATTTAGCGCGGCAACAGAGGCGGGAGAACAATGCTTATCACACTGGCAAAAACGGGTATCCGATTGAATCGATTCAGCACCAGATTACTCACCTGCTTTTCACTCTTTGTTGCAACTCTCTTCCTGCCGCTGTTTTCATACGGCAACGGAGCGGTTGCCGGAACGCAAATCACTGCCGCCCGCTACTGGGCCGACTCCGCATATACCCGCCTGGCAATGGACGTGAGCAAACCGGTCAAATACAAGGTCAGCACACTCGATGCCCCCAAAAGAATCGTCATGGACATCGAGAATGTTTCATTCCCCGGTGCACTGGGTGATTTACCGGCCAAACTCAAATCACACGATCCGCTGATCAAAACACTGAAAATCAGCCGCTCCGCCCCGCAAACCACCAGACTGGTCATCGAACTGAAAACCAATGCGGTACCCAAGGCTTTTGCACTGGCTCCTGCCGAGCAATACGGACACCGTCTGGTACTGGATATTCACGCCTCCAAGCCGGCTGATAAAGCCCGGAAAACTGAATATACCGATCCGCTGATGGCGCTATTGCAGAAAGATACCCAGCCGGCAGTCACTCCTCCCAACCGACCCATTGCTCAGAAAGCGACTCCGAACCTCGTCATGGCTGCGATCAACCGCCAGCCTGCAGACAAACGAACCTTTGTCGTTGCAATCGATGCCGGACATGGTGGCAAGGATCCGGGAGCGGTCGGCCCGCAAGGTACCATGGAGAAAAATATAACCCTGTCGATCGCCAAAAAGCTCAAGGCCAGAATCGACCGGGAACCCGGTATGCGTGCCGTACTGGTTCGTGACGGAGATCATTTCATTTCACTGGCAGGACGCCGCATCAAGGCAAGACAGGCCAATGCGGATCTGTTCGTATCCATCCACGCCGATGCTGCACCACGCAGGGAAGCGCATGGTGCTTCCGTTTATGCCTTATCGGAAAACGGTGCAACCTCTACTACGGCAAGCTGGCTGGCAAAAAAAGAGAATGAAGTCGATCTGCTCGGTGGAGTCAAGCTGGATGACAAGGATCGTTATCTGAAGCAAACACTCATCGATCTGTCCATGAATGCCACGATTGACGACAGCGTCCGGCTGGCAAGCCATGTACTGAATGAAATCGGATCGGTCAACCATCTGCACAAAAGACATGTCGAGCAGGCAGGGTTTGCGGTACTCAAATCACCTGATATTCCGTCCATTCTGGTTGAAACTGCTTTCATCAGCAATCACACCGAAGAAGCGAAACTCAATTCCGAGGCTTATCAGAACAAGCTGGTCGATGCAATATCTGCCGGGCTCAAGCGTTATTACGGCGGCAAAGCCTGGAAAACACGCGTAGATGTGGCAGATACCCGGTAACGAAACAGTCTTGCCGGCTGCTCCACTATTACGGGTAGATCAGCTCCAGCTTGTACCCCACAGCACCGAGGCTGTCCGTATTCAAAAAACACTGGACCTGTATTTCACTATCTCCGCCCAATACTGACTGATCTGTTACAGAATCGAGATAATCTTCAGCAGTAAAAATCCGGCTGGCAAGCGGCTTTTCATCAGAATCAGTCAGTGTCAGCAGCAATGCCGGCAATGCTTGTGGAAAGGGTGCATGGTTGCGGATGATTGCAGATAACGCCACGACATCAGGTTCTGCGGGAGAACTTACACGCAAATCTGAAGATTCCAGACTCAACAAATGGAGATGGTGTGGTAAGTCGATCTCACATTTCATCAAATTACAATAGCCATCCAGTGCCGGCTGGAATGCAGGAAAAGCAATAAAGATTTCAGTACGATAGGCATGCACAAACTGGCCCAGCAGCAATAACAGCAGTAATGCATTGGGTATCAGCCACCAGCGGGAAGTTTTCCGTGCGGACAGTTGAATACCGAAATGATCTGCAGGAAAAGATGATTCTGCAGCTGGTACTACAGCAACATTACCGGATTCGAGGTAGTCTGGAGCTGATTCAGCAGATCGTGCAGCAGGCTGAATACATGCCTCCGGGACTGCGATCAGCGCCACGAACCCGTTGAATACCTGCCTGCACTGCCCACAGCGAACATCGCCATTGCACGAATGCAACTGTATTCCTGTGAGGCGGAAAACCGCATGGCAGCCCGGACACCGTGTGACCAGCGTCATGCAAAATCACCGCCTGATTTTCGACCTGCAAGCAGCACCCACCCCTGCTCTTTTGCTGCAATATGCATATCGAACCATTCGCTGTAAACCTGCAACACCTCATCAGCTTGGGTTTCCAGTATTCCTGAAAGCACGATACGCCCGCCGGGCTGCAAAGTTTTCATCAGAACAGGTGCCAGCATGATCAGAGGGTTAGCCAGTATATTGGCTACCACTATGGTGACCGGAGCCCATTCAGCACTGGCACGATCATCCTTCACGAGCGGAGGCAATGCTGCAGTAAATAACAGTCTGTCCGGGTCACAAAAATTATTCCGGGCATTATCCAGACTGGCAGTGATGGCATTGGGATCGATATCCATCCCCGTGACCCGAGCTGCACCGAGTTTCAGTGCAGCTATCGCCAGGATACCCGAGCCGCAGCCATAATCGAGCACACTGTCACCAGGCTGAAGGAATTGATCCAGCCAGGTAAGGCATAACCGGGTAGTCGGATGACTGCCCGTACCAAAAGCCAGGCCAGGATCCAATCTTAGGCTGATTGCTGCAGGATCTGGCGGTTCATGCCAGGATGGAACCACCCACAGTCGCGAGGAAATTCTGATCGGTTCGAATTGTGCCTGCGTCAGCCTGACCCAGTCTTGCTCCATAACCTGTGCCAGCTGATACTCCGGCAATGCAGGCGACCCGATTACCTCAGCAACCTCCTGAATGATCTCATCGACATTGGCATTTTCTTCCAGCAGCACCGTTACTTCCGCCTGCTGCCAGAATTGATCCGGAGGTGCGCCGGGTTCACCGAACAGAGGTTGTTCCTGACTGGTTCCCTCCCCCGCATCATGCACATCGACCGACAATGCACCTCGTTCCAGCAGCCGGTCACCTACCAGATCGACGTAATCGGATCCAATTCTAAACGTCAGGGATAGCCAGGACATCGCCAAAGCGGGTAATAGAATTTCTCACTATCGCATCAGGTCGATTTTTTGTTATACAACGCGAGTTTACCTTCAAGATGATGAATGGAAACAGGACCGGACAGGAAATTGCAATCCGTCAGAAGGTCGAGATGCAACGGTATATTGGTTTTGATGCCTTCAACGATCATTTCCGTCAATGCTATACGCATGCGGGCAATGGCCAAGTCGCGATCATCGCCATAGGCAATTACCTTGGCAATCATGGAATCGTAGTAAGGTGGTACACGATAGTTGTGATAGATATGTGAATCAACCCTGATTCCTGGGCCACCCGGAGCATGGTATTGAGCGATGCGCCCGGCCGATGGGGTCAGTTTATAAGGATCTTCCGCATTGATGCGGCATTCTATGGCGTGGCCCTTGAACACGATATCTCTCTGCTGCAAAGACAGTTTTTCTCCGGCTGCCACACGAATTTGCGCCTGAACCAGATCAATCCCGGTGATCGCCTCTGTTACCGGGTGTTCGACCTGCAACCGGGTATTCATCTCAATGAAATAAAATTCATTGTTCTCATAAAGAAATTCAAAAGTCCCGACACCGCGATAATTGATACGCTTGCAAGCCTCGACACACAGTTCCCCGATTTTGTCACGCAACTGAACAGAAATACCGCGGGCAGGTGCTTCTTCAATGATCTTCTGATGGCGACGTTGCATGGAGCAATCCCGCTCACCCAGATGAACGACATTGCCGTACTCGTCGGCCAGTATCTGAAATTCGATATGACGGGGGTTTTCCAGGTATTTTTCTGCATAAATAACCGGATTGCCGAATGCAGCCTGTGCCTCGTTACGTGTCGTAATCACCGCGTTTGAAAGCGCTGCTTCGGTATGCACAACACGCATACCGCGCCCTCCACCGCCTCCGGCCGCTTTGACGATGACCGGATAGCCGATTTCTTTAACGATCTTCTTTACCTCATCGAGAGATTCCGGTAACGCACCACCGGAACCCGGTACACAAGGTACCCCCGCCTGTCGCATGGCATTTTTGGCACTAACTTTATCCCCCATCAACCGGATCGTATCCGGCCGGGGTCCAATAAAGAAAAAGCCGCTTTTTTCCACTCTCTCGGCAAAATCCGCATTCTCGGATAGAAAACCGTAACCCGGGTGAATGGCTTCAGCATCAGTGACTTCAGCTGCACTGATAATGGCAGGAATGTTCAGATAACTCTGTGCAGAGGCTGCCGGGCCGATACACACCGACTCATCCGCCAGTTTGACGTACTTGGCCTCAGCATCTGCTTCAGAATGAACGGCTACTGTTTTAATACCCATGGTGCGACATGCCCGCTGGATGCGCAGTGCGATCTCACCACGATTTGCGATCAATATTTTTTCAAACATAAAAATTAGGTGCTGGGAACCTGGTCTGGATGGATACTTGAGAATTCAGGAAATCACCTCGGGAAATATCATTCGATGACAAACAATGGCTCTCCATATTCAACCGGCTGACCATTCTCCGGCAAAATGGCCTTGATTTTGCCGTCACGGTCAGCCTCGATTTCGTTGAGCAGCTTCATGGCTTCAATGATACACAGCGTTTCTCCGGATTTCACATATTGCCCGATTTCGACAAATGGCTTCGCTCCGGGAGCTGAGGCACGGTAGAAAGTCCCTACCATGGGGGATTTAACGATATGTCCCTCCGGCAGACCAGGTTTATCCGGTGCATCAGTCTCGCTCACCGTAGCCGTTACCGGCCCTGCCGGAGCAGGCGCATGATATTGCGGTACTATTGTGGCAGTTGATTGTGTCAGGGTTATGGATTTGCTGATGCGTACTTTTTCTTCACCTTCAGTCACTTCCAGCTCGGTAATGCTGTATTCTTCAACTAATTCAATCAATTTTTTGAGTTTTCTCAAATCCATATTTTCCTCCGGGGCGGATCCCGTCCATAAACACTCTGATTTGCCTTCAGGTTCGAAATTTTTTTGTTTCCTGATAACGACCGTTGACCGATCTGGAACTGAATCAGTTCATCTAATTTGTATTGCCATTCATTTCGATTATCGGAATCTGTCTGATTGTGGATAAAATCTTTTCAGCGACGCCACTCTGTCCATACTATTTATCTGGTCAAAGCAAATTGAAGCGCCAGCTCATATCCCGCAGCACCCAAACCACTGATGACCCCGACTGCGATATCCGAGAAATAAGAGGTACGACGAAATGATTCACGGGCATAAACATTGGAAAGATGGATTTCCACAAATGGCAGGCTGGTGGCAGCCAAAGCGTCACGCAGGGCAATACTGGTATGTGTCAGTGCGGCCGGGTTGATGATAATGAAATCGGTACCATCACTCATGGCCCCCTGCACCCGGTCGATCAGCTCATGCTCGGCATTGCTCTGAAAGATACTCAATACTACAGATGCTGCCTGCGCTTTGGCTGCCAGATTCCTGTTAATATCTTCCAGTGTCGTTTGCCCGTAGATGGCAGGTTCTCTTCTACCCAGAAGATTCAGATTAGGACCATGGATTACCAGGATATTTGTTGCAGCCATATCGACCATTCATTCACGATGGCTAATTATGTCCTTTTCTCCTGATATTGTACAGTTTTTTATGTATTTTCCCCGAAGTTACAGCAAAATACCTGATTCTGGCAAATTACAGAATTGCTGATTCAGAGGCTGCTTCACTTATCTCTTGCAAACAAATACTGTCGAACGGAAATGGCAAGTGATTTTATAGTGATTGGCGCAGGAATCATCGGCCTTTCCACTGCGCTTCGATTACTTGAAGAAGGTGCATCAGTCACCCTGCTCGATCGCCGGGAAGCAGGATGTGAAGCTTCATGGGCGGGTGGAGGTATTTTGTCTCCCTTATATCCATGGAATTATTCGGATTCTGTAACCCGTCTGACTGCGTTCAGTATGTCACGCTATCCGGAGTGGACAGCAGCACTGAACGCAGCCACTGGTATCGATCCCGAATATCAGATCTGCGGGCTTATCATTCTTCCACCTTACGATCCAGAGGCAGCTGTCAACTGGTGCTCCGCCCATGCGATACCGCTGACACACCTCTCATCCTCACACCATGGCGGATTATTCTGGGCTCACATCAACGACGAACAGGAAAATGCTCAGGCGCTGTTTCTCCCTGAAGTCGCTCAGGTTCGCAATCCACGCCTGCTACAGGCGTTATACAAACGCATCAGACAACTGGGCGGAAAGATCATTGAGCATTGCGAAGTCCAGGAACTGGAGCTATCCGGTCAGAAAGTCCATACCATCCGGACACCATCTGAAAAACACTCTGCCGGCCAGTACATTCTTTCAGCTGGTGCCTGGAGCAGAAAAATTCTCGGAGAACATGTACTGAATCTCGCAATAAAACCCATTCGCGGGCAAATGCTTTTATACAGGTTGCCGGAAAATTCGCTTTGCTCCATCGTGTTGCAACGAGGTCTCTATCTCATTCCGCGACGTGATGGACATTTGCTGGTGGGTAGCACAATCGAGGACACAGGATTTGATAAGCAGATCACCCTCGATGCAAAAAACAGGCTGTCCAACTGGGCGAAAGAAATCCTGCCACAACTGAAAAATACGCCGCTCCTGAAACATTGGTCTGGCCTGCGCCCCGCCACACCCGACAATATCCCGATAATCGGCCCACACCCGTTTCTTGAAAACCTTTATATCAACAGTGGACACTTTCGCTACGGTGTAACGATGGCGCCCGGCAGCGCGGAAATATTGGTGAACGAAATTCTGAAACGTACTCAGCCTTTCGATGTCACCCCGTATCAGAGGGGGTGGCATCCATCCGAATAATGTCAGATATATTTATTGAAACTCACAGGTTCAGCTTTCGGTAGCGGGAAAGTTACCGATTCAAGAACCCCGGATAATTCTTCTACTATTACACCCTGGTTTGACTGTTTTGCTGCAATCTGTTCAAGGCGTTCGAGCACCTGCTGAACCAGTATTTCCGGAGCAGATGCACCAGCAGTAATTCCGATGCACCGTTTATTGGTCAACCAGCTCTCTTGTAACTGTTCTGCCTGATCAACCATGTAAGCTTCTACATTCTCATTTCTTGCCACCTCACAGAGGCGATTGGAATTCGAACTGTTCGGTGAACCTACCACGACGACCAGATCACAAAGCTTGACCAGCTTCTTGACCGCATCCTGACGGTTTTGTGTGGCATAGCAGATATCATCTTTCTTGGGACCGATAATTTTTGGAAAATGCTGCTTCAGCGCTTCGATCACGCGTGCTGCATCATCGACCGACAAAGTCGTCTGGGTAACGTATGCCAGATTATTTTCGTTCTTGACTTGAAGCCTGGCCACGTCTTCCGCCGTTTCCACGAGATACATCGTGCCCTTGCTTTTTCCAATCTGCCCCATGGTTCCCTCGACCTCAGGATGACCCTGATGGCCGATCATGACGATTTCCTTACCTTCCTTATCCATTTTTGCCACTTCGACATGCACCTTAGTCACGAGCGGGCAGGTAGCATCGAATATCTGCAGTTTACGAGCGGCTGCTTCCCTTCTCACCTCATGAGAAACACCATGCGCACTGAAAATGAGCATGCTTCCTTCCGGTACTTCCTCAAGATTTTCCACAAATACCGCCCCTTTTTTCTCCAGACCTTCAACTACGAAGCGGTTATGGACAACCTCATGCCTTACGTAGATAGGTGCGCCATACATCGCCAGCGCACGCTCAACGATTTCAATGGCCCGGTCAACTCCCGCGCAGAATCCTCTCGGGTTCGCAAGCAATACTCTGATCATCAGCCTGTTTCTCCATGGTTTGTGTACAAGTTCGATTATAAAATAATCCTGAAAAGGTTTTGAGTTTTCATCGCGGAAGCGATATCTTGTTTCATCCGTAACTAAAGCAGTATTCCAGCGACTCGTGTATCTGGTTTGATTATGTTCAAACTCGCAATAAAACGATTTTTATTGTTTCACCATACACAATCCTCTTAAAATTTCGCTGTATACTCTCGCGACATTTACGTTACGCTGCAAAAACAACTTAACTGGCTTCGGAACTTGACAGTTTTATTGGGAATTTCCTGATGGGTGCGCTGGCTTTTTATACTTTCATCTACTTTGTCGGGCATTTTGCTGCACTTGGCCTGAATATCATTACAAACAAAAAACTACTCAAACATCGCTGGGCTGGTCTGGCTGGTGTAATTATTGTAGCAATCATGCATGGCTATAAAATCATTAGCACCACTCCCCCGTCAGGTCACGATGACGATACGCTGTATGCGCTCAGTTATTTCGTCATCTTTCCAGTAGTGGTCATCGGTGCAGTTCTCTTTTATCTGAGCGAAAAAGATAAAAAAGACGACGGTTCCAAATAATCACTGCTTTACTCAATATATTCCGCCTCTCTCTGATACATGACTTCACCGTCACCTGACCAGGTCATTCGCCAGGAAATCCTAGCACTGTCAGCCTATCATGTCCCCCCTGCCAAGGATATGGTCAAGCTGGATGCAATGGAAAACCCCTACCGGCTGCCCCCTTTTTTATGTGAAGAAATCTCCCGGATAGCGGCAGACACATCCATCAATCGTTACCCTGATTCACACGCCACCGCACTCAAGGAAGTGCTCAGTACCACATTATCCGTTCCGGCCGGAATGGAAATCATGCTGGGCAATGGTTCAGACGAAATCATTCAGATCATCATGCTGGCGGCAGCAAAGCCGGGAGCAAAGCTGCTGACGATCGAACCGGGATTTGCCATGTTCAAAATGATTGCTACATTCGCGAACATGCAGTATATCGGAATTCCCCTGAAACCTGATTTTTCGCTGGATATGGACAGGATGCTCGCAGCAATCGAGCGCCATCAGCCTTCCATCATATTCCTGGCCTACCCGAATAATCCGAGCGGCAATCTGTTCGATACCAGCGCTCTGGAAAAGATCATCGAAGTATCCCCGGGACTGGTCGTGATCGATGAAGCCTATCATCCTTTTGCCGGAAAAAGTTTCATTGGCAGGCTTGCCGATTATCCCAATCTGCTGGTCATGCGGACACTCTCGAAACTGGGACTGGCCGGACTCCGTCTGGGACTTCTGGCCGGCAGACCGGAGTGGTTATCTCATCTGGAGAAACTGCGCCTGCCCTACAATGTCAATGTGATTACCCAGCTTGTTGCGACAAAAATCATGCAGCACTATGATGTGTTGCAGCAACAGGCAGATGCAATCAGACAAACACGTACCAGATTACGCACTTTCCTGGAAAATCTGAATGGAATCGAGGTGTTTCCTTCGGATGCCAACTTCATTCTGTTCCGTCTCGATGGGGCCAGCCAGATTTTCAGATTGCTTCAGCAGCACGGCATTCTGGTGAAGAATCTTGACAACAGTCACCCCTTATTAAAAAATTGCCTCCGTGTAACGGTAGGCACACCTGAAGAGAATGATCATTTCTGCAACACACTGCAAGACCTGGTTGCAGGAAATTAACCGGAAAACCGAACACGACATCCGTTCGAATTTAAATGCTCATGCGTACAGCACAAGTCACCCGCAATACCCAGGAAACACAAATCACGGTAACGATCAACCTGGACGGCCAGGGAAAAGCGGAATTAGACAGCGGAGTTCCTTTCCTTGACCACATGCTCGATCAGATTGCTCGTCACGGCATGTTCGATCTGAGTGTTGCCGCAAAAGGTGATCTCCATATCGATGCACACCATACAGTGGAAGATATCGGCATTACACTGGGCCAGGCGCTGAATCGTGCAGTCGCTGACAAGAAAGGGCTCGTGCGCTACGGACATGCTTATGTACCGCTTGATGAAGCCTTGTCCAGAGTCGTCATCGATTTATCGGGCAGGCCCGGTTTGCAGTTCAACACCACATTCACACGCGCAGTCATTGGTAATTTCGATGTCGATTTGATCCAGGAATTCTTTCAAGGCTTTGTCAATCATGCCATGGTGACGCTACACATAGACAATCTGGCCGGTAAAAATGCGCATCATCAGGCTGAAACCATTTTCAAAGCATTCGGCCGGGCGCTGCGTATGGCTGTAACAACCGACCCGCGCTGTGATAACCTTATTCCATCCACCAAAGGCGTGCTGTAGACAAAACGCTCTGAACATTCTGATACGAACATGAACTCGATTGCCGTCGTTGATTACGGGATGGGCAACCTGCGATCAGTATCCAAAGCACTGGAATATGTCGATTCATCTGCTGTCGTCACCGTAACCAGTGATCCCGAAACCATCCGATCTGCTGCACGCGTCGTTGTTCCCGGTCAGGGTGCGATGCCTCATTGCATGCAGGCGCTGGATGATCAGGGTTTACGCGAATCAGTTATCGAAGCTGCTAAAAACAAGCCTTTCCTCGGTATCTGTCTTGGGTTGCAAATGCTGTTCGAGGAAAGTGAAGAAGGTAATATTCGTGCACTGGGCATTCTGCCTGGCAGAGTCAAGAAACTGGAATCTACGGATACAGCCGATAACGACATTCCCAAAATCAAGATCCCTCATATGGGCTGGAACCAGGTTCACCAGACTCTGGAGCACCCGTTATGGCACGGGATCGATACCGACACACGTTTTTACTTCGTTCACAGTTATTACGTGGCAACAGATGAACCGCAAATAGTGGCAGGCAGCACCGAATATCCGGTTCCATTCACCTGCGCAGTAGCCAGGGATAATATTTTTGCCATTCAGTTTCACCCTGAGAAAAGTCATTCTGCAGGATTGGCGTTATTGAGTAATTTCCTGAAATGGGCGCCCTGATAACATTCAGCTCTTTCCTTGTTTTTACCTTATTTTTCAACCCTGATCATCAACCCAGATAAACCTGTATGCTGATTATTCCTGCTATCGATCTGAAAGATGGACATTGTGTCCGACTGAAGCAAGGCATCATGGAAGATGCCACAGTATTCTCGGAAAATCCTGAAACAGTAGCACTGCACTGGCTGGATAACGGAGCACGTCAACTGCATCTGGTCGATCTCAATGGTGCATTTGCCGGAAAACCCAAAAATGGCGAAGCAATCCGTGCGATCGTCGAGGCTGTCGATGGCAGAATTCCAATCCAGCTGGGTGGAGGAATACGCGATCTGGAGACCATAGAATACTATCTGGATAATGGCATCACCTACGTGATCATCGGAACAGCAGCAGTCAAAGTACCTGGTTTCCTGCACGATGCCTGCTATGCGTTTCCGGGCCAGATTATGGTCGGGCTGGATGCCAGGAGTGGAAAAGTGGCCGTCGACGGCTGGTCCAAGGTAACCGGCCATGATGTCATCGATCTCGCCAAGAAATTCCAGGATTACGGCGTAGAAGCAATCATCCATACTGATATCGGTCGCGATGGTATGCTCAGCGGACTCAATATCGAAGCTACCGTGGAACTTGCTCAGGCACTGACGATTCCTGTCATTGCCAGTGGGGGTGTAACCAATCTGGATGACATCAGAAAATTGTGTGAAGTCCAGTCTGAAGGAATTACGGGTGTCATCACCGGCCGTGCGATTTATCAGGGCTCACTTGATTTCAAAGAGGCTCAAGCCCTGGCAGATCAACTGGATGCAGCAACTACTTGATCAGTTCAGTTATTATGTACCCCACCCGAATATCATTTGCACTCACAGCACGTTTCTTACCCTGTCTCTCTTCTATTCAGCCTGCTTCTGACAATTTCTGAAATGGGATTAGCCAAACGTATCATCCCCTGTCTTGATATCAAAGATGGGCGCGTCGTCAAAGGAGTCAATTTTGTCTCGTTGCGGGATGCGGGAGACCCGGTTGAGATTGCCCGCAGCTATAATGAACAGGGCGCTGACGAACTCGTTTTCCTCGATATTACCGCCAGCTCGGAAAATCGCGATTTAATTCTGCATATCGTCGAAAAAGTCGCTGCACAGGTATTCATCCCTCTGACAGTAGGCGGAGGTGTCCGTAAGGTCGAAGATGTACGCAGGCTTTTGAACGCAGGTGCAGACAAAGTCAGCATCAACACCTCAGCGGTGTTGAATCCGATGCTGATCAAGGAATCCGCAGATCACTACGGCTCCCAGTGTATCGTGATCGCAATCGATGCCAGACAAGTACCTGATGCAAATCCTGAATCTCCACGCTGGGAAGTATTTACCCATGGCGGACGCAAACCCACTGGAATCGATGCAATTGAATGGGCTCAAAAAATACAATCCCTGGGAGCCGGAGAAATTCTGTTAACCAGCATGGATCGTGACGGTACGCGTTCCGGATTCGATCTTACACTGACACGTGCAATCTCCGATTCGGTCGATTTACCAGTCATTGCAAGTGGCGGGGTCGGTCATCTGGATCACCTGGTGGAAGGTATTCTGACAGGTCATGCCGATGCCGTACTGGCAGCAAGCATTTTTCATTATGGCGAGTACAGTATCCGGCAAGCCAAACAATACCTGTCATCGCACGGAATAGAAGTTCGCCTGTAACAAATACAAAATAGGATTATCTTTCTTTGATTCCTGTATAACCATAGCTTCAGCTCGATCAGGAATACCCTTTTATTTGGCGTTATCGCTCCTTGCATTTTAAAAATGCCCTGAAACTGTTAAGATCGCCCGAAGAAACAGAAGAACACGTGGAGCAGTCAATGACAGACAAGTGGCTTGATACAATCAACTGGTCGGCAGATGGCCTCATTCCAGCTATCGCACAAGATAAAAACAGCGGCAAAATTCTGATGGTCGCCTGGATGAACCGCGAAGCACTCAAACGTACTGTCGAAAGTGGTGAAGCGGTTTACTGGTCACGCTCCAGAAAGAAGCTGTGGCACAAAGGCGAGGAATCCGGGCATACCCAGAAAATCAATACGATCCATCTCGACTGCGATGAAGATATCCTTCTCCTCAGTGTGGAGCAGAAAGGAGGAATTGCTTGTCATACAGGCAGACAAAGCTGCTTCTTCCGTCAATTGAAAAATGGGGAATGGGTCATCACAGAACCTGTTATCAAGGATCCGTCACAAATTTATGCCAAATGACAGCATCGACCATACTGCAGCGGCTGGCACGGACAATCGAAGCACGAAAGAACGCCGATCCTTCCATCTCCTATACGGCAAAATTGCTGAACGGCAGCCAGGATAAGGTACTGAAAAAAATTGCCGAGGAAGCCGCTGAAACTATCATGGCTTGCAAAGACAATGACAGAGAACAGATCATTTATGAAACGGCAGATTTATGGTTTCATTGTCTGATCATGCTCACCCGACATGGCATTTCGCCGGAAGATATATTGCGGGAACTGGAACGCCGAGAAGGAATATCCGGCATCGAAGAAAAGTTATCGCGATCCCAACCCAACAAAACTGAGTAATATGGAAGACTGTCTATTCTGCAAAATCGTCCGTGGAGAAATCCCGGCCACCAAAATCCATGAGGATGAGGATACACTGGTATTTCTCGATATCCATCCGGCAGCACCCGTGCATTTGCTGGTGGTACCAAAACAGCATATCGGATCACTGAGTGAAGTCGATGCGAGCCATCAGCAGTTACTCGGGAAAATGTTGTGGCTAGCTCCCCGGCTGGCAGCCAGTCAGGGATGTACAGATGGATTCCGAACCATTATCAACACCGGCCGAGTAGGCGGACAGGAAGTGTTTCATCTTCACCTTCACGTTATCGGAGGGAAGGATCGTCTGCCCGCCATGATTCACCACGACTAACCGTTCAAGGAGCAAATGATGGGAAGTTTCAGTATTTGGCACTGGTTGGTTGTTCTGGCAATCGTCGTCCTGGTATTCGGGACCAAAAAACTGCGCAATCTTGGCAGTGATCTGGGTGGAGCAGTCCGTGGATTCAAAGAGGGAATGAAAGGGGCTGAAGAAGAAAGCACTCCGCCCCCCCCAGCTCAACAGGTAACCGGCCATTCGATCAAAAGTGAAATAGAAGAAAAAGATCAGACGAAAGTATGATCTGACAACATGGCTCTCCGCAATTACCGGGACAGGATGCTCGGGGTAATCCCGAAGTGCGGTTCAACAATGTTCGAATCTGAAAATGTTTGATATCAGTTTCGCTGAACTCGTGGTCGTTGGAATCGTAGCGCTGATCGTCATCGGGCCGGAACGGTTACCGGCCGTTGCCCGCACAGTAGGTTATTTTCTGGGGCGTGCCCGGCGCTATGTCGATCAGGTCAAGCATGACCTGCATGAAGAAATGGAACTGGACAGCCTGAGAAAACTAAGAGATTCCATGCACGAAACCGTCAATTCATTTGAACATTCGGTACGCAGCGAAATAAATAAAATTCAGGAAACTACAGAAACCCAATCTGCAGTCATACCGGATAAACAACCTCCGTTTGAAAAAACTGCGGAAAATATCGAACCGGTCAATACCAGTGAAACCAAAATTTCATCAGCACCTGCCGAACCCCGGCAGCCGAACAGCTAGTTTCTGTAAGGATTCAATCACTGCAAGCCGGTGATCGTCCTCATTTCCATCAAATCAGACAGCCCAATCTAACGACAGGACGAGCCGCAGTAACAGATGGATGACGATACTACTTTTATTTCACATCTGGTGGAATTACGCTCCCGGCTGATCCGGGCACTTCTGGTACTATTTCTGGGTTTTCTCCCCTGCGCTTTCTTTGCGCGAGAGTTATACAGTTTTCTGGCTTTCCCCCTGCTGGAAAAATTACCACAAGGCGGACAAATGATCGCCACCGAGGTCGTCACCCCTTTCTTCATCCCGATGAAAGTAGCGCTGATGGTGGCATTTCTCGTCACACTGCCGCATACGCTCTATCAGCTTTGGGCATTCGTCGCACCCGGTCTGTACAGCCACGAGAAACGCCTGTTCCTGCCGCTGGTGTTCATCAGCAGCCTTCTTTTCTTTACCGGTATGGCATTTGCCTACTTTGCCGTACTGCCGCTGGTATTCGAATTCATCGTCTATTTTGCACCGGAAGGGGTCGCTGTCATGACTGACATCAGCGAATACCTCGGTTTTGTCCTATCGATGTTCCTCGCTTTCGGAATCACATTTGAAGTACCGGTCTTCGTGCTGATACTCATTCGGACCGGTCTCGTCTCAATCGAAAAAATGAAATCTGTCCGCCGCTTTGTACTGGTAGGTGCATTCATCATCGGTGCGATTTTCACACCACCCGATGTCATGTCGCAGATCTTGCTGGCGGTCCCTTTATACCTGCTCTACGAGCTGGGCATCATCCTAGCTGCCTTGTCGATGAAATCATCCTCCCGCAAATCACCACTACCCGTTCCGCAAAATCAGCATAACGATACTGGAGAAAATGAGTAATCAATACTTCAGTCATTACAGATCATATCTTCTCCTGTCAATCACTAGACTTTCCTTACACCACAGATAATTACCTGTCTCTCACCCCGGATCAGGCGCGGTGCTTGACATGGTCATAGTGCTGTTATAGTCTGCGCCCCTTGTTTTAGGTGTCCCAGGTGCATTTGCACGAGGGATGAAACGGGAAGCCGGTGCGCGCTGGAATCAGCCAGCGCAATGCCGGCACTGCCCCCGCAACGGTAAATGAGTCAATGATCTGCACATGCCACTGTGCTGTATGGCACGGGAAGGCGCAGAATCAGGAAAATACAGCTTCCGCTCATAAGTCCGGAGACCGGCCTGAAGCAATATCATGTTATTGCGGAGGGCAATACACGGCACCGAATCTCATTCCCGGTATTTAATCGTGCCCGGTTCCCTGTTGTTTCTCCGCAATCTGTTTACAACCCGATCATCGCGCGGGTGTGCGCGGAGGAAACAATGTCCGAAAATCATGCTTCATCTGTACTAACTCTGTGGCTGGGAGCCAGTCTTTCGGCCTTTTCATGGGCGGAAGAAATCAGTTATCTCGAAAAACCGGTGGTCGTTACCGCCAGCCGTACCAATGAGGCTGCAGAAGATACGCTCGCCTCGGTTACCGTTATTACACGAACTGATATCGAGCGCCAGCAAGCACGCTCCATGCAGGATCTGCTGCACGGTATCGCCGGTATCAATATCGCCAATACTGGCGGCCCTGGAAAATTGACCACACTTCTGCTGCGAGGGACAGAATCCGACCACGTACTAGTTCTGGTCGATGGCATCAGAATGGGCTCCGCTACGTCCGGATTTTCTGAAATCCAGAACTATCCGGTAGAACTGATCGATCGTATCGAAATCGTCCGGGGACCCCGATCCAGTCTGTATGGCCCGGAAGCCGTGGGAGGGGTAATCCAGATATTCACCCGCAAAGGTGGAAAAAAAGGATTGAAACCCACTCTCAGCTTTGGAGGTGGCAGCTATGGCACCATCAATGGCTCAGCCACTCTCTCCGGCAGCAGTGAACGTGCCTGGTTCAATCTCGGCATCAGTGGATCGGATACCAATGGCTTCAATGCCTGCAAAGGATCTTTCAGTGCGGGATGCTTCACCATCGAACCGGACAAGGATGGCTATCGCAACATCTCCGGCTCAGCTCGCGCTGGTTACCGTTTCGATAATGGCTTGGATGTCGAGGCGAGTTTTTTACATACCGACGGACATTACGAGTACGACGGCAGCTTCCAGAACAGAACCCAGCTGGCACAACAAGTGTTCGGGGGAACAGCACGCTATTCGCCCTTTGAACCCTGGCGTATCACGTTGACAGCGGGACGCAGCAATGAAGATTCCGATAATTTCAAGGAAAAGCTATTCATGACGCGCTACCACGCCCGGCGCGATACGATCTCCTGGCAAAATGACATAACCATCACCCCGAATCAGCTTTTGACCATCGGTACGGATTATCTGTACGATCATATCAACAGCTCGGAAAAATTCACCACCACCTCACGCTATAACTGGGGCGTATTTGCGCAACACCAGATTTCACTCGCAGCGCACAAACTACAACTTTCTGTACGCCATGATGACAACCAGCAATTTGGCAGTCAGGTCACCGGCGGAGCTTCCTGGGGCTATTCACTGACCGAACGGGTCAGGCTGACTGCCGGCTTTGGCAGCGCGTTCAAAGCCCCTACTTTCAATGAGCTGTATTTCCCCGGATTTGGCAATCCTGATCTGAAACCGGAAGATGCCCGCACGGTGGAACTGGGTGCAGCCGGCCGGTTTGACTGGGGCAACTGGTCACTCAACCTGTATGAAACCTGGATCGATGACTTGATCTCATACAATGCCGCAACATTCACTCCGGATAATATCGATAAAGCACGCATACAAGGGCTGGAGGCTATCCTCAACACCGAAATCAAAGGCTGGCTGATCCAAACCAACCTCACTTTTCTTGACCCGCAGAATCGTTCCAGGGGAGTCAATAAAGGCAATATCCTGCCGCGGCGCAGCAAGCAGGCTTTTCGGATCGATGCCAGTCGTCAGCTCGGTGATTTTGTTGTGGGAGCAATGTTTCTCGCAGAAACCAATCGCTACGATGACCTGGCAAACAGTCAGAAACTTGATGATTATGTCAAAGTCGATTTGCGGGCAGAATATCTGATCAATCCACAGTGGCGCATCCAAGGGCGGATCGAAAACCTATTTGACAAGGACTATGAAACCGCTGCATTCTTCAACCAGCCCGGGCGTAACTTTTTTGTTACCCTGCGTTATCAACCATAGGATAAAAAATGCTGACACTACCATTACGACATCAATACCTGATCGGATCGATCCTGATCGCCCTGATGATCGTCACACGTGAATATCACTTCGCCTCACTGCACAGTCTGCCGGGAGCCTCCTGGGCAGTTTTCTTTCTGGCTGGCATCTACCTCGGCTCAAACTGGTCATTATTCGGCTTCCTGGCACTTGCCTCGATACTCGATTTTTCGACTTACTTTACCGTTGCGGAAAGCGAGTTTTGCCTGACCTCAGCCTATATTTTCCTGCTGCCCGCCTACAGCGCACTCTGGGCGGCCGGCCGCTGGTTCGCAACCCATTATCAATTTTCATGGCAAGCATTGGCGCCCCTGTCCATCAGCCTCCTGATCGGAGCGATATTGTGCGAATTATTCTCCAGTGGCGGATTCTATTTTTTCTCCGGCCAATTTGAAGAAACCACATTTACTGAATTCTGGCAGCGTGAATTGCACTACTTCCCGCTTTATCTCCAGTCCCTGCTGTTTTATGTCGGTACTGCGGCCACGATACATACCCTGTTCGTACTGATTCATAAATCACGCCATCTCCAGATTGATGCCACCGGCTGACAACACAGACATTGATGCGGATAAGGCACAGCGCTACCGCTCGCGGATGCAGCGCCAGAAGGCAATCGTGGATGCAGCAATTGTCCGTGCCGATAAAAGCAAAGGGCTGTTGCTGATACTGACCGGCAACGGCAAGGGTAAATCGAGTTCCGCCTTTGGGATGGCTGCCCGCGCGCTGGGACATGGTATGCGCGTGGGTGTCGCACAATTCATCAAGGGACGCTCCGACACCGGCGAAGAAGCCTTCTTCAGACAGCAGAAAAATATCGTCTGGCATGTACTGGGAGAAGGATTCACCTGGGATACGCAGGATCTTGCGCGTGACAGAGAAACCGCCCGGCGAGGGTGGTCAGTTGTACAAGCCATGCTGTGCGATCCATCGATCGATCTGCTGATACTCGATGAACTCACCTACCCACTCAAATTCGGCTGGCTGGAAATCAGCGAGGTATTGACTGATCTTCAGAACCGGCCGGCCATGCAGCATGTCGTCATCACCGGCCGCGCCGCGCCGGATGCTTTATGTGATGCGGCTGACACCGTTACCGAAATGCACGATGTCAAACACGCTTTTCAGGCAGGCATTCAGGCACAAACGGGAATCGATTACTGATAGATGAGTTGATATGGCAATAGAGCTTGTCATAAAATATTTTCTTAGTCACACCATATTCATTAGGCTAAGGAACCTTCTGAAAAATGTCAGCGAGACAGTCAGTTCAAGGCAAAAGCCGGCGCGCAAGCAAAGCGAACAGCCATGAGGCTGGCCCATAGGGTGAGGCGCTGGCGCCGAGTAAAAAGCGGAGTTTATACATAATAAATGAGCATTTCGAGCCGGCTTTTAACGCAGAAATGGCAACGCAAGTAGTTTTTCATAGATTTCCTGAACGTGTATGCAACGCCAGGCAAATAGCTTCATACACGAAGTACAAACGGATAAGGGTGCAACATCACATTCCCACAGAATATGCGCGCACTCTTGAGATCATTGAAAAACTACTATGCTCAGGCTTATACCCAGTAAAGGACTGAAAAAAACGATAAATACGCTTACGGTTGCCGAGAAGGCCGGAATCAATCATCAAGATATCGAGGAACTGCTGTTGAGGTATCAAAGAAGCTGCCCTGAAGATGCTGCCAGAAACATAACCGAAGTCACAAATCTGAATCAGGAGAAGCATGAAGGTCTCAGAGTATTTGTAATTCAGACATGGATAGCGCTCATAGTGGCAAATTCCTACGGATTTGGAACCTATCAGGCTTTGAAAACGTTCATGGACAGGCAGGGCTACAAGACGCAGCTTGATTCTGCATACACGGTAACAGAACGAAAAGATTGAGATTTATGCACAATTTAGACAACTACAGCCATAAAGCTGTAATTACGGGGTCCAAAACCTGCGCATAATCTGTAGTAGTTCAGATTTGATCTACTACAGGGTAAACAGGTATAAAAGAATCAAGAACTTGAACGTCTGAAAAACCTATATCCGTTAATTCATCTTGAGTTGGAATATTCGTAACAAAGTCTGCATATGCAGCCAATGCTAATTCTGCTTGTTTGAAATATTCTTGATTCATTACACCACTCCCTATTTAGCTCGTATAAAAATGCGTTCAATTAAACGTGGACTTCCAGCATTTTCTGGACATCTAAATGTTGAATGGTGCCATGGCCCCGGTGTATCACCTGCAGTACGTACATAACTAATGGATTCGCCTAAAATTTTAGAATCTAATCGACGAACAACTTGAATATGGTCACGACTTAAGCTGGGATTACCTTCTTTAAAATATTGAACTTGCCAAACAATGTAATATTTATCTTCAGTCTTAGCATTCTCTTTATAGGGAATCCATATTTGATCATATTCATCAAATTGCTCCGCTGGTAACTTCACCGTCTCATACACCTTGATCCCACCATCGATAGCGCATAAGCGCCTGACTTCATCATCCAGCCTGGCTTTCTGGAACATTCCACATGCCGTTACAAACGGAAAAACAAACAATAAAAAGAGAATTATTTTCATTCAGCCATCTCTATTACTATTTGTAATAGTAAAACCCCT
>WBZO01000517.1_pt1 | contig 80297 bp, 59 predicted proteins | sample 5204261 | NCBI WGS metagenome assembly WBZO01 (sample SAMN12412400, study PRJNA552823) | activated sludge metagenome | isolation source: activated sludge from anammox sidestream of wastewater treatment plant... | place: USA: North Carolina | collected 2017-09 | reverse complement strand
TATGCGGTGAGCTACACCGCGACGGTGAACGCGGGCGCGACCGGCTCGGTCGGCAACGAGGTGGTGCCGACCGGCGGCACGCCGCCGTCGAACCCGCCGACCTGCACGACGTGCACGACGACGCATCCGCTGACCGCGAACGTGAGCCTGGTCAAGGCGCTCACTGCCGAAAGCGGAACGCTGGCCGGCATCGCCGAGCCGGGTGAGACGCTGACTTACACGATCACGCTGAGCAACAGCGGTGGCGTGGCAGCGACTGGCGTCGGTGTGACCGATCCGCTCGATGTCAATGTCGACTTTGCCACGGCGGACAACGGTGGCAGCGAGTCGGGGCATGTCGTGACGTGGAGCGGCTTGACCGTTCCGGCGGGCGGCACCCTGGTACTGACGGTGTCCACGACCGTGCACAACCCGCTGCCGCAGGGAGTGACGAACGTGTCGAACCTGGCTTATGTCACAGGGTCGACGCCACCGGCATGTCCGCCGAGCGGGCCGCAGTGCGTGGTCACGCCGACGGTTTCGAACCTGGCGGTGGTCAAGGCCTTGTCGGGCGAAAGCATCACGGCCGATGGCGTGGCCGAGCCGGGCGAGGAGCTGACCTATACGATCACGGTGCGCAATTACGGTGGCTCGCCGGCGGCGACGATCGTCAACGAGACCGTGCCGCTGCACACCACGTTCGTATCGGGTGCGCCGATCTGGACTTGCGCTGCCAATGCGCCGGCCACTACGCCTTGCGATGCGCTGGTGAATGTGCCGGCCTACAGCGGCGGTACGCCGGGCATGGCCACGCTGACCTTTACCGTGAAGGTGGATGATCCGCTGCCGGCGAACGTGACCGCGATTCTCAATGCGGTTGCGATCAATGACGGTACGCCGCCCGACTGCGTGGCGTTGCCATCCGCACCGGGTTGTGCGGTGGTGCCGACGGCGAATCTGCGCTTGACCAAGACGGTGGCTTCGGTCACTCCGACGGGCCCGGGAACCTATCTGGCGAACTACCAGATCGAGGTGGTCAACATCGGGGGCGCAGCGGCGACCTACACACTGACCGACACGCTGGGCTTCACCAACAACGGCGTGGTGTTCATGGGCAATGCCCAGGTCACGACCACGGGCGGCACGCTCGATCCGGCGTTGTCGGGTGGTCAGTTCACGCCGGTCAACGGGACGATCGTGCAGCTCTCGGCAGCCGGTGTCGGCCTGCCGGTCGGGGCCACGCACACCTACTGGGTGAGCGTGCCGATCGGCGTGCAGCCGGCGAATCTGCAGAACGGCGTGTGCACTGGAGCGGCGGGCAATGGCCTGTTCAACAATGCCTCACTCAGCGGCACGCTCAGTCTCGACAGTTCGGCCTGTGCGCCGGTGACCGGCGATGTGCCGCTGATCCATCTGGTGAAGACGGTGGCGCTGGGAACGGATGTCGATGGTGATCACTACGGCGATGTCGGTGACGTGCTCAGCTACGGCTTCGAGATCAGCAATCCGGGGAGCCTGCCGCTGAGCGCGGTGCAGCTGTTCGATCCGCGCCTGTCGGGTCTGCAGTGCAGCCCGACCACCGGCAATGGCGTGCCGTTCCGCGTGATTCCGGGCGATGAGATCTTCTATGGCCCGTTCAATCCGCTGGCTGGTGGTACGCTCGCACCGGGGGATTCGGTCACCTGCACGGGCACCTACACGCTGACCGCTGCCGATGTGGCACGCCGCCGTGTGATCAACTCGGCGACCGCGACAGGCAGTGCGCCCAACGGACAGGCGGTTTCGTCGGTGTCCACCGCCATCTTCACGCAGTTCCGCTGAGGGCCAGATCATGAAGGGATACAACACAGTGGTTGATGGTCGTGCCTTCGGCATCGCCGCGGCATTCGCTGCGGCGATGCTCACGGCTCCAGCGATGGCGGCTGGCCTGCGGGTCAGCGCCGAAGCGAATCCGGCGGCGGCTGGCGTGAATGCGGCGGCTGGTGAATATGCCTTTGCCGTCACCAACATCGACTCCGGGCGGCTCGATGCGTTGCGCATCGTGGCCGACCGCGGGCATGAGGCGCAGTGCGCCAGCGTGACCCGCAACGGTTTGGCCTTTGCCGCCTCGGGCTCGCTCCAAGCCGGCGACAGCGTGCGTTGCGTGGCACGTCCGCGCACCCAGTCGCGCCTGCGCAATGCCAGCGTGGTCGTGCTGGCGCACGATGCGCAGGGCAAGCCCGTCAGCCGTCCGTTTGCGTTTGCGCAGCCGGCGGCGGTCACGCCGGCGCAGGGCGTCGTCGTGCTGTCAGGAGGAGGCATCTTCAATGACAGCAACAGCAACGGCTTGCTGGAGGCGGGTGAAACCATCAGCTACCACTACACCGTGTACAACGCCGGCACGCTGGCCCTGTCGGGCATTGCCGTGGCCGACATCGACGGGCCGGTGATTTGCACGCCGGCGTCACTGTCCGTCAATGCCTGGACGAGTTGCACGAGTGTGCACGTGATCACCCCGGCCGAGCAGGCGGCGGGCATGGTGTTCAACCAGGTCGACATCAGCGCCACCGATGCCAATGGTGGGCCGGTGCAGGGCGGGGATTTCGTGCTCACGCAGAATCTGGGCGGCAACGCCGGCGTGCGCGTGTTCAAGAGTCCGCTGCTGTACGACGACGTCGATGGCAGTGGCTATGCCAGCGCCGGCGATGTTCTGCGCTACACCTTCGTGGTCAAGAACGACAATGCGCAGGCGTTGGGGTCGGTCAACTTGACCGAGGACAACCCGCTGCACATCGACGGGGCGATCATCTGCAACCCGACCACGCTCATGGGGCAGCCCTTTACCGGACTGGGCAGTGGGTCACTGCAGTCCAACGATGTCGTGCTGTGTTCGGCCGACCATACGATCACTCCGGCCGAAGCCACGGCCGGCACGGCCAACAATCTGGTCGAAGCCACCGCAGCCCCCGGTGTTGGCAGCCCGGTGCAGGGAACGGGCGCTTCGGCAGTGGCGATTCCCACCGCGGCCAACGTCACGCTCAGCAAGGCGCTGACCGGTGAGAGCGGCAGCCTGCCCGGCGTCGTCGAGGCGGGCGAAACGCTCACCTACACGCTCACGCTCAGCAACAGCGGCGGTGCCAACGCGTTCAATGTCGGCGTGACCGATCCGCTCGATCCCAACGTGAGCTTCGTCAGTGCCAGCAATGGCGGCAGCCTGTCGGGCAGTACCGTGACCTGGTCGGGCCTGACCGTGCCGGGCAATGGCAATCTGGTGCTGACGGTCACGGTGACGGTCGCCAATCCGCTGCCCAGCGGTACGACGCATGTGCTCAACCTGGCATATCAAACCGGTACGACGCCGCCCGATTGTTCGCTCGTGCCGCTGCCTGCAGGTTGCGTGAACACGCCGACTCCGGGCGCCATCCAGATCGCCAAGGCATTGACCGGTGAAAGCGGAACCCGCCCCGGCATCGTCGAGCCGGGTGAGAACCTGACCTACACGATCACGCTGAGCAACAACGGCGGTTCGACGGTCAGCGGCTTCGGAGTCTCCGATCCGCTGGATGCCAACGTGAGCTTCGTCAGCGCCGACAACGGCGGCAGCTTGTCGGGCAATACCGTGACCTGGTCGGGTTTGAGCATTCCAGCCGGTGGCAGCCTTGTGCTGACGGTGGTCGTGCAGGTGGTCGATCCGCTGCCGATCACGACGACCCACGTCGTCAATCTCGCCTACCAGACCGGGACGACGCCACCCGACTGCAATACCGTGCCGGTGCCTGCCGGCTGCGCGATCACCCCGGTGCAGGAGCCACCGCGACTGCAGGTGACCAAGACCGTGAATACGCCCAGCGTGGCGCCCGGCGGTGCGGTCGTCTTCACCATCACGGTGACCAATGTGGGCAATGTCGTGGCCAGCAACGTGGTGGTTTCCGATCCGCTGCCCAGTGGCTTTGCCAGCTTTGCCTGGACCTGCGCGGCCAATTCCGGCGCCGCGTGCAGCAATGCCTCGGGCAGCGGTGCGATCAATGAAACGATTCCGGTGTTCCCGCCCGCTGGCCAGTTGGTCTACACGGTGACGGCGATCACCGACGCAGCCAGCACCGGCAGTCTGCTCAATGCGGTCGAGGTCACGCCGTCGTCGATCACCGTGTGCATGCCGGCGCAGACGCCGGGGCCATGCGATGCCACGGCCAGTGTCGTGGTGGTGCCGGCAGGCGTGCCCACCCAGGTGCCGACGGCCAATGTCTGGGCGCTGCTGTTCATGGCGTTGGGCCTGACTGCATTCGTCTGGCGTCGGCGCCAGCATCTGCCGCACTGATGGATTGTGCGGAGGCCGGAGTCGCCGGTCTCCGCGCAGCGGCCTTCAGCGGCGCTGCTGTGCGCGCGCCGCGAGCAGGCTGCGCAGTTCGGCTTTCTCTTCCTCATCCAGGCCTGCCTGGGCATGACGTGCCTGCAGGTCGTCGATGCGCTGCTGTCGCGTTTGTCGTTCGAGCTGGAGAATGGCGTCGAGAAACTCGGTGCGCGCCTCGTCGGGGCCACCCGGAAAGTCCGCCACGGCGAGTTTTTGCAGGGCGCCGATTTCCTCGCGTTGCGCATAGTGTTCGAGCAGGGCGCCGGTGCTCAGCCCGGGGCGCGAGCGACCCAGTTCGAGCAATTCCACCAGCAGGCTCATGCCGGGCTGTCGCAGCGCGGCGAATGACCAGGGCGGTTCGATCGCCAGTGCCAGCGTGGGTTGCTGCACCAGCAAGGTGATGGCGGCACGGATCAGCGAGCGCTGCGGCGGTCGCGTGGCGTGACGGGCGGCTGCCAGCGCATCGTCGCTGGAAGCGCGGGCGGCGGTCCTGACGCCGCTCAGGCGCTCCAGCTCGGCGTGCATGAGATCGCGGAAGGCGCCATCGGGAATCTGTGCCAGCAGAGGCCTGGCGCGCTCGGCCAGTCGCGCCTTGCCGTCGAGTGTGGCGAGATTGACGTCCCGGGTCAGCTCGGCAAAGAAGAATTCGCTGAGCGAGGTGGCGTTTTTCAGGCGCGCCTCGAAGCCGTTCAACCCTTCCTTGCGCACCAGCGAGTCCGGATCCTCGCCGTCGGGCAGAAACAGGAACAGGGCCTGCCGACCCTCGCGCATGCGTGGCAGCACAGACTCGACGGCGCGCCATGCCGCCTGTCGCCCGGCGCGATCGCCGTCGAAGCAGAAAAACACGTCGGCGCACTGGCGGAACAGGATTTCGGCGTGATCCCGCGTGGTGGCCGTGCCGAGCGTGGCCACCGCCTGGGTGATGCCGGCCTGATGCAGGCTGATCACGTCCATGTAGCCTTCGACGACGAGCAGTCGTGGAATCCGGGTGTGTGCCTCGCGCACCTGCCACAGGCCGAACAACTCGCGCCCCTTGTGGAACAGCGGGGTTTCGGGCGAGTTGAGATATTTCGGCCCGGACTCGCTGCCGCGTGCATCCGGTGCGTCGGCGGGAGGATCGTGCGCCGCGGCGGTATCGTCGGCGAGAGGCGACTTGGCCTTGGGTGACGTCAAGATGCGCCCGCCGAAGGCGATCGTGCGACCGCGGCGGTCGAGAATCGGAAACATCACGCGATCGCGGAAGCGGTCGTAGGGAGTGCCGCGGTTGCCGCTGCTGAGCATGCCAGCCTTTTCGAGTAGCGCGAGGCGCGAGGCGTTGCTGCCCAGCGCGCTCCTGAGCGCATCCCAGGCATTGGGCGCATAGCCGAGGCGGAAACGTGCGACGACCGCGTCGTCGAGTCCGCGCGTGGCGAAATAGGCGCGGGCGTGGGCGTTGGCGTCGAGCTGGCGACGGTAGAACGCGGTCGCCGCGTCGAGTATCTGGTAGAGATCGCCGGCATCCTCGCGCGGCGCGCTGCGAGTGCCTTCGTAAACCACTTTCAGGCCGGCACGACTGGCCAGCTCCTCGACCGCGTCGGGAAATTCGAGCCGGTCGTAGTTCATCAGAAAGCCGATCGCGCTGCCGTGCGCGCCGCAGCCGAAGCAGTGGTAGAACTGCTTGGCCGGGCTCACCGTGAACGATGGCGAGCGTTCGTCATGGAACGGGCAGCGGGCCGACCAGTCGCGTCCCGCCTTCTTGAGCGGAATGCGATCCTGAATCACATCGACGATGTCGATGCGGGCGAGCAGTTCATCGACGAATTTTTCGGGAATGCGGCCGGACATGGAGCGGGCGTGGAACCTGGGTCAGCACGGCATTGGCAGTGCCCATGCGCGGCTTGGGGCGAGCATGCCGCAGCCGGGCAGGCCATCGATTGTGGAGCAGGCCAATCTACACGATGCGCCCCGCGCCTGCCGGCGGCACCCACGTCCACCGGCATTGCCGTGGGGCACGGCTGGCATCAGCCGAGCTTTTGCTTGACCAGTGCGGAAACCTTGCCCATGTCGGCGCGGCCGGCCAGCTGCGGCTTGAGCAGACCGACGACCTTGCCCATGTCGCGGGCGCTGCTGGCGCCGGAGTCGGCGATGGCCTTGACCACGAGGGCCTCGATCTCGGCCTCCGAACATTGTGCCGGCAGGTAGGTCTGGATCACGCCCATTTCATAGCGCTCGACGGCGGCCAGATCGTCGCGTCCGGCGGTTTCATACTGCGCGACCGAGTCCTTGCGCTGCTTGAGCATCTTTTCGAGCACGGCCAACACCTGCGCGTCGTCGAGCTCGATGCGCTCGTCCACCTCGCGCTGCTTGATGGCTGCGTTGACCAGGCGGATCACGCCCAGGCGCTGCTTGTCGCCGCCCTTCATGGCGGCCTTCATGTCGTCGCTGAGTTGGGTTTTGAGTGTCATGGAAGGCGCATCATCGGTGGGGTGAAGGTGTGATCGGGAAACGTAAAAAGCCGGCGGCGCTTGCGCGTAGCCGGCTCTTCGCAGCCCTGGATTTGAAATGGGCGACTGACGGCCGCCCGCCAGCCTCAGTACAGGCGCTGGCGCTTGGTCACGTCGCGCGAAACGCGGCGCAGGTGACGCTTGACCGCAGCCGCGCGCTTGCGCTTGCGCTCCTGGGTCGGCTTTTCGTAGAACTCGCGCTTGCGCACTTCGGCGAGCACGCCGGCCTTTTCGCAGGTGCGCTTGAAACGGCGCAGGGCGAACTCGAATGGCTCGTTTTCGCGAACTTTGACGCTGGGCATTGGAACTCCGCTTGCCTGTGAGCCCGGGGCTATCGGGCGGGTGAGCCGTGTATTCTAGCGCGATGACGCCAGCCAATGCAAAACCTGTCTCTCCTGCCGGCCCGGTACTCGGTATCGAGACCTCGTGCGACGAAACCGGCGTGGCGGTCTACGACGCCACGCGTGGCCTGCTTGCGCATACGCTGTACAGCCAGATCCGCCTGCATGCCGAATACGGCGGAGTCGTGCCCGAGCTGGCCTCGCGCGATCATGTGCGCAAGCTGCTGCCGCTGGTGCGCGAAACGCTGGGGCGGGCGGGGCTGGGCATCGCCGAGCTCGGCGGCGTGGCCTATACCGCCGGCCCCGGGCTGGTGGGGGCGCTGCTGGTGGGGGCGGCGGCGGCGCGAGCCCTGGCTTGGGCGCTGGGGGTGCCGGCGATCGGCGTGCACCACATGGAAGGGCATCTGCTCGCGCCCCTGCTCGAAGCCGACCCGCCGCAGCCACCCTTCGTGGCTTTGCTGGTGTCGGGAGGGCACTCCATGCTCATCGAAGTCAGCGCCATCGGTCGCTACCGGCTGCTGGGCGACACGCTCGACGATGCCGCGGGCGAAGCCTTCGACAAGACCGCCAAGCTGATGGGGCTGCCCTATCCGGGTGGGCCGGCGCTGGCGCGGCTGGCCGAGCAGGGGCGCGAAGGCGCGTTCCGGTTTGCGCGGCCGATGACCGATCGCCCCGGCCTGGACTTCAGCTTTTCCGGTCTCAAGACCCAGGTGCTGCTGGCCTGGCAGGCCAGCGACCGCAGCGAGCAGACCCGGGCCGACATCGCGCGGGGGTTCGAAGAGGCGATCGTCGAGACGCTGGTCATCAAATGCCGGCGTGCGCTGGCGGCCAGCGGTGCGAAGACCCTGGTGATCGCCGGAGGGGTGGGGGCCAATCGGCGGCTGCGGGTGCAGCTGGCCGAGGCGGGCGAACGCGAGGGCTTCCGTGCCGCCTTTCCGCGCCTGGAGTTCTGCACCGACAATGGCGCGATGATCGCGCTGGCGGGCGCGTTGCGCCTGCGTGCGGGCCAGTGCGAGAGTGCGTCGATCTTCGTGCAGCCGCGCTGGGATCTGGAACGCCTGCCGGCGCTGGGTTGAGCCGCAAGCCGGTCGCGGCGCCGGGCGTCAGGAATGTCCCGCGCCGACGAAGGCCAGCACGTCGCGCAGGGTCGATGCGCGGGCGCGCAGCGGCTGCGACAGCGCCAGCAGGAGCGAGGAATGGCCGACGTGCGGGTAGATGCGCAGCTCGACGAAATCCCCCTGGGCGCGCAGTGCCTGAGCGAATCGCCGGCTGTTTTCGGGGTCGACTTCGTGATCGTTGGCGCCGCTGAGCAGCAGCATCGGCGGTTCCTCGCCACGCACGTAGGCCATCGGCGCGGCGTCGCGCCATTGCTCGGGTGAATTGCCGAAGACATCGAGCATTTCCTCGTCGTCGACATCGGCGGGCAGGAAGGTGTACACGCCGGCCAGGCCGATGCAGCCGGCCAGATCGCGCGGCACCAGCTGCTGCGTGGCAAGCCAGCGTGGATCGCTGGCCAGCAGGGCGGCGATGTGGCCGCCCGAGGAATGTCCCATGACGAACAGCCGCCGCGCATCGCCGCCGTATTCGTCCGCGTGCGCATGTACCCAGCCGACGGCGCGCGCCGCATCGCGCATGAAGCCTTCGAGCCCGACATCAGGCAGTTTGCGGTAGTCGGGAATCGCCACCACCACGCCATGCGCAGCCAGGGCATCGCCGACGAAGCGGTACCAGCCGCGTTCGCCACCGAGCCAGCTGCCGCCGTAGAAGAACACCACCACCGGCGCGTGCCGTGCATGCAGCGGTGCGTAAATGTCCAGCGCCAGCTGATGGCGCGAGTCGAAGACGATGTCCTGCTGGCAGCGCACCTCGTCGCTGGTGGTGGCGGCATTGAGTCCGGCAAACCACAGCCCCTGGCAGGCGGCAAGCAGCAGGGTCAGGCCGAGCACGCCGATACGCGCACCCAGGCGCAGCGCACGCTGCGGCGGGCAATGGCGGAGTGACGGGAGCCGATTCATCACCGCGCAGTATGCCGCGCGCCAGGCGGACTGTCGCACGACATGCAAAGCGGAGATCATGGGCGCCCCATCGAGATCGAGTGGCAGGCATGGATTATGTGTTCATCGACGAGCTGCGCGTGGACGTCGTCATTGGCGTCTACGCCTGGGAGCGTGCGCTGCGCCAGCCCCTGCTGCTGACCATCGAGCTTGGCTACGACAACCGCAAGGCGGCCAGCGGAACCGTGCAGGATTGTCTGGACTATGCCGCGATCAGCGCGTCGCTGCGCGAATGGGCGGCCGGCTGGCAGGGCGAATTGCTCGAAGGTTTTGCCGAAGCGGCATGCCACTGGCTGCACGAACGGCATGGCGCGCGGGTCGTCGATCTGCGGGTAGCCAAGCCGCTGGCGGCGCAGGTGCTGGGCTGCGCACGCGTGGGAGTGCGCGTGCAGCGGGCCTACGCGTGAATTCCGCCCGCTGGCTGCTGCTGCTGGGCTCCACGCGCGCCGACGATGGTTGCGTGCAGGCTGCGCTGCGTGCGTTGCAGGCGCTGGGCGAGGTGGTGCTGCGGGCGCCGATCCTGCATGGCCCGGGCAGCCGCGATGCACGGCGCAGCTACTTCAACGCATTGGTTGAGCTGCATTTCGATGGCTCGGCGGATGAACTGGTGGCGGCGCTCAAGGCCATCGAAATCCGGCTGGGGCGCCGCCGTGACCAGGACGAGGTGGCCATCGACATCGATCTGCTCGCGCATTTCGCGCAAGACGCATGGCGGGCCGATGCGCATGCGCTGGCCAAGCGCGAGTTCGAGCAGGCGCATGCGATCGCGCTGCTGCACGCGGCCGGTATTCGGATCGATGCCGCGCCCGGCGCGTGAGTGTGGCTCGAATCAGATGTGCAGCAGGCGACCGCCATCGACGGGCAGGATCGTGCCGCTGCAGTACGTGGCGTCGCGCAGCAGGAACAGCACGGCGCTGGCCACGTCCTGCGGTGAGCCCTGGCGCCGCAGCGTGGTGCGCCCGATCACCGTCTCCAGCGTTTCGGCCTTCACCGCATTGGTCGACCACAGCATGTTGCCCGGAGCGATGGCGTTGACGCGCACCTCGGGCGCCAGTTCCACCGCCAGTGCCTTGGTGGCCATCACCAGCGCGGCCTTGCTGATGTCGTAGATCGCATGGCCGGGCAAGGGGCGTTCGGCGTAGATGTCGGCGATGTTGACGATCGCACCCTGCGTCTGGCGCAGCGCCGGCGCTGCCGCGCGGGCGAGAAAGAACGGGGCGCGGGCGTTGACCGCGAGCAATTCGTCCCATTGCATTACCGCGGCCGTCTCCAGCGGCGTGGCGTAGAACCGCGAGGCGTTGTTGACCAGCGCGTCGAGCCGGTTGAAGCGCGCCAGCGCGGTGTCGACCAGATCGGGCAGGCTGTCGACGTCGCCGAGCTCGGCCTGCAGCGCGATCGTGCTGTCGCGGCGTTGCGCCTCGAGCTCGCCGACGAGGGTTTCCAGTTCGGCATACGAGGTGTGGCAGTGCAGGGCCAGGTCGTAGCCGGCAGCGTGCAGCGTGCGCGCGATGGTGGCGCCGATGCGCCGCGCCGCGCCGGTGACCAGGGCAACCGGTCGTTGGGAATCGTCATGCATTGCCGTCTGTCTCTCCCAAGGTATGCTCGCCGCCGCAGCGGCCGGTTGAGTGTCGCAGAAAACCAGGATCCTGATTCGTGCAGACAACCGCGCTCCCCGAACCCGATGCCGACGAACGCGCGCATTCGCAGCGTCTGGTCGAACTGATTCGCCATGAAATCGCCGAGCGCGGGCCGATGCCGTTCTCGCGCTACATGATGCTGTGCCTTTATGCGCCGGGATTGGGTTACTACAGCGCCGGACGCACCAAGTTCGGCGCCGCGGGCGATTTCGTCACCGCGCCCGAGCTTGGCACGCTGTATGCGCGCTGCGTGGCACGCGCGCTGGCGCCAAGTCTGCGCGAACTGGGGGTGGATGCGCGCTTTCTCGAACTGGGGGGTGGCAGTGGCGCGTTCGCCGTCGAGGCCCTGCGCGAGCTGGCGGCGCAGCAGGCAGTGCCGCGGCAGTACCTGCTGCTCGAACCCAGTGCCGATCTGCGCGTGCGCCAGCATGAGCGCATCGCGCGCGAGCTGCCCGCCGAGCTGGCGGCGTGCGTGTCCTGGATCGAGCGTCCGCCCGAGACGCCGTGGCAGGGCGTGCTGTTTGCCAACGAGGTCATCGACGCGCTGCCGATCACGCGCTTCACGCTGCGGGATGGCGAAGTGTTCGAGGAGCACATCGATCTGGAAGGCGCAGGCCTGCGCCGCGTGGATCGGCCTGCCGACATTCTTGTGACCGGCGCGGTGCGGCAGGTCGAGCGCGCGCTCGGGCGGCGCTTCGAGGAAGGCTATCGCTCGGAGCTGCTGCCGCAGCTGCCGTACTGGCTGCAGGCGGTCGCCGCGCCGCTCGAACGTGGTCTGGCACTGTTCGTCGATTACGGCTATCCGCGCCGCGAGTTCTATCTGCCCGAACGCCGCGATGGCACGCTGGTCTGCCATTACCGGCATCGTGCGCATGCCGACCCGCTGCATTGGCCGGGGCTGACCGACCTCACCGCCTTCGTCGATTTCACCGCGCTGGCCGAGGCGGGCGCCGGCGCCGGCTTCGAGTTTGCCGGCTATGCACCACAAGGCGCGTTCCTGCTCGCCAGTGGCCTGCTCGATCTGGTCGATGCGCAGGCCGATGCCGTGCAGAGCCTGCGTCATGCCAACGAGATCAAGCGGCTGACCCTGCCCGGTGAGATGGGCGAGCGTTTTCAGCTGATGGCCTTTGCGCGCGGTCTCGATCAGCCACTGCCGGCGCTGCGTGCCTGCGATTGGTCACGTCGGCTGTGAGCGCGTGCGCCGCCGGGAGCGGCGTTCAGATGGCGGGTTTTGCGACGGCTGCGATGGCGTGCTGGCGCGCGGTGCGCATCGCGGCGCCGATGGCCGGGCCGCGCAGGCCTTGCGCGAGGAAAGGTGCCGCGTCGACCGATTGCGCCGCCGTCCACGCGGCGCGCAGGTAGTCGGCCTGCGGGTAGGCGCGCTCGGCATGGCCGAGTCGGCCGCGGTGATCGGCTTCGCAGGCCAGCAGGAAGCGGGACAGGCGCTCGCCGCGCCGCAGGGCATCGAGGCGTTCGAGCAGTTGCAGCACGGTGGCTGGCCGCAATTCGAGGGCGCGATGGGCGAGCAGGTGATGGCGGCAGACGCCTTCGGCCAGTGCGGCATGCTCGGCCGGCACCTTGAGGCGCGCGCACAGCGCGTGCAGCGGGGCGACGCCGCGTTCCTCATGCATGACATGGCGTGGCCATTGCTCGGCTGGCGTCAGCGCCTTGCCCAGATCGTGGGTGAGTGCGCAAAAGCCGACCAGGTCGTCGCCGGGCGCCAGTCGCGCGGCCATGTCGAGCACCATCTCGACATGCCGGCCGGTATCGATTTCGGGGTGGTATTCGGCGCGCTGCGGCACGCCGTACAGCGCATCGACCTCGGGAAAGATCACGCGCAGTGCGCCGCTGGCGCGCAGGCTGTGCAGAAAAGCCGCCGGCATCGGTTCGCCCAGTGCCTTGCGCGTTTCCTGCCAGACCCGCTCGGCGACCAGATGGTCGAGTTCGCCGCTGTCGGCCATCTGCCGCATCAGGGCCAGGGTTTCCTCGGCAATGCGAAAGCCCAGCGGAGCGTATCGCGCGGCAAACCGTGCCACCCGCAGCACGCGCACCGGGTCTTCGACGAAGGCGGGCGAAACGTGGCGCAGGCAGCGCGCGTCGAGGTCGCGGGCGCCACCGAACGGGTCGACCAGCGTGCCATGTTCGTCGAGCGCCATCGCGTTGATGGTGAGATCGCGGCGCGCCAGATCCTGCTCCAGCGTCACCGAGGCATCGGCATGAAAGCTGAAGCCGTGATAGCCGTGCCCGGTCTTGCGCTCGGTGCGCGCCAGGGCATATTCCTCCTGCGTCTGTGGATGCAGGAACACCGGAAAATCCTTGCCGACCGGCCGAAAGCCACGTTCCAGCATCTGCGGTACCGTGGCGCCGACCACCACGTAGTCGCGATCGGCGACGGGGCGGCCCAGGCGTTGGTCACGAACCGCACCGCCGACGAGATAGATGCGCATCGTCTGAAAATCCTTGCCGATCGCGGCATTGTGCCAGCGAATGCGCGCCGGCTGGATTGCGGTCGGCGGTGACGTGGCTCAGGTTGGATGGTCGGCGGTGGCCGGCGTTGCGCTGGCCTCGCTGCGGGCCGGCGGCGGATCGGACGTGGCGGTGGCCGGCGCTATGGACGCCGGTGCGGCGGGGCAGACGACGGCCTTGCGTGGCGTGGCGGCATCGGGCACGCGATAGGGCTGGCCGATCTTCGGCATGCGCGAGGACAGCGCCAGTGCGCTGCCGTTGAGGCGCCAGTCGTAGATGACGCTGAAGGCCATGACGCGGGCGACGTATTCGCGGGTTTCCTTGAACGGAATGGTTTCGACGAAGAAGTCGGGATCGAGCGTGCCACGGTCTTCGATCCAGTGTTCGACACGCGCCTGGCCGGCGTTGTAGGCCGCGCTGGCCAGCCACGGGCTGCCGTCGTAGGCCTGCGCCATCTCGGCCAGATAGTGGGTGCCCAGACGCACGTTGTAGGCAGGGTCGAACAGATCGCGGGCACCGCCGAAGGGCATGTGCAGCGATTTGGCCACCTGCTTGCCGACCGAGGGCAGCAGCTGCATCAGGCCATAGGCGTTGGCGCTGGATCGGGCATCGCTCATCCACGCGCTTTCGGCACGCAGGATGCCGTAAGCCCAGGCGGGGTCGATGCCGGCATCCTGCGCCTGACTGCGCATCAGTTCGGGCAGGCCGAGCGGGAAGCGCTGCTCGTACAGGCGCTGGGTTTGCGGATCGGCCGAGAATGCGAACACGGCGCGGTCATACCAACCCTGGCGATAGGCGTAGTCGGCGGCCAGGCGACGCTGGCGCTCGTCGAGCTTGCCCATGGCAAAGGCCCATTCGCGGCGGGCTTCGTGCAGCATGCCCAGGGCGCGGAATTCGAAGGCGCGTTCGAGGTCGGCTTGCTGCGCGATCGCGGCCTCGCTGTGCGCATCGGTGGCGAGGCGATCGGCGCAGATCGTGTAGGGCTGGCCGAGCCAGTCGGCGGCGAGGAAACCGTGGAAGTTCGCCTCGCGCGCGACCGCGGCAAGGATTGGTTGCGCTTCGGCATCACGGCCCAGCTTGCCGAGGATGCGCGCCCGCAGATAGCGCCAGCGGGCATCGGCGCGCTGCGCTTCGGACATGCGGTCGAGCGCGACCAGGGTTTCGGCATAGTCGCCATCGGCCAGCGCCATGCGCACGTGCCATTCGCGGGTGGCGTCGTCATCGGCGGCATCGGGCAGGGCCTTCAGCCGGGCCAGCGCGTCCGCGGAATAGCTGGTTGCGCGATACAGCGCGATGGCATGCAGCACGCGGTTCTTCTGGGCCTCGTCCCATTTGAAGCGGGTCTGCAGGTCGGCCCACAGGGTTTGCGCAGCGGCGCTGTCCTGGCGGGCGTAGCGGGCCAGTCCGTAGGCGATCGCATCGCGCGTGCGCGGGGTGTCGGCCCATTGTCTGGCCTGGCTCAGTTGCCGGGCGGGGTTGTCCAGGGTGTCGGCCAGGCGCTGGGCGGCGGCGGCCTCGGCGCCAGTGAGCTGCTGCGCGACGTCGCGCACCACGCCGGCCTTGCCGTCGCTGGCGCCGCGGTCGATGCGCGCCCAGATGCGGGCGTCGTCGAGCACGCCTTGCGCGCGTGCCGCGGCGATCACGCGGTCGCAGGCGGTGGGCAGGTCGCGCGGGCTTTCCCACAGCGTCTGCAGATCCCTGGCGAAATCGAGCTTGTCGCCTCCGGCCATGCGCGCCTGCAGCGCATCGCAGCGCAGGTCGGCATCATCGCTGGCAAGGTAGAACGTGCGGAATGCCGTCCAATCGCCGCGGCGCGCCAGTTCGCGCAGCCAGGCTTTGCGCAGGTCACTGGCCGGCAGACTGTCCGCGTAGCGGTCGAGAAAGGCCTCGACGGTGCGGGTGTCGACCTTCCCCAGCTGCGGCCGCAGGCGTGCCAACTCGATATATGGATAGAGCGGGTAATGCGCTTCGCGCAGTTGACGGGCACTGCGGCGGTAGGCGTCGGTTTCCGGCTTGGTGGCGGCGGCCAGGGTGGATTTGAAGAGTTCGCGCTGCGCCGCACGGTCGGTGGATGGGGCCGCCAACGCGGTGGATGCGGCAAGGAATGTTGCTGCGCAGCAAATCTGGATGCGGTGCAGCGTTTGAACGAAGGGCATGGGAATCCGGCAATACAGCGAGCTTTTCGGCAGTGTACCTGTGGCCCTTGGGCAGGTGCGCAGACTGGGGCGAAGGTAGTAATCTGCAAAGGTTTCATTTACATTTTTCTTACACCTTGCGCTCAAAAAGCCCATCCAAGGGCTTGATCGCATGGGCCTACGCGACTCAATTTGCATTGAAAATGGAGAGTTCCATGCGTTCACGAGGTCAGGTTCACGTTGCTGTTCATGCGCTTGCGGGCGCAATCCTGTTGTCGCTGTATGCCGCGCCTGCCCTCGCGCAGGACAACGGCAACAACCCACAGCAGTTGCAATCCATCGAAGTCACGGGCTCGCGCATCAAGCAGACCGAGATCGAAACGCAGTCGCCGGTGATGGTCATCGATCGCAAGCAGATCGAACGCACCGGCCTGCAGAGCGTTGGCGACATCCTCCAGCAGCTCACTGCAGGCGGCAAGGCGCTCAATGCCAAGTTCAACTCGTCGGGCAACTTCGGTTATCCGAGCGACGGCGGCGGCATCGGCGCCGGCTCCGCGCAGGTCGATCTGCGCAATCTCGGCTCCAAGCGCGTGCTTGTCCTCGTCGACGGCATCCGCTGGGTCAACGAATCCTCGGCCTCGGGCGTGAGCGGTTCGGCCGACCTCAACACGATTCCGGTGTCGATCATCGAGCGCATCGAAGTGCTCGAAGACGGCGCTTCGGCCATCTACGGCTCCGACGCGGTTGCCGGCGTGATCAACATCATCACCCGCAAGACCTTCGACGGTGCCGAGGTCAGCGGCTACTTCGGCCGCTATTCGGGCTTCGGCGGCAACACCAAGCAGGGCTCGCTGACCATCGGCGGCAGCGGCGAGCGGTTCACCGCCGTGTTCAACGCCAGCTACTTCAAGCAGGATGGCATCAGCTCGGGCAAGTGGTGGCAGTCCGCGTTCCCGCAGCCCTACGCCGGTCTCGCCGCGGGCAGCTCGGGTGTGCCGCAGGGCCGTTTCACGTTCTGCGATCCGGCACGCCCGGTGACCAGCTACGGCGGCTGCGACGCCGCGCAGGAGAACTGGTACGACATCACGCTCAATGGCGGCACCACGGCGCCGGTGTGGGATTCGGCCGATCCGTCCAGCGGCACGTACCACAACTTCTCGGGCGCCGATCGCTTCAACTTTGCGCCCTACAACCTGCTGCTCACGCCCAATGAGCGCAAGGCGCTGTATGCGAACGTGGCGTACCAGTTCAGCGAAAGCACCCGACTGCACGCCCGCTTGCTGTACAACAACCGCACGTCGGCCAACCAGGCGGCGCCCGAGCCGATCTTCGTCGGCCCGTATGCCGGCACCGGCGGCATTGCCGACACCATCTTCGTGTCGCGCAACAACCCGTACAACCCGTTCGGCATCGATCTGGATCCGTCCAGCAACCTTGGCTGGATCACCAAGCGCCCGGTCGAAGTGGGGCCGCGCATCTTCGAACAGGCCGTGGATACCTGGTACTTCAACGCCGGCCTGGAAGGCGAATGGAACGTGGGTCGCGGCTTGAACTGGGACGCGAACATCGTGCATTCGGAGAACAAGGCCGACCAGACCTTCTACAACGGCTACAACCTGTCGCATCTGGCGCTGGGCCTGGGTGATCCGGCGGTCTGCGCCGCAGTGCCCAACTGCGTGCCGGTCGACCTGTTCGGCGGCCAGGGCCGTCCGATGACGCCGGAAATGATCAACTGGATCCGTGCGACCCAGATCGATCGCAGCCTGCAGAAGCTGGACATCGGCACGTTCAACGTGTCGGGCGATCTGTTCAACATCATCGATTCGCGTGCCGTGGCGTTCGCCGCGGGTGCGGAATACCGCCGCTACTTCGGCTCGTTCGATCCCGATCCGCTGCGCCAGAGCGGCGATTCGCAGGACTCGCAGGCCAAGGCCGTGGCGGCGTCCTACAACGTCAAGGAAGTCTACGGCGAGCTCAATGTGCCGGTGTTCGAATCGCTGGATCTGAGCGGTGCGGCACGCTATTCGCGTTACTCCACCTTTGGCGGCGAAACCACCGGCAAGGTGGGCTTCCGCTGGCAGCCGACGACGGACTGGCTGTTCCGTGGTTCGTACTCGACGGGCTTCCGTGCGCCGACCATTGGCGAGCTGTACGGCCTGACCCAGTTCGGTGCCACGCTGACCGATCCCTGCGGTACCACCGGTTCGCCGGGCCCGGCCGGTCCGGAATACGTCGCGGGCTGCCAGGCGCAGGGCGTGCCACCCACATTCGAACAGGCCAACACCCAGATCACGACGATCACCGGCGGCAACCCGAACCTGCAGCCCGAGAAGTCGCGCAGCTGGCAGGTCGGCACGGTGTACAGCCCGAGCTGGGCCGAGGGTCTGGCCGGCACGCGCCGCCTCGACTTTGCCGTGACCTATTACCGCCACAAGATCGAGGATGCGATCGGTGCGCGTGACATTCAGGCGCTGCTCGATGACTGCGTCCGCTCCGGCGGCGTCGATCCGGTGCTGTGCTCGGCGTTCACGCGCCAGCCGGGCGGCAATCTCAACCCGCCGGACAACAAGCTGACCAATCTCGGCACGATCAAGACCGACGGCGTCGACGTCAAGATCAACTGGTCGAGCGACGAGTTCAGCTTCGGCCGTCTGCGCGCCGCCCTGCAGGGCACGTGGGTGCACGAGTACAAGGAAGTGGACGCCTACGGTGCCGTGGCGACGCGTGCGGTTGGCATCGAAACCGATAACGGTTCGATTCCGAAGTGGCAGATCAACACGCAGCTGGGCTGGACGATCAACGATTGGGACATCGGCTGGAACCTGCGCTACATCCACAGCGTGAACGAGTTCTGCGCTTCGGCTTCGCTCACCGGACCGAACATTCCGGGCTGCCCGAACGCCAGTGCGATCCACAGCCTGCCGGACGTGATCTATCACGACGTGCAGGTCACCTGGTCGAATGCGATCGGCGTGAAGGATCTGTCCCTGCAGGCAGGTGTCAACAACCTGTTCAACAAGGAAGCCCCGGTGTGCTACACCTGCACGCTCAACGGTTACGATGCCGGTACTTACGATCTGCCCGGACGTTTCATCTACGCCCAGGCAACCTACAAGTTCTGATCGTTGCATGACGTGAAACGAAAAAGGCCGCCTTCGGGCGGCCTTTTTCATGGGGTTCGATGTTGCTTTGAGCAGTGCCGAGAATGCCGCGTCAGTCGCGCATGCCGGGAATGCGCACGCGCGCGGCGATCGGCAGATGGTCGGAAACCGGGTGCGGCAGTGCCCAGCGCTGCTCGACGGTCAGGTCGGCGGATGCCAGGATGTGGTCGATCGCGCGCTTGGGTTGCCAGCTCGGAAAAGTCGCGGGTGCATGCTCGGGCGGCAGCAGCGCGGTGCGGGCATAGAGCGGATCGAGCTCCTTGCTGTGCGCAGAGGTGTTGAAGTCGCCCATCAGCACCGCGCGACGCTGCGTGGCGAGCAGTTCGGCAAGAAATGCAATCTGTCGCGCGCGTGCCTGCGCACCGAGCGAAAGGTGGGCCACGACGACGACCAGCGCATCGTCGCCTTCGCCAAAGCGCGCCCACAATGCGCCGCGACCGGGAATGCGGCTGGGCAAAGGGTAGTCGAGGACTTCGCGGGGTTCCTCGCGCGACAGCAGGCCGTTGCTGGAGGTGGCCAGTTTGGAGACGCGCCGGTTGGGCTGGTGTGTCCAGTACGGGAACTGCGCCGCTTCGGCCAGATACTGGGTCTGGTTGAGAAAGCCCGAGCGCAGGCTGCCGGCATCGGCCTCCTGCAGGGCAACCAGGTCGAATGCACCCAGCAGCTGCGCCAACCCATCCAGATTCTCGCGCTTGCCGTGCGGCAGGACGTGCTTCCAGCTGTGGGTGACGTAATCGCGGTAGCGCTTGACGCTGCCGCCGGCAAGGATGTTGCAGCTGAGCAGGGTCAGCGTGCGCGCGTCGGCAACGGGCGGAGTGCGGGCAGCCATGGCGCGCGGGATGGGGCGGGATCGGTTGCTGGGCACGGCGCCGACGGGCGGCGCCGTGCCGTGGCAATTACTTCTTGGCGGTCTTGGCGCGGGCGTCGTATTCCTTCTTCACCAGCCAGTCGACGAGCGGAATCATCTGCGCGTAGCCGCCGGCCGAGGCGCCGGTCACGCGATATTTGCCGTTGACGACGATGCTCGGGGTGCCGTCGATGCCGTCGTTCTTGACGATCTGGATCGAGCGCGAGAGCTTGCTGTCGACCTCGAACGAAGCCGCGGTGGCGAGGAACTTGGCGCGATCCACGCCGTGCTGCGCATAGAAGCCGGCCAGTTCGTCGAGCGTGCGCATCGGCAGATGGTCGCGGTGCAGGGCGTCGAACAGTGCCTGGTGCGTCTTGTCGACCACGCCCATGGATTCGGCCGTGTAGTAGGCGCGGGCGAACGGCTCCCAGCTCGCGTTGAACACGGCCGGCATGTAGTCGAAATGCGCGTAGGACGGCAGCGACTGCTTGAGCTGCTCGGCATACGGCTGGAAATGTGCGCAGTGCGGGCAGGCGTAGGAGAACACTTCGAGCACTTCGATCTTGTCGCCGCTGGCCACCGGCTGTGGCGGATCGATGACGAAGTAGTTCGTTCCGGCCTGCCAGTTCGGCGTGGCGGCGGGTGCGGCGTCGGCGGCATGCGCCGATCCCGCACCAAGCAGAACGGCCAGTGCGAAGCCTAGGGTCTTGAACATCGGATCATCCTCGTGAGAAGGCAGACGGAACCGTGGCGAAAGGACGCGCGAGCTTACGGATGGGTGCCGCTTTCCTTGGCGATCAGGTAATGCACCAGGGGCTCGATCTTGTCGATGCCGCCAGCCGAGGCCACGGTGAGGCGGTACTTGCCGGCCACGACGAGGGTGGGGGTGGAATCCACGCCGTAGGTCTTGAGCAGACCGTCGGCGCGCTTCATCTTGGCGTTGACCGCGAACGAGTTGGCGGTGGCCACGGCGTCCTCGGCCTTGACGCCGAAGCGGGTGAAGAACTGGGCCACGTCCTCGGTCGACGGCATCGGCTTCTTCAGCTGGTGCGTCACCGGATCGGTGGTGCGCAGCGTGCCGTTGTCCTTCCACACCGCATCGAAGATCGCATCGTGCGCCTTGTCGAGAATGCCCAGTGCCTGCGCCGTGTAGTAGGCGCGCTGGAACACCGGCCAGTCTTCGTCGGCACGGAACGAGGCCGGCAGGTAGTTCATCACCGCATTGGCCGGCAGCCCTGCGTGCAGCTTGCGGATCGTCGGCTGGAAGGCGTTGCAGGCGGGGCAGGCGTAGGAGAACACCTCCAGCACCTCGACCTTGCCGTCGGTGTTGGTCGGCTGCGGGGGCTCGACGAGGAAGTAGTGCTTGCCGGCCTGGAATTCGGCAGGCGCCTGGGCGTGGGCCAGCGAGAAGGTGGCGGCCAGCGCGACAAAGGCGGCAAGGACGCGGGTGAACGTCGGACGTTTGAACATCAGCCAGGACTCCGGGTGGCGAAAGAAGGTCGCTCGTGGCGCAACGAGCGGAAAACCGGCCGCCGCCACGATGGCAGGCGGCGCCCGGGTCAGCTAGGACTACTGGCCGGCGGTCTGGGTTCCCGTCGCGGAGTGCAGACCTTCGACATAGGAAGCCAGCGCGGCAATGTCTTCGTCGGACAGGTTGTGCGCAATGGCCGGCATGATCTGTGCGTTGGCATCCTTGCCCCAGGTGGTGCCGGATTTCCATTCCTTGAGCTTGGTCTGCACGTAATCGGCCCACTGGCCGCCCAGCTGCGGGTAGCCGGCACCGGCCATGCCGCGGCCATCGGGGCCGTGGCAGGCCATGCAGGCTGGCACGCCGAGCTTGGCGTCACCGCCGCGGTACAGGGCCTGGCCGCGGGCGACGTATTTGTCGTCGGCAACGCCGGGCAGTATCGACTTGCTGGCGAAGAAGGCGCCGATGTCGTGCGCATCCTGCGGGGTCAGGGCGGAGGCGAAGCCGAGCATGATCGGGTTCTGCCGTGCCTGGCTCTTGAACAGGCCCAGCTGGCGCGCGATGTATGCCTCGTTCTGGCCGGCGAGCTTGGGATACTGCTTGTCGCTCGGATTGCCGTCCATGCCATGGCAGGCGGCGCAGACCGCCGCCTTGGCTTCGCCGGCCTTGGCGTCGCCGGCGTGCGGGCCGCTGTCGGCTGGGGTTTGCGCCAAGGCGGAGCCTGCGCAGCAAGCGGTGACGGCCAGCAGGGATTGGACAAACGCACGCCGAAAACTCATACACTCGCTCCGCAGATCGGGGACTTCGCAATTCCGGGTGGCCGCAACGCAGGCGCGTCGTCGGCACAATCGGGAAATTATCCCCGCGACTCCCAAAGCGGTCAAACCGGCCGCATCGCCAGCGCCGCCGAGAAATCATGTCCGCCAATCCGTTTCGTCAGGCGCGCTTCGCCACCAGCGCCCATCGGCTCGATCAGCTGCCGTCCGATGCGGGCGCCGAAGTCGCCTTTGCCGGGCGCTCCAATGCCGGCAAATCCAGCGCGCTCAATGCGATCTGCGATCAGCAGGGGCTGGCGCGCACCTCCAAGACGCCGGGTCGTACCCAGCTGCTCAACGTGTTCGCGGTGGGCGAAGGCATGCGCCTGATCGACCTGCCGGGCTACGGATATGCCAAGGTGCCCGAAGCCATGCGTGCGCACTGGCGCGAGGTCATCGATGCGTATCTGCGCACCCGCGCCTCGCTGCGCGGTTTCGTGCTGGTCATGGATGCGCGCCATCCGCTCAAGGATTTCGATCGCCACATGCTTGAGTTCGGACATGCCAGTGGCCGCGCCTGCCATTGTCTGCTGACCAAGGCCGACAAGCTTTCGCGCGGCGAGGGCGCGCGTACCCTGCAGATCGTGCGCAAGGAATTGGCCGCCTTTGCTCCCGGTGCGACGGCACAGCTGTTTTCATCGCTGGCCAGGAGCGGGCTCGACGAGGCGCGCACCACGGTCATGGGCTGGCTGACGGCAGCGTCCGGGTACGAGCGGCAGACCGGGATCGGCGACGGCTGATGCCGGCAGCCGCCCCGCTGGCGCCGGACGACGGCTCTTGCGGCGGGCGCTGACGTTCAACCGCTGTTGCGGGTGACCGGCGAGGGTTGAGGCGATGGCGGGCTGCCCCCATAGTGCGCGAACCGCCATCGAGGCTGCCCTTGTGTCCGGACCTTCTGCTGCCCAGGAAACGCCGATCACGGATCGGTATCAACTCGTCGAATATCTGGCGTCCGGCGCCAGGCCCGAAGCCGAATGGCGCATCGGCACCGAGCATGAAAAGTTCGGTTTTCGCCTGGATGATCTGCGACCGCCGACCTGGGAGGGCGAGCGCGGCATCGGTGCATTGCTCGAAGGGCTGACGCGCTTTGGCTGGCAGCGAGTGGAGGAGCACGGCAAGCTCATCGCGCTGGGCCGGGAAGGAGCCTCGATCACGCTGGAACCGGCCGGGCAGCTCGAATTGTCGGGCGCCCAGCTGGCCACCGTGCACGAAACCTGCTGCGAGGTGACCTGCCATCTCAACGAGGTCAAGACCGTTGCCGACGAACTCGGCCTGGGTTTTCTTGGCATGGGATTCCAGCCCAAGTGGCAGCGGCAGGACATGCCATGGATGCCCAAGGGGCGCTACAAGATCATGCAGCAGTACATGCCCAAGGTCGGTTCGCTCGGCCTGGACATGATGACCCGCACCTGCACGGTGCAGGTCAATCTCGATGTGGCTGGCGAAGCGGACATGGTGAAGAAGTTTCGCGTCGCGCTGGCCCTGCAGCCGATCGCCACGGCGCTGTTTGCCGATTCGCCATTCACCGAAGGTCGGCCCAACGGTTACCAGAGCTACCGCTCGCACATCTGGACCGATACCGACGCCGCGCGCACCGGCATGCTCGATTTCGTCTTTGAGTCGGGCTTTGGCTATGAGCGATATGTGGACTACCTGCTCGATGTGCCGATGTACTTCAGCTATCGGAACGGGCAGTACGTCGACCTGGCCGGTGAATCATTCCGCGCCTTCCTGGCCGGCAAGCTACCGCAGCTGCCGGGAGCCGGGCCGACGCTGCGCGACTGGGCCGACCACACCACCACGGCATTTCCGGAAGTGCGCCTGAAGAAATATCTGGAAATGCGCGGCGCCGATGGCGGGCCATGGAACCGGCTGTGCGCATTGCCGGCATTCTGGGTGGGCCTGCTGTACGACGCGACGGCGCTCGATGCGGCCTGGGATCTGGTCAAGAATTTCACGCGCGAGGAGCGGCATGCCTTGCGCGATGGTGTGCCGCGGCATGCGCTGGGCCTGCCGTTCCGCAAGGCCAGCGTGCGCGAACTGGCGCGCGAGGCGTTGATCATCTCGGCGCATGGCCTGGCGCGACGTGCGCACCACAATCGCCACGGTGCCGACGAACGCATCTTCCTCGACATCCTCACCCAGATCGTCGAAGCCAACCAGACGCCGGCGCAGCGCAAGCTCGAGCTGTTCCATGGCGCGTGGCGTGGCGACATCGATCGGGTGTTCACCGAGTTTGCCTACTGAGGGTGCGGCCGCCACGTGGCGCGATGAGGAGGCGCGCCGGGTCGATCCGCAACGTGACTTCCGGCGCAGGCGGGGAGGCCGCTGGCCAGCGACAGTGCAGCTCCAAAGTTGTCAGGCCGGGAGCTGGCATGTCGCGTCGTCATTCCTTGTCACTCGCCCTGCTGGCGAGTTTGCTGGCCGCGCCTGCCGTTTCCGCCGGCACGCGCCTGCTGCGATTCCCCGATGTCTGCGGCGATCGAGTGGTATTCACCTATGCCGGCGATCTGTGGACGGTCTCCACGCAGGGCGGCACGGCCACGCGCCTGACAGCGGGGCCTGGGCTCGAACAGTCGGCGCGTTTCTCACCGGACTGCGCCACGATCGCCTTCACCGGCCAGTATGGTGGTGACGATCAGGTCTACATGATCCCGGCGCACGGGGGCGAGCCAACTCAGCTCACCTACTACCCAGCCAAGGGCCCGCTGCCGCAGCGCTGGGGGTTCGACAATCAGGTGTATGGCTGGAGCCCGGATGGGCAGGCAGTGCTGTTCCGCTCCTGGCAGACCTCGATCAACGAGTCCAGCCCACGCCTGTATCGCGTGGCGGCTGCGGGAGGTCTGCCGCAGGCATTGCCGATGCCGGTCGCCGGCGTGGGGCGCTATTCACCCGATGGTCGGCAGATCGTGTATTCGCCCAAGTACCGGGATTTCCGCACCTGGAAGCGCTATGTCGGCGGCTGGGCGCAGGATTTGTACCTGTACGACTTCGCGTCGAAGACCGCCACCAACATCACCAACGATCCCAATACCGACCGCGATCCGGTGTGGATCGGCAAGACCATCTACTTTCTCTCCGATCGCGGGGCGCATCTGAATCTGTACCGCTACGACACCGACAGTGGCCAGACCCGGCAGCTCACCGACTATCAGGGGCAGGATGCCCGCTGGGCCAGCGGTGACGGGCGGGGGCAGATCGTTTTTGAAGTCGATGGCGCATTGCATCTGTACGACACGCGCACGGATACCGATCGCCTCCTCGACATCAACGTGCCCAGCGATCTCGTGCGCGCGCGCGCACAGGCGCGCAGCGTGCGCGAGCACATCGAGGATTTTTCCCTGAGCGCCAACGGCAAGCGCGCCGTGTTCACCGCGCGCGGTGAATTGTTCAGCGTGCCGCTCAAGGAGGGCATTACGCTCGATCTGACGCATACGCCCGGGGCGCACGAGCGCGAAGCAAGCTGGTCGCGCGATGGCCAGTGGCTGGTGTATGTGTCTGATGAAAGTGGCGAGGAAGCGATCTGGGTTCGTGCCGCCGATGGCAGTGGAGCCCGGCAGCTGACGCACGGGATGTATGGCCGGCTGTATGCGCCGCGCTGGTCGCCCGACGGTACGCGCATCGCCTTCGTCGACAGCGACAACAACCTGCGCGTGGTTGCAGCGGCAGGCGGAACGGCCCCTGTGCTGGCGCACGACACCACGACTGCGCGCCGGGATCATGCCTGGTCGCCGGGTGGTCAATATCTGGCGTACACGCTGACCGATGCGGACACGCAACTGGCCCAGCTCCACGTGCGCGACCTGGTAAGCAACAGGGACGTGCGCCTGGGCGAGCCGCGCTTCAATGCCTACAACCCGGTGTTCTCGCCCGACGGGCGCTATCTCTACTACCTGGGGGATCGTGAGTGGACGCCGCAGATTTCCGGCGTAGAGTGGAATTTCGCCAGCGATCGCAGCACCGGAATCTTCGCGCTGGCCCTGCGCAAGGAGGTGGCCAATCCGTTTGCGCCGCGCAACGACAGTACGCTGCATGCAAACGACCGGCAGGCGGCTGGCGAAAAGGCCACGGCCGGCAATCGCGCAGGGAAAACGCCGACCAGGGTCGACGATCGCATCGATTTCGATGGGCTGGCACGGCGCCTCGTGCGGGTGCCGGTCGAGCCGGACGACATCGCCGGGTTCGTGGTCACCGACAAGGCGATTCTCTATGCGGTCACCGCAGCACCGTTCTATGGCCGCGACGGGGCGTTCAAGACCGTGCTCAAGAGCTGGTCGTTCGAGGAGCACAAGAGCAGCGAGGTGTTTTCCGGGCTGGAGAGCCTGGCCCTTTCCGACGATGGCAGCACGGCCCTGCTGCGCAGTGGCGGTGCGTACAAGTATCTGGACCTGTCGGCTGGCAAGCCCGAGGCCAAGGAGGTCAGGCTCGATGGCCTGTTCGCGCAGGTGGATCCCAAGGCCGAATACGCGGAGATCTTCCGCGAAGTCTGGCGCCGCTACCGCGACTACTACTACGTCAGGAACATGCACGGCTACGACTGGCAGGCGATTCGAGCCAAGTACGAACCGCTGCTGACCTGGGTGGGAGATCGTTCCGACCTGAACTACCTGCTGGGACAGATGGTGGCCGAGCTGTCGAGTGGCCACGCCTATGTCAGTGGTGGCGACATCGGCCTGCCGGCCAAGCCGAACGTGGCCCTGCTCGGCGCGCGCTTCGAACTCGACGCGGCCAGCGGTCGCTATCGCATAGCGAAGATTCTCAAAGGGCAGAATGACGAGGAACGCTATCGCTCGCCGCTGACCGAAGTGGGCGTTGGCGTCAGCGAAGGCGATTACGTGCTGGCCATCAATGGCCAGTCGCTCACTGCACGCGACAATCCATACCGCCTGCTGCGCACGGCCCCGGGGCAGCTCGTGCAATTGAGCGTCAGCAACAAGCCCGATCCGGCGAGTGCGCGCCAGGTGCTGGTCAGGCCGATCGCCGACGAGCAGCCGCTGCACTATCTGGCCTGGGTCGAGCACAACCGCGATTACGTGGACAAGGCCAGCAGCGGTCGCATCGGCTATCTGCATATTCCCGACATGGGGAGCGACGGCATCCGCGAATTCATCAAGGCGTTCTATCCACAATTGCGCAAGCAGGGTCTGGTGATCGACGTGCGCGACAACGGCGGCGGCAATGTCTCGCCGATGATCATCGAACGGCTGTCGCGGCCATTGCTCGGACTGGATTATTCGCGGGGCACCGATTTCACCAGCACCTATCCGCAACAGGCCTTTCTGGGGCATCTGGCGGCGCTGTGCAATGGCACCACGGCATCCGACGGCGACATTTTTTCGTACATGTTCAAGCAGGCCAAACTCGGCCCGCTGATCGGCGTGCGCACCTGGGGTGGCGTGGTTGGCATCAGCGATTGGGGGCCGGCGATCGATGGCGGCGAGATCAGCGTGCCCGAATCCGCCACCGCCAACCTCCAGGGGCAGTATGTGATCGAAGGCCACGGCGTGGATCCGGATATCGTGGTCGAGCAGGACGTTGCCGCGCAGCTTGCCGGCAGGGACCCGCAGCTGGATCGCGGCATTGCCGAATTGGAAAAGGCGATCGCCGCCAAGCCAGTCGCGCTGCCGCCACGGCCCGCCGATCCGGTCAAGGCGCCGCTTTCGATGCGTCCTGCCGCACCGAAAGGCTGAAACGGCGGCAGGCGGCGAGATGGCTCAGGCGGTGCTGACGTCGCGCAGCGTCCAGTGATGGCCGATGAGCAGGGTCAGGCGATGCTGGATGATCGCGTGCGGCAGCGAGGTGCGCACCTCGACGCTGACGTGCACGTCGGACTGTCGGGCATGCACGACCGCTTCCGGGTCGCTCGCGCCAAGCGTTGGATCGACCGCGTCGGGATCGGCTTGCAGGGCTTTCCAGCGACGCCACAGCGTCGGCTCGCGCAGGGCCTTCTGCAACAGCTCGGCAAAGCTCTGCGGCGATTCGCCATCGAATGACAGTTCGTTGATTTCGCCGCGCGCACGCAGCAGGTCATCGATCGCAAACAGGTAGCGTTGAATGCTCATGACGCCTCCTTGTGGACTGCCGTGGCAGTGTATCAGCGCGCGTTCGTCATCGGGGTGACGATGCAGCAGGCCAGGGCGAGCAGACTTGCCATGCAGGGCCAGGCGAGATAGCGCAGCTCGGCGGCAGGGGCGAGTGCGGACAGCGGCAAGGCCAGCAGCCATGCGCTCGACAGCGCAATCCATGCCACGCGTCCGGCCAGTGCATGCCGGCGAGGCCAGGCGAGGGCAGCGGCGCACAGGCCGCCGAGCAGATACGGCCATGCGGCCAGCGCCGGCGTGTCGCGCAGGGCATCGGCGGCGCGCATCACGGCGCGATGCAGTCCGCCGCTGTTGGCGGCAACCGGCGGATTGTCGCCATACGCAGTTTCGGCATCGACATAGATCAGGGCTGCCGGCCATTCGCGGGCATGCGTGCCCAGCAGGGCGCGCGTGACCTGCCAGCGGTGGCTCAGCCAGGCGCGTGGATGGTGGACGATGGCGTCGAGCCAGGCGGTGCGCAATGCGGCAAGTTCGCTGGCATTGAGCGGAGGCTCGAAGGGCGAGCGCATGCCATGTCGCGTGGTGAACAAACTGAGATTGCTCCACGGTCGGAACGCGGCGCGCAATTCGTCGAGGTCGAGGCCGGGGCCGAGCAGCGAGGCGGGCAGCAGCATCTGCCGGGTTTGCAGCGACACGCCGGCGAGATCGAATTGCGCCAGCGAAGGCCATACCGGCACCGGTGTGCGCAGGCGGGCATCGAGCAGGCGACCGGCGCCGAGCGTGACCAGCATGACAAGGGTGCCGGCCACCGCGACGATGGTACGGCGGGATAACGCTGCGGAACACGTGACAGGCAGCAGTGCACTCCACCACAAGGCCAGCGGCACGATCGCTGGCAAGGCGTTGTGGCGCAGCAGGCCGGCGTAGATCAAGCAGGGCAATGCCGCGCCCAGCCATCCGCCACGCCGCGTCGCGCGCTGCGCGCGCGCGAGCAGGCCGAGGGCGCAGACGAGGGCAGCCAGCACGCCGATGTCGGTCCACACATGCCCGCGCAGCAGCCAAACGGCAGGCGCCAGCGCCACGCCGGCCAGCGCGATTCCACCGCGCAGTGGACGCCAGTCCAGCGCCTGCGCCAGCAGCGCCAGGCCGCTCCAGAACAGCAGCAGATGCAGGGCGAACAGGCCGCCGGGGCCGCTGATGAGTGCGTCGGTGATGCGCCACGTCAGCACGAAAAGTGGCGGTGTGATGCCCAGCGCATCGCCATGCCGCGCCTGCGACCAGGCATAGGCGGCGTCGAACGACATCAGTCCCGGCCAGAAGGCGGCCACATCGAGGGCGCATCCGGCCGCGGCGAACAGCCATGGCCAGCGATCTGCGCGCGTGATGACTGGCTCAGAGTGCATGCAGGTCGAGCATCGGTGCGGCATCGTTCCATGCCAGCGTGCCGAGCAGTGGCGCATCGATGCGCGCGGCAATCGCTTCGATGCTGTCGTCGGCATTCGGCATGTCGGGATCGACGCGATTGGCGATCCAGCCAAGCAGGGTGCAGCGATCGGCGCGGATGGCGCGTGCGCTGAGCAGGGCGTGATTGATGCAGCCGAGCTTGATACCAACCACCTGCAGCACCGGCAAGTCGAGTGCATGCACCAGGTCGGACTGGTTGAGGGTGGCAGACAAGGGCGCCAGCCAGCCGCCGACCCCTTCGACGACGATCCGCTCGGCGCCGGACAGCAGGCGCGCGTGGGCGGCAGCGATGGCATCCAGCGTGATCGGGCGCTGCGCAAGGCGCGCCGCCACGTGCGGTGCGATCGGCGGTTCGTAGGCGCAGGGGTTGCAATCTTCGTATGCCGGCGCGGGATCGCTGGCGGCGATCAGTGCCAGTGCATCCTCGTTGCGCAGGCCGGCGAGGGTGAGCTGGCTGCCGCTGGCGACCGGCTTCATGCCACTGGCACGCAGCCCCTGCGCGCGCCACGTGCGCAGCAGGGCGCAGCTCGCAAAGGTCTTGCCGATGCCGGTATCGGTGCCGGTGAGAAAGAAGGAGCGACTCATGCCGGCGCACCGCCGAGGCGTGCGTAGCGTCGTTCGAAGTGACGCTCGATCCAGGGTTGGACGAACAGGCTGGCGGCGTAGATCAAGCCGGGTGCGGCAATCGACAAGGGGGTGCGCAACGGCATGCACAGCGCCAGCGCTATCGAGAGCAGGCACAGAACGAACTGCATGCCCCAGCGCGCGATCTTCATGCGTGTCCACAGCACTTCGCCGGTGGTCAGGCCAATGGCATCGCGTTGGCGCAGGGCGTGGCGCAGCAGCAGGGCAAACACCAGCGAGATCGCACCCAGTCCCAGTGCAAATACGATGTAGGCCATGCGCAGCTGCTCGGGGGTGTCCAGCGGCACCACGTCACCATCGGACAGCCAGCCGTTGCTCAAGCCGAGAAACATCTGCGCAAACAGCATGCGCAACGGGTAGACGTAGATCAGCACGACGAACACCAGGAGCAGGCTCAGTCGCAGCGTGGTGGTGTCGTCGAGGTCGTAGAAGCGGCCAAAGTCCCGATGCGCGAGCCAGATGCGCACCAGCAGGAGAAAGCACACGGCAAAGGTCGGCAGACCGTGCAGGGCGGTGAGCATCTCGTTGACCGTGGTCGGCACGCGACCGATCGAAATCACCACCAGGGTGATGGCAAAGGCGAATGAGGCATCGATGAAGCCTTCCAGCCGGGTCGCGCCTTCGCGGCGAACGCACATGACGTGTTTGAATGCTCTGGACATGGTTCGTGGCTCGAAGATCGAACATCCTGGCGAATCAGCATAGGCGCTGGCGCGCGGCAAGCAAAGGCGGTGCTGGGGTACACTGGCGCGATTCACGACGAGCCAGATCATGTTCGCCGCCACTCCAATCCATGCCGACAGCAAGGCCGGGTTCTACGCCGAGCTGGCCACGCAGGCGCGCGGCCTGCTGCACGGCGAGCGGGATCGCATTGCCAATGCGGCCAATTTTTCCGCGCTGGTCTGGCATGCGTTGTCCGACATCAACTGGTGCGGGTTCTATTTCTTCGATGGCCACGAGCTGGTCGTCGGGCCATTCCAGGGCAAGCCCGCCTGTGTGCGCATCGCGCTGGGCCGGGGCGTGTGCGGCACGGCGGCGCAGACGCGCGAGACGCAGCGGGTCGAGGATGTCAACGCCTTCGATGGCCACATCGCCTGCGATGGCGCGTCGCGGTCGGAAATCGTCGTGCCGCTGCTCGATCGCCATGGCGCCTTGATCGGCGTGTGGGATGTCGACAGCCCAAGCCTGGCGAGGTTCGATGAGGACGATCGCCGTGGCATGGAGGCGTTGTGCGCGGTGTATGTCGACGCCTGGCATGGCGACGCGGCGGTGATTTGAGGAAAACGGCATGAGCAGCAGTGGCAACAAGATCCGCAACGTCGGCCCCAAATCGGCAGCCTGGCTGCGCCAGGTTGGCGTGCGCACCACCGAGGATCTGGCGCGCATCGGGCCCGTGGAGGCCTTCCTGAAGGTCAAGCGCGCGGGTTTCCGGCCCAGCCTCAACCTGCTGTACTCGATGGCCGGTGCGCTCGCCGATTGCCATTGGAACGATGTGCCCGAGGCACAGCGCCAGGAACTGGTCGCCGCGCTGGAAGCCGCCGAATCGGCCAATCCGATCCGCACGCGCTGGGAAAGGCAGAAGGCCGCCAGCGATGGCGGTGGACAAGGCGCGCATGAAGAAGGCGGAGCCGAGGACGCGGCGCTGTCGAGCCTGTTTGACGATCCCGATCGTGACGGCGGTGCCGGCGGTGGTAGCGACGACCGCGATCTCAGCCGCTTCGACTAGCGGCGCACGCCGTCGCGTCAGCGCACTGCCGCATAGCGACGTGCATCGGCATCCCAGTCGGGGGTGGCGCGGATCGTCGGCAGAACCTGCTCCACCTGCGACACGCGTGTCCACAGCGCGCGATGCTCGGGATTCATGAAGCGCTGCTCGATCATCTGCTCAAGGAAACGCTCCAGCGGCGCATAAAAGCCATTGATGTCGAGCAGCACGATTGGCTTGGCATAGAGTGCCAGGCGCTTGAGCGTAAGTGCCTCGGACAGCTCTTCGAGCGTACCGCAGCCGCCCGGCAGGGCGACGACGGCATCCGAGCCGGTAAGCAGGCGATGCTTGCGCTCGCGCATGTCTTCGACGACCTGCAGATTGCCCACGCCCGGATGCTGCCACTCCACTTCGATCATGAAGCGCGGAATGATGCCGACCACCTCGCCGTCGGCTTCGAGCGCACCATCGGCAAGCGCGCCCATCAGACCGCTGCCGCCGCCACCGTACACGACCGTGCAGCCCGAGAGGGCCAGCTGTCGCCCCAACTGCCGCGCGGCATCCAGATACACCGGATCGACGCGCGCGCTGGAAGCGCAGTAGACGCAGACACGCATGGTGTGACTCCCGTGGCCCGAAACCGGCGCATTGTAAGGCGCGTGCCGGATCACGACGCGGCGACTGCCGCGGTCTGTGGCGTGCTTGAAGAGATGCGGCCACGAAAGCCGGGGCGGTTCACGGGACAAAAGCATCATTGATCTACAGGCGCACTCGGAACCTACGCGCTGTACAACTGCTTCTAGGCCATACGAAACTAAAGAGTACCGTCCGCTACCTAGGTCGGTCTGCTCATCCGACAAGCGGCCCGGTACTCCGTTGGCGTGCATCCCATGATTGCCTTGAATGCGCGGTTGAACGGCCCCAGCGAAGCAAACCCGCTCTCGCCGCTGACATGCAGGATGTTGTCGAAGCCCGAAGGCATCGCGAGTAGTTGGCAGGCATGGGCGACGCGATGCCGGTTGAGCAACTGGTTGAAATTCCTTTCACCCAGGTGCCGGGTGATGAGCCTGCTCAGGCGGTGCTCGGCGGTACCCAGCCTGGCGGCTAGCTCGGCTACCCTCAAGTCAGGTTCACGGTAAACCTGCAGGTCTTCCAATTGGTGCCGCAGCAGCGCTACCAGCCGCGCGTCGTCTTCGCACGGGGCCGGAGCCTGCTTGCCCGGCAATTGGCGGTCACGATGATCGGATGGCGCGGGAGTCCGGCGGCGATGCCGGAAAGCCAAGTGGGTGAACACGAGCATGCCGGATGCGCAGATCGCAACGACGCAAGCGCGCCACGGGACCATTGCCGGGAAAGCATGCGCGAGTTCGCCGAGGAGCGTTGTGGAGAGCACGCAGCTGCCATAAATCGCCATGAACGACAGACGCAGTCGTCGTTCAGCGGGTGTCCACTTCATCGACCAGCCGCGCAAGGGCTCGAGGAAACTCAACGCCAGCAAGGATGTGCTCGTCAGGGTGAGCATGGCATCGATTGCCACCACTAGCATCGATGGCGAAGCGTTCTCTTGCATGGTGGTGCCGCGATGGAAGGCGATCAGAAGGGCGACCCCGGACGCCAGGGTGATGTGCCGAAGGCGGACGCCGTGTTCACCGCGGAACAGGGCCCTGGACACCAACCAAAAACCGTTGCAGGTCGCTGAACCCCCGATCGCGACGGTCCATTTCATCCATTCCGGTGCATTCCCCATCCAGGGCAACATCAAGGACAGCGCCAGCGATCCGCTGACCACCGCGAACAGGATCTCGGCGTCCCGTTTGGCCCGTTGCCTTAGCAAGACCAGCACCGACAGCAGCGCCATCGCCACTGCCACCGCAGTCATCGCAGTCGCCCATCCCTGCATCGCCATACCCTCTCAAGCCAAGTGCCGCGGCGCGATGGTAACGGACAAACCGGAATGCATCGGCCATCGATCGTGGCTAAACCGTGCATGAACGACGATTTCCGACCATGCGATTCGGTTGGCCGATTCGCGAAACGGCGAGATGCGCTCAGGACGCCCCGGCAAGGTCACCTCCATCCGCCACCCGGTTCTTCCGAATGACCCTACCCCGCACTTTCTCCCCTGCGCACGCCCTGCGCCTGGGCGCCTCCGCCTGGTTCGTTGCTGCCACTCTGGGCCAATGGGCCTTCGTCCTGTTCATCCTGCTGTTCTTCGGCGGGCACACCTTGAGCGGCGATCTGGCCGGCCTCAACGACAAACCGCATGTGACCGGTTACGTCGCCGGGGACGCGTTCGGGAACCTCCAATTCATCGCCCACGCGCTGATGGGGGGCGTGGTGACCTTCGCCGGCACGTGGCAGCTTGTGCCCGCATTGCGCCGCCGCTGGCCGCGCATCCATCGCTGGAACGGGCGCCTGTTCATGGGCATCTCCCTGCTGGGCGCATTGTCCGGGCTGTATCTCACCTGGATTCGTGGCTCCCGGCTTGGGGCCGGAAGCAACGTGTCGATCACCATGAACGGGCTTCTGATCCTCGCGTTCGCCACGCTGGCCTGGCGCAGTGCGCTGCAACGCGATTTCGTCCGGCATCGCAGGCACGCCCTGCGTGCCTTTCTGCTGGTCAACGGCGTCTGGTTCTTGCGTATCGGCATCATGCTCGCCGGCCTCGTATTGACCCCACTCGGTTTCAAGATCGATTACCAGGGCGTGATCTTCGTCGCCGTCAGTTTCGCCAGCTGGGTACTTCCGCTGGCCGTACTGGAGTTGTACCTGCGCGTCGAACGCTCGCAACGGGCCGCACCCCGATACGCCATGGCCGGAACCCTGGGCGTGCTTGCGCTATTGACGCTGGCGGGCAGCGCTGCAGCCGTTGCGTTCATGTGGCTACCGTTTCTGGACTTGGGGAGCGCGCAGTAGTGCACGCAAAGCCCATCGAGGCGGCCCGCCTCGCGTGGCGCACAAGTACGATTGAACGGCGCTGCCGCACCCGCACCATCGAGGACGCCATGAAAGCAACCGAATTATTCGCGCTGCGGCTCATCGCCGTACTGGCGTTTCCGGCGCCGGCCTTCGCACTGAGCTTGATCGTGCAGTACCAGGGCGCGGTCGACGATCGCGAAGTCTACTTTGCCGACGTGCGGGTGATCGCCAACCGCACGCCTCCGGATCAAATTGGGGGCGCGACCGAAATCCGGGAAGTCGGTGTGACAGCCGTCTACGAGAACGCGAGCAAGCCTGAGTTCGTGCACATGAAGCTGCAATTCAAGTGCCCTAATGCGTTTTCGATGGACAAGGCGACGCGGCAAGTCTCCGAACCCAAAGACAGGGTGCGCGTCGGCGATACCGTAACCTTCCGCATCGGGCCCGACAGTTACCTCCTGCGCAGATCCGACCTGAAAGCCGAGCCCGTGCCCGCAAGCGATTGGAAGACGTCGAACGCGCCGATGCTTTCGAAGGCTGGCACCATCGCCTGCAACGACATCGAGATAGACCAGGCGTTGCACGCGGCCATCAAGAGCGGGGGCTTCGATTTCGATGGCTTCGGCAAGCGCATCGCAAAACTGGGCCTCCCCGCCGACATGGCCATCATCGGCGAGACGCTGCCGTCGGAATACCTGGATTTCGCCTGGGAGAACTTCTGGTGGGACAAGGTCCTAGCCAAGAAGCGCCCGGACCCCACCGGGAGATGGGCCCAGCCGCTCTCCGATGCCGACAGGCAGGCCGCCATTGAAAAACTCAAGAAAAAGCAGCAGGAGCTGGAGGCTGGTACCGCAGCGATCCAGGCCAGCCTGCTGGCCAGCATCAAGAAGAGCCAGGCGAACACGACGGCAGACCTGCAGGCTACCCAGAACGCAGGCAAGCACCCGGATGGTTCGAAGATGAACAAGCGTGAGAAGAAACTCATGGCTGTCTTTGGCGGCAGGCCGGAACAGGAGGTTGTCGCGGCCATGGGCAATCCCGACGATTTCAACCAGGGCGCGGGCGCGCGCTTCCTGCGCTACAGCGCCTGGTGGGAACAGGAGAGCGTCACCGTGTACGGCACGCAGGGCGTCATCGGCGGGGATGCGGGCGGCTACGCCGAGTGCTACTCCGAATTCAGGATTCGTCCGGATGCCAGCGGCGAGTGGCGCGTCGACGACATTGTCGTCCGAGGCGATTACGACGGGACGGGATCGCGAGAAATCCGGCTCGTCTGCGACGACGCTACGAGGCCTAGGCACTGATGCACCGGACATTCCCATGTAACTCGGCGGGCGATCATCACCCGAACGTACCGCCGTGCAGCACCCGAACGCCTGTTTCGAAAGGACGCAGGACAATGATTAAACATGCAGTACTGGCGGCGGGATTGCTGGCCGCAACCGCGCCCTTCCAAGCATTCGCCCAGGTGGACAGTGGGTCGTTCGACGTGCTGGGGGCCGTCATGGCAACCCACGACAAGGAAATCAACGCCAACAACGTCCTCGACTCGAACAAGAAGAAGGCGGAGGAGTATCGGGAGAAGGTCATCGCCGGCTGGTGGGAATTCATGCAGGCCAGTTCGAAGGCCGGGCCGGGCGAGTATTGCGCGGCGTCCTTTCTGCGCGCCAAGCGCCAGACAAGATCTGGCAATGGTGACGGGCTGAAGGAAGGAATCATCGTCACCCTGTTCGGGCCCGGCGGGAACTACCGCGGTGCCTTGCTCGCCTTTTCGCCATTGGGTGAAGACTCCACCGAGGCATTCCCAAAGCTGGCGAACGGTAAGCCCGTTCTCGTCACCCTGAAGCAGGGCAACATCAAGCCTGTGACGCTCAACGCGATCTACATGAACACCGGCCCGAAGTCTCCGCCGCTGCTGGCGTTCGCCGTGCCCAGCATCGAAGCGCTGATGGCCGGCATGGAGGACACTTGGAGTTTCGATGTCGGCTATGACGGGAAATCGATCGCCAACATCGAGTGGCACAATGGACTCATGGCCCGCGATGAACTCAAGAAATGCCTCGTCGGCAAGCCTTACGACAATGAGCGTCACTGGAAAGATTGAAGTCGATCAAATCGTGCTGGTGCGGCCTAAAATTCGTTCAAGCCGATTCGTTTCGTGTTTCGGCGCTGGCAAACAAGGTTGAATTATCGTCGCGGCGGCTACTCGGCCTGGATTAACTCGCGTGTTAAACGGCAAGGAGATTTTGTGAACCATTCGGCTACGGTGGCGCAAAGGAAGACTGTAACGAAAAGCCTTGTCATTTCGATAATGACGGCATTCTCTTGCGTTCTTATTCAAACAGCAGATGCAGAGCAAAGCATCCCCGCCTACGCTCACACATTGCGCCGAGCGGTCGTCTTTGAGAATGAGTCTGGCAACAAGCTGTCCCTTGCCGACCGCATGGAGCGATGGAAAGTCCCGGGCATAAGCGTTGCTGTCATCGACAACTGCAAGATTGTTGATAGACATGGCTTCGGCATCACCCGGAAGGAAGGTCCCAAAGTCCAGAGTGACACACTGTTTCAGGCCGCGTCGGTGACAAAGCCGGTAGCTGCGTTTGCCGCCCTCCGACTTGTCGACAAGGGATTGATCTCACTCGACAAGGATGTGAATGCCGAGTTGCGGAGCTGGAAGGTGCCTGCGAGCCCGCTTCTTGAGGGGCATCCAATTACGCTACGGGGAATTCTCAGCCACAGCGCTGGTCTGATCCCCGGGGGGTATGGCGGGTATTCCCATGACGTACCAGTGCCAACGCTGCTTCAAACTCTTAACGGAGTCGAGCCAGCCCGCCCAAAACCAGTGCGGGTCGCTTATGCGCCAGGCTCGGCCTGGCGCTATTCAGGCGGTGGATATCTCGTTGCGCAACTTCTGATGACCGAAAAGACCGGTCAAAGCTTTGACAAGATCGTCCGCAACCAAGTATTGCAACCGGTTGGCATGATCCGGAGTGGTTTTGCGGAACCCTCCACGAGCGAGAAGGCCAAAGTCGCTGCAGGCCACGTTGCGGATGGCACGATGGTTCCGGGTGGCTGGCACGTTTATCCAGAACTGGCTGCTGCCGGCTTGTGGAGCACGGCACCCGATCTGGCCAGCTTTGGTTTGGCGGTCATGAAGGCTGCTCGACAAGAGCCAGGCGCCTTGCTCAGTCCGGCGCTCGCTGGCCTGATGACTACTGCGCAATCTGGACCACGCAGCCTAGGCTTCGAAGTCGGTGGCGAAGGCAAGGCGCGTCATTTTGGACACGATGGCACAAACGAAGGCTACAACTCGTCACTCATTCTCTATCCAGAGACATGCCAAGGCGCGGCTATCATGGCCAACTCGGACAATGCAAAGCCGCTTATCGCGGAGCTTCTTCGGAGTATCGCCGGCACTTATCGTTGGCCTGACACCATGCCCTCAATTGTGATGAAGATCGATCCGCAAAGCCCAATTGCCGTCGCCAGGTTCCAGGGGACTTACAGCTTTACGGACATCTCTGGTGTCGCGCCATTCAAGATCGTCTCGACCGGAAACGGCAGTTTTACCTTCGACCGCGGCGATGGGCACCGCGAGCCCTTGTATACGTCAAAAGAAGAGCTGGTGGGCCCCGATAGCGGCATCATCATCAAAGCCATTTCACCGGCAAATGGGCCTGCTGAGATCATCACCTATTCCAGGATCGGTGGTCGTGGCGCTGCTAAGGCGGAACGCGTAGAACAAAAGCCATGAATACAACGCGAAGCCGCACAACAATGCGGCTTTGGCCTGACTCCATTCCCAGGGCCTCTGGCTATTTCGTGGCGCCCTAGGTACGAATTCATTGCTCTCGGGTTGCAATGACTTCGTCCGCTCGGGTGGCTGCCGCGAATTCGGCGGGTGTCCGACCTTGCAGTGAGCTGCATACTCGAACCTCGTTGCAGTCGCGGCATCACTGGGCGATCTGCACCTGGGCAGGCGATGCGGTTGCAGTCGCGCATGCGCCCCTGGGGGCGTTGCGCTCGGGCCGTGATGGAATCCGCTGCGGCATTGCGAGCAGCCTGCATGCAGATTCCCGGTGCGGCTCAGCCACGCCGCTGGAAACTATTCCACCGTCACGCTCTTGGCCAGATTGCGCGGCTGGTCGACATCGGTGCCGCGCAGCACGGCGACATGGTAGGCGAGGATCTGCAGCGGCACGGTGAACACCGCTGGTGCAATGAAATTGCCACCCGAGGCGATCTTCAGTACGGCGCCGCGATCACCGCTGTGCTCCATCGGCGCATCGGTGTCGGCGAACACGAACAGCTCGCCACCACGCGCGCGGACTTCTTCGAGATTGGATTTGAGCTTTTCCAGCAGTTGGTTGTTCGGTGCGACGGCAATCACCGGCATGTCGGCATCGACCAGTGCGAGTGGGCCGTGCTTGAGCTCGCCGGCGGCGTAGGCCTCGGCGTGGATGTAGGAAATTTCCTTGAGCTTGAGCGCGCCTTCGAGGGCAACCGGGTAGTGCACGCCGCGGCCGAGGAACAGCGCGTGGTGCTTGGGCACGAAGCGTTCGGCGAGGCGGGCGATGTCGGCTTCGAGGGCGAGCGTCTCGCCGATCACGCGCGGCAGGGTGGCCAGCTCGGCGACGAGTTCGCTGTAGCGTCGGGCGTCGATGCCGTTGAGACGTGCCAGTTCGATGGTGAACAGTGCCAGCGCCGCCAGCTGGGTGGTGAAGGCCTTGGTCGAGGCGACACCGATCTCCGGGCCGGCCCGCGTCATCATGACCAGGTCGGATTCGCGCACCAGGCTGGATTCGGGCACGTTGCAGATCGCCATCGAGCCCAGGTAGCCGCGCGCGCGGCCATCGCGCAGTGCCGCCAGCGTATCGGCGGTTTCGCCTGACTGCGAAACCGCCAGGAACAATGTGCCTTCGGGCACCACCGCGCGACGGTAACGGTATTCGCTGGCGACTTCGACGCTGCACGGAATGCCGGCAATGCCTTCGAGCCAGTAGCGGGCGACGAGTCCGGCGTGGAAGCTGGTGCCGCAGGCGACGATCTGCACGTGCCTGACGCGCGCCAGCAGCTGGTCGGCGTCGACACCGAAGATGTTGGGCAGGACGCGGCCATCGGCGATGCGGCCTTCGAGCGTGTCGGCGATCGCCCGCGGCTGCTCGAAGATTTCCTTGAGCATGTAGTGCCGGTATTCACCGCGCTCGACTGCATCGGCGGTGAGCTCGCTCTTGCGCACGGCGCGCTCGACGGGCTTGCCGTCGGCATCGAAGACAGCATGACTGTCGCGCTCGATCTGCGCGATGTCGCCTTCTTCGAGATAGACGAAGCGGTTGGTGTGTTTGATCAATGCCTGCACATCCGAGCCCAGGAAGTTCTCGCCCTCGCCCAGGCCGAGCACCAACGGGCTGCCGCGGCGCGCGCCGACGATGCGGTCGGGCTCGTCGCGGCTCATCACCGCGATGGCATACGCGCCGTGCAGGCGGGCCGTCGCCGACAGCACGGCCTGGCGCAGCGTGGCGCCGCCGGCGATCGCGCTTTCGACCAGGTGGGCAATGACTTCGGTGTCGGTCTGGGAAGTGAAGTGGTAGCCCTTGGCGGCCAGTTCCTCGCGCAGGGCTACGTGGTTTTCGATGATGCCGTTGTGCACGACGGCGACACGTTCGCTGGACACGTGCGGATGCGCGTTGGCGGTGTTGGGTACGCCGTGCGTGGCCCAGCGCGTGTGGGCGATGCCGATCTGTCCGCTCACTCGCGTATGCGCATACAGCGATTCGAGCTCACGTACCTTGCCGACCGCGCGGATGCGCGCCAGCGCGCCGTTTTCGAGCACGGAGATGCCGGCCGAATCGTAGCCGCGGTACTCGAGTGCCTTCAGACCATCGAACAGCGCCGAAACGACATCACGGCGTGCGATTGCAGCGACGATTCCACACATGCGGGCATTCCTTGAAGGCTGGGGCAAACGCCCGACTTGCCTTGCCGGCATCCTCGGGCGCTGCCAAGATGATAAACCGACCGGTGTTCGCCGGCGGCGCGCAAGCGTGCCGTGATGGCGTGCGCATGATCGGCTTGCGCGTGGTGCGCGCAGGCGATCTGCGCGGCGTCAGGGGCGGACGGTTTGCGCGGGCAGGGACAAGATCCGCCCTGCGACGGGCGCCAGTGTGGCGCAATCGTGGCGAAACGCGGGCAGGGTGGATGTGCGACGGGTTGGCACAGCGGATCCGCGGTCGATGGTTTTTCGTGGAGGTCATGGATGTTGCAGGCACTGCGCCGACAAACGATACGCTGGCTGACCTTGCTGGTGCTGCTCGAATTCGTTTCGCTGGCCCTGGTGGTCGATGGGGCGGCACGCCTGCGCTACGCCTTCGATGCCGCGGGGCTGGCGGGCTTTGCGACGGGATTGCTGCCGCGGGCCCTGCTGTTTGCGGCGGCGCTGGTGGTGGGCATGGCGGCGCTGGGGCTGTACCAGCAGCATCTGCGCGAGAGCTGGTTTGGCCTGTTCGCGCGCCAGCTGGTCGGCTTTGGCCTGGGGGTGGTCGGGTTGCTCATCGTGTACTACCTCGCGCCGTCGCTTGCGATCGGGCGCGGCGTGCTGGCCATCGCCCTGGTGCTCGGATTTGTCTTGGTGCAGGCCTGGCGTGCGCTGTTCAAGCGCCTGGTGGCCATCGATCTGCTCAAGCGGCGCGTGCTGGTGCTCGGTGCGGGCGAGCAGGCGGCTTCGATTCCGCAGCGCATGCGGCGCCAGACCGATCGGCGCGGATTCGTCGTCCTGGGTTTCGTGCGCATGGGCGATGAGGCCGTGCAGGTGCCGGTGGATCGTCTGCTGAGCGTGGAAGGGGATTTGCGCAGTTACGCCGAGCGGCTGGGAGTCAACGAAATCGTGGTCGGTCCCGACGACCGGCGTTGCGGTCTGCCGATGGACGAGCTGCTCGATTGCAAGCAGGCCGGCATTGCGGTGAGCAATCTGGCCTCGTTTTTCGAGCGCGAGCGCGGCATCGTCAATCTGTCGCTGGTCGAGCCGTCATGGCTGGTGTTTTCGCATGGTTTTGACAATTCACCGTTGCGGCACGCGGTCAAGCGTATCTTCGACGTGACAGTGGCGACGCTGGTCTTTGTGCTGACCTGGCCGTTCATGCTGCTGGTGGCACTGGCGATCCGCCTGGAATCGGGCGCCGGCCAGCCGATCCTGTATCGGCAGGAGCGCGTGGGCGAGCACGGCGTCGTGTTTGCGCTGATCAAGTTCCGCAGCATGCGCACCGATGCCGAGCGCGATGGTGTGGCGCGCTGGGCGCAGCAGGGCGATGACCGCATCACCCGGGTTGGCCGCATCATCCGTCGCACCCGGCTGGACGAATTGCCGCAGCTGTGGAACGTGCTGCGCGGAGACATGAGCGTGGTCGGGCCACGTCCCGAGCGGCCGCAGTTCGTGGCCGAGCTGGCCCGGGAGATCCGCTATTACAACCTGCGCCATGGCGTGAAGCCCGGACTGGCCGGTTGGGCACAGCTGCGCTATCCGTATGGCGCATCGGTCGAGGATGCCAAGCAGAAGCTCAAGTACGACCTGTTCTACGTGAAGAACCACAATCTGTTCTTCGACGTAATGATTCTGGTGCAGACGGTCGAAGTGGTGCTGTTCGGTCGCGGCGTGCGCTGACGGCACAGCGATTCGCGCGCTCAGGGGGAGGCGGTTCTGGCCGCCGGAGGATGCGCGCTGGCCACCTTGAGCGGGCGCAGCCGCGAGCTGTACCAGTCGTCGACCTTGCCATCGTGAAAGCCGATCCACGACGGGCCATAGTCCCAGCGTTGCGGGCTTTCCATCAGCGGTCGGCCTTCGAGCGCACGCACGCGGGCGGCATCGGTGCCGATTTCGATCAACGCGGTCGCTGCGGAGGGTTCCCGCACGCTCGCGTCATCGCGCGCCGGTGTCGGCATCGCCGGATCGGTTGCGCTTGCGCCGGCGTCGAACAGGCCACTGCTCCAGGCCGCCCAGAGCAGGCCGCCGCCAAGGACAAGCCACCACCAGTAGCGCATTCGGCCACGGCTGGGCGGATCGGCTGCGGCCGCGACCGCGGGGCGGCGGACTTGTGGCATCGCAACGGGAATCGCCTGATGGCTGGCGCCGGGGAGTCGGCCGTAGCGTCGATGGAACGCGCTGGCCGCGTTGTAGCGGGCGGTCAGTTCCTGCAGGCGTGCGGCATCGGCCGGCTGGGTCTGCCTGCCCCGACGGTCGGGATGCCATTGGGCGACCTGCCGCCGGTAGGCGGTCTTGAGCTCTTCCAGCGTGCAGTCGGGCGAAAGCCCCAACTGTTGATAGAACGCCACGAAATCGGTCTTGTCGACCACGCTGCCCCCCATTCCGCCCCCGGTTGCGGCTGCGTCGACGCCCGGTCATGACGGTATTTCGAGCGTGGCGCGACGCTGATTCTACGCGTCCGGGTGCGGCCCCGGATGCGGGCCTGGCGTGCCGGATGCCTCGTCAGTGTCCGGCATCTGGGGCTAAAATGTGAACTGCGTCACTTTTTTCTGGTCGAATCGCGTGCCGGAAGGCCGGCCCGCCGGATCGGCAACCCAATCGCACCGCGGCGTCCGCGGCAATGGAATCACCAGGCAGGGGGCGGAACCATGACGATCACGGCAGAACCCGCCTTGGCGCAGATGCCCGGAGAGGGCGCATCTTGGGTCGACCAGGTCGACACGCTGGAGCCAGGCCAGTTTCATGCCCGCTACGTCAGGCCGCGCCGGCCGGTGGTGCTGCGGCATGCGCTCGATGCCTGGTCGGCATGCGGACGGTTCACACCGGATTTCTTCCTGACGCACCACGCCCAATCTCCGGTGCGCATCCGTGGGCGCAACTACCTGCTGGGCGAGGTGATCCGGCTGCAGCAGGCATCGAGCGAATCGGCACCGGCGCCGTATCCGTGCACCTTTGCCGAATGCGCCGGTCTGATGGGCGACCTCACGCCCCGCCCGGCATGCAGCCTGCCCAATCGCCACACCAGCGCGCTCATGCCGCAGTCGGTGTTCGATCTGGTCAATCATCTCGAAATCTTCTTCGGCGGCCCCGGCGGCGAATTCCCCTATCTGCACTACGACATGCTGCGCATGCATGCGTGGATCGCCCAGGTGCATGGCGACAAGGAGTTCACGCTGTACGAGCGGGGTCAGGAGGCCTTGCTGTACGTGCATCCGGAAATGCCCTGGCTGTCGCGCGTGGACGATCTGCACGACGTGCAGCGCTGGCCGCTGCTGCATCAGGCGCGCCGGCATCGCGTGGTGCTGCATGCGGGCGATGCGCTGTTCATTCCATGCGGCACCTGGCACACCGCGCGCTGCCTGACGATGAACATCACGGTGGCGTTCGACCAGCTCGAATCGAGCAACTGGCGTGAATTCGTCCACGACGTGGTGGAGGAGGAGCGCCGCAAGGGACACGGCATGCGTGCCTGGTGGCTGAAGGGGTATCTGGGATTGCTCGGGCCGCTGCTGAGCCTGGCCGAAGGCTGGGGCGCCAACCGGCGTGCCGACTGGGGCATGGCGCGCGTGCATTGAATCGACGTCGCCCGCGCAGACTGGGCGGCAAAGGAAGGCAGGCATGAATACGACACAGGTGGAAGTGGCCGAAAACCTGGCGGAGCAACCCACAGCCGAAAGCTGGGTCGATCGGCGCGATGGCTTGAGCCAGGACGAATTCATCACGCGCTACCGCAATCCGCGCCGGCCGGTGGTGCTGACCGATGCGGCGCGGGCCTGGCCGCTGTACGAGCACGCCAGTCCAGACTACTTCCGGCAGCACTGGGGGCAGCATGTGGTGCGCGTGCGCGGCCACGACTACGCACTGAGCGAACTGATCGACCGGCTGCAGGCTTCCACGCCCGAGGCGCCGGGGCCGTATCCGTGCAAGTTCGAGATCGCCAAGACGTTCCGCGAGCTGCTGCCCGAGGTCACTCCACGCTTTGCCTACAGCCTGCCCGACCGGCAGGCCAACGCGCTGCTGCCGCAGCGCATGTTTTCCGGCGTCAACAATCTGGAGATCTTCTTCGGCGGCCCCGGCGGCGAGTTTCCGTACCTGCACTACGACGTGCTGCGCCTGCATGCGTGGATCACCCAGCTGCACGGCGACAAGGAATTCACGCTGTACGCGCCGGGGCAGGAGCATCTGCTCTACGTCAATCCCGACATGCCGTGGCAGTCGAGCATCCGCGATCATCACCATCCCGACTTCGAACGCTATCCGCTGTTTCGCCAGGCGCGCTGCCAGAAAGTGGTCGTTCGCGCGGGCGAGACACTGTTCCTGCCCTGCGGCTGGTGGCACACCGCGCGCAGTCTCGGCATGACGATTTCGGTGGCATTCGATTCACTGGGTCCGGACAACTGGTCGGACTTCATCGGCGATGTGGTCGATGAGCGCCGCCGCAACGGCAAGCCGCTCAAGGCGCTGGCGCTGGGTGCCTGGCTGCGCGTGATCGGGCCGCTGCTCGGCCTGCAGGAACTCTTTGGCGCCAATCGCGCCCTCGGCTGGGGGCGGCGATGAGGGCGGCATTGCCGAGCGGAGCAGGGGCGGTGGCCGCGTTGCTGGCGCCATGGTTGGCGCAGAGCGATGACACTGCTGCCGCGCTGCGCGTGGCCGATCGGCAATGGAGCCATGCACAACTGCGGGCTTGCGTGGCGATGCATGCCGAGAACCTGCGTGCGGCGGGCGTGGTGGCGGGCGATGTGGTGGCGCTACCGGCCGTGCGCGATGCCGAGACGATCGCGGCGCTGCTGGCCTGCATCGCCTGCGGCGCGGCGTACCTGCCGCTCGATGCGGACTTTCCGCCGCTGCGCCTGGCCGCGATGCTCGACGATGCCCGGCCGCGCTGCATGTATGGGCGGCGCGATGCGCGCGTGCCGGAGTCGGTGCCATGGATCGAGCCGCAGCACGTCGAATCGGCAGTGCGGCAGCTGCAGACCTGCGCCGGCGAGCTTGCCTACGTGCTGTTTACTTCGGGTTCGACCGGGCGGCCCAAGGGCGTGGCGATGCGCAGCACTGCGGTGGCTGCGCTGATCGACTGGCATCGGCGCCATCCGCGGCTCGGGCAACCTGCGCGCACCCTGCAGTTTGCGCCGCTCGGTTTCGATGTCTCGTTTCAGGAAATCCTTTCCACGCTTGGCTGCGGCGGCTGTCTGGTGCTGCCGAGCGAAGCCGAGCGCCGTGATCCGTTTGCGCTGCTCGCCCTGATCGAGAGTGAGCGCGTCGAGCGCCTGTTCCTGCCCTACGTGGCGCTGCAGGCGCTGGCCGAGGCAGTGGCGGCAGGAGGTGTCCTGCCGACCCGCCTGCGCGATGTGATCACCGCCGGCGAACCGCTGCGCATCACGCCGGCCATTGCCGCCTTGTTCGCGGCGCTGCCCCAGGCCGTGCTGCACAACCACTACGGCCCGACCGAAACCCACGTCGTTACCGCGCACGAACTCACCGGCGACCCGGCGCAGTGGCCGCCGCAGCCGCCGATCGGCAAGCCCCTGCCGCACGTGCAGGTGCGCGTCGTCGATGCCGATTTGATCGAGGTTGCCGAGGGCTGCGAGGGAGAATTGCTGCTCGGCGGCGAATGCCTGGCCGCGGGTTACATCCATCGCCCCGAGCTGACTGCCGAACGCTTCATCCTGCTCGATGGGGCGCGCTGGTACCGCAGCGGCGATCGCGCGTTGCGGCATGCCGATGGCGTGCTCGAATGCCTGGGGCGCATAGACGATCAGCTCAAGATCGACGGTTTCCGCATCGAGCCCGGCGAGATCGAAGCCGTGCTGTGCCGCCATGCCGATATCGCCGAAGCAGTGGTGGTGGCCGCCGAAATGGCTGGTGGACGGCGCCTGGTCGCGCACGTGGTGGCGCGGGATGCCCGCATCGATGCGGGCGCCCTGGCGGCCGCCGCGCGTGCGCATTGCGCGGCGACGCTGGCCGCCTATCTGGTGCCCGCTGCGGTGCAGGTGCACGTCGCCCTGCCGCTGACTGCCAGCGGCAAGATCGATCGCCGCGCCCTGGCCCGCACGGCGCAGGCCGCGCCGCTGCGCTGGCGTGACCAGGCGCCGCTGCTCGATCAGTTGCGCGAGTTGTGGCAGCAACTGCTCGATGTGACGACGCTCGATGTCCACGCCAACCTGTTCGAGCAGGGCGCTCGCTCGCTGCTGGTGGTGCGTGCCCTGACCGAACTACGCCGGCATGGCCATGTGCTGAGCGTGGCGCAGATCTACGAATGTCCAACCGTCGCCGCGCAGGCGGCGGCGCTCGCGGCGCCGCCGCGAGCGGCGCTGCGCGAGGAACGTGCGACCGAGCAGATGCGTGCTGCCGCGCAGCGCGCCGCACTGGCCCGCTTCGGGCCGCGCAAGGGAGGTGCAGCATGAGCGAGTCCGCAGTCGATGGCGTGGCCATCGTCGGCATGGCCGGACGTTTCCCCGGTGCGGAATCGGTGGATGCCCTGTGGGCCAACCTGCTGGCCGGGCGCGAATCGATCACCCGATTCGCGGCGCACGAACTGTCACCGTGGGTGCCGCGCGAATTGCGCGAGCATCCGCGCTACGTCGCCGCACGCGGCACGCTTGCGGACGTCGAGCGATTCGATGCGGCGTTCTTCGGCATTTCGGCGCGCGAGGCACAGTTGATCGATCCGCAGCAGCGGGTGTTCCTCGAGCTGTGCTGGAATGCGCTCGAACATGCCGGCATCGATCCGACACGCGGCACGGCCAGCATCGGCGTGTGGGCTGGCACATCCAACAACGGATATCGCAAGCTGCTCGATGCGCATCCGGAGGTGCTTGCCGCCAGCGGCGACTTCGCCGCCATGCTGGCCAACGAAAAGGATTACGTGGCCACGCGCGTGGCACACAAGCTCGGCTTGAGCGGCCCGGCGATCAGCCTGTACACGGCCTGCTCGACCTCGCTGGTGGCGATCGCCCAGGCCTGGTATGCGCTGATGAGCTGGCAGTGCGATGTCGCGCTGGCCGGCGGCGTCAATGTCGTGGTGCCGCAGGAGTCGGGCTATCTGGCCGCCGAAGGCGCCATCGAGTCGGCCGACGGGCATTGCCGGCCGTTCGATGCGGCCGCCAGCGGCACCGTGTTTTCGAGCGGCGCCGGCGTGGTCGTGCTCAAGCGCCTGGCCGATGCGCTCGAACAGGGCGACTGCATCTATGCGGTGATCCGCGGCGTGGGCGTCAACAACGATGGGGCCGACAAGGCCAGCTTCAGCGCGCCGAGCGTGCGCGGCCAGGCGGCGGCGATCCGGCTTGCGCTGGCCTGCGCGAATCTGCAGGCGGGCGCGATAGGCTATGTCGAGGCGCATGGCACCGGCACGCCGCTGGGAGATCCGATCGAGGTGGAAGCCCTCAGCCGTGCCTACGCGGCCGATGGGGTAGCCGGGCAGACCTGCTGGCTGGGTTCGATCAAGGGCAACTTCGGCCATCTGGTCGCCGCATCGGGTGTGGCCGGGCTGATCAAGGCGACGCTGGCGCTGCATCACGGCCGGATTCCGCCGACGGTGCATCTGCACACGCCCAATCCGCAGATCGATTTCGCCCACTCCCCGTTCAGGCTCGTGCGCGAAACGGTGGAATGGCCGCGCGGTGCCGAACCACGGCGCGCCGGGGTCAGTTCGTTCGGCGTCGGTGGCACCAATGCGCACGTCATTCTCGAAGAGGCGCCGCTGGCCGCCGCGTCGGCACCCGGTCGCAGGGTCTGCCTGCTGCCGCTGTCGGCACGTGACGAGGCGGCGCTGCGGCGTCGCGGCGACGATCTGGCGGCTCATCTGCAGCATGCCGGCGACGCGCAGCTGCCCGACATCGCGGCAACCCTGGCCCTGGGGCGCAAGCCCATGCCCGTGCGCGCGGCCGTCATTGCACGCGATGTGGCCCAGGCGCGCGCTGCGCTGGCCCATCTCGGCCCGCAGCACGCCGCACGCGGCAAGGTGGTGTTCCTGTTCCCCGGACAAGGTTCGCAGCATGTCGACATGGCACGCGAACTGGTCGAAACCGAACCGGTGTTCGCCGAACATTTCGAGCGTGGTTGCGCGCTGGCCAGTCGCCACCTGAGGCACGACTTGCGTGCCATGATCCTGCCGGCCGCCGCCGAGGCCGAAGCCGCCGGTGCGCAGCTGGCGCAGACGCAGTTCACCCAGGCGGCATTGTTCGTCGTCGAATATGCGCTGGCCCGCTGGTGGGAACACCATGGCGTCATCGCCGACACGATGATCGGCCACAGCATCGGCGAATACGTGGCGGCGACGCTGGCTGGAGTGTTCACGTTCGAGACGGCCGTTGCCCTGGTCTGCGCGCGCGGCGCGGCGATGCAGGCGCAGCCGCCGGGCGCGATGCTGGCCGTGCGCGCGGCGGCGACGGCAATCGCGCCGCATTTGCGTGGCGGAGTGAGCCTGGCCACCGTCAATGCCCCCGAGCTGTGCGTGGTCGCCGGTACCGACACCGAAATCGGCCAGTTTGCGCGAACGCTCGAAGGCGAACGCATCGCCAGCACGCGCCTCAAGGTGAGCCATGCGTTCCACAGTGCGTTGATGGAAGGCGCGCTGCCGCCGTTCGAGCGCGCCTTCGCAGCGCTGCGCATGGAGGCGCCGACACGGCCGTTCTACTCCTGCGTGAGTGGCGCGCCGATCGATGCACAGGCTGCCGTGCAGCCGGCCTACTGGTGTCGCCAGCTGCGCGAGCCGGTGCGCTTTGCCGACGCCGTGGCACATGCGCTGGAAGATGGAGCGACGCTGTTCGTCGAAGTCGGGCCGTCGCAGGCCTTGACCACGTTCGCCCGCAGCCAGGTCGGTGGACGCGCGCGCGCGCTGGCCTCGCTGGGGCCGGCGGCAAAGCCGGGCAGCGCGGCCGAGCAACTCACCACGGCACTGGGTGCCTGCTGGGCCGCCGGCTGCGACGTGGACTGGCTGGCGTATTACGCCGGACAGACGCGCCGCCGCGTGGCACTGCCGACGTATCCGTTTGCCGGCGAGCGACATTGGGTTGATGCACCGGCACCGACTGCCGGAACGACAGGGGAAGGAAACATGAAGGATAGCCAGTCCGCGATCGCCATGGCAGCCACGACAACATCGCCCGCGGCATCGCTGCGCATCGAATTGCGCGCGCTGATCGAATCGCTCAGCGGCGAGCCGGTCGATGCCACGCAGGACGACGCGAGCTTTCTCGAACTGGGACTCGACTCGCTGTCGCTGACCCAGGCCGCGCTCGAACTGGAGCGGCGCTACGGACTCAAGCTGAAGTTCCGCCGTCTGATGGAGGATGTCGACAGCATCGCCAAGCTTGCCGGCTTGATCGAGCCGACTCTGCCGCCGCCGGCTGCGACACCCGCGCCGCAGCCCGCGACACCGCCAGGCGGGCCGGCAATGGGCGGTGGTGGCGACATGGCCGCATCGCTGCTGGCCATGATCCAGGGGCAGCAAGCCCTGCTGCAGCAGCAGATGCAGTGGCTGGCGAATCTGGTCGGAGGAACCTCGGCGGGTGCGCAGCCGCTGGCGGCGGCCGGTGCGCCGCCGAAGCCGGCCGCACCGCGCGTCGCGCCACCGCCGCCGACCAGCGATGCAGCGCCCGCGGCCAACCTCGTCGAGCGGCCTTTCGGCGCTTCGGCGCGCATCACGCTCAAGCCCAACCAGGCGATGAGCGCGACGCAACGCGCCTGGGTCGACGCATTCGTGCGCCGCTACAACGCGCGCAGTGCGCGTTCCAAGGCCTTTGCGCAGCAAAACCGGGCGCGCATGGCCGACCCGCGCGTGGTCACCGGCTTTCATCCGCTGTGGAAGGAGTTGGTATATCCGATCGTCGTCGAGCGCTCCAAGGGCGCCTATCTGCACGACATCGATGGCCATTCGTACATCGATTGCCTCAATTCCTTCGGCGCGAATTTCCTCGGACACCAGCCCGATTTCATCGTCGAGGCGCTCAAGCAGCAGGTCGATGCCGGCTACGAGGTCGGGCCACAACATCCGCTCACGGCCGAAGTCGCCGCGCTGATCAGCGAAATGACCGGCATGCCGCGCGTGGCGTTCTGCAACACCGGCTCGGAAGCGGTCATGGGGGCGATGCGCATCGCGCGCACGGTCACCGGGCGAAGCACCATCGCCATCTTCACCAATTCCTATCACGGCATCTTCGACGAGGTGATCGTGCGCGGCACGCGCAGCCTGCGCTCGATCGCCGCCGCACCAGGCATTCTCGCCAGCGCGGTCGAGAACGTGCTGGTGCTCGACTACGGCAGCGATGAGGCATTGCGCGTGCTGCGCGAGCGTGCCCACGAGCTGGCCGCGATCATGATCGAGCCAATGCAGGGCAAGAATCCTTCACTGCAGCCACGCGCCTTCGTGCAGGCCTTGCGCACGATCTGCGACGACGCCGGTTGCGCGCTGATCTTTGACGAGGTGATCACCGGCTTCCGTGTCGCCCAGGGCGGTGCGCAGGCGTATTACGACGTGCGCGCCGACATCGCCACCTACGGCAAGATCATCGGCGGCGGTTTGCCGTTTGCCGCGATCGCCGGTGCCGCGCATTGGCTGGATGCGCTCGACGGCGGTGATTGGCGGTTCGGCGACGATTCCCATCCAGAAGCGGGCGTGACGTACTTCGCCGGAACCTTCGTGCGTCATCCGCTGGCGCTGGCTGCGGCAAGGGCGGCATTGCTGCATCTCAAGCGCAGCGGGCCGGCGCTGCAGGAAACACTCAATGCGCGCACGCGCGGATTGATCGAACGTCTGAACGGATTGTTCGCCGAGCGCGCTGCGCCCCTGCGGGCCGTCGGTTTCAGCTCGCTGTGGCGCATCGTGGCCGACGAGGATCAGCCATACGCGAGCCTGTTCTGGTACGCCCTGCGCCAAAACGGCCTGCATCTCTATGAGCAGTTCAACTGCTTCCTGACCGAAGCGCACGGCACGGTCGAAGTCGAGCGCATCGTCGATGCCGTGCGCGGTGCGCTCGACGATCTGCTTGGCGCCGGCCTGCTGACGCCGCGTGCAGGCATGGTCGTGGCGGCACCGCTGCCTGCGCCCGCCGCGGAAGCCGCGCTGCCGGACAGCGTGCCGCTGACCGACGGCCAGCTGGAAAAATGGCTGGGCTGCCAGTACGGGGCGAGTGCGGCGCTGGCATGCAACGAAGCGGTCGTGCTGCGGTTCGATGGCGTGCTCGACCGCGTGGCCTTGCGGCGCGCGCTCGACGCCGTCTGGCAGCGCCACGAGGCGTTCCGCTTCGGCATCACTGCCGATGGCCGTGCCCTGAACCTGCAGCCGCTGCCGCCCTTGCCGCTGCGCGAGGCCGACCTGTCCGCGGGAGATGCCGAGGCGAACCTGCAGGCGTGGTGCGAGCGTGAAATGCGCACTCCGTTCGATCTTGGGCATGCGCCATTGCTGCGCCTGGCGCTACTCGAACTGGGGCAGCAGCGTTGTGCCCTGCACCTGATCGCCCATCATCTGATCATGGATGGCTGGTCGTTGGCGGTGTTCTGCGACGAGCTGCAGACGGCCTTCAACGCGTACCGTGCCGGCCGCGAGCCGTCGTGGGGGCCGGCGGAAAGTTTTCGTTCCTATGCGCTTGCCGAGCGGGCGCGCCGCGCGGCCAATGGCGAAGCTCAGTTGGGATACTGGAACCGGGTGTACGCGGACATTCCCGCGCCACTGGAATTGCCCGGCGATCGACCGCATCGGGAAGAGGCTGGTTTCGATGCCGACAGCGAACGGCATCTGTTCTCGCCGGCCCTCACCGCGCATCTGCGCAGCGAGGCACGGCGGCGCGGCGTGACCTTGTACGGCCTGCTGCTGGGCGCGTTCGGCCTGTTCATGGCGCGGCTGTCCGGGCAGCGCGACTTTGCCATCGCCATTCCGTTCGCGGGCCAGGCGCTGGCGGGCAGCGGCGCCCTGATCGGCGACGGCGTCAACACCCTGCCGCTGCGCCTGCGCATCCCTGCGCAGGGGGGAATCGATGCGGCAGTGGCGACCGCGCAGACAGCGTTGCTCGATGCCGCCGAGCATCAGGACTTGACGCTGATGACGATCCTGCGTGCCCGCGCCTTGCGCCGGCGCAGCGCACGCGGCGCACTCGCCGAAGTCATCTTCAATCTCAATCCGCGGCTGCGCACGCCGCAGTTCGATGGCGTGGCCACGCAATGGCACGACTGCCGGCATGTCGCGCTGCTGTGGGATCTGTTCTTCAACCTCAATGACGACGGACAGCGTCTTGCGCTTGATCTGCATTATCGAAGCGCGCTGTACGACGCAACGACGATCCGACGCTGGATCGGTGAATACGAACGATTGCTCGAGGGCATAGGCATGCAAACCCCGGAAACGCAAGCGGCGGCATTGGCGGCCACGCCGCTTGCGGCGGAATTGACGTCGCCCGTCGCGGACGGCATCCACTCATTGCTCGACCTCATCCAGGCACAGGTGCGCACTGCGCCCGAGCGCATCGCCGTGTCGTGCGATACGCATCGCTACAGCTACGCCGAACTGTGGCATGCCAGCGGACAGGTTGCCGGACGGCTGCTTGCCGACGGGGTTGCGGCCGGCGAACTGGTCGGCATCTGCATGCCGAGACGCAGCGAAATGCTGGCTGCCGCGCTGGGCGTGCTGCGCGCTGGCGCGGCCTATGTGCCGCTCGATGCGGGATTCCCCGACAAGCGCCTGCGCACCATGATCGAGCGTGCCCAGCTGCGTCGCACCCTGGTGCTGCGCGGGAGCGAGTTGCCGGCGGCGGTGCGCGAGCAGGCGATGACCCTGATCGAGGTCGACGATGCCGAGCTGCGCCGGGACACGCCTGCCGTCACGCTGCCGGCGGTGAGAGGCGAGGCGCTGGCCTATGTGCTGTTCACCTCGGGCTCGACCGGCGAGCCCAAGGGAGTGCGCATCCTGCACCGCAACCTGGTCAATTTTCTGTGCTCGATGCAGCAGGTTCCCGGATTCTCGGCCGACGACGTCATCTGCGCAGTCACCACGCTGTCGTTCGACATCGCTGGTTTGGAACTGTATCTGCCGTTGATCTGCGGTGCGCGCGTGCACATTGCAACCGAGGCCGAAGTACGCGATCCGCAGAAGACCATGGCGTTGATCCGGCGCTGCGGAACCACCGTGCTGCAGACCACGCCCACGCTGCTGCGCCTGCTTTGCGACGACGGGCGCGTCAGCGGCATGGCCGGGCTCAAGCTGCTGGTCGGCGGCGAAGCCATGCCGCGCGACCTGGCCAATCGCGTGCTGCAGCATTGCGGCGAGCTCTGGAACATGTACGGCCCAACCGAGACGACGATCTGGTCGACCCTTCATCGCGTGGAACCGGGCGAGGGCCCGATCGCGCTCGGGCGGCCGATCGCCAACACGCGCATTCATGTGCTCGATGATGCCGGGCAGCCGGTGGCCGAAGGCGAGCACGGCGAAATCTGGATTGGCGGCGACGGCGTGGCCGATGGTTACCTGAGTCGCCCGGATCTGAGTGCCGAGCGCTTCCGTGACGATCCGTTTGCCGCCGATGGCAGCCGCATGTACCGCACCGGCGATGTCGGCAGCCTGCGCGATGGCGTGCTGCAGTTTCATGGGCGTGCCGACGATCAGGTCAAGCTGCGCGGCTTCCGCATCGAGCTTGGCGACATCGAAGCCGCCGCGCACGAAGATCCGCTGGTGCGCGAAGCGGCGGCGGCGGTGCGTGACTTCGGCAGCAACGATCAGCGGCTGGTGCTGTACGTGACGGCACGCGATCAGTTCGGCGATCTGAGCGGACGCCTGCGCGAGCGGTTGCGCGAGTCGCTGCCGCCGTACATGCGGCCCAGCCATATCGTCGTCGTCGAATCGATGCCGAAGACGCCCAATGGCAAGACCGATCGCAAGGCGCTGCCGATGCCGCCCGAGCAGGGGGCGCATGCCGGCGAGGCGAGCACCGCGACGACGGATTCGCGGATGGGGTATCTGGCGGCGTTGTGGTGCGAGCTGATCGGCGTGTCCGAGGCGCGCGAGGACGACAACTTCTTCGATCTCGGTGGCGATTCGCTGCTGGCCGTCGACATGATGGCGCGCGTCGAGCGCGAAACCGGCGTGCGCTTGAACGTGCTGGCGATCGCCACCGGCACGCTGGGCAGCATCGCCGCGATGCTGCCGCAGGCGCATGCGGCGCAATCCGGTGGCTGGTTGTCGCGTCTGCGTGGCCTGTTCGGCACAAGGCGGGCTGGATGAGCGGCGGCGAGGTGTCAAGGCCGGAACGGCGTGGCGAAATCCTGCACGAGTTCGCATTTGCCGGCGCGGCGCAGCGCCGCCTGTTCACCGTGTGGCGCGCCGCGCACGGGCCGCTGCGCGCCGCATTCGTGCTGTGTCCGCCATTCTTTCACGAGCAGTTCCTCAGCTATCGCCTGCTATCGCTGGTGGCAGCGCGGTTGGCCGAGCGCGGCATCGCCAGCCTGCGCTTCGATTATTTCGGCACCGGGGATTCGTGGGGCGACGAAACCGCGTTCACGCTCGATGGTGCGGACGAGGATGCGGAAACGGCCTTGGCTGAATTGACACGGCGTGCGCCGGACGTGCCGCTGATCGCCTGCGGGGCGCGTGCCGGTGCGTGGCCTGCGGCGCGGCTGGCGCGCCGTCATCGCCTGCCGCTGTGGCTGTGGCAGCCGCTGTGCGATGGCCGTGTCTGGCTCGATGATTTGGTGGCGATGGATGCGCGCGAGCGTGCATCGCGGCAGCGCTATCCGTTTCTCGGAGCGCAGCCGAAGCCGGCCGATCCCGAGCGGCTGCTGGCGGCACGCTGTCCGCCGGCGTTGCGCGCACAGATCGCCGCGCAGCGGCTGGCCGAACCGTTGGCGGGCGACGAACTGCGCGTATGCGTGGTCGATGACGAACGTGCGGCGCCGCTGGCCTGCGCGCACCAGCGCCTGGCGCTGCCTCCCGCGGCCGCGGCCTGGCACGAGCAGATCGATCTGCATGCCACCTTCATCACGCCACCGGTGGCGGCGTGCATCGATGCGCTGGCGCAAACGGCAATCGCAGGAGGCGCGCGATGATCGAGGAAGTTGCACTCGACCTCGGTCATGGTCTCAGCGGGGTACTGACGCGTCCGGCGCAACCGGGGCAGGGGCCGCTGTGGGTGTTGCTCAATGCCGGCTTCATCGCCCGCAGCGGGCCGTTCCGTCTGCATGTCGACCTGGCGCGCACGCTGGCCGGACTGGGTTTTTCCGTGTTGCGCGTCGATCAGCCGGGAGTGGGCGATGCGCCGCCCAAGCGTGGCGACGACATCGCCGTGATCATGCAGGGCTTTGATCGCCTGACGCAGATGCTCGGTGTGCAGCGCTTCATCATCGGCGGCCTGTGCAGTGCCGCCGATCAGGGCTGGAAGGTGGCGCTGGCCGATGCGCGGGTGTGCGGCCTGCTGCTGCTCGATCCTTTCGCGCGGCGCGGCGCATGGTTCCGGATGGGACAGCTGCGCCTGCTGCTCGGACGTGGCAGCGGGGCACTGAAGGCGCTGCTCAAACGGGTGATGCGCAAACGCACGACCGGCGTGGCCGATGGCAGCTTGCGCGACTGGCCGACGGCGGCGCAGGCGCGCGAGCAGTTTGCCTGCATCGTGGCGCGCGAGGTGGAGGTTTTTGCGCTCTACACCGGTGGTGCGGCGGCTTATTTCACGCATCGCGCGCAATTCGCCGCTTCGTTCGGCAGTGCCGCGCGGAGCCGGCAGGTGTGCTTCATGCATTGGCCTGATTGCGATCACATGTTCATGCGCCTGCCCGAACGCAAACGCCTGCTGCAGGCCATCGTCGACTGGAGCCGGGTTTTCACATGACGCCGTCTGTCGACGCATCCGCCGCAACACCGCTGTACGCCGCCTTGCCCGCGGATTGCCGCCGTCTGCGCGTGGTGGCCCTGGTGGAGCGTGAAGTGGTGCCGGCGTGGCTGGCCGAGACCTTGGCTGCCGTGGCGGCCGACGATGCCTGCGAGCTGCGGGCCGTGCTGCATGCGCCGCTGCCCGCAGCACCTGTCGCGCGCGGGGCGATCGATGTCTTTCTGCAGGTGGATGCGCTGCTGGCTGGTGTCGCGCGCCGGGCAACCCAGGCGACTGCGCTGCGGGAGCGTCTGCCGGATGTCGAGCTGCGCACGGTGAGCGCGCGCGAGCAGGCGGGATGCCTGACCCTCGATGCCGAAGGCATGGCGCAGCTGCAAGCTTGCGATGCCGATCTGCTGCTCGGATTCGGCCTGCCGCCAGCGGGGGCCGAATTGATGGCATTGGCGCGGCATGGGGCATGGTTTTTCGAGCGCGACGCCTGCGATGCGCGACGGCATGGTCTGCGCCATCTGACGGCACTGTGGCAAGGCACGCCGAGCAGTGCCGGCGGCATCGTCATTCACGATGGCCAGGCATGGCGCTGGCTGGGTGTGGATTGCAGTGCCACTGCCCTGTTGTCGTTTTCGCGGCATCGGGCCTGTCAGCTGCTGCGCGTGCCGGCAACGCTGGTGCGCCTGCTGCGCCGGCTTGCCCAGGGCCAGCCGCCGGTCATGGCGCCCGCACCGACCTTCGTGATTCCCAATGCGTGGGCAGTGTGCGGCTTCGCGCTGCGGTTGCTGGCGCGCGCGGTGCGCCGGCATTGGCCGCGCCTGGGGCGTGTCGAGGATTGGCTGCTGGCGGCGCGGCGTGCCGAGTCGCCCGTCGATCCGCAGCATCCGGAAGTGGAGGACTGGCAGGTGTTGCAGACGCCGCCGGGACGCTTCTGGGCCGATCCCAGTCTCGTGCAGCGCGATGGCCGCACGTGGCTGTTCGTCGAGGAGTTGCCATATGCGACGCAGCGCGGACGGATTGCCGTGGCCGAGCTCGATGCGGCGTTGCGTCCGATCCACGTGCAGACCGTGTTCGACGAGGCCTGGCATCTGTCCTATCCGCTCGTCTATCGCTGGCAGGATCAGGACTGGATGACGGTGGAGTCATCGGCTGCGCGCAAGCTGTCGCTGTATCGCGCAGTCGAATTTCCCGCGCGCTGGCAGCCCGTGGCCGAGTTGCTGCGGGATCGCAATGCAGTCGATGGCACCCTGCACCATGACGGCAGGCATTGGTATCTGTTCGCCTGCATCAGCGAAAGCCCGCTGCAGGTGGATCGACGGGTGTGGACGGATCTGTTCCTGTTCGTGGCCGATACGCCACTGGGGCCGTGGCGCGCGCATCCGGCCAATCCCCTGCTCAGCGATGTGCGGCGCGCGCGGCCGGCCGGCAAGCTGTTCATGCACGAAGGTCGCCTGATCCGCCCGGCGCAGGATTGCAGCATCGACTACGGCTATGCCGTGGTCTTCAACGAAGTCACCCGGCTTGATCCGCAGCATTACGAGGAGCGACCCCTCGGGCGCATCGAGCCGCGCTGGCGGCGCGGCCTGCGTGGCTGCCACACCTACAACGCCGACGGCGGCATCGAAATCGTCGACGGCAAGCAGCTGATCCCACGTTCGCGCCTGCGCGCCGGCGCAGGCAAGGAGGCATGATGAGTGCGCAAACGGTTCTGGTGACGGGTGGTGCGGGCTACATCGGCAGCCATGTCGTGCGCCAACTGCGCGAAGCCGGCACGCCGGTCGTGGTGCTCGACGACTTGAGCACGGGGTTTCGCCAGGCGGTGTTCGATGCGCCGCTGGTGGTGGGCAGCACCGGCGATGCGGCGCTGGTCGATGCGCTGCTGCGCGAACATCGCATCACTGCGGTGCTGCACTTTGCCGCCCGCACCGTGGTGCCCGAATCGGTGGCCGACCCGCTGCGCTACTACGCCAACAACACCTGTGCGACGCGCACCCTGCTCGAAGCCTGCGTGCGAAACGGCGTGCGGCGCTTCGTGTTCTCGTCGACGGCGGCGGTGTACGGGCCGACGGCGAGCGGTAGTGCCGAGGAGAACACGCCGACGCAACCGATCAGTCCCTACGGTCGCTCCAAGCTGATGAGCGAATGGATGCTGCGCGACCTGGAGGCCAACGGCAGCCTGCGACACGTGATCCTGCGCTACTTCAACGTGGCCGGATGCGATCCGCTGGGGCGGATGGGCCTGTCCACGCGCGGGTCGACCCTGTTGTTCAAGGTGGCCTGCGAAGTGGCCACCGGGCAGCGCGAGTCGCTGGCGATCTTCGGCACCGACTACGCCACGCCGGACGGCACCGGCATCCGCGATTTCATCCATGTCGAGGATCTTGCCGCGGCGCATCTGCGGGCCCTCGATTATCTCGATGGCGGCGGTGCGTCGACCACGCTCAACTGCGGCTATGGGCATGGCTATTCGGTGCGCGAAGTGGTCGCCGCGGTCGAGCGTGCCAGTGGCGCGCGACTGCGCGTCGTCGAGCAGGCGCGCCGCGAGGGCGACATTCCGGCCCTGATTGCCGATGCAAGGCGCATTCGCCAACAACTGCGTTGGCAGCCACGCTATGACGATCTCGATGTCATCGCGCGCACGGCGCTGGCCTGGGAACGCACGTTGGCCGCAGGCAAGGTGTGAGCGTCAGGGCGATGAGCGGCTGATCCTGGCCGCGCCGGCGTTGGTGCCGGGCAGCGCGCCTTCGCGCAGCACGATCATGTAGTCGTCCACGTCCTCGCTGCTGGTGGTGTTCCAGTTGGAATTGAACATGACGCGGTCGAGGGTGCGATTGGGAGACGCGTGCGGTTCGGTCCAGTAGCCGGCGTAGTGCGTGACCTGGTGGTGGCCGAGCGTGAACAGGCGAGGCTGTGCGGTCAGCTCCATGGCGAAGATCTTGTTGCTGTACCACGGCCAGCTGCCGTTGCGCGAAGGCTGCGTGGCATAGGTCGACACCACCACCCAGCCGGGCTTTGCATAGGCCTTGCCGGAAAAATGCAGCGAGGTGTGCGCGCCGTCGAGGTAGGTTGGAAACAGCACCGTGCGCGGACATTCGGGGACGTCGTCCGCCCGGGTGGTGGCAGGCACCGCGGGGCAAGTGTCGAGATCGACGAAGAACACGTCGCCGGCATTGCTCTGGAAGTCGACCGAGACATACACATCGTGGCCGTCTGCGCCAATGGCCAGGTCGGAGTGCTCGGATTTGTGGTGCAGCTTTTTCTTGAGACTGAAGTCCGGCGACCAGGCCCAGGTGCCTTCCTCGTCGCTGGAGGTTTCGAACCAGCGCCCGGACGGGCTCATGCTGACGTGATCGGGGCGCTCGCTGCTCGCCCGCGAACCGACGATGCGCTGAGCCTGCAGGTCGTAGACGAAATAGCCGCGGATCGCAAAGGCATTGCCGGCCTCGGCCTGAAAGCCCCAGTAGCGGCCATCGGCCGATGGCGAACCTTCGTCCTTGCTCCAGACATGCGTCACGTCGGGCCATGGCAGGCGGTCGCGGAAATTGGCCACCACGCGCGAACGATTGCTGCGCACGTCGAGCGCGTCGATTTCCAGTCCGCCATTGGTCGGCAGGTAGTACAGCGTGTCGGGATCGCTCGGATGCCATTGCGGCTCGGCATCGCCGGCCGGCCCGTTGAGTCGCTTGAGGTAGCGCAGGCTGGCGGCGTCGTAGAGATACCAGTAACCGCCGCTGCCATAGACCAGGAACCGGCTGGAGTCGGCATTGAAGGCCTGGCGCCGCGCGTAGTCGTTGCGGGCGAAGGTGGTGGGCGGTTCCACGTCGTGCGCGGTCGCGCGCACGATGCAGGTGCCGGCAGGATCGCGGAACGGAACGCCCTTGGCCGGCTTGAGCGGTGCGCTGCGTGGCGGGTCCGGCGAATCGGTGGACAAGGCGGGCAGCGCGGTGGCTTGGTCGGCATACACCGAGCTGGCACAGTTGCTGGCCACGTCAAGCGGTGCGCTGGCGGGGCGCAGCGCATGCCGCGAATGCGCCGGCGGCTGCGCGGCACAGAGCGGAGCACTCGCGGACGCGAGGAGGAAGGCTGATGCCTGCCGCATGACGCACCACTTCGCGCGTTGCGCAAAAGCCGGGGGCTTCCGTGACATATCCGTTCCTCGCGTGTGGCGGTTGGCAACCGTGACTACTGCGAAACGGTGATGGTAATGCAGGTGCCGTGCGTGGGTGGGCATGAACGGCTGGCGGGCTACACTGCGCGACGCTGCCGGGGAGGAAGGTCATGCTGTCACCATTGCGTTTGCTGCTGCTGGTTGCGCTGGGATACTGGTTCGCCCAGCGCCGGGGCTGGCAGGTCTGGCGCAGGATGTGTGTGACCGCGGCAGTCCTGCTGGTGGTGTTGACGACACCGTTGGGTGCCAACGTCCTGACAGGGGTGCAGGAGGCGCGCTCGCCCCTGGCCGCGGCCTGCGGCGGCCCGCCACCACAGGCCATCGTCGTGCTGTCGGCGGGACTGGTGGCACGACCGCACGGTGAGGATGACTACGCCGCCCTCGATCTGGCCAGCCTGCAGCGCCTGCTTGGCGCGGTGGCCTTGCAGCGCAGTCTGGGCGGGGTCCCGCTGCTCATCGCCGGTGGCAACCGGCACGGCATCGCCACCAGTGCGATCCTGGCCAGTCTGGCCCGCGAGTTGGGCGTGGCGCCGGCCATGCTGCGGGTCGAAACGCAGTCGCTGGATACCTGGCAGAACGCCCATTTCAGCGCGGCACTGCAACCGGCGCTGCCGCGGCGGATCTGGCTGGTGACTTCCCGGTTGCACATGGCGCGGGCGATGTTCGCGTTTCGCCAGGCCGGCTTCGAGGCTTGCGCCTATCCGGTGCAGCCGCGCTACCAGGCTTTCGATGGACTGGGCTATCTGTTGCCGGGTGGAACGGCAACGCTCAAATCCGAGCAGGCGCTGCACGAAATGGTCGGCGAGGTTGCCTATCGCATCCGCGCACTGTTCCCGTCGCGCGGCGGTTGAGTTCAATCATGCAAAAACGAACGGCCGCACCGGGCGGCCGTTCGCGTGGGACTGCAGTCGTCGCTTACTGGGCGTCGGGAATCATGCCCGGAGCAAGCTGGATCAAGTAGTCATCGACGTCGGTGTCGCTGCCCGAGCTCCAGTTGGAGTTGAAGGCGATGCGGGTGAAGTCGCGGTTGACCGCGCCCTGGTTCTCGGTCCAGTAGCCGTCGTCGCCGCCGTGATGGAAGCCCAGCCCGTAGATGCGGCCATTGGCCTTGAGCTCGACCGCGATTTCCTTGTTGGTGAACCAGGGCATGGCGCCATTGCGATCAGCCTGGGTGTTGTAGGTGGAGATCAGCACCCAGCCCGGCTTGGCGTATGCCTTGCCGGAAATGTGCAGCGAAGTCGATGCGCCGTTGAGATAGGTCGGGAACAGCACGGTGCGCGGGCATTCCGGCGTCGAGGCGGGATCGGCATCGGCCGGCACGCTCGGGCAGGCGTCGATGTCGACGAAGAACACATCGCCGCTGCCGCTCTGGAAGTCGATCGAGGTGTACAGGTCGTGCCCGTTCTTGCCGAGGGCGATGTCCGAATGCTCGGATTTGTGATGCAGCTTCTTCTTCTGGGTGAAATCCGGAGACCAGGCCCAGGTGCCGATGGTGTCGTCCGAAGTGGTGAACCAGCGGCCCGATGGCGTCATGCTCGAATGATCGGGACGCACGCTCGCGTTGCGCGTGCCGACGATGCGATCGTTCTGCAGGTCGTAGACGACGTAGCCGAGAATGCCGAAGTTGCTGGTCTCGGCCTGGAATCCCCAGTAGCGGCCATCGCGCGAGGGCGAGCCTTCGCTCTTGGTCCACAGTCGGGCGGCATTCGACCACGGCAGGCGGCCGGCAAAGTTGGCGACGGTCTGCGAGATGTTGGTGGTGATGTCGAGCTTGAAGATCTTCAGGCCGCCATTGGTCGGCATGTAGTAGATGCTGTTGGGGTCGGTGGGGTGCCACTGCACTTCCGAGTCACCCGCCGGGCCGTTCAGGGTCTTGTAGAACTGCAGCGAGTTGGCGTCGTAGACGTGCCAGAACCCACCCGAGCCGTAGACGAGCACGCGCGAGTTGTCGGCGTTGAAAGGCTGGCGGCGCGAATAGTCGTTGCGCGCGAACTCCTTCGGCGGTTCGACGTCGTGATGCGTCATGCGCACCATGCAGGTATCGAAGCCCGAGTCGGCAAACACCGCGCCCTTGGCTGGCTTGGGGAGATTGCCGATCGGCGGATTGAGCTGGCCTTCGAGCAGACTGAAGCCGGTGGAATAGAAGTTCGAGCACGGACCGGCGGCAATGGCGCCACCTTCGAATCCGCTCTTGAACAGTGTGTCGGCCGTGGTTTCGGCCTGCGCACGCGGAGATGCGCAAAGTGTGGAAATGCCCATGGCGAGCGCTGCGAGCGCGGCATTTCGTGTCAGGTAAACAAACATGTTGAATTTCTGTTGGGGATGTGCTTGGCATTCTGCCAACCGATTCCGCATCGAGATGGGATGCGCGTCGCAGCTTCGAAGGCGCGTTCGAAAGAATGTGTGAACAGGCCAGCAAAGTGCGTAAAAAAGCGTTCACGATTCGTTTCATGTGCGTCGTGCGCAACGCAGTGCGCACGCGCAGATGCAACCTGCGCGGGAGCGAATGTTTCCAGTCCCGGGGTATCGATTCGAAATACGGACAGCGACCCCGATCACAAACGGCATCGCCAGCCGTCAGCCCGTCGCGGGGCCATGGGTTCATCCGCGTCTTGCGCGCAGCCTTTCCATGAGTGCGCTGGCTTCGGGCAGGCCCATGCGCAGGGCCAGCACAAAGGCGGCGACGATGGCGGGAATCGCGGCCAGGCCACAGACGATGGCCCAGAGGCGATGGTTCGATGCGTAGATCGCATCGGGAATGAAGGCGCGCACGAACAGCACGCCAGCTGCCAGAAGGCCGATCGGAACCAGCAGGTTTTTCGACAGCAGCGGCGGCATCGGCGTCGCTGAGCGCAGCAGGCGGCGCACCACGAAGGCCGAGATCATCGCGGATTGCCATTGCGACAACACCGCGGAAAGGGCCACGCCACGCAACCCCCAGCGCTGCGCCCAGACGAGATTGAGACCGATGCAGGTGGCCACGCCCGCAAGCCCGATCAGCACCTGCGTCCATGGACGGATCATGCTGTGCAGGACGCGGTAGCTGAAATAGGCCTGTGCACGAAACACCATGCCGATCGAAAGCAGGCTCATCGCCTCGACCGTCAGCGCAGTGGAGCGGTCATCGAAGCGGCCGTGTTCGAGCAGGACGATCACGATCGGCTTGGCCAGGCCGACCAGCAATACGGCGCAAGGCAGGGTCAGCAGAAGAATCAGGCGCTGGCCGCTGCGCCAGGCTGCGGCGACTGCGGCGTGGTCGTCGGCCGCCACGGCGCGTCCGAGCGCAGGGTAGTAGCTGGTGATGACCGCTTGCGCGAACACCTCGACCGGCAGCATGGCCATCATCAGGGCATAGGTCAGAGCCGAGATCGATCCGGCATCCAGATGCGAGACGAAGTACTGGTCGACCAGGCTGGTCATCGTGGCGCCGAACGAGCCGACCAGCAGCGGCAGCAGATGGCCGAGCGGGCGCAGGAAATCCGGATGGCTGAAGGCGAAGGCCGGCCGCAGGCTGCTGCGCAGCAGGTCCCGGTTGCCGAATGCGAGCAGGCACAGCTGGACGAAGAAACCGAGCGTGACGCCGATCACCAATGCGCGCACGCCGAGCGTGCGTGCGAAAAGAAGCGCGACCAGGATGATGGCGATGTTGTTGATGACGCCGCCAAGACCGGGCAGGACGAAGTGTTCGCGGGCATTGCACAGCGCCGACAGCAAGGACGACACGGTCAGCATGAGCATGCACGGCAGCATCAGGCGGATCATGTCGATCGCCTGCTGCCGATAGGGTGCAGCCAACCCCGGCGCCAGCCAGCGCACGAGCCCGTCGGTGCCGAGTTCGATCGCCACGCAAGCCAGCACGGCAACGGCGATGGCCAGGGTGAACAGCGTGTTGGCGCCGCGCCAGGCTTCGACACCGCTGCGGCCTTCCAGGCTCTTCACGAATCGTGGCACGAAGGCGACTGTGATCACGGTGGTCAGCAGGTTGGGCAACATCAGCGGCAGCGAATAGGCCACCCAGAACGCATCGAGCATGCCGCTGGTGCCGAACAGGGTGGCGATGATCAGCGTCTTGCCGATGGCCAGGAATTTGCCCGCGAGATTGAGCGAGGACAGCGCGAACACCGCGCGGCGCGGCGCATTCACGAGCGTCGCGCCGTCAGGCCGCGCGCGCGTGCGGCGAGCGGAAAGCGATCGAGCATGCGCTGGTCATCGCTGGCGACGAGGGCGCCGGAGGTTTCCGCCTGCCGTGTCTTGAGCAGCATGTAGCGTTCGAGCAGGCCGCACAGGATCCAGAACGTACCCATGACGTTGCCTTCGAGGAACGGGCTGCCGTACAGATTGCCCAGCGCCATGCACACCGCGCAGACGCTGAAGCCGATGGCCAGGGCACGCGCTTCGGCATCGTCGGGCGGTGCCTTGCGGCGCAGCCAGGTGCCCAGGCGAAAGGTTGCCCAGATCAGCAGCAGCAAGGCCAGCAGGGCCTGTGGCCCACCCTCGGCCAGCGTGAGCACGTAGAAGTTGTGCGCGTCGAAATGCTCGAAGGCGGAATAGTGGCCGATCTCCTGCTTGAAGCGGTTTTGGCCCACGCCGGCCGGATTGTTCTGCCACATGGCCATCGCGCCGGCCCAGATCTCCCACCGGCTGGCCGTGCTTTCGTCGACCTTCTCCTCGCCGTGCGGGCCATGCTGCTCGGTTTCGGCGACGCGCTGGGTGACGCTGTCGGGCAGGTAGCCGATCAGCGACACCAGCACCGCGCCCAACACCAATGCCAGCAGCAAACTGCGGCGCAGCAGCAGGACGACAAGGCCGAATACCGCAATGAAGTACGCCTGCCGCGAATAAGTGAACAGCAAGGCCATCGTCAGCAGCACGATGCCGACCAGCGCCGCGCCGCGCCAGAGCTTCTGCCGGGCGAACAACGCCATGGCAATGAACATCGGCAGGAACATCGCGTAGTACACGCCGGCGCGATTGGCGTCGCGGTAGTTGCTGCCGAACGGCCCGGAGGCGCGATGGCTTTCGACATAGCTGCCGATGCCGTAGTCGAAGCCCTGGCGGATCGCCTGCACCGCCGCGAGTGCCGCGACCGCCATCACCACGATGATCAGCAGGCGCGTGTTGCGGAGATTCTGCTTGCTGTGCAGGTACAGGAAATACAGCAGCGGCGAGAACAGGGCGTTCTTGAGATAAGTCAGGTCGACCATGAATTCGCCGGGTGCGCGCAGCTGCGCGATCACAAAGGCGAGGGTCAGCATGGCCATGAAGAACAGCAGGGCGCCGCGCATCGATGCCGTGGCTTGCAGCTCGTCCGCTTGGCTCGACGAGCGCAGCATCAGCAACGTGAGCAGGAACAGCGCATTGGGCAGGTTGATGCCGGGTACGCCGGATTCGAACACAAAGTGGTTCTGGTAGACCGTGTAGAGAATCTGGAAGGCGAGCAGAAAGCGCAGCATGGCTCAGGATGCGGTGGTCGAATCGAGAAAGCGCCGGGCCCACAGTTCCAGCGACAGGATCAACCACAGCGACTCGCCACGGTCGGCGCGTCCGGCCAGGTGCTCGTCTAGGCAGGCGCGTGCGGCGCCGGCATCGATCAGGCCGCGCTCGCGGAACGCGCGGCTTGCGAGCACATCCTCGGCCAGCGTGCGCAGCGGCCCGCGGAACCACTGGCCCAGCGGAATGGAAAACCCCTGCTTGGGCTTGGCCAGCACGTCGGCCGGCAACCAGCGTTCGGCGACACGCCGCAGCAGATGCTTGCCGCGACCTTTGTGCACGCGCAGGGAGTCGGGCAGGCTTACCGCGAACTCGACCACGGCGGGATCGAGGAACGGCACCCGGCCTTCGAGGGAGTTGGCCATCGCCATGCGATCGATCTTGACCAGGATGTCGTCGGGCAGATAGCTGCCAAAGTCGATTTCGACGATGCGGTCGAGCGCGGAATGCCGGGCACTGCCATTCTGCGCCAGGGTGTGCAGCGGATCGACATAGTCATCGAGCGCCGCCGCACCCAGCAGGTCGTGCACCGTAGCCGGCCGACTCATGGCGACGCTGCCCAGATAGCTTTCCGGAAACGGCATCCGCATGCGCTCGGCGACCCCGCGCAGGCGATATCCGAACGGGCCGCCGATCATCCGCCCGGCCAGATGCGCGGCCGAGGCCGCCGGCCGCGTGAACAGGCCGAGCCGGCGCAGCGCCAGGAAGCGCAGATAGCGCGTGTAACCGCCAAAGGTCTCATCGCCGGCATCGCCGGTGAGCACCATCGTCACCTGCGTGCGTGCCAGTTGCGAAACCAGGAACGTCGGCACGGCCGATGAATCGGCGAAGGGTTCGTCCAGATACCAGACCAGCTGTTCGAGCAGCTGCACGGCGTCGGGTTCGACGACCAGCTCGTGGTGATCGGTACCCAGATGCTCGGCCACGCGCCGCGCATCGGACAGCTCGTTGTAGGCCGCCTCCTTGAAGCCGATCGAATAGGTGCGCACGCGCTGCGAGGCGTACCGCGTCATCAACGCAACGACCGTGCTCGAATCCAGACCACCACTGAGGAAGGCGCCGAAGGGCACGTCGGCGACCATGCGGCTGTGCACGGCGCGGTCGAGCAATTCGACCAGCCGGTGTTCGGCATCGGCGGGCGAGAGCGTCTGTTTTCTGGAAAAGTCGAGGTGGTAGTAGCGCTCGATGGCGATGCGGCCATCGCGGCAGCGCAAAAAGCAGCCCGGTGGCAGTTTGCGCACATGGGAGAAGATGCTCGCCGGAGTCGGCACGTAGCCATAGCGCACGTAGGAGCGCAGTGCGGCCATGTCGATGTCGCGCCGGAATCCCGGAACGCCGATCAATGCCTTGAGTTCGCTGGCGAACAGCAGGCGCTGGTCGTCGTGTGTGTAGAACAGCGGCTTTTCACCGAAGCGATCGCGCGCGAGCACCAGGCTCTGCGTGCGGCGATCCCATAGCGCGATGGCGAACATGCCATCGAAGCGTCCGAAGCAGGCCTCGCCCCATTGCGCAAAGGCCTGCACCACGACTTCGCTGTCGGACGAGGATTGGAAGTGCCGCCCCAGGGCTTCGAGTTCCGCGCGCAAGGCACGATAGTTGTAGATCTCGCCGTTGAAGACGAGCTGGATGCGGCCATCGTCGGCCGACATCGGCTGATGACCACCAGCGAGATCGATGATGGCCAGACGCCGCATGCCGAGCAGCGCGCGCGCATCTTGGAAAAAACCCTCGTCGTCGGGCCCGCGATGCCGAATGGTGTCGTTCATGGCCTGGCCGACGCGGGCGTCGGGAGCTGGCTGCCCCGGAGCCACGACGATTCCGATGATCCCGCACATGCCTCATCCCCCAGTCATCGGCCCGCTGAGCCTGCTCACGCGGGTCGGGTCGTCGCCAAGGTACAGCCTGACGAGACGATCGACCACGATTTGCAGATCGGCGCGTCCCCTGACGTCATTGCGCGCATTGCCCCCCAGTTGATACAGGCCGTCGCGTCCGCAGGCCATTGCCTCGCGCAGGCAGCGGGCGAGTGCGCTGCGGTCGCCAGGCTCGAACAGCCAACCATTGCGGCCATCGACGATGAAATCCTCGCTGCCGCTCACGCGCGTGGCGATGACCGGCAGGCCAGAAGCCATGAACTCAAGCAGCGTGTTGGACAAGCCTTCGATGCTCGAGGTCAGCACGCCGAAGTCGGCCTCCGCGAGCAGCTGCTCGATATCGGCGCGATGACCGAGGAATTCGACTTGGTCGGCAATGCCCAAGCGTGCAGCCTGGGCACGCAAGGCGGCGTCCAGCGGGCCGGCACCGACCAGGCGCAGCCGGACGCCGGAGGTGTGCGCAAACGCATCGGCCCAGGCATCGAGCAGCACGTCGAGGCCCTTTTCCGCGACCAGGCGACCGACGTAGATGGCGGTGGGCAATCTGCTCTGCGCGGGCGCGCTGCGCCGGGTGAAACGCCGGGTGTCGATTGCGTTGGGCAGCGCAACGATGCGCTCGCGCGCAAAGCCGTGACGCAGCAATTCGGCTTCGATGCGGTGGCTGATCGCCTGCTGGGCATGCGCGCCGCGCAGCCAGCGCTGGCCGATGCGCGCGAGCAGGCCGCCCTGTCCGCCGAGCAGGCCCTTCCTGAGCTCCCACCAGCCCGATACCTTGACGATCACCGGGCGCCGCATGCTGCGTCCCAGGCGTGTGGTCAGTGCGCCGAGATGGTGGGCGATGTGCACGTGCCAGGCGTCGTAGCGGCGTCCGTGGCGGACGAGAAACCACGCCACGCGTGCCCACAGCACGAGCGAGCCGAGCAGACGGATGCGCGGATAGTCGATGCGCAGCACCGGAATGCCGGCGTGGCGGCCCACCCGCTCCGGGGTGAGCTCCGGATCATGCAGCGGCGTCAGCACGGTGACGCGATGGCCGCGTTCACGCAGTCCCAGCGCCAACGTGCGCACCTGCGATTCGGCACCGCCGCCGCCGATCACGGGAAAGTTGCTTTCGAGCACCATCAGGATGCGTAGCGGGCGTGGCTCAGGCCGCATCCAGATATCTCCGCAGCCACAGTTCGAGCACCACCAGCTGCCAGATGCCACGCGAATGATCCCAGCTGCCCCGTTCATGCTCGGCAAGCAGATGCTCGATGAAGCGCGGTTCGAACAGGCCGCGCGCAATGCTGCGCGGCGCGAACAGCACATCGCGGACATAGTGCTGGAAATCGGCATCGTTGCGCAGCCATACCGCCACTGGCAGGCCGAATCCCTGCTTCTTTTTCTTCAGCACGGCCTCGGGAAGGATGCCTCGCATGGCCTGCTTGAACAGGTATCGCTTGCGGGTGCCGCGCACTTTGCAGCGCGCCGGCAGGCGGCCGGTGTAGTCGACCAGCCGTGGATCGAGATACGGGTAGCGCGCGCTGACGCCATGCGCGCGACAGGCGCCATGCACCTTGTACAGGTCGTTCTGTGCGATCGCCATCTGCAGATCCAGGCGCATGATCCGGTGCAAGGGCTCGGCTGCGCCGCCCAGGGCATAGGTTTCGCGCATGAAATCGAGCGAGGCGTCGCGTGGAACCTGCTGGCGGAAGGATGGCGTCAGCAAGGTGTCGTAATCGTCGGAACCGAAGGAATCGTCGGTGTAGAAGCGATCGGGATTGGGCAGCGAGGCACGGCGGGTGAAATTGTCGACGCGGTTGAGGAAGTGCGACGCGGAGCGGCCGGCGATGCGACCGATGCCGCGGGCCAGCGCCTTGAGCGGCGCGGGCAGGCGATGGAAGCGCTCCATCACCTGGTCCTTCGCATAGCGTTCGTTGCCGCCGAAGATCTCGTCGCCGCCATCTCCGGCGAGCAGGGTGTCCACTTGTTGTGTCGCGGCCAGTCGCGCACAGGCCAGGGTCGGCACGGCCGAGGCATCGCCGAAGGGCTGGTCCCAGGCTTCGATCACGCGCTCGAGCAGCGTCACGGCCTCGCTGCGGCTGACCCGGGCCGTATGCGGCTCGGCCTTGACCGCGCGGGCGACGAGTTCGGCATAGCCCAGTTCGTCGTAGCCGTCCTCGGCAAAGCCGATCGAGAAGCTGCGCACGGTTTCCTGCGGCTTCTGGCTGGCCAGGATCGAGACGATGCTCGAACTGTCGGTGCCTCCGGAAAGGAAGCAGCCCCAGTGGCGCGTCGGATCGGGGCGGTAGTCGTGCACGCTGGCGATGATCTGCGCGCGCAGATCACGGGCCATGGCCTCGTCGCTGCCATGCAGATCCTGGGCGTATTCGGGCAACCAGTAGCGAGAGGTCGTGCCGCGTGCCCCCTGCCATGCGTAGCGCGTGCCGGGAGTCAGGCGGCGGATTCCGCGACAGATCGTCAACGGCGCCGGCACATAGGCAAAGTTGAGATAGTGGTAGATCGCCAGCGGGTCGACCTGTCGGCTGCACAACGGACTGTCCAGCAGCAGGCGCAGATCGCTGGCGAACAACACGGTGTCCGCGCTTTCGAGCACGTACAGCGGCAAGGTCGAGAAGTGGTCGACCAGCGCGACGACGCGGGACGTATCGTCACGCCAGGCCAGCTGCGCAAAACGGCCACGCCACCGGGCCTGTGGCACGGCGCCGTCATCGAGCGCGGCAACGCCATCCGCGCAGCGGCCCTCGACCAGGTCGGCCAGCGCCAGCCACGAGCCCTGTGTGGTTTCGCCGCGTCGCACGGCACCGCGGGTGGCGATGCGCAGCGTGTCCGTGCCGGCAATGGCGTAGCCGGTGGGTGTTCCCACGGCATGCGCGGCGGCCGGGCCGAATGCGCATACGAAGTCGCCGATCAGGCTGGCGGGGTCGTTGCAGTCAGACATGGGCGGTATTGTGCAAGGTGGAGGAGGTGTGCTGCCGGCGGGCCAGGGCTTGCGTGTACACGGCGTCGGTCAGGCGTGTCATCTGGGCGATGCTGAAGTCGCGCTGGGCGTCCGCCTGCGCGGCGGTGGCCAGGCGGGTGCGCAGGGCTGCATCGGTGCACAGCCGAATCAGGGCGGCGGCGAGGGCGGCGACATCGTCACTGGCAAACAGCAGGCCGTTGCGGTCGTGCTCGATCAGCTCGGGATTGCCGCCGACGTTCGAGGCCAGCGGTGCGCAGCCCACTGCCATCGCTTCGAGCACGACATTGGACAGGCCTTCCTCGCGGGAGCACAGCACCAGGAAGTCCGCCATCTGCATCAGGGCCTGGGCGTCGTCGCGCTCGCCGAGGAAGTGCACGTCGGCGTCCAGGCCGAGTTCGTGCGCCTGCGCGCGCAGTGCGGCATCCAGCGGGCCGGTCCCGGCCAGCAGCATGAATGGCCGCTGGGCGGGTGCGATGTGTGCGAGCGCCTGCAGCAGCAGTGGAATGTTCTTCACCGGAACGAAGCGGCCAACGAACAATCCGCAGCATCGACCCGCCGGAACCGCCAGTGCGAGGCGTCCCTGGTGGCGCTGCTGCGGTGTGATCGACGCGGGCATTTCCACGCCATTGGGCACCAGGTGGATGCGTTCGAGCGGCAGGCCGGTGCGCTCCGATGTGGTGGCGGCCCCGGCACGTGCGTTGGCAATCACCGCATCGGCGCGCCGCACCACCCAGCGTTTCTGGCGCCATTGCTCGCGTGAATGGTGCAGGCACAGGCCGCGCACCGAGGCGATGAATGTGCAGCGTGGCAGCAGCGGCAGCAGCATGCGCACCCACAGCTCCGCGGTGAGCGAATAGCAATGCACGATGTCGTAGTGGCCACGGCGCAGCAGTTGCAGCAAGCGCCATGCGAAGCGGAGATCGATGCGGCCGCGCTTGGGTAGTTCGTGCACGGCAATGCCGGCAGCGGTGAGTTCGTCGACGAGGAATGAACGCTTGCGGAAGTAGAGCAGCTCGACCTGCCAGCGCGTGCGATCGAGCCCGCAGAGCAGGTGCACGATCTGGCGCTGGCTGCCGCCCACTTCCATCTCGTCGCTGACGACGAGGACGCGTCGAGGAGTGTCAGCCATGGACGACCTTCTGGAAGCAGTCGTGCAGGCGACCGGCTTCGATATGCACGTTGAATTCGCGTTCGACCTTGGCACGGCCGGCTGCGGCGCAGGCGTCCCGCAGCGCGGGATTGGCCAGCATGTCCGCAATGGCATCGGCGAGCGCCTGCGGGTCGCGGGGTTCGACGATGCGTCCGCTGATGCCGTCGTCGATGAGCTCGGGAATGCCCGACACGCGCGTGCTCACCACCGGCAGGCCGGCGGCCATCGCCTCGGTCAGTACGTTGGGAATGCCGTCGGCGTTGCCGTCGGCGGTGACCACGCAGGGCATCACCATGAGCGTGGAGCGGGCCATCGCATCACGGACCAGGTGATGCGGCTTGGCGCCGACGAAGTCGACCTGCTTCTGCAGGCCCAGGCGATCACGCTGGGCCAGCAGGGCATTGCGCTGCTCGCCTTCGCCGATGATCTGGCTTTCGAAGGCAATGCCGCGATCGTGCAGGATGGCCAGCGCCGGCAGCAGGATGTCGAATCCCTTGATCGGATCGAGCCGGCCGACCGACAGCAGGCGATGCGGCAGGCGGTTTTCGCGGTTGTACCGCGTTTCGTCCAGTTCGAGCGCCGAGTGCATGACCTGGATCGGAATCGATCCCGGTGGGTCGATCCAGCGCTGCATGTGGCGCACGTTGTTACGGGTGATGGTCACGGCCAGGTGGGTGGCAGCCAGTTTGGCCGCCATCATGTGATCCTCGACGAAGATGTCGTGGGCGCGGCTGGTGAACGAGAACGGCTTGTCCAGCAGGCGACTGAGGAACCATGCCACGGTGGCCGGGTAGGTGGCCCACGGGGCATGAATGAGATCGGCGTCGAATTGCCTGATCCAGCGCCACTGGCCGGCGGCGCGGCACAGTGCGCCGAGGCTGTTGAACAGCACCTTGGGCTGGCGCCACAGTCCGGCGATCAGGCGCAGCACGAAACCGCCGGTGCGCAGCGGATGGCGCAGCAGCAGGCAGCCCATGGCGAGGATCGACGCCAGCGCGCCGCGGGGATGCATGGTGCGATCGAGCAGCAAAGCCGCACGATCCTGCACGATGGTCTCGCTGTGTGGCTTGAGCGAGAGAATCGCAAGCTCGGTTCCACGCGCGAGCAACGCATGCATTTCGCGCACGATGAACGTTTCCGACCAGCACGGAAACAGCGAGACCACGTAGAGGATGCGCAGCGGTGGAGTGGAAGGGGTCGGAGTCATGAGGTCAGGGAGAGCGATGACGCGTTGCGGACCATGCGGCAGCGGCGCGGCCGGTAAGGAAATCGTACAGGCCGAGCAGGGCGTAGCCGTTCATGCGCACGAAAGTGGTGGCGATGCGGATCGGTGAAATGTCCAGCAGTGCCGGTTTGCACAGCGCGGCGACGGCGGCGCCGTAGAACAGGATCTGCGCCACGGCCAGCGCGGCCCATTTGGGGGAGCGATCGATCAGCACGAGGTTGCTCAGGAACAAGCCGAGCATGCACCACGGCGCCAGCAGTCGCAGCCACTTGTGTCCCCACAGGCGCCAGCCCAGGGGATGCATCCATGGCAGCAGCAGCGTCGGATCGTTGGCGATCAGCTGGAAATTGCCGGCCAGGGTGCGCCGCTTGCGCGTGGCCTCGGTGGCGGCATCGCGCGAGGGTCGATCCCAGGCACGCGCCTCGCGGCAAAATGCGATGCGTGCGCCATGGCGTGCGATCTGCAGGGGAATCCAGACGTCGTCGAGGATCAGTCCGGCGGGAACCGTGGGCAGCAGCGCACGCCGCGCGGCATACAGCGCACCGCTGACGCCGACGACCGAGCCGCTTTGCGCTTCCTGGCTGCGGATGAAGGTTTCGTAGCGCCAGTAGATGTCGACACCCTCGCCATAGCGGCTGCTGCTGCGCTCGAAAGCCAGTTCGCCACCGACCGCCCCCACCTGCGGATCGGCCAGCGTGCGCAGCAACGCCCGCAGGGCGCCGGCTTCGATGCGCTGGCGCGTGTCGGCGAACAGCACGACCTCGGCCTTGAGCTGGGGCAGCAGGTCGCCCAGGCAGGCTGACTTGCCTCGGCGCAGCGGAAACACGTGCGCGTGCAAGCGCGGATCGCGGCACTCATGCAGCACGCTGGCGGTGCGATCCTCCGAGCCGTCCGAGGCGACATGAAAGCGCAGCTTGTCGGGTGGATAGTCGAGTGCGGCGAGATTGGCGAGTTTGGCTGCCAGTTCTTCGGCGGCATTGTGGGCGACGATGACGACGTCGACTTCGGGTTCCCAATCCGTCGGCTGCACGGGGCGCGGGCGATACAGCGCACGTGCCAGCATCGCCAGCGGATAGCCGAAATACGTCCAGCCCAGTGTCAGCAGGCTGAGCAGAAACAGCCACTTCATTGCACGGCTTCTCCCTGGCCGAGCAGGCGTGCGCGCCAGCGTTCGTAGCGGCGGTCGCCAAGTGCGCGCTTGGCCACGCCGAGCACGCCGTAGCGCAGGCGGGCGCGGGCGATACCGTGACCGGCGAGCCAGCCTTCGAGCGTGGCGAGGTCGAGCGCGGCCGTCACGCTCATGCGCGGCAGCGCACCGGTTGCGCCGATGACGAGGTGTCCGGGGGCGGAACTGAGGACGTGCCGGTAGCCGCATTCGCGCGCAATCGCAGGCAGATGGGCAGGCATGCGCCCACCCGGTGGCGCGAGCAGGGTGACCGCTGCGCCGATGCGCTCTTCGATGCTCAGGCGCGAGCGCAGCAGATCCTCGCGCAAGGCCCGGGCGTCGAGCTCGGTGAAGTAGCGGTGGTTCCAGCCGTGCGACTGGATCGACATGCCGCTGGCGGCCATTTCGCGCAGCTGGCTCCAGTTGGCCAGCCCGGCCTGGCCGACCTTGCCGGGATTGACGAAGAAGTCCGCGCGCATCCCGCGTTCGAGCAGCATGGGCCAGGCCAGCGTGTGGTTGCTCGCATGGCCGTCGTCGAAGGTGAGGAGAGTCGCGGGACGCGGCGCGGCAAGCCAGTCGCGCACGCTGGTGACGGCGCCTGCGCGCTGCAGGGTGTCCAGCTGGGCGGCAAAGTGCGCGGCGCTCACCGTGTAATGCGGATCCTGCGCGGCATCGCTGCCGCCCGGGCCGGCGATGGCGTGATACATCAGCGCCAGGCTGCGCGTCGCGGAAGGTGGTTGGGTGGGGGAGTGCGTCATCCGTGAGCGTCAGCGTGCGTAGGTGAGTGAGACAACGACGAGATTGTCGCGGTAGCCGGCATCGTGCACGGTGCTGTCGCGTTGCGAGTGCGCGCCGCGCAGCTGCCATGTCCAGTGCGGCGTGCGCTGCCACGACAGGGCGAGCGAGTACAGAAGGTCGGTATCGACGCGGTTGATGTCCTGGTAATCGCGGCGTTCGCGTCCGGTCGAGGCCGACAGCGTGAGTGTGGGCTGCAGCAGCCAGCGTGCGGTTGCCGTCCAGCCCAGCGAGCGCTGGCTCAGTGGCTCGCCATCGAGATAGTCGAGCTGGCGCCAGAACGGCGCCAGGGTGACGTTCCAGCGCTCCTGGCGATGGTTGAAGTCGACATCCAGGCGCTTTTCCAGATACAGGTGCGGCGAAATCACGGCACCGTTCTGGCCGCTGCCGATGCCCAGATCGTCGATGGCGGCCGGATCGAGGATCAGATCCTGGCTGGCGTCGGCCACCTGGCGCGTGGCGGTGGCGCCCAGATCAGTGGCCGCCGAGGGCATCCAGCGCAGCGCCAGGCTGAGCAGGGTGCCGTTGTGATGTCCGGAACCACGCGCATCGAGCCAGCTGTAGCCGGCGCTCGCATCGAGTTTGATCGTGTTGGTATGGTGCGTGTAGCCGACGTAGGCGTCGTTGCGGTCGTAGTCGAATGGCTGCGAGACCGTGCGCTGGTAGCGCACGCGCGAGCTGCCCAGCGACCCGCTCAGCGTGTCGCCCGAACCCAGCAGCCACGCCAGCCGTGCCGTCGCGCTGAAGCGGTTGCTGTTGAATTCGTCGGTTTTTTCGGCGTACGTGTTGGTGTAGCGCAGATCCAGGCGGCCACGCAGATCCTCGCGCAGGCGCAGATGCAGGGTCGGGCCGCTGGTGAAGACGTTGGTCTGCTGCTGGTTGCTCGGTGCATCGACCTGCAGCACGTTGATCGGCTGCCGGCCCAGGTAATCCTCGGCGATCCAGTCCAGGTGCTCCGGACTGATCGACCAGGTGGCCGTGCCTGCGAACAGGGCGCGCAGCTCGTCGGCGAATGGGCCGTCCAGATAGTCCCGATAGGCCAGCGAACCTGCTGCATTGGTGCTCAGCACGGCGCCCTGCTGCTTGAGATTGAAGGCAAAGGTCGGTGTCAGCACGGTGGCCTCGATCGGATCATCCCGATCGAGGTTGATGTTGTCGTTTTGCTCGACTTCCATGCCGATCGAATAGTCGAAAACCGGCCGTGCATGGGCAGCCGACAGACCGAGTGCGAACAGGCCCGCGGCGGCGAGGGTACGGCGGCGATGGGGAATGTGCATGATCTCTACCTCCCTAGCAGGATGATGCAGGCCACGTGCGGGTGCGTGGCGGCTCGCAAACTCCCGATGCCTGATGTCGCTGCGCACGGCGCGGCGATGCGGGCATCGGTTCAGGGCAGTTCGTTGAACACCACGCCGGCAAAGCGCTCCGGATCGAAGATCGAAGCGGCCTGCGCAATGGCCGCCGGCGTATCGCGTCCGTAGCCGGCGACCAGCACCACGAAATCGGCCAGATCGGACAGGATGCGGGCGTCCGGAGATCCCTTCACCGCCGGGCCGTCGAGCAGCAGATAGCGGTCGGCGTAACGGCAGCGCAGCGAGTCGAGCGTGGCACGCATGCGGAATGACGAGAACAATTCACCGCTGGTTTCACGCTGCCTGCCCGAGGGAATCAGGCGCAGGCGCGGAATGCCGGTGCGATGGATGATCGAATGCATGCCCATGTTCGGCTTTTCGAGATAGTCGATCAGGCCGGGGCCAGGTTCGGTGCCCAGAGCCTTGTGCTGTGCGGCATGACGCGGATTGCAGTCGATCAGCAGGGCGGTCTTGGACTCGTCGAAGGCGAATGCCGCGGCGAGATTGCGGGCCACGAAGCTGCCGCCCGAGCGCGGGCTGACCGAGGCGATCATGGTCACGAAGTTCTGATTGCCGCCCAGCGCAAGCAGGCGCGTGCGGATTTCGCGGAACGCGTCGGCCTGCGGGCGGGCATTGTCGTCACGATGGATCAGCCGCTGCTCGTCGAGCTGGCGCGTGGTGAGCGCGGTGGTCTCCGACATCAGCGCGATCGAACGGCTTGCGCTGGGCGGCAAGCCCAGTTCCTTCGCGGTGGCTTCGAGTGCACCGCCGACGTGGTCGTGCGGCAGGCTGTCACGGCCTGGGCTCATCGGGCGATCTCCAGTCGAATCCAGTACATCGCCGCATAGGTGAGCAGAACGCCGGCGATGATGATGAGCAGCAGTGCTCCGTGCACGGCATTGCGGCGGCGGTCGAGCGGTGTGCGATAGGTGGGAATCGTCGCCAGTACCGGCACGCCGGCAAAGCGCTCGATTTGCGCCGCCGAGCGCGCGCGCGGGTCGAAGCGGGCATAGCCGAACAGCAGGATCAGCGGCAGCAGGATGCCCAGCGTCAGGCCGCCGATGGCGAAGTGGATCAGGCGCAGGCCCGAAGGCCGCACCGGCATCACCGCCGGTTCCTGGATACGGAAGGTCAGGCCCTGCTGCTTTTCGTCCAGATCCATCGACACGCGCGCGTTCTCGCGGCGCTTGAGCAGATCCTGGTAGATGTCGCGGTTGACTTCGTAGTCGCGCGTGAGCTCGGAGAGGGCATTTTCCGAATTGGCGATGCGCTTGTTGCGATCGAGTTCGGCGTTGAGCATGCCTTCGGTGGCGCTCAGGCGCGATGCGGTTGCCGCGGCATTGCGGCGCGCTTCGTTGAGCTTGCTGCGCAGTTCCTGGTACAGCGGGTTGTACTGGATGCTGTCATCGTTCGGTGACGGCCCCTTGCTGGGCTTGGGTGCCAGCGCCTTCTGCTGCTCGTCGCGCGCCAGCAGGTCGCGGATGTCCTGCATCTGGTGGCGGATGCGTACCACGTCGGGATAGTCGTCGGTGTAGGTGAGCAGCAGGCGGTCGAGCTGGTTCTGCAGTTCGGCCAGTTGCACGCGGTAGGTGCTTGCGCGCGTCTGCACGGCGGTGATTTCCGATTCGCCGGAGGCCTGCGAGGCCAGTGCGCTTTCGCGCGAGCGTTGCTCCATGAGTTCCAGCCGCGCCTGCTCGATCTGGCTGCGCAGCTGCGCGATGCGGCTGTTGCTGTCGGCCTCGCCGCCGGGGCGGGCGTCGACGTTGGCTTCGCGGTAGGCCTTGAGCTTGGCTTCGGCGTCGGTCAGCTTCTTGTGGTAGAGCTTGACCTGGCTGTCGATGAATTCGAAGGCGTTGCGGCTTTCGCGCTCCTTGGCGGCCAGGCTTTCCTGGATGAACAGCTCGGCAAACCGCTGGGTGACGTGAAACGAACGCGCGGGATCCTTGTCGCTGTAGGTGATCTGGATCAGATTGTCGCGCGGGCTGCTGATCTTGGTGCGGTCGGTGATCGCCTCGATCATGCGATCCTGCTCGACTGGCGAGGGATGGGTGTCGAGCCAGCCGCCCGCGGCCAGGATCTCGCCCATGACCTTGCGGCTGAAGATCACCTCGCGCGCGATGCCGGCGCGGTTGGTGATGCCGGTGGCGACAGCCCGGCCTTCCATCAATCCGGTCACGATGTTGCTTTCCTGCACCAGGATCGTGGTCGACGATTCGTACTTGCGCGGCAGCAGCACGCCGATGACGAGCGCGGCGATGGCAATCAGCGCGAACAGGCTGCCGAGCGCCAGCTGGCGCCGCCGTGCCTCGGTCAGCAGCACGGGCAGCAGTTCACTCATCGGCGCCATGGCGTTGGGCATCGGCCTGATCCTCGGTCAGAACACGCGCTCGGGCACGGTGATCACGTCACCCGGTTGCGCCGCATAGTTGGTCGACAGCTCGCCTTTCTTGAGGATGCGATCCAGGTGCACAGCATAGGCCCGCGTGCTGTCACCTTCCTTGCGATACAGCTCGGTGCGGTCGGCGGCGGCGAATTCGGTGGTGCCGCCGGCGGCGAGCACGGCATCGAGCACGGTCATGCCCTGGCGGTAGGGCACCGAAATGGGATTGCGCACGGCCCCGGTGACGCGCACGCGCGACAGGTATTCGTGGCTGCGCAGCTCGGTGAGGATCACCGCCACCTGCGGGTCGCGGATGAAGGTCTTGAGCTTTTCGGCGATTTCCGCCGCGACTTCGGTGGTGGTCTTGCCGCCGGCCTGCACGTCGCCGATCAGCGGCAGCGAGATCATGCCGTCCGGACGCACCGGCACCTTGGCGCCCAGATCGGGGTTGTGCCACACCGAAACTTCGACCAGGTCATCGACGCCGATGCGGTAGACGCTGACGGCGGCGGCTTCGGGGTTGATCTTCGGCGCCCCGCTGTTTGCGGTCGGCGTCGTGGCACAAGCCTGCAAAATCAATGCGATAGCAATGATTAACCCGCGGACGAACCCTGCCATGGCGCAACTCCGTCTCGAAAAAGTGTGAACCGTATCACAGTTTATACGACACACGGTGCCGCTGCGCGCCCGGGCGGGACGGCGGGGCCGTGACCGCCCCGAGACAGGATGGAAGGCGGGGGGTCAGACGCCGTAGAAGCCGCGGTACCAGTCGACGAAATGGCTGATGCCGGTTTCGACCGGGGTCGACGGTGCGTAGCCGGTGTCGTGCGACAGCTCGGCCACGTCGGCATAGGTGTCGGGCACGTCGCCGGGTTGCAGCGGCAGCAGGATCTTTTCTGCCTTGCGGCCGAGCTTGGCTTCGAGCACTTCGATGTAGCGGGCCAGTTCCACCGGCTGGTTGTTGCCAATGTTGTAGACCCGGTACGGCGCGGCCGAGGTGGCGGGATTGGGGTGCAGCGGATCGAAGGCGGCATCGCCGCCGGGCACACGGTCGAGCGTGCGGATCACGCCCTCGACGATGTCGTCGATGTAGGTGAAGTCGCGCGTGTGCTTGCCGTGGTTGAACACCTCGATCGGTTCGCCGGCAAGAATCTTGCGCGTGAACAGGAACAGCGCCATGTCGGGCCGTCCCCACGGGCCGTACACGGTGAAGAAACGCAATCCCGTGGTCGGCAGCTGATAGAGATGGCTGTAGGTGTGCGCCATCAGTTCGTTGGCCTTCTTGGTGGCCGCGTACAGGCTCACCGGATGGTCGACCGCATCCTGTACCGAGAACGGCAGCTTGCGGTTGGCGCCGTAGACCGAGCTCGACGAGGCATATACCAAGTGTTCGACGCCGCCATGCCGGCAGGCTTCGAGCACGTTGATGAAACCGACCAGATTGGACTCGATGGAGGCCCGAATCTGGAAGA